>BNJU01000586.1_pt1 | contig 339206 bp, 463 predicted proteins | sample 8539281 | NCBI WGS metagenome assembly BNJU01 (sample SAMD00202456, study PRJDB9452) | human saliva metagenome | isolation source: human saliva | place: Japan
TTGTCATATAACCCAAAAGTTTTTTCCCCACCCTTGAGTTCCCCTCTCCTCATGCTCTCTTATGCAACTAACTGAGAATGAGCACTAACAGCCTGAAACCGTTGAAAACAAGCGGTTAACAAGTAAAAATAAAGGCTTTCAGAATTTCTTCTGAAAGCCAAACGCGGAGACGAGGAGATTCGAACTCCTGAACCGCTTACGCAGTTAACACCTTAGCAAGGTGCCCTTTCGGCCACTCAGGCACGTCTCGGCATTGGACTAATTACAAAGGTAATTAATGCAACTTTGCTAGTTTATCATTTTTGGTATAGAGCAAATCGGTGTACAATTCTCAATCTAACACATCAATCGTTTCTATATTTCCCTCTTCATCAGTTATTTTTGCATGATGACGAGATGTAAGGTCATGGGATGGAAGTGGATCGTTATCACTGGAAAAACTAATAATAACCGCAAAAACAATAATACCTACACCTACAAAATCCATAACGCCTGGACGGTCACCAAAAGAACATCGAGATAATCAGGTTCACTGCTGGCAGTACTGACTGCATAACAGAAAAACGGTTCACACTTACGCGACGCATTAAAACTTGGTCAAAAATATACGAGACAATAGAAGCGCCTAAAGTCATAATAAAAAGAAGGACGAGTAATTTGAACCATCCGCCATCAGCACGTGCCCACGTTGCAAACTGTGCCGGAACAATCACTGCTTTAACTGCTGGAAAACCAATAAAACAGCTTTGAATAATCCAACCAATCAATAAAGAAATCGTTAAATTATCGAGCCCTGACGAGCCATGGGCTACATGTCGTCCCAAAACAATATATATTCCCCACAGCACGCCACTTGCAATAATAGCCACAAGCCCTGGAATCGATGAAGGGCCCACCGAGAACAAAGCCGCACCCGCGAGCGTGAGCAACCCCGCAAAAGCCAAGAATGCGCCCATGTACTCACGCCAAGTTCGTCCAGTGAACACCGCCACCGCAAGAGGCCCCGATAAACTCGATAGCCACTGCTACACCTGAGTTCAGCGTATTAATCGCAATGTAAAACACGCCGTTCATACCAGCAACAGCTACTCCCAATGCGCCAAGAATTATCCACGTTTTGGCGTCCTTAGGCAGGTTTGCGCGTTTACGAATCGAAAAAGGGCGTCGCCAAAGCACCATAATAAGCACCGTAAAAGCCATACGCCACCAAGAAACAAGAAGCGGCTCAATCTGTGTGAATGCAATTTTACTTATCTCGTTAGCACAAGAAATAGCAATGGTTTGAACAGCCAGCACACATAAAACTGGCGAAGTATTTAGCAGTTTACTATCGATTTCTTCACATATATAGTTTACGCTACTTTTCTGGTAATCTCACAATTGCAGATGAGGACTCTATAACACGCTTAACTCCTCGCAGCAACATCTTCAGCCCTCCCGATAAACACCGCTCGTACCGGCTCTTTCCACATATCAATCCCAACTCCACCTCCCACCTTTTCCCCGCTCCAACTCCACCCTCCACTCACTCCCCTTCCCCGTTCCGCCACACTCCCAACTCCCCACTGCTGCTCACCCCACTCCCCGCTACAATAAAAAGCTATGAGTACTGCACCACGAATCGCCGCCGCCAGAAAGACTGGGGTCATGATGATTCAGGTTGCACTATTTTTGCATATCGACATGGATGCTTTCTACGCCTCGTGTGAACTCAAGCGTAATCCTCATCTTGCAGGCAAACCTATTATTATTGGCACAGGTGCTCGTTCCGTGGTATCTGCAGCAAATTATGAGGCGCGTAAATATGGTGTCAATTCCGCTATGCCAGTTTCTCGAGCACGTCAATTGTGCCCTCAGGGTGTTTTTCTTCCCGTTGACATGGCTTACTATAAAAGTTTGTCTGCCCAGGTTTTTGCCATTTTCGAGGAAGTAACAGATCAAGTAGAACACGTCAGTGTAGATGAAGGCTATATGGATGTTTCATCTGCTCTGCTAACGTGGAGATCGCCAGTGGCTATAGCTCAATGGATTCGTTCAACCGTATTCGAACGGTTGCAGCTCACTTGCTCCGTGGGTAGTGCCTCTAACAAGTTAATCGCCAAACTTGCTTCTACGAATGCAAAACCCAATGGCATGTTGCTCATCCCCGTAGATAAATCAATTGAATTCATGCATATGCTTCCTGTGCGAGCTATTCCTGGCGTGGGACCTGCCACACAAAAAGCTCTCGATAACTACGGCGTGAGCACCGTGAAGCAACTTGCTCAGCTACGCGAGCAAGACGTCATCAGAGCCGTTAAATCTCCTATCATTGGACATACACTGTTCTTGGCTGCTCGTGGCATTGATGAGCGCAATGTAGTGGTCAGAGCACCTGAAAAATCGATTGGTCATGAGCGCACGCTAGAGTACGATACTCGCGATCCACGTGTTGTCTCACGGTTGCTTTGGCAGTGTTGCGATTCCACTGCCTCGACGCTGCGCAAGCGCGGTCTTGTGGCGCGGACTCTTACCGTAAAACTTCGATATGCAAATTTACATTATGTGAGCAAATCTCGTACTCTCAGCAGACCATCACAATCTGCTCATGAGTTCTACGAGTATGCTTTGAATCTTATGGACGCGCTTCTGCCTCGCTCCACTGGCACCTCCGACACTGCCTACGATACCAGTTCTACCAGCTCCGACGGCAACGCCTTCACCACTAATGCCACGAACTCCACCGACTACGAGCTCCAGTTCCAGCACCTCTGATACGCAGCTTCTTCCTCAAAGAGATCCGTTTGGCGGGCATTAGCACTTCACATTTATCGAATGCTGCCACAACTGTTATTCAGCAGAGTTTTTGATGATATTTTTGATGATTACGCTGATACCCCTGCATCTTCCCCTACCGCAAAAACGCCTTCCAGCACGGACAATAGGCAAGATACGCAAGCAATCCGGAAAAAGCAGAAAAATACTATAAAAACCGAAAAACGCTTGACGATATTCGCAAGCGTTTTTGGAAAAGACTCCATTAGTTTCGGACTTTAGAGCATCTATGAATTCTGTAGCTAGATACTCAGCATTCACGTCAGATGGAGTTGTGCTACCAGCTCATGGTCATGGTCTGTGAGATGCAGCTCCCTAGCTCCACCAAAATCTCCAACTTCTGCAAAGTAATCATCAGCAACAGCTTTATACCATGCCCAGTCATCTGGTAAATCGTCTTCGTGAAAATCGCTTCTGTTGGACATACAGGTTCGCAAGCACCGCAATCCACACACTCGTTCGGATTAATATACAACGTGCGTGAACCTTCGTAAATACAGTCTACAGGGCATTCGTCCACGCAGGCTTTGTCTTTTACATCTACACATGGTTCAGCGATTACGTATGTCATATTTTTAGTCTACCGTCTTTAGTCGAGTTCCACGCCGATAAAAACAGGTTCAGGTACGAGAGTAATACCATACGTCTCGCGCACGCCCTCGCGGATGACGCGTGCAAGTTCTACGATATCGCTTGTTTGCGCTCCCCCACGATTAGTAAGTACGAGAGTATGTTTGGTAGACAGCGATGCCTGACTGTCCGCATGTATGCGATATCCAGGCTCGAACCCTGCATGCTGAATAAGCCATGCCGCTGAAGTTTTGACTGCCGGATTGCCATTAGCATCGATAGCAGCGAAACATGGAGCATCTTGCGGTAACTTCTCAGCTTGATTTTTGCTAATAATTGGATTCATAAAGAAGGATCCGCAGCTATATTTATCGCGGTCTTCTTGAGGTGCAGCGTTTAGATCCGGTTCACTTTCTAAAGTATGCGCCATCCATGGATTAGCATAACGGTGAAGATCTTCCACCCTCCTTTACTCGCGCGAATATTGAGCACAGCTGTGCGAATCTGTGCAATATCGAAGCTTTCACCCACTTCAACGTTCAAAGCGCGTGCCAACTGCCCCATCTGCACAGTATTCATGCTGGAATGCGTAAGCGTAAAGGTTACTTCGAGCACAATGTAGCGAGGGGATGGGAAATATTTGGTTGGAGCACTATGTGCACCCGCTTCATACATGGAATCTTTTAACGCGGAGTGACGATAAGAGAAATCAAGCTCTTCTAAACCCAAAGTTCGAACAGTTTTTGTTTCGCGATCCCATACTTCTACGCGCGAAACTACGCTCGACACTTCTTGACCATAAGCGCCAATATTTTGCACAACACTGGCTCCCACAGTTCCAGGAATACCAGAAAGAGCTTTCAACACCTGCTAGCCCATACGCACACAGTAATCAACAAAATCATCCCAATGTACACCTGCAGGTTGCACTCACGTGAGTTAAAGGTGCTGCGCCTTCTACAGGAGCTGCCTCGTCAAGCACGGAGATCTGACGGCGAGCATCGCGAATAACCACTCCATCAAAATCATCATCAGAAACGAGCATATTGGAACCGCCGCCAATAACACAGGTGGTTTTTCCCATAACGTCAGCCATAATAATCGCTTCTAAGAAGCCTGGACGGGAATCAGGCTCAACAAACTCAGCAATGCGCCCACCCACGCCCATTGTTGTAATATCTGAAAAACGTGGAGATTTCTCCATTGTTACTCCTCTACCCACCAGTATTGAGCACACGCACCGTCACGTGCACTGCATTGTTTCTATGGTATAAAAACCCGGCCAGCCGGGCTTCTCATAACGTCTATCGAGTCTCGCGGTGGAGAGTCTTACGACCATCACGTGGGCAGAACTTCATGAGCTCCAAACGATCTGGTGTGTTACGACGATTCTTAGTTGTCTGGTAGTTACGTTCCTTGCATTCGGTGCACGCCAGCGTAATGCCTGGACGAATATCGGCGCTTTTGCCATTGTTCACCTTCCATTAATTTCTTTGGACAATCAGTCTTTGTAGCGAGAGAGAGACTCGAACTCTCGACCTTACGATTATGAGTCGTACGCTCTAGCCAGCTGAGCTATCCCGCTATGGAGCCTCGAGCGGGAATGGACCACGCGACCTCTTCCTTACCAAGGAAGTGCTCTACCACTGAGCTATCGAGGCGTGGCGGATAGTGGATTCGAACCACTGAAGGCGAAGCCGGCGGTTCGAGTCCGCTCCCGCTGACCGCTTGAAATCCGCCAAGATTTTCCCATCTTGTCGATGGCAACTTGAATAGTATTGCACGAATCAGCGACCGCCGCAGTTTTCACTTGCGGCGTGTCACTAACTCTTCAATTTTCCGCTAAAATCAGCGGTTTAAACATCCACTATTGGGCGTGTCTTGCTCTGAATTATTCAGAATTTAGAAGTCCCAATCATCATCATCAGTTTCTACAGCCTTACCCATTACGTAGGGACGAGCCAGAGCCCGAGAAGAAGTCGTGGTTTTCGTCTGCATTAGGGGCTTAACGATGCAATAATAGCTGGGTTTACGTCCGTAGCATCTGCTGGGAAGAGTGCAGGATACCCCAAGTTCATCAAAGCCTTATTAGCGTTGTAACGCAAGAACTTTTCTACGTCTTCTACCAAACCTACGCCAGAATACAAATCTTCAGTGTATTCTGCTTCGTTGTCGTAGAGTTCGTTGAGCAAGTCGTAAGTGTACTCTTCGAGTTCGTCACGCTTCTCCTGGCTTACCAGCTCCAAGCCCTTCTGATACTTGTAGCCAATATAGTAGCCGTGCACAGCTTCGTCACGAATAATCAGACGAATAACGTCCGCCGTATTGGTCAACTTTGCGTGGCTGGAGAAATACATTGGCAGGTAGAAGCCCGAGTAGAACAAGAAGGACTCCAGCAACGTAGAAGCCACCTTGCGCTTTAATGGATCGTCACCTTCGTAATAATCCAAAACAATGAAGCCTTCTTCTGCAAATGCTTGTTCTCCTCTGACCAAGCAAAAGCTTCGTCAATCTGCTTGGTGCTAGCCAATGTCGAGAAAATAGACGAATAGCTCTTTGCGTGCATAGACTCCATAAAAGAAATATTGGTGTATACCGCTTCCTCATGAGGAGTTAAAGCATCAGGAATCAGCGATACAGCGCCCACAGTGCCCTGAATGGTATCGAGCAGAGTCAAACCGGTAAACACGCGCATCGTGAGGGTATGCTCTTCCTCAGTCATCGCGTTCCAAGATGGCAAATCATTAGAAATCGGAACCTTTTCTGGCAACCAGAAGTTACCGGTCAAGCGATCCCACACTTCCAAATCTTTCTCATCTTCCAAGCGGTTCCAGTTGATCGCGCTCACGCGGTCAATCAGCTTTAATGGCTGACGAGGTACAGAAATCGGTACAGTAACCATAATCTTTCCTTACAGTGGTGAATATTTCTTATCTTAACGGCTTACAGCATGCAGGAGACGCAGCCCTCTACTTCGGTACCTTCCAAAGCAGCCTGGCGAATGCGAATGTAGTACAAGGTCTTAATACCCTTGCGCCATGCGTAAATCTGAGCCTTGTTCACGTCGCGCGTGGTCGCGGTATCTGGGAAGAACAAGGTAAGCGACAAGCCCTGATCAACATGCTGGGTTGCCTCAGCATACGTATCGATAATCTTCTGCCAACCAATCTCGTAGGCATCGTCGTAATACTCGAGATTGTCGTTGGTCATGTATGGAGCTGGGTAGTAGACGCGACCGAGCTTACCTTCCTTACGAATTTCAATCTTAGACACCAGAGGATGAATAGAACTCGTGGAGTGATTAATGTAGGAAATAGAACCTGTTGGAGGAACTGCCTGCAAGTTTTGATTATAAATACCATCGCGAAGAATGGCGTCACGCAATTCTTCCCAATCAGCAACTGTTGGAATATGAATGCCGAAACATTCAAACAGATCCTTGATTTTCTGCGTGCGAGGTTCAAGACTGCGCGAGCCATCGGTATGTTATCGAAGTAATTACCCTGACCTGCTGGCTTCGCGTAATCAGAAACATCAAAGCTCTTAAACTTCTCACCGCGCTCTACAGCGATCTGATGGCTGGCCTTGTACGCGTGGTACGCAACGGTCTCAAAGTACATGTCGGTAAAGGTCCAAAGCTTCTTCCGAGCCATAGGACATGCGCTCGCGAGCCAAGAAACCGTGCAGGTTCATCTGACCCAGACCGATTGCATGACCTTCGTCGTTTCCGCGCTTAATCGACGGCACAGACTCGATGCTTGTATGATCTGCTACCGAGGAGAGCGCGTAAATAGCGCGTTCTACGCTATCGCCCAAACCGCCGTCCATAGTCTTGGCAATATTGAGAGCCGAGGTTGCAGGAAATATCGCGACCAACGTGAGCGAAAGTCAAATCTTCATTCAAAACGCTGGCTTCTTGCACCTGAAGAATCTCCGAGCACAGGTTAGACATAGTAATGCGTCCGTCAATTGGATTTGCGTTATTTACAGTATCTTCGAATACGATATATGGATATCCAGATTCGAACTGAATCTCGGCAATAGTACGGAAGAAGTCACGTGGATTAATATAGGTCTTCTTAATACGAGGGTTATTTACCATATCGTAGTAGTTCTCAGTAATAGGAACATCCGCGAAAGGCTTACCATATTCGCGCTCTACATCGTAGGGGCTAAACAGAGCCATTGGCTCTTTCTTCTTAGACAGCTCGAAAGTAATGTCTGGAATAACCACACCCAAAGAAAGAGTTTTAATACGGATTTTTTCGTCCGCATTTTCGCGCTTGGTATCCATGAAAGTCAGGATATCTGGATGATGCGCGCTCAGATAGACCGCACCTGCTCCCTGACGAGCGCCCAGCTGATTAGCATAAGAGAAGGAATCTTCCAGCAGCTTCATGACCGGCACTACACCAGATGACTGGTTTTCAATATGCTTAATAGGAGCACCTGTTTCACGTAGGTTGCTCAACAGCAAAGCTACGCCACCGCCACGCTTAGACAGCTGAAGAGAAGCGTTGATTGCGCGTGAAATGGATTCCATATTATCTTCGATGCGCACCAAGAAGCATGATACTGGTTCACCGCGCTGAGCCTTGCCCAGGATTAAGGAATGTTGGGGTTGCTGGCTGGAAGCGACCGGTAATAATCTCTTCCACGAACTCCATAGCCTTGGTTTCATTACCAGCTGCCAGCTCCAATGCAACAGCTACTGTACGCTGCTCGAAGTTCTCCAGATACTGTTTGCCGTCGAAGCTCTTCAAAGCATAGGACGAGTAGAACTTAAATGCGCCCAAGAATGTTTCGAAACTAAAATTGAAGGAATCTGCGTATGCATAAATCTTATCCAAGAACTCAGGAGAATATGCATCGAAAACTTCCTTGTTGTAGTAAAGGTTATCGAAGAGGAACTGCAAACGTTCCTGCACGGAGTCGAAGTGCTTCGTGCGTTCTGCTACTTCCCCGTGTACGAAAAGATCTGCTGCAGCAATATCCTTATCGAACTGAATCTGATGATTCTCATCGTACAGATTGAGCATTGCGTTCAGTGCATGATAATCCTGCGAAGCGTCGTAAACAGCGCTATCTGCCATGTTTTTTCTCCTGATTCTCGCGGGTTTTGCGCGATTTTGCACAGTTTTATGCGTTTCCTGCGCTTTTTCTATGCTCTACGAACCCGTTAAATAAACTGTTTCTATGCTACTCGTAAGTCTTGCTTCCTCACCCATTTTTCGCGTTATGCGAGTGCGATGTGAGTTTATTCACGTGCGTTATAAGGCTTTTACAAGGCGTGTTACTTTTCCTGATGAGTCTTAAAGAAATCGACCACACCGCGCGTAACTTTTTCGCGATCTGTTTGCGTGCCCATAAGCTCAAAATAGTACATAAATGGCACTTTACATTTCGCGGCAACCATATCTCCCGCCATGCAGAAGGCCTCACCGAAATTTGTATTACCGCTTGCAATAACGCCGCGAATTCCTGCTCGATTAGCTGCGCCATTCAGGAATTTTTTTACCTGAACAGGAACAGCTTTCTTTACTGCCCCACCGCCGTAAGTTGGAACTACCAAAATATGGCTCGTCCACGTTAAGAGCTGGGTCTTTAGGACGCATTGGTATGCGATAAACATTAATACCCTGTTCTTCCAGCTTGCAGCTGTGAATAAAACGGGATGTATTTTCTGATGCTGACGAGAAATATACGACTGCACCGATAGCATCACCCTGTGCAGGAAGTTCTGGCGCACTGAGCTCGCGTTCTTGCGCTTGTGGTGTTTCTTGCGTTGGTTCTTGTGTTGCAGTCTGTTCGGCTACATGGTCGCTTCTACGGTCTCCCATGAATTGCACGCCTCCTTCTTAACGGCTATGAACTACTATATACAGTGGTCTCAATTTTTCAAGTATCTATATATAGTGATTGCAACACGCTTGGTTTTGAGCCGATGTATCGGTGAGTCGCGCGTTTTGCTCAAGGATTAAACAGTTTTTCGGTTTTTAGAGGGTGTGAAGGTTGTGAGTGTGGAACGCTAACAATGCTCGCTCCCATCGTTGAGAGTGTTTTCAGTTTTCGTGCTGTGCGTGAATCGTGGACTGCTAGAGTGGAGCATGTTTCATGCTGCATTTTACCCCTGTTAACATGATTAGAACACTCGTGAATCATGGAACGCTCTACCAAGTCGCGCTTCACGAACCACCTCAGAACTCCTACACACCGCAATAATAACCAAATAAGACAAACCCCACGAAAACCCCCAAGAGCCATTAAAAAGTTTCGTAGGCGGTTCATAATGTTCAACGTCAGGTTCAAGCTCGCATAGAATAACCAAAGACCGCAACGTCACAATCTGAACAATACGCCAAACAGAACAGCCTTCGAATCCAATCCAACGACAAGCAGACCTGCTTTTAACACCTAATTTTTAACAATAAAAACTCCGCCCACCACGCCATAGCGGCACAGTAAGCGGAGAATAAAGAAGAAAACTTAGTTCAAGATTGCGAGAACGTCACGAGAACCAAGAATGAGGTAGTCTTCACCAGCATAAGACACTTCAGTGCCGCCATACTTCGAGTAGAGAACCTTATCTCCTACCTTCACGTCCATTGGAATGCGCTCACCAGCATCATTACGACGACCTGGTCCAACAGCAAGAACTTCACCCTGCTGTGGCTTTTCCTTAGCGCTATCTGGGATTACCAAGCCAGACGCAGTCGTTGTCTCAACTAGCAGCCTGCTTTAATAATAATCTTGTCTTCCAAAGGTGTGAGTGCAAATGCCATTGCTGCTCCTTTCTTTGCGTTTTTAACCTTTATTCATAAATTTATCACTATTTTGCAAAAACTTGCTAATAAGTGGCGCAAGTTTTTGATAAATTTTACTGACGGCGCATTTCAAGAATGGAATTTACATCTACCTGTTCTTTATCAGCACGATTAGCAGCGTCATCACTGGATGGGATATGCACGGTATGCGTTGGCGGAACAGCCTGTGCTACTTGACGTGCAGAAACGATTTCTCGGCTCAAAACCTCATAAGAGTCATCCTCATGTGTCATCTGATCGTTGTGTGTTTGCGGAACGAATATATCTAGCTCGTCATTATTATCGCGATTAGAATGCGCAGAATGCTCAATATCCACCGAGTTAAACTCGATAGTTTTTACCGTATCTACGGTAAAGAGCGGTTCGTTATTATCTTTATCTTTCTGAACACTCTGCACGCCTGCTTGCTCTGTTGCACGTTCAGCATTACTCTGAGCGTTATGCGCATGAACATCCGTTAAATCAAAACGAGGTAATACCGTTAGGCTTGTGAGACGAGGATGTCACACGGTACTGTTTAAGCTCTTCCTCCCATAAGCGTGCTCGCCCTAGCAGAGTAATACCAAAGCCAAGAACTGTCAGCAATAATGCTGCTGGAAAAGCGCTCCACCAGTAACTAAAATTCCATAAATAAGCGCACACTGGCACAGCAATAGTGGCTACTAGCAGAACCATAGTGAGGATTCGACGATGCCGTATTCCCTGAACGCCGTAAAGCGCGCATACGATTGACTCTATGCGCAGTAAAAACGCAAGGCATTAGCTTCTTGTAGCAGCATCGAAACGTTCTTTTTGTAATACGCGCAACTCGTCGCACAGCAGCTGCATCATCATCAATCACATGCAGTGAGGAAGAATATTTATCTTCAAAGTGCCTACTCGCGTTACGTTGACTCCTCATCGTGCTTAAGGGAACAATGCCTATAAGAACTACAAGAGCCAGTACTATAAGTACAATACCGCTGAGAGACTGAGTAACCATAACTTCTACAATAAATGACATGGGTGTCATTAGGTGGTAATTTTGCAAAATTTCTGCGTGTTGAGACGGTTTCTTTAACAGTACTGAGCATGTGTAGCGATGTCTACCATGAGCTTAAGATAGTTGGGGGTTAGGTTTTTTAGGAGGAACAGTGCCTACATATCATTACCGTTGCAAGAACTGCTCATATGATTTCACACGCATGCAGTCATTCTCGGACGATCCTATTACGTTGTGTCCGCAGTGTGGTCAGGAACAGGTTCATAAAGTGTATTCTGTAGCTGGCGTTACCTTCAAGGGCTCAGGTTTTTATCATACAGATAGCGGTTCAGGAGCTTCTGCTTAGGGACTGCAGGCTTTCCGCACGTCGGTATTATCCGAGCTGTTTTGCGTTTCATATAGAACTATAAAAACGTGTGACTGTGTGGATAAGTCGGCGTGTTTTCACATTGGTTCACATTGTTCTTATAATTTTTTTCTTACGGATTTACTCGCTTAGATAGATATATGAGTAAATTCACACATTCTACGAATAGAAGCCATCGCCAGTCCTCCCCTGCTGCACAACGTCGCGATGCTCTTCCTGCTTCAGCGAACGCTCGACCACACAATAAGTGTGTGGTTTTTACCAACATTTTTCTTTCTAGCGCGCATAAGCGTTTACATGCACATCGGTGTTTTCTTGCAGGAATATGCATAGCTCTTGGCTGCGCTTTTATTCTTATATCTTCTTTTATTGTTCCACCGAAGAGCGCTCATCATGTTGTTATGATGGCTCGTTCCATTCCCCGCGGCACAGTTATTCAAGCACGAGATGTGCGGATGGCTGATGTGCCGTCTAGTTTGGATATAACGACTCTGGTAGTGTCTACCAATGATGTGGTAGGAAAAATGAGTCCCGTGCGTTTAAGCAAGGGTTACTTATTCCTAAAACGGTTCTCCACGATGTTCCAGTTGTTCCGAAAGGATATACGTCGCTCGATATTAGCTTGGCAAGTTCTTTCACATCAATGCATATGGGTGAACGTATTTCGTTATTATCAGCACAGGCTACGTTATCGAGTTCTGCATTAGTGCTTCATATTCCTTCCCATGCGCAGTCTCATGCACTGTGGGAGATTAATGAGGAGCGCAATACTGCCATAACCGTTGCCCTGCCTGCTCAAGATGCTCTGCGCATCGTAGAGGCACAATCAACATCGCCCATTATTGCGGTACCTCATGAAGGTACGTCATAATGGGCGAATGAAGCTAATGCTTGAAGTTAAAGACCGCGAAGTGTGGTGGTAACTCGCCGAGTATGCGCTGATCGTCTTGCACATTTTTGCTGATCGGTGAGCACATCAGAAGGTTCGAGCTTTACTCCGTCGGCATCAAACCATTCAGTTCCTTTGCGTTCTACCCGCCGTGGTGGACGAGTTGTTTTTACCTAGTGGTTTCACTGTGCATCTCCTAAACGAGCCAAGTAAGCCACAATACGGTCAACTTCTTTTTCGGGGTTCACGAAGGCTGCAACCGACCACACATACATCACAGACCAGCCGAGGATTTCTAGGTCTTCTACAGCGAAACGGTGACGTTGACGTGTAGAGGGAATACTCATAAACTGTTTATCGTCTGTGCACACAGCCAATACGTATGGCTGGTTAGGCAGACCTACAGCCAAAGGTATGCGCTGACCAGTATCGAATCCATAATTCACTGCCACGTTCAAACCACGAGAACGCATGCGGTCTGCGAGATCGTTGAGAAGAATATCGTCTTCATGGAAGTGCTCGGTTGGGTGCAGAGTTGATTCTTCAAGGTTTTGTGCCCACGACAGCAACTGCTTAAGCAACTGTGGCCCTCGTTGATGCAAACGCTCATCTTCCATCTCATAGGCATAGAAGGAGGTTACAATATCGAGCTTGGCATGTCCCAAAGCCAGAGCATCAAGAATCATGCCTTCACCTGCAGGATTTTCTACCACACCAAACTGTTGAATAAGTCGGCCTTGCGTTGTTTTAGCGAAACCAGTCGTTAAAATAACATCCGTGGAATCCATACCCGCCACATCGTTAATGGTTACAACAGCTACGTGGTGTAAGAATCTTCGAAAGCTTGTACTCTTGCCAGCAAGCAATTTGAGTTCTGCGCCCACACGTTGACGATGCGTATCGTTAAAGCATACGACAGTCAACTTGTATCCGCTTGGTACGCGGGTGAAGGATTGACTACGTTCTTCAATAATGCCCACTACACGGTCAATTTCTTGACGGCTGGTTTCCACCATGCCGTGTCCAGCGATAGGTACGCCATTTCCTGGAACATGCGAGAAAGTAACTATGCTGCGAATCTTATCTGGAGCAACGCCTAGGGGAAGATTGCCGTATCCTGCATCAATCAGGAAAGCAGATAATCGAGCATCGCGCTTATCTAAGCGAGCGGTGGCATTGATGCGTGGAAGAATCTGAGTCAGTGTTTTAATCGATGCAGAGGATACAGTTTCCTCATGTGCCAGCACTAATAACAGTATCTACACGAGACAGAATGCTGAATAATTCCAATGGTTGGATGTGTGCACATGCATCAATCACAGCAATATCGGCAATCTTCTCCCTGTTGGAGTTTCAGATGCCACAGCAACAGGCATACCCACCACAATTGGCTTAGCTGCAGTAACAATGCTAGGATGCATCTTCACAATTGAACTGTAGCGCATAGAAGGTTGCAAGGTTAAGGCTGCATGTGCTGCGTTAGATTCCTGAGAATGCGCATACACAATCTCAGATAAACGCTTCATAAGGCTTTCTTGAACCAAAGCACCGATAGAACGCACATGTTCAGTATCAACTTGGTTGAATCGCTCTGTTGCGGAAGACAGCACAGAACCGTCTTGATTAGCAATAATTGGAGAGGACTGCACAATGCTTTCGAACACTGTTGTCCACCATGCCAAAGTAAGTTCATCAGGAGCAGCTTCAGGTGATACCTTGCGAGCGCGCAAATCAGCAATAAGCTCATCTAAACCGGCGTTGCTAAATTCTACTTCTAAGCAGGCACGCTCAGGCAAATCCTCTAACGCTTTGCGATCATTGTAGAAGACGTAAGTTCTTTTCGAGATCTTCAAAGCTTGAATTATCGAGGTCTCCTCCTACTGGAGTGCGGTCAAGAACGTGAGATAAGGCGGTAATATCGCGTTCAAGATTTTCTTGAATCTCAATAATATCGTCTAATCGAGGAGGTAATACTGGCCATCCACCTCGTGGCACGAATTCACGCCAGAGTTCGCTGACGGCGAACCACAATAAGAGCGTCACGCAAATTATCTGGTTGAGCACCAGCGCGCAAAAAGACTTTAGCTTCTTTTGTTAGTCGGCGACGTTCCCAGTATCCCGTGGTGCTATTGCTTTCTCGACGCTCCGCTTTCGACGCAGTTGCTTCAATCATCGAGTCAATATCACGCTCAAAAATTGCTGGTTGGAAAATATCTAAGACTTTACGCAGGTTACGCAATACATGAACTTGCTTATTCCATTCATGAGGGCGTGTTTGGAACTGGGAATCCGCAGGTTTGTGCAGTAATAGATATATGCTTAGCAATTGTTGGAAGAGTATCGTCGAGCAAACGCTCCACGCGCTGATAAGCTGTTATTGCTTCGTATCGCGTATACAGTGACGCTTTGAACCATGGAGTGTCTGGAGCATCAATAGTATATTCACCAATTTCGCCAGCGCGAACGAGTTTACGTCCCCATTCTTCTTCGTGCCCCACGATTGCTCGTGCAGTATCTACACTAAAACGCACATGAGTGGATGGATGCGTTGGCAAAGCAGAAATACGTGCAAGATTTTTCGATAGTTTCGTATGCACTCACATTCCACTGGTCATTTTTACCGTGCAAATCGCTCAAATACTTTGTTAAGCGTCCACGTACGCCCACGAGTTCATCAGCAAGCTGATTGAAACGGCTGTGAGCAGTTCCTGGTTGGAAGCTAACTGCAGAAATTAGCTGCTTATCTATAGCAGCACCCGCACTTGGATCTGCTAAATCAAGAACAAAGCTATCGATATGATGAGAACGCATGGTTAATAAGAAGTTGCGTTTTTGTTCCGCGCTTCCTGGAGCATATAGCACAGTTTTTCCAGCCATAGCTGCATGAGAAGTAATAGCTGCCGCATAAGGTACGCTATCGTATGCCACAGGCAGGTTCATAAAAACGCTTGTTCCGCTCGTAACCACACGCGCAGCATAGCGGGTAACATTATCCACATCGCCCACTTCATTTTCTTCATGCGGATCACAATCAAAAGGACGATATTCTGGTAATTCACGCTCCTGAAGACGACGTCCTGCTTCTTCTGGCTGAGCAAAAACGTCTACGAGGTCGTTTCCAGTGCCACCGTTTTCCATGCGTGAAATAATATGATCTGCATCGGCAAGCATAAGCGTTGATGAGCGGATAAAAGCATCCAATAACCATGGAGCGGTTCACCGTGAATTTTTGAATATGCGTGCCAACAGCTTGTTTAATATTCTTAAAAACAATATCGCTGTCTACGCTTACTCCGTCACCTTCAGCATGAGCGAGAACATCGTCTGCTGTAATAGCAATACCTAAGGTGCGTAGCTGATTGATTAGTGACTCATTAACGCTTGCGGAACCAGTAATACGAATACGGCAATGCGATAAGTCTGCTCCATCGCTCTCTTCGATACGTATTGGATACAGCAAAATAGGCAAATTCTTACCTGGCCATACTGCAGCTCCTACGCTCAATGACAGATGCGCGGAACCTTCGTTATGCTCTTTATTCGCTTTATCATCTAACACGCGGTTGAGTTTACGCAAAGTTGCTTTAAGTAAAGCCCCTCGTCGCGATAGAGAGAGTCGAGGTGCGTTTGACCGTTAGAGAATAGTTGCGCTATGCCTGATGGGTGAGCATGATCGAGTTCTAAGCGTGCAGCTAATCGATTCATATCTTCGATTGGCGCGCTACCATGTGTGGCACGGTAGTCTTGATACCATGCTTTTACCGTGTCGAGAGACTCGCTGCTTGCTGTGATGCGTGCATCTTCAGTCATTACTGCTGCTCGCTTTCCAGGTTTGATATCCTTCATTGGATTCTAATGCTTTATTAACACTGTCATTATTTTGAGCTTCTAACCATGCATACATATCGTCATACAAGAACGGATTTAATCCTAAGAATGGTAGGAGTTCAGGAATTTGAGCAATATCGAATTGCACGTTAAAGTCTTGTGTCCTTTTCGCTTCAACACTTGTATGACCCCGAACTTCAACGATAGTGTCAGTATGCTCGAAATCACCGCGTGAAAGACGGTCGAATACAGAACCTGCTTCGTATACAGGAACATAGCCAGAATCTTCATTGACCACAACCTGTGGCGTAGCTGCAGAATCAACGTGTGGCTCTTCTGCCTCTTCATCTTGAACAGCAGCTGGTTGCATGGCAAACATATGGGTTGGCTCGCCGGCACGCAAATCTAAAATATCATCCACACTCATAGATGGAGCAGGCGCATCATCGCTGACCGGAGACTTAAAATCAAACAGATTTTGTACTGCAGGAGCAGGACCTTCAGGCGCTGACTGCTGCTGTGTTTGGTTGACTGCTATCTCGAAAGATACATCGCCAAACTGTCCGCTTATCTGTTCACTGGATATAGTATAAGGATTTTCTGCTGGCACGCGCAGTAAAGCATCGTGAGCGTTACGTATATAAGTGCCGTTCGTAGAATTTAGATCGCTTAATTCTGCTTGACCGTTATCTTCTACTGTCAATAATGCATGATTTTTAGACATTGATTTGGTTAGGTCAGGCACATCAAAGCGAGTAGCATTGTCAGGTACTTCAACGGGGCGCATTGGTTTACGACCAATATATACGCGTGCTGGAGCTGTTACTGTTATGCTCTGATCGTTTACAGTAATCTTCCACGTTGTGGAGGTCTTCGCAGAATCAGTCACGAGTCCATCCTTTACTAGATTCACCCTTATAGGGCATACTCTTTCTTATTGTACGTTCAAGAGTGTGCAAGTAACAGTTATCGTGTTGAAAAATCACAAGCTATTAAAAAAGTCCTGCCGCAGAAACCTGCAGCAGGACTAATGTAAACCTGTTTAAATGTGAGGAAGAAACTACTTGAGTTCTACAGATGCGCCAGCAGCTTCGAGTTCTGCCTTTGCCTTTTCTGCATCTTCCTTGTTTGCGCCTTCGAGAACTGGCTTTGGAGCGCCATCTACGAGAGCCTTAGCTTCAGCGAGGCCGAGGCTGGTCAAAGCACGAACAGCCTTGATAACGCCAATCTTCTTGTCGCCTGCTGCGGTGAGGATTACGTCGAACTCATCCTTCTCTTCTTCAGCAGCAGCTGCACCAGCAGCTGGAGCAGCAGCAACAGCAGCTACTGGAGCTGCAGCTTCTACGTCGAACTCTTCTTCGAACTTCTTTACGAAGTCAGAGAGCTCTACGAGTGTCATTTCCTGAGCTTCAATGAGCTCATCTGCGGAGAGCTTTGCCATAATGGCTTCCTTTCGTTGTGGCACCGTTTAACTAGTGTTCAAGTGCCGAAATCTTATATCTTATGCAGTTACTGTTAGCAAGCTAATGTAACTATGCAGCCTTTTCCTGCTTTTCGCGCAATGCATCGAAGGTGCGAACTGCCTTGGTTGGCAGTGCAGCGAATGCAAATGCTGCCTTGGCCATGGTGCCCTTGAGAGCGCCTGCTGCCTTGGCAAGGAGAACGTCGCGTGGCTCGAGGTCTGCAAGCTGGTTTACGCCAGCAGCGTCGTATACGGAACCATCTGCGAAGCCACCCTTAATAATGAGCTGCTTATTTTGTGCGGTGAAGTCACGCAGAACCTTAGCGGCTGCTACGTAATCGCCCTTCACGAAAGTGATAGCTGTTGGACCAGCGAACAAGTCGTCGAGACCCTCAATACCAGCTTCCTTAGCTGCGATGCGTGCAAGCGTATTCTTCGCCACATTGTAGGTTGTATCGGTGCCAAGCTTTTCACGCAGATCGGAGATCTGTGGAACGCTAAGGCCACGATACTCGGTGAGGAGCACTGCGTCAGCTTCACGGAACTTGTCAGTGAGCTGTGCAATTGCCTCTGCCTTTTCTGGCCTTCTCATTGGCATTCCTTCCTATTGAACCGCCTCATTGGAGTTCCAGCATTAGAGCAATAAAAAAGCCCTGCACGCAAGCAGAGCAAACATAACAGGCATATACATGCCTTTGAACTCAACCTGCGATGGCGCGAACGCTTTACTGGGTTTCCCCAACCAACGGTCTGTGGTTTACAGATACAGATACTACACAGGGGTGTAGATTTTGTCTACGCCCCATCATTCTCCGTGTGTCGCGCACTATGCGAGGCTGCAAATAATCTCCATAACAATCCGAGCTGCATTATCGGCGTATTCACTCACGTCGAATTCACGGAAGGTTTCGTATTCAGTATCGGCATTGTCACTCAAAGCTCGAATCACCAAAGAAGGCACCTCATTACGCGCTGCCACATGAGCGATAGCCGCACCCTCCATCTCTACCGCGTCTGCTCCCGTCGCAGCTTTCACCTTGGCAGCAGCATCACCTTCAATAAATAAATTGCCGGTGGCAATCGTTCCTGCAATATGCTCAATCCTGAGCTTGTTTAATACCTCATCTGCAACGGCGAGGAGTTTTTCGTCACTGTGATACTCATTCGTAAAAGGTGGTGCTTGCGAAATCATGCGCATGTCGGTGTCGAGATAAACCAAAGTCTTACCTAAAACAACATCGTTGATATGCAAATGATTCGTTAAATTCCCAGCAATTCCGGAGAAAAGTAAAGCTTCTGGCGCATACACATCAATGAGATGCTGAGCCGTGGCAGCAGCATTCACCGTTCCCCATACCCGCTACGGTAGCGACCACACGCACATCTGTGCGCAGGCAGACGACCATCAAAAAAATAGTTACACCTGCACTTTTTGTGCTCGTATACTTCATCTAAAGACTTGGCAAGCAAATCTACTTCCACGTCCATTGCTCCAATAACAGCAAGCGTTCGCTGTGCCATACTATGTCCTTCCATTGTTTATTTGCTTGTAGCACACACTAGCACATGCATATGTTTCTTTCGAGTTCTCAGGACGCCTCTACCCTAAATTAGCCACTCAAACCTCGCTAATACGGCTCTTCAGATTTAGCGGGGTTTAGAGGAGAGTGTTGCCCAGCAGGTTCCAGTTGATTTCTCAGGATGTCAGGTGTTAAGACATCGCTGCAGTGTGAATGTGTTTATTTTTATCGGTGAAGTCGATACGCGCAACCGATATGCCAGTTTTCGAAGCCATTTTTGCGCATCAAAACTGGCACAACAGGTGTATGAATCGGTTAAGCAGAATATGTGAGAGCAAGAACTCTTCGAATTGAACGCAATTTAAAGTCTGATTGCGCAGAACAGCTACAAGCCACGCTTAAACTCAAGCCTCGCTAAAACTTGCGACTCCCCTTAATCAAGCCTCGCCCTTAATCAAGATTACGAGCCTCACCCCATTCGAGATTACGAAAGTACTTCACTCTAGAAGTACTTCACCCCCGAATCACAAACCTCTCCGACTACGCACCGCCTGCGCCAACTCATAAAGTAGCACATTCGTGTCATCCCATGAAATACAGCGATCAGTTACGGACTTACCGTATTCTAATTGTTCAAGTGGAGCCGCTTTCTGGTTGCCTGCTTGAATAAAGCTTTCCATCATAATTCCAGAAATCCCCTGCTCACCGACAGCTAAACGTTGCGCAATATTGCGCACTACCCGAGCTTGTTGCACTTCATCTTTGCCGGAGTTGCCATGAGAAGCATCAATAATCAAACCATGCGCTCCAACGCTGTTCTCATCTAAAACAGCGCGAGCATCTACAAGCGCTCTTCGAACTGAATCAGCATCATAATTTGGCCCTGAACTCGACCCACGTAATACCACGTGGCAATCAGGATTACCTAAAGTTTCTACTGCCGCAGCTCTTCCCTGGTGGTCAATACCAAAGAAGGTATGCTGTTGCGCAGCGGTATAAACGCTATCTACAGCAGCTTGCACAGAACCGTCAGTCGCATTCTTAAAGCCCACCGGCATAGACAATCCGGAAGCCAACTGACGATGCACCTGACTTTCCGTGTTCCGCGCACCAATAGCACCCCACGTCACAGCATCAGCAATATATTGCGGAGAAGTCGGCTCTAAAAATTCAGTAGCAGCAGCCACTCCTGCATCCAACACACTTAACAAGGTATGTCGAGCTAAAAGCAAACCTTTATTTATCTGATGCGTGCCATCTAAATCAGGGTCGTTAATCAGACCTTTCCATCCAATCGTTGTGCGCGGTTTCTCAAAATACACGCGCATAACTATGAGTAAATCATCCTCCAGCTCCTCGCGAACCTGCGCTAAACGCTGCGCATAGTCAAGAGCTGCACGCGGATCATGAATAGAGCATGGTCTCACAAGAACAAGCAGACGATCGTCGTCACCAGCAAGAACGCGACGAGGTTTCCTCACGAGATTCCACCACTAACTGGCATGCTTGCTCGCTTAACGGCATAGATTGCAAGACTTCAGCAGGCGATGGCAGCACGTCCAGCTCAATACTCGCCTGTTAATAATCGGTGCTAAACCCACCTCATCTTCCCAACGCGAAATAGAAGCGAGGTTCAGCGGATTACTTTCATGCGATTGATTGAGCTGTTCGTGCAAAAACGCACGGTTTCGAGCCGCTTCCTGAGCATGGCGTTCTAAAGCTTCAGTGGTTGCTTCTGACTTACTTTTCCGGCATACATTTAGTGTAACGCACGACGCTCACGAATGGCAGCACTTAGGTGTGCAGTAACTCATTCGTTCGTTCCACGAAACACAACTATCGGTAATTGATTTTCCATAGACTAACTCGTCTAAACGCCCTGGACTTTGATGTCCTGCTTCAATAAAGCTTTCAACCATAACGCCGGAAATTCCCTGCTCACCGGCGGCAAGGCGTGCAGCAATTTCTTCAACAACTTGTGCTTCTCGCACCTCGTTTTTACCGCAATTTCCGTGAGCGGCATCAATAATCAAACCATGAGAAGCTGCATAAGGCGCATTAGATTCCTGTAAATATTCCAAGGCTTGAGGCAACGCTATCGGCATCGTAATTTGGACTATGAATAGAGCCTCGTAAAATCACATGACAATCAGGATTGCCCAAAGTTTCAGCAGAAATAACGGAACCATCCACATTAACAGAAAGGAAGTGATGCTCATTAGCAGCCGCATAGCAAGAATCTGCAGCAACTTTCACATTACCATCGGTGGAGTTCTTAAAACCGACTGGCATAGATAAACCGGAAGCTAACTGACGATGCACCTGGCTTTCCGTATTACGCGCGCCAATAGCACCCCAACTAATAGCATCAGAAATATATTGAGGTGTAATAGGATCGAGGAATTCAGTTGCTGTTGGCAAACCAATATCTACAATATCAACAAGCACTTTGCGGGCAAGCCACATGCCTTTGCGAATATTAAAAGTACCGTTCAAATCAGGGTCATTAATTAAACCCTTCCACCCAATAGTGGTACGTGGCTTTTCAAAATATACGCGCATAACAACGCAAATATCTTCGCGAAGTTCTTCTGCTACTGCTTGCAGACGACGCGCGTAGTCGAGGGCAGCCTTCGTGTCGTGAATAGAGCATGGCCCCGCAATCACCAGTAATCGGTCATCTCGACCATGCAAAATATCTCGAATAGCGGTACGAGATTCACGCACACGCTCAACCAGCTCAGGGTTCAAAGGAATTTCGTTAATAAAAGCACGAGGCGCAGGAATAGGGTCAAGCTGACGAATATTGACGTCAACTGTTTCTGGCAACACCGCTTCGCGTCCGAGCTGAACGCTGTTGTCATCCTCGAAAGGACCATGCATATGCATCATTTTTCCTCGTCCCTTTACTCAAATTTATTACTGTTTTACCTTATGACTTAGCTTTTCTATTTATCCGCTCAGTTCTGTCGGATTGACAGCACCTGCTAAGCGAACGCCTACTGTACAGTAAGAACTTTTCTGGCGTGCTCTCTCAAGCGCTCTGGGTACTGGTACAGAAGGCAGACAGCACGGAGAAGAACAAAAGGCGATGCAGTCTGCTAATGCACACTGCACCCATCCAGAACGAGCGCCACAAGCCTGCATATGTTAAGCGCACATGAGTTGCTACTCATCTACACATGCCCTGCTCGTAAGCGCTCAATCTTCTCCAGCGCATAAGCAGAAATCTGCTTATGCCAAAGCTCCCATAGGGATCCCATGCTGGCAGCATGATTGGTTCCTCTTCCAATGCTGCCTGATACTCAGCTGGCAGCATGGACTTTGGCACAGCTACTTCGTAGACGAACTCATCGAACCAGTCGTCGCTCATTGTGAAGTAGCCCTTGTCTGCAATATCTGTGCCCCAAGAGTTTTCCACACGCCAACGCTTGGTTGTGCCTTCAGCAGCCGCACCAGCTTCAACCGAAGCTTCAGCATCACCAGAAGCATTACCAGAAGTTCCAGCAGCCACATCTACTCCAGCAAAAGCCATAGCGTGATTCATTGCAGAATCAGCAAAACGCACACGTTCTTCTTTATTCAAATCGAAGTCAATGTTGTACACACGACCATATTCAAATAAGTCAGTTGCCCAAGCACCCTCTTTACGATCCATCATCGGATGGCAATCCGCTCCGAACCATACAGGAATACCCTGTTCTTGCATAATAGTGCGTGCGCACTGCTTCATGAAATCAGTATCCACATTCAGATATGCGGTTGGCGTTCCTCCCACCACATTGCCCAAATGTTTAATACCAATCATCTTGCCCTTAGGATGCTCGCTACGAGGATCGTCAACCAAGCAGACATAATCTTCCAAACCGGCAGTAACATACTTATTCCAGAATTCCACTGGAGTCATAGTACCTTCGTTATGGAAAACACCATCCTTATCGGTGTACTCCCATTCAAAAGATGTTGGAGGAGTTCCCAAATGAATAGTTAAAATGCGGTGTGCCTGTTCCACAGCCTCAGCAGCAATAGTTTCAGACTGCTCAGGATGCGCATACATATGCGCCACAGCCTGACGCAAAGCCGCGCGCAGCTGCGTATTCATTTCGCCAGTATTCTGGCTAGACGCAGTTTCAGGGAAGAAATCTTTTGGCACAGCACCATACTTGGTGTAAATATTCATAGCCATAGTCCACTGACCGCCATCGCCCATCAAATCATGCAGAAGGAACTGCACTAAGCGCGAATCAGAAGCTTCACCGGCAGCAATCAACTGCTTCATATCTTCCATAAAGTAATTCGCGCGCTCAAGCTTATCGAAATACATGGCGTAAGACTGGCTGAATTCAAAGTCATTATCTTTCAGATTCATTTCACGCTTAGCAATAAAACGTGCCACATTGAGCGAACTAAATAACCAGCAACGACCGGAACGCTTCTGACTTGTTGCGCTACCATTGTCTACAACTGTGCTAAAACGGCGCGATAGCAAGCGAGCGCGGTCGAAGTTCTTAGCAGCCTCGTTAATACCTACTGAGGTGACTGCATTCATAGTAATACGGTTAGATTCACTAGCGTCGAAATTCTGGCGCAAAGCTTCGAGAGTGCTGGCACTCAGAGCTTTTTCAGACATAGTGCTCCTTCTTTGAAGAAAAAATACGTATATATAATTAAACCGTGCAGCATGAACACTGCACGGTTAAACTGAGTGCGCTGTGCTAAGCGCTTAAAGGCGAGTTGCTGTTTTACTCAGCATCGCTTACAGATTCAGAGGATTCAGCCTTGCTTTCGCTCGCATCTGTGCTCTGGGCATCTTCAGATTTATCTTCACTCTGCTCAGCAGCTGGAGCAGCCTCTGTGTTAAACAGGTTTGATCCGAAAGCATTAGCAAAGATTGAACGCAACTCATCGACGCGAGCAGTAGTGATGCTTCACGTTCTTGCAAAGCAGCAATACGAGTATTTAAGCCATCAATTTCTTCTTGAGCGGCTTCTCGACGTTCATCAACCAGCTCTTGAGCGCGCGTTTTTGCTTCTTCAATAATCTGCTCAGCCTCCGTCTGTGCCTTCTGACGGCTCGATGTTGCGTATTCATCAGCCTCTTACGCACATCTTTAGCATCAGCAAGCAACTGAGTAGATTCTTCTTCTACTGTGGCACGACGAGCTGCCAAGTCTGCCAACATATCTGCTACCTTCTTGTTGGCATCTTCCTGGCTGGCTGCAATATCACGACGTACGTTCTCGGCCTCTTGTGCAACCTTTGCTAAGGTTTTTGCACGTTCTACATCAGCAGAATCAGTAATTTGGCGTGCCTGAGCATGTGCTGCATCAGTAATTTCTGATGCTTGACGTTTTGCATCAGACAGTAACTTGGCAACCTGTTCGCGCACATCAGCCAGTTTTTGATTTGCTAAGTCCAAAGCTTTTTGAATTTGATCGTTTGATTCGCTCTTCTTTGCTGCGATTTCATCGTCTGCAGTTTTGCGCTGCTGAGCGATTTCATCTGCTGCTTGAGCGCGTAACTGAGCAAGCTGTGCTTCCTGCTCAGAACGCTGAGCATTCAAGTTCTTATCGTGCTCTTCGCTCTTGGCGCTTAACTCCAGATCGAGGGTACGGCGCTGATCTTCACTTTCACGCTTTGCAGAGGCAACCAACTGTTCGCTTTCACTTTGAGCAGTGGCGCGCAGTTTATCTGCTTGCTCGTGTGCTTGAGCAATAGCTTCCGTTGCTTCTTTTTTGGCTTCTGCACGCATATTATCAGCATCCAGCTGAGCATTATTGAGCAAAGTACCTGCTTCATTATGAGCATTATCGCGGATAGTTTGGGCATCCTGTTTAGCTCGCTCTAACAGTTCGCGGCTTGTTTGCTCTGCTGATGCGAGTAACTGCTGAGCGTTTGCTCCCAAAGCAGTAAAGGAATTTTTGCTGCTGACCGCTATTCTTTTCGCGCTCTTCCTGTAGTTGAGCGTCCAGCTCTAAAAATACGCGTCATAAATCTTAATCTGCTCACGCAAACGTGCTGTATTTTTCTTGAGCACGCATAAAAGCGTCGTCTACTCGTTCTTTATCGTAGCCGCGCAAAACAATAGGAAAATTATCAGCCATTGGTACTCCACTAGATTCATCTAGAAATTTATCTCACCGGTACATGACGCTATCATGCTTAACTGAAAGAATACATAAAATACATCATGTTTTTCGCAAAGTAATTACAGCACCCACTATGCGGCGTGTCGATTGTATTCGAGAGCGGTGGTAATTATATCTCGAGCAGCATCCACCATAAGGTCTAACTTCATGCCTTTGGTGTATCCCACTGGCTTATCAACGTGCGGGAAAGACACAAAACCAGCGTAGGCATGCTCATGATGAGCCGTCCAATCTAACAGCTCGTAAAACAGCGAGTTGCACACAAAAGTTCCAGCATCTGAACTAAACGTTACAGGAATATCGTGCTGAGCAAAGCACTTACTCACCGCTTTTAGCGGTAAACCCGTCCAATAGGCGGCTGGACCATTATCCACAATGCGCGTATCTTTCGGCTGTGCATTATCAGCATCCGGGCGCGATGCGTCAATAATATTCGTTGCGCAACGTTCCAGAGCAATAGTGCGCGCATGAGTTTTTAATCCCGTTGCCAAAACCATTTGAGGTTGCACATCATCAAGAACCCTGTGCAGTGTTGGCCACGCATGAGCAAAACTTAAAGGCAGAAGAACGCTCGTCACCGACACACTCGCATTGTCTACTGTTATTCCTTCGTCAGCTATTGTTTCAGCTACTAAGCGAGATGGATTAACATCCACACCATCATAGGATTCAAAACCACAGATAACTACGCGCAAATTCTCCATGAGTATTTTCTCCTGCTCTAGTCCTCACCGTTAAAAATGCCGATACTTGCGAGATGGCGACCCGACACGTTTTTCTTCGCACGTGTAGAACGTCGGTAGGAATGCCATAGAGGATTTTTCTAATGTGCACATTACATTGCGCATACGCTAAACGTTCTTGCACATCAGGGCCTTCACCATCTGAGGGCGCACAGCTGTGCTAGCTCCTCATCAGGAGCAAGATATTCAGTTGCTGCAGCAATACGCGGCAAAGAATCCACTAAATTATCTGTTTTAATCCCTGCGTGGTGAAGAGCAAAAAGGGCAGCCTTTTCTAAATCAATACCTGCACCGCCCCACCGCGTGATTGTTGCTGTTCCTGGGAAATGCTTTTCGAACTCCATAGCAATATCGTTGCCAACTTCATAGCATTCTGAGCAAATGCACGGACCTAAAGTGGCACGAATCTCAGCACGATCAGCACCCTTAAATTCCATAGCAGCAACCGTTTGCCCAATAATATCGTTGAGCAAACCCACACGTCCGCAATGAGCACTGGCATGCACATGATTAACTGGATCAACAAAAAGTACTGGTAAACAGTCAGCACCAAAAACGCCCAAGGTATCGTCTCTTGTGCTCACTAATCCATCGGCTTCTAACTCGTTAAGCTCAGCATCATCATTTACTTCATCAGCGAGAACTACTTCACCTGAATGAACTTGATGAACAGTGCGAACAGCAGAGCCAATCACCTCATGCAAAGCAGAGCGATTACGTGCCACAGCTTCATTATTATCGCCTTGACGAGCGCTCATATTGGCATAGCCGAAGCTCGCGTCACAGTAACCGCCCAAACGAGTTGAATACCATACGCGGTAACCTTCGGCAATGTCAATTGGTATAACAGCAGGAATAACTTCGTTCATATCCAGCATTGTATCTTACGCATATGTTACTGTGAGCTCAACCGCGGTTAAGCAGATCTAACTCGTCAGCGCTTAATTCCACACTATCGGCTTTCATGGAATCTAAAATAGTTGCGCTACGATGCGTGCCAGGAAGCACAAACATATGATCTCCCATAGCCAGCTCCCATGCCAGCACAATTTGCTGATAGCTCACACCATGCTCAGCAGCAACCTGCTTGAACACATCATACTTGCTCTCATCCTTAGGCTTGCGGAATCCTCCCAATGGACTCCACACCACAAAAAGCTAAGCCGAGTTTGCGCGTATATTCTACGGTATCGAGGCTGTCTTTATAAATTGGTGAAAGCTGGTTTTGTACAGCTACCAAAGCGTCTCCCAAAATAGAGCGAGCAATATCAATCTGCTCTACGCTAGCGTTAGAAATACCAATAGTTTTAGCCACACCTTGATCATAGAGGGATTTCATACCTTCAATGGACTCGTTGTATGGAACTTTAGGATCTGGACGATGGAAGTAGAGTAAGTCGATAGAGTCTACGCCAAGAGCGTGAGCAGACTGCTTACCGTACGTAATTAATGATTCTGGAGCACCGTTCACATCCCATGTTGGCACACCGTCAGTAAAATTTCGGAAATGACCTGATTTTGTGGCAACGAGCACTTCTTCGCGAGGTCCGTCCCAACTTGCCAGAGCTTCGCGAATAAGCTTTTCGTTATGTTGTTCTTCACCACCAGACATGTAGTATGCCCATGCCGTATCGAGATGACGGCAACCAGCATTTAATGCATCGTGAATAATAGCAATAGCTTCTTCGCGTGAAGGCTTCTTTTCAATCGATAATCCCATGCATCCTAAGCCGATTGCAGTGGTTGTGTATGATCCAATCTGACGAGTTAGCGCAGACATGTATGCCCCTTTGAAAATGTTGTGCTTGGTCTGTGCACCAGTGTACACCGCAGTACGCATGAGAGGCAGAGCTTAAAGCTCTGCCTCTCATGCACCCATTTTAGTCTTCTACATCAAATGGGTCGAAGTCACGACGCACGCGGCGACGAGGACGCTCATAACGTTCTGCACGTTCTGCACGATAATCATCGTAAGAATCATCTACTGCATAACGTGGATTGTCACGGCGGGAACGACGCTCATAACGGTCGTCACGGTCATCGCGTGAACGGCGGGAACGACGCTCACGATGGTCATCATAGCGATCATTGTAACGGTCATCGCGGTCGTCACGGGAACGGCGACGTGGACGCTCATCGCGGTCGCGGTCGTCACGGTCGTACGGTCGCGACGAGGGCGGGATGGACGATCATAATCATCGCGGTCTCGGCGGGAACGACGCTCACGTGGGCACGCTCGGAACGTTCTGCAGTATTCTCCTGCTCCTCAAAAACCTGGGATAGCCAAAGAAATCTTGCCACGTTCGTCCACAGACTGTACCACTACTTCAACGCTGTCGTTTTCCTTGAGAACGTCGTCTACAGCGTCAATACGCTCGCCGTTAGCAAGGTTACGAATCTGGGAAATATGGAGCAAACCATCAGTACCAGGTAGCAAGTTAACGAAAGCACCGAAGCTTGTAGTCTTCACTACAGTACCGTTAAAGGTTTCGCCTGCTTCTGGAACATGAGGATGAGCAATCTGATCAATAATCTTCTTAGCAGCTTCAGCAGCTTCGCCACCTTCAGAAGCAATATAAACAGTACCGTCATCGTCAATAGTTACTTCTGCGCCAGTATCTTCCTGAATCTGGTTAATCATCTTGCCCTTAGGACCAATGACTTCACCAATCTTATCTACTGGAATAGTGGTGGTAATAATGCGTGGAGCATATGGACTCATCTCTGCAATACCATCAATGCATTCAGTAATCACATCGAGAATGGTTGCGCGAGCTTCCTTAGCCTGCTGCAAAGCGGATGCCAAAACATCTGCTGGAATACCATCAAGCTTTGTATCAAGCTGCAAAGCAGTAATGAACTCAGAGGTACCAGCTACCTTAAAGTCCATATCGCCGAAAGCATCTTCTGCACCCAAAATATCTGTTAGAGTCTTAAAGATGTGCTGACCGTCAATATCGCCGGATACCAAGCCCATAGCAATACCGGCAACCGGAGCCTTAATTGGCACGCCGGACGCCATCAAAGACAACGTAGATGCGCATACGGAACCCATAGATGTGGAACCGTTAGAACCAATAGCTTCCGACACCTGGCGAATAGCATATGGGAACTCTTCGCGGCTTGGAAGAACTGGAACCAAAGCACGCTCAGCCAGAGCACCGTGACCAATTTCGCGACGCTAGGAGAACCTCACGACCAGTTTCACCTGTGGGTATGGAGCATCTCATAGTTGTGCATGTATGTCTTGGTGGTTGAGTCAGACAAAGCATCTACCTGCTGTTCCATCTTCAGCATGTTGAGCGTAGTAACACCCCAAAAATCTGGGTTTCACCGCGCTGGAACAAAGCAGAACCGTGAACGCGAGGAATAACGTCTACCTCTGCAGACAGGGTGCGAATATCGCGCAAACCACGACCATCGATACGGTAATCTTCGGTGAGGATACGACGGCGAACAATCTGGCGCTGCAGTTCCTTGAATGCGTTGCCGATCTCCTTGTCTTTCTCTGCCTCATCCATGTCTTGGAATTCAGAAGCGAGAGTATCCTTTACTACCTGCTTAATCTCAGAAATGCGATCCTGACGTGGCAGCTTTTCTGCGATAGACAAAGCTTCGTTCAAATCTGCGTGAGCAATCTCGTCGATGCGAGCGTAGAGTTCGTCTGTGTACTCTGGGAAGAGCTGGAACTCCTTGGTATCCTTAGCAGCCAGAGCCTTCAACTCGTTCTGAGCTTCGCACAGAACCTTAATGAATGGCTTAGCAGCTTCCAAACCGCCTGCTACAACAGTCTCATCTGGCTTGGTCTGGCCTTCTGTATAAATGAGGTTCCACGCGTTCTTGCCAGCACCTGCTTCAATCATAGCGATAGCAACATCGCCATTTTCAATAACGCGACCAGCAACAACCAGCTCAAATACAGCGCGTTCACGCTCAGACCAGCGTGGGAAAGCAACCCACTGACCATCAATCAAAAGCCAAACGCAAACCAGATACTGGACCGCTAAATGGCAAACCAGAGATCATAGTCGATGCAGATGCAGCATTCATGGCAACCATGTCATATGCATCATCTGGGTGGATAGACAAAACGGTTTCCACAACCTGCACTTCGTTACGAAGAGTGTGTGGGAAGAGTGGACGCAATGGGCGGTCGATAATACGAGCGGCCAAAGTTGCTTCTGTAGATGGACGACCTTCGCGACGGAAGAAGGAGCCAGGAATCTTACCTGCTGCATACATCTTCTCTTCAACATCTACAGTTAATGGGAAGAAATCATAATTTTCTTTTGGGCTGCTACCAGCGGTGGTGGTAGACAGAATCATGGTTTCTCCGTCAAGATAAGCTGCTACTGCCCCATCAGCTTGCTGGGCGAGACGTCCCGTCTCGAAGCGAATTGTGCGCTTGCCAAATGCGCCGTTATCGATAACGGCTTCTACTGCTTTAATTTCGGGACACTGCAAGGGTTCCTCATATTTATTTCAACTACCTCTTTGCTTCTTTCTTTTTGCATTCGGTGGGAGACCCTCTCCCCGATTGGTACTCGTCTGTAATGCAAAAAGAGCCCTAAAGCTTATGAAGCTTGGGCACAGAAGACTTTTAGTGACGCAAACCGAGGCGTTCAATCAAAGAACGGTAACGGTTAATGTCTACATCGCGCAAATATCCAAGCAGACGACGACGGTCACCAACCATAAGCAAAAGACCACGACCAGAGTGGTGATCATGCTTGTGCTCCTTCATGTGAGCAGTCAAATCGTTGATGCGCTTGGTGAGCAATGCAACCTGAACTTCAGGGAACCTGTGTCACCCTCGTGAGTTGCATACTCAGCAATAATTGCGTTCTTTTCTTCCTTAGAAAGTGCCATAGCATTCTCCCTTATGTTAGCTGCGCGGTGCCCCATCCCTATGATGAAGCGCTCTGTATCCGCGGGCGAAACACGCCAAGAAATAAGTGTATACGAAGCGCCATACAAAATGAGGGGCGCGGAGTTCTTCGTGATGCTTAGGGACATGAGGTATTCGGGGGAAGCGAATCAGGCTTAATGGTTCTTCGGACTTAGTGGGGTTGTGTAGGGTTTTTCAACTTTTCTGTTTTTAGCGGTGTTGAGCAGAAGATGTTGCCCAGTAGGTTCCAGTTGATTCCTCCGGCTGTCAAGTGTCAAGACATCGCCCCGGTGTGAAGATGGTTTGGCACATTTTCTTTTGCCTTCATGCGTGAACAACTCTAGTTATATGTGAAGCCGATACGCGCAACCGATATGCCAGTTTTGAAGCCATTTTTGCGCATCAAAACTGGCATAACAGGTGTATGAATCGGTTAAGCCAGTATGTGTCAGAACAATAGCCCACCGTATTTAACGCAGTGTGAAGCCTGATTGCGAGAACAGCCGCTAGTCACACACCCGCAACCTAAAACCCGCGAAACTCCAACCAGCAGAAAATTTAGACGAATCAGCGTTAATACCATCTAGAAAAAGGTCGTATACGTTGCACGTAGGCTGCACTATCAATTTTTCACGCGAAATTATGTTGATTAAGAATACAGCTCCGTTAAGTCTAAGGACTAAGCAAAACGTTGAAAACAGAGAACAAGTCACCAAGCTTATGCTGAATACATAATCCCTCCCCAGCAAAAGCGTAAAACACGTTATTCTCGTGTTCGAAATACTTCAGCCAGAGAGGGATTACTCTATAAGCTAGCTACTAGTTCTTCTGAGCCTTGAGCAGGTCGCGAATCTCCTGCAAAGTAGCTAACTGAACTTCTTCAGCGCTTGGCTCAGCAGCAGCTTCTTCAGCAGCTTCCTGCTTAGCAGTCATATCCTTAAGCTTACTCATAGGCAAAACGATGAAGAAGTAAACAGCAACAGCAATAATCAGGAAGTTAATCAGAGCAGTCAAAATAGCGCCGAAAGAAAATAGTTGCACCATTAAAAGTGAACTTCAACAAATCAGACATATCTGGCTTGCCGAAAATCATAGCTACCAATGGGTTGATGAAGTTCTCAACAATAGAAGTAACTACAGCGGTTACTGCGCCACCCATAACAACACCGACTGCCATATCAACAACGTTGCCGCGGGAAATAAAATCTTTAAAACCTTTAATCACGTTTCTCTCCAAAAGATATTAGTTTGACGAACGAGGAGATATTTCTCGCACACCTGTTCCATCGACTTATTCTACTGGATATGTTCTAAGAACTCGAGATGTCCTTAAGAGATGTGCCATGATTAACATCACACACTCTGTAATAATATTTGGCAGAGAATAATCGCGCGATTTTTCGCGTGATTATCATTTTCCCTCTATTTTTCCTCTTCATAAACTGCTTAAAATCAACAAAATTTTGAGTGTTTTCAAAACAATTTTTCGCGCGATATTCGTACGAAAAATTGTAAAATAGTCATTTAAAGATAGGAGAAAGCGTAGAACTAAGATCTGAAGGAAAAAGTTTAGAGTATAAAAAGCCAGAATGCGCTTCCTGATTCTTTCTGGGAAACTTACTCTGCTTTCGCTAATACCAACGGCGGAAAAATCATTTTAGGAATTGATGAGAAAAATGAAGATCCATATCAAGGAGTAAATAATCCTCAGAAAATCCGAGATGATTTGTTTGCTCTAGCTGCAGAATAAACAAAAAGTCAGCTGCAATTTGTTAACAGATAATGACATTGAGTATGTAGACATCCCTGGTAAAAATCGCCAACTCATGGTGATAACTATAAGAGAAGCTAGTAGTGACCAAAAAGCCTGTCCATCTAAAGAATGATTTTAGACAATCTTATAAAAAGACTAGGAGGAGCGACGTTAGACTCGACAGAGAAGAACTAAAATATCTTATGGTAAGTTCTCAGATGATATTGATAGCGAACTCTAACTAACTGACGAAAAGCTGACCTAATATCGAAAACAATTGAAGACTATAAAAACTATTAATCGATTTGAGCGGAAATAACAAGTATATCAATATGCCGCTCAGAGCCTTCTTAACTGAAATTGGTGTGTTTAAGAAGGATAGAACTGACGGCACTTATAAATTGACAGCAGGCGAGTTGCTATTTTTGGATAATTCCATTATTTCTCGTTACCCTAAATTCCAATTAGATTACTTTGAAAAAGATAACTCGTTTTTCTGCAAGGTGGGATGACAGAGTTTCGACCGGAGATATGATGTATCCCGATTTGAACATGTATGATTTCTTCAAACTAACATATAAGAAAATAACCGCTACAACAAACGATAGATTCGAGCTAAACGACAAATCTGCATCGTCTACCTTTTAAGAAGATTTATCTGAATCTATGCACGTGAAGCGTTAGTCAACTACCTAATGCACGCTTATTATGATTTCGATTCTCCAATTATCATTACCTCGTATAATGATTTCTACGAATTTAAAATCCTGGCAAGATGAAAGTCTCTATCCCAGAGTTTATACGTGGAGCACATCAAAAACACGAAATAGTACAATTTCATCATTATTCAGAAGAATAGGAATGTCTGAGAAAAGGCTGGTTCAGGGGATACCAAAATTTTTGACGTGTCTGAAAAAGTACAAGTTAAAAATTCCAGAAGTCACAACCACTTTCGATAGTACTATTGTTACTATTTGGAAAGTTGATTTGCTATCTTCATACGAAAGATGTAACGAGGATGAAAAACCATTCTCAAGTTTATAATCGAAAATGGAAGCATTAGCAAAAATGATGTAATTGAAATACCCTAATGACAGAGTATAAGTTCAGAAAACTTAAAAAGCTCTTCTTGGGAAAAAAATATATAGAAATAGTGAGCAAAGGACGTTCAACTAAATATGTACTCCCCCAGAACCTCATCTGAACAATATCATCTCATCAAAGCAACAAATTAAAAATCTTGGTGATTTTATGGGGAAAAACTAAAATTCAGTTATTTTAACTCTCCGATTCATGTATTTTTAGATTAAGGTGCAGGGGTCATACATACTGACGTGTGCCCCTGCACTCATTAGCTCATATTTTTACGGCACACAACAGAAGAACGCCCTACACCCAAGTTTTTCCCGAGCGTCTAAATAAAACCGCCGAACATCGCTACAATCAAACCGCCAAGTTCAACCACGAAAAAGCGTTAATGCTGCCCAGCTGCGCTAAAAACATTCAAAGGCGAGGTCTTTTTAATAAAAATCAACGTTGTTATATACACAACGAGGAAAAACCTAAAGCGCCCATCGCACAAATATGCCGGCGTTAATACCGTTCGCATAAACGCTGCTCGATCGAAAATAACTTTCGATCCCCACCAATATTTCGTAGACAAAATGGACAGTCCCGACAATAGCTGTTCAACAGCAAAAAGCAAAATACGCCAACACTCCCCAACTGCACCATCGAGTTCAATCACAGCAATCAGCAAGGAAATCAAAGTAATGAGTCGTCACGCACCAACTAATCAGCGCCCATCCTACCGGCTGAACGCGCAGAAAAGAAAACCAAATAGCATCAGCTGTGTGATGAAAAGCAATGTCGCGACCAATACCGTACGGAATCGTTAAAAACGGCAAGAAGAAGAACCGCAACGCACGCATATTTCAAGATTTGAACGCTTAACTGCACGCTGAGCATCCGCAATAGAAATCTGCTCAACTGTAGAAGTTGCAATAATCGCATCGACCGCAACAGTTTGCTTAGCCGATTGCTTGAAACGTTTATTTTTCTTCTTTACCATGACCATAACCCCATCTGGTTGTAATCAAAATCCAAAAGAAAACGGATGTGAGGAACTTATTTTTGCGCAACTGAAAACGCTTTATTATGCATAGGCGCTGAAGGAAGGTTGCTCGAGAACGTGAATATAAGCATGCATCAAGCGCTGATTTTTCCTGCGAAATATTTTCGCGTTCCTGTTCAAGAACATACTGTGCTTGCTTTTGCGAAGATGTAATAAGCCACCAATTTTTCTTGATCAAAGCGCAAGGATTCGAAAAAGTGGCGAACTTCTTCGACCATGTTCGCGCTCCCAAAACGTTCGCTTCATGCTGGCGATACAACTCACCCGGTTTATCAATAAAAGTTAACGTTCCCGTTGCTGTTGCACATAGGGCGAGGAACCAATCATGCATAATAATGTTGTCGCTCACATTTACCCATTTTCTGCGAGCGCGTGATTAATTAAAAGCCACGCCCCCGTAACACTGTTTTCGGTGAGTTCTTGAACAAGCTCAGTAGCATGTCCGGATTGAGAGCGGATCATGCTGGGGTTGAGCGTTTTTAAGTTCGCATCCACAACCAGCAGGTCGCCCTATAGTTCATATGAGGAATATGCTGCGGATGCTGGCGGCCTCCTCCACTTGAGCGCGCACTTTGTCTTCCAACCAATAATCATCTTTGATCGCAGAAGATAATAGTCCGCTTCGTATGAAAGCAGTTCGAAGAAGGAACGGATAACACCCATTGGTAACGTTACCGTCGTTGATAAAACGGATACGCTCGTCTTGGGTAGCGAGAGGCGAATAATTTCGGCTGTATTATCGCTAGAACCGTCATCGCAATGAGAAGATTCCGATCGGTAAAACTTTGTTTTTGAATACTTTCGACTTTGCTCACGCACATATTTTCGCCGTTATAGTGGATAGAAGAATATTGACTTTCACTGTGTGTTTCCTGTGTGGGGTGGTTGGTGTTCCTTAGCGTGGGTTCGGTATCTGTATCAGCGCCTTCCTGCTACCTCTCTACTCGATCTTCGTGTCAATCTTACGCTCGTCAATCTTCGTGTCGCTGTCTCTATCAGTTTGCGTGAATGGCGTACGCCCATGCCAGCGCTCGTCTCAGTTTGCGCAAATGGCATAGCGCTCGTAGCAGCGCTCGCTTTGCCCTGTTATAAAAAGCTGCTCATATTGGCTGACAATTTTCATCCCACGTGTACCGTTCGCAATAATCTGCCGAGCCTGAACGCCCAGAGTTGCGCGCTCATCTGCAGACATCGTTTCCATGATTAATCACAGCATGTAGGTAGAGGGATTGATCAGCGGTTTTGTCTCGCGTCATCCATACCGTCAATTTTCCAGTACAGCACTGAATTTTTCGCAACCGAATGATTAAAACTCACATTTAAGATGAGATTTAAGTCGGTGTAGCTAAAGGCTTCAAGCAGCCCCGGATTAGTTCCTCCAACCGAATGACCGTGAATATATGCAAAAAGCATTTTTGGCGGATGTACGTGAGCAGCTCTTTGTTGTAGACCGTACCGACAAATTTAATGCGCGGATCCGTAGTGAATTGAGTGCGCTGCTTAAGCGTCTCGAAATACGCGTTCCCCTCATGATTACAGATAATAACGAGCGGTTTTTGGTCGTTGACTGCATGTATTCGCTGATGATGGCTTCGTAATTATTTTCCGGAACAAAACGACCAACAACCAGATAATATTCCTGTGCATTCAGATTATGCTCGCTGAACCACGCGCGAACATCCTCACTATGCGCGGTTAAATGCGTCTGTTGGGTTTCTGTGCCGTACGCAATAAATGTGCTGTTTACGCCAGGATAGTTGCGTTTCATATAGTCTTGGATGCCTTGATTATCGCTAACAATAACATCAGCATGACGCGCCATGCATTTTTCCGCGTATTTCAGATAGCTCTGCACAGGTTTTGGCCATTTTGCTCTTTTGAATTCCAGACCATCAGGGTTGACGAAAAGCAGACCACCACGTTTATGGATTTTCGTGGCATACCGCTTGACGAGAGGCCCGATAGTATTACCAAGAATGATGATACGGGATGCGCAATTGCGTTTTTATCGACTAGACTGAGCGCGTATTCCAGGGCGAGGGTGTCGTAGGCGATGACGCGGGCAGGTCCGATTTTGGGAGGATTGATTGTGAAAGCAATCGGCGCCGTGGAAATCGGTGTGCGTGTGGTGGGCGGTGTTGCTTAAGCATGCGACGTGGTAAACAATCTCATTATTCTTACGATGAAGAACAAGATTTTCCACAAAAGTTTCGAAACCACCATACTGTGCAGGCAGTCCACGACTACCAATAATAAAAACATGCTGCATGATTTCCAGCATAGCAACACTCCAGCATTTAAGAAGTTTGCATTCTGTGCAGTTTTTGCTTATAGTAGTTTTTGTCTGCGGATGTAGCTCAATGGTAGAGCCTCAGTCTTCCAAACTGATTACGCGGGTTCGATTCCCGTCATCCGCTCCACTGTCATGTGTCAAGACATCGTTCCGGTGTTTTGGCACATTTTGTTTTGTTTTTTGCGTTGGTATGTGTCAAGACATCGTTCCGTTTTTGTCTGTGATGGTGGTTTGCTGGTAGGAGTTTTTGATAGTTTTTGTTTCGTCTGGTTCGAAAATATCCAATGATTTGGTGAATCTGTCTATCAGCGCGATGACATGGTTGCCATGAATCAGGAGAATAACGGGACAATTCTTACGTTTTTTACTCAACCCTAAATGCAGTATTCGTCCTTTATATCGAAGAGTGACTCGTCCATACGCGTCCACGCGATCATAGCGGACTCGATACGACACATGGTCGATATCGATACGTGCACTAACTTTGTGTGTTCGTATATACACTCCACGGAGTCATCCCGTGCAAGGCACGATGAGAACGCTCGCGGTTATACACGTGTGTAAAGCTCGTCTAACCATGTATTAAGCTGATCAATACTCGATGGGATACCACGCGCGTACACCCATTGTTTCAGGGGTCTGCCACAACCTTTCAATCTTGCCTTGTGTTGTTGGATGATACGGCAATCCATTACGCTGCTGGACATGAAGATCTGTTAACAACATTTCAAACGCGTTGGGCTGATAGACGTGTCTACCACCAGAAAAACGAGCAGTATACACACAACCGTTATCGGTCAATGTTGCTTGAGGAACACCATAAATACTGACAGCTTGGGTAAAACTATCCACAACAATACGCCCCGTGATACGTTCGAAAGCACGTAAATACATGATGCACCGTGAATGATCGTCAATCCAACCGATAACCTCGCACTCTTTACCATCGCGAAGATGGATATGCGTAAAATCTGACTGCCATAACTCGTTGGGTAAATCAGCTTGAAAACGACGATACGAACACCGTGGCCGTTTTACTGGTTGGGGTTGAACCAATCCAGCTTTTTTCACGATACGCCATATCGTTGCCACGCTAGGAATGGTTTCATCAGGATACCTACGAACAAGCCAATCACGAATAGTGTGTGCCCCGTTATCCCATCCTTGCTCGTGTAACCATACACGCGTGGAACAAATCAGATCAACCATGCTGTCACTGGTTTTACTAGGCATGGTATGTGGTCGAGTTGACCTGGTTTTTACCGCGTTTAAACCACCCGAACGATAACGAGCAAGAAGTTTTCTGACCCATCTATCCGAAACATGAAACACGCTGGCCGCATCTTTGACGGACGCACCCGACTCAAGAACATAAAGAATAATAGCTATATTACGCGATGAATGATCCATACCCCATCATCACACGCGGAACGATGTCTTGACACACCCCCGAAAAACCACACCCAAAAACAGCGGAACGATGTCCTGCAAAACCACACCGTCATCCGCTCCACTTAGACGTCGAAGATGATAAAAGGTTCTGGCGCTAGCGAGTGTATAGCGCGTTAGCTATGACCTGCAGAAACGCTTTCCTCTCTTTCGGTTGAGCGAGCGTTTGCGTTAGCAGGCGTTGATTTGGTCGAGGCGAACGCTATGGTCGGCGACCTCGGTAACGAGTTCAGCGTCGTGGTGATGACAATGATGACGGCACCAGTGTCAGCGAGTTTACGCATTACTCGAAATCGCGACAAGGTGCTTGTAGCCAACACCGGATGTGGGCTCGTCGAAGATGTAAACTTTCTTGTTCGCAGCGAGCGCTGTAGCAATAACCAGGCGTTGGCGTTTGCCCGCCAGAAAGTGCTGGGGATGATCAGCCTCGTGGTCGGCAAGGTCGAGTTCTTCAAGGATCGCGTGGGCATCGATATGTTGCTTTTTCGGCTTTGGTCGTGCCGAGCGTGACTTCATCGATGACGGTATCTGAGAACAACTGTCGGGTGGGGTCTTGCATGACAAGGTATGCGTCCCGGCTGGTGAATTTTTGTCCGCCGAGTGTGATGGATGCATGTTTGGCTTTTTCTGGTCCGCAAACAATGCGTGCCAGAGTTGATTTCCCTGAACCGCACGGGTAGGAGAGCCTGTGATTTTTCCTGCCGAAACAACACGTGGTCAATATTGAGGACTGTTTTTTCCATGGCGGTAGGCAAAAGGTGAGGTTGTCAACCAGAGCCCGTTCCCTGCCGGTGGCGGGGTTGTGGAATGGACACGGGAACAAGGGACCGTAGTCCAAGCTGTTTGCGCTCCTCATCCGAGGTAGCGTAGAACTCTTCGCCGGTTGCGGTGAGGGCGATGCTGCCTTTATCGAAGCAGTAGACTCGGTCAGCGATCCCGGAAAGGAAACTTAGCCGGTGTTCAGCAATGATGATGGTGTGTCCATCGGCTTTGAGCCTGGCGATGAGTGTGGCGAGTTGGTCGATAACGTCGGCGGACAAGTTCGCGGTCGGCTCGTCAAAGACGATCAGCGACGTGTTGTTGCACATGGCGACGGCGCAGGCCACGCGTTGCATCTGCCCACCCGACAGTTGTGTGACGCGGGATTCCAACAGGTCGGCGATACCTAACTCGGCTGCAACCTCGTCAATGCGGGCACAGATCTCCTGCGGGTCGCGGCCGAGATTTTCTGGGCCGAGGCGAGTTCTTGGCGCACGTGGTGGTGTGAGAACTGGGTGCGCGGGTTTTGAAACACTGTCGAACGGTGGTGGGCGAGCTCTGATAGATCTACTCGTGCCACGTCAATGTCGTCGACTGTGACACTTCCGGTAAGGTCACCGTCGTGAAAGTGTGGGATGAGCCCGTTAAACAGCCGTAGCGCAGGTGGTTTTCCCTGACCCTGATGCGCCACACAGCAAGGTGACAGTTCCCGGCGAAATAGTGAGGTTGGCGTCATTGATTGAGGGGTGGTCTGCTCCTCGATAGGTGAAAGGTGACCCCAGTTGCTTGGGCTATTGTCATAGGGACGATTCTCCATATCGCGAAGCTGATAACGACGAGCAGAATGACTGCGTCGATCACACGGAATTTCACGACTGTGACCGAGGTGGGCTTTGTGGTTCCGCCCAGTCCGCGCACGAGGGCGGCCGATGCCAGTTCGTCCCCGCTGCGTACCACGGTCGATAGCAGCGGAATTGTGATATTGCGCCGCACGCAGTGAGACATGGACATCCCGCGTAGTTTCATGGCATCTGAAATCGCTTTAACCTCGTGGCCGATCACGGGCAGCACACGTAAAACGGCAACCGAGGTTGGGATTGTGAAACAGGTCGGGATCCGTGAGCTGGCGAGTGCTTTTTGCAAGGTGGCGGGTCGGATCACGCCGATCGCGTAGGCTCCCATTCCTGCGCTGACACTGAATCGCCACATCCACTGCAAAAACAGCACGAGGAACGCGCTGGCCGTTGACTTCCACACCAGTGGTATCACGAAGACGAGCCCACCGAGGACCGCAAACGTGGCTAGGTAGACGGCCACCCAGCTCAGTCGCACGAGCGTGTTGGGGTTGATCGCAGCGCTCGCCAGTATCACGGCGGCGAATCCGCCTAGGGCAGACACGAACCACGGCGAACTGGCACTGTAGATCGTGGTGGAGACAATGACGAGCGCTGCGATAATGGTGCGCGGGTCAGGGAAGTTTAGACAAGACCGGCGCTTTCAAAGTGTTTTGCGCGCGACCCTGGTTCCCAACAGGCCAGCAAGCCAGCCAACGATGAGCATCACGACGAAGAAGCCCAGCAGAATCGGAATCGTGACAACCTGCGCCATCTTGGCGGCGTAGTCTGCGCCCATTTGTTCGGCGATCTACGACATATATGCGTCTTGGTTCATAAATAACGGCATCCACGGTGACACGTGGATCGGCAGAATAAACAGTGCGTATGCCAGCGGAACGCGAACCTTCACGCTCTTCGCGCCCATGGTGATGACTGGGTCGGCGAGCAGGGCCGAATACAACGGCCACCGCGATGCCGCCCACGCAGTGACCGGTCACGAAAAAGAGATTTCGATGATAATCAGCATGATTGTCAATGCCCCATCTTCGGGTGCGTGCTGTGAACAGCGCAAAGACGATGCCGTTAACGAGGATGAAAGCAGAAACCGGCATACATGGCGGCGGGGATGAACCCGAGCATTCCGAATGCAAACACGATGACGAACATCAAGGCGGTGAAGACGCCAATGTTGATGAAGTCGCGTGTGTTGAGGCGCGAGGACGTGCGTGTGGACATAGTTTTTCCTTATCATGTGCTTATACGTACTGTGTTTAGACGAGTTGCCATCCGGCTGCGTTGATGCGCTCTTGCCGAAATCGCGGTATTGACCTGGCTGGTTGACCAGCTCGTCGTGAGGCCGCGCTGGGCGATATGCCCACCGTGGGAGAGCACAATGATTTGGTCAGCTTGGCGAATGGTTTCAAAGCTTGTGGGCGATGACAATCAGTGTGGAGTGCTTGCGTAGCTCGTTCATCGCCGCAACAATGTTGGCTTCGTTTTCCGCGTCCAACGCGCTGGTAGCCTCATCGAACAGCACAATCGGGGCTTTCTTCACCAAGGCGCGAGCGATGGACACTCGTTGGCGTTCCCCACCTGACAGTGCACGCCCGCCAGCACCCGCCAATGAATTCCAGCCGTCTGGGAGGCGGTTGACGATTTCCGTCACGCCCGACAGGTCAGCAGCTACCTGATTTCTTCATCGGTAGCTTCTGGGTTTGCCAGCGAATGTTGGCTTCGAGTGTCGTTGAATAAGTAGACGTCTTGGAAGACGAGAGACACCTGGCACATCAGGTCTTCGATGGTTTGCTCGCGCACGTCCACTCCGCCAACACGAACGCTGCCGGACTGCACATCCCAGAAACGTGCAACCAACCGGGCGATCGTCGTCTTCCCGCACCCAGATGGATCAGCCAGGGCACATATACCGCCTTGCGGGACATGGAAGGAAATATCACGGAGAACCAGGGGTGTTCGGATCGTAGCCGAAGGTCACATCATCGAAGCGAACATCACCAGGAGCGTCTCACCGGTGTGGAGGTGACAGGTTCGGACAGTTCAGGAGCGTCCATGACCTTGTCGATGTGGTTCATCTGCTGGCGGCGTTCTTCCAGCCCAGACATACTTCCGCCAATGTCTTGGAGCATGGTGGTGAACCGCAGGCACATGCCGATTGTGACCACGGCGTTCAGCGCATTCATCTGCCCGCCGAGGGCGAGTTGGGCGGTGAGCCAGATCATCACCACAATGAGCGCTTGGACAAACATCCCATTAATCAGGTTCGCTAGTGTTTCGAGCCACAATGCTTTGCGGCTTGCGGTCAGCCTGGTCGAAAGCCTGATCAGGCCGGGTAATCGTCGGCGACGTGACAGGAACGCAATGCACCTTGGCGGGTGGCGAATTCGACCATGCGAGCCGCCAACTCCTGACTCGGCTGGTTCGGAAACCTGCTTACCTTTATCAAGAAGCACACGGGAAATATGGAGGAAGGCAAGCATAATCGGGAACGCAATCGTCAAGGTCAGTCCCAGCCTCCAATCCCAGAACCAGGTTCCCACAGTGACTACGAGCACGGCTGAGAGTTTTTGGACGAGGGAGAAAATGAAATGCGCCGCCGACTCGCCCAAGTTCATCATTTCCTGGGTGACCATGCGCGACAGTCGGCCAGAGCTACCCGAATCGAACATGCCCAGTGGTGGCGGGCTGCATGTTACCCTACTGCCTGGTGGAAGTCGTGAATGAATCCGAGCACGCCGATATAGCCGGTACGCATGCCGCAAAACTCTGTGCCCACCCACAATCGCGATTGCCACCAGCACGATGAGCCAGCCCCAAAACGATAGCCCCCACACCGGCATTCCGGTCGCTAGGCTACTTGCTGCGGGAAGCAGAGTCAGCAGGGCAAAGCCGTGACACAGTCCTGAGACCGCACCCCACGCTTGACCGACCGAGAGGTCTCGCCACGAGGCGGGTTCCATCAAACAGCCAAAAGCGTGGCAGCAATAGTTGATTCATCGTGTCATCTCCTCGCATGCACCTTGGGCAGAAGTGCCTGATAGTGCGCATTACCCAACAGCTCGTCGTGTTTACCGACCACAGCAATGCGCCCGCGTTCCATGACGACGATTTGATCCGCCCCTCTGATCGAGGCCAGTCGGTGGGCAATCACAATCACCGTTCTTCCTTTGGCCAACGTGGAGAGGGCTTGCTGGATCTTCGATTCCGATTCCGGGTCGCCATCGCCGTCGCCTCATCCAACACCAACACTGGGGCATCAACCGCGAGCGCCCGGGCGATCGCGATACGGGCTGCCTGCCCGCCCGAAACATGCGTATCCTCCCCAAAACAGTGTCGTAACCATCTGGCAGGGCTCGTGATGAACTCGTCAATTTGCGCTGCCCGCGCCGCTGAACGCACATCTTCAAAAGTTGCGTCTGGCACGCCGAGAGCTATGTTGTTAGCGGATAGTGTCGCGAATCAGCTGCGCGTCCTGTAACACGAACGCGACCGTCGAATACAACACGTCCTGAGAAATGTTTGTCGAGATCAACCCCGCCAATGGTGATTGCGCCACTGTCCGGATCATCAAAACGAGCGATCAGACTCGCCAACGTCGATTTGCCCGCACCCGACGGCTGAAACCAGTGCGGTCACCGTGCCCGCCGGAATGCTCGAGGCTCACCTCGTCTAATGCCTGGGTGTCGTCATGAGGCCACGACACACCTCGAATCTCGATATCATGACTGTGTGGTGTCTGTGGCGCATCGGGCTGACTCAACGCCGGTAGCTCCATGACGTTCACCAGCCTCACTGCCGCAGACCCCTGCGAGCTGGTACGACCAGGCGATGGTTGCGACTGCCATCAACGCTCCCGGCAGTACCAAGGCGATCAACGTCGTCGTTATCACCTCGTAGATGCTCACCCAACCGGCGTTCATCATCAACGCGCCACCGCCAAGGTTCACGATCAACAACACCGGGATCGACACCCACGAAAATGAGGGCGACCGACATCGACACCAGCGGCACACCACGCCCGGTGGGAACTTAGAAAACTCGTTAGCTGCATCTAACAGGCTTTATGCTGCTGCCGACCTTACCGAACGCCTTCACCACTGAGATACCGGCAACGAACTCGGCCATCGTTGCCGAAACCTGAGCGAGCTTGGTGTCCATTTGCGCGGTCTTCTCATTCATCCCACGCATCGACATGCCATACATGCCCACATAGAGCGGGATTGTCGCAATCGACAGCAACGCGAGTCGCCAATCCACCACAAACGCATACATCACCAAGGCGAGCGGGGATACGATCGCGTTCAGTTTCTCGATCGGCCGTGCGCGATCACTGCTGTGCACCGTGGCCGTATCATCCTGAATGGTCTTGCGGATCTTCCCTCACCCTCGCGGGTAAACCACGACAGCGGAGCAGTCGACATTCGGGCGGCAATTTGCCGGCGCATCTGATTACGCAACGACAGGTCAATAAAATGCGTCACGCCCAATGCAACAAAATATAAGGTCAACCGGGCTATGTATACGCTGACGAGGAGCATGACAATCCAGTTCACCCGCGCCGGGTCCACCTGGTCTTGCATAAGTTCTCTGCCAAGCTCCACCAGAGCCACATGCAGGGGCAATAGCCAACACACCAGAGAGAAAAGCCAAAACCTGCGCGACGAACAGCTTGCCTTTCACCGGCTGCGATAGCTGACGGATCGCGTTCTGGCCAGCGACAGATTTTTCCTTCGCAGACCCATACTCACCGTCAACAACCTGATCCATTACACTATCGTCCACGCAAACACCACCCTTCTTAGGTAATGCTAACCTTATCTGATTTCTGGGCATGAGGGAAGACCGTCCGCACGCTCATGCACGAACGAGCTAAAAATTTCCTCTAACCTCCTACAGCTGAACCCCTCACTACCTCACCAACTCGGAACACAGAACCGGATCCCGTCCTCGTCTACGATGGCGTGGTCGATGAGTGCGCTCCACTGTGAGGGCGGAACTCGCTCACAGGTTCGCCCACCAGATCGCCCTAGGGCTGTGGTGACGGCGGCAAGCTTGGCAGTGTTCGCTGCAATATCTGCCTCTAGGCTCGCTTTGCATGCGAGCTTCTTATGGTAGGCAGTATCGAGCTCTGTGTACTTGTTTTGGTAGGCGTCTTGGTCGAGCGCGCATTGCTGGTTTTCCGCTATCAGTGCTTCGATCTGCTCAGTGAGTTCCACGATTTTCGCCTGGCACGCGGCAGCTTGTTCTTCCATACGGCTCGTATCGAACATGTCGCCAAGCACCTGCAGTAGGTGGCTTTCGTACCGGTGGCGGGCGATCAGTTGGTTGAGTGCTTGGAGGAAGGCGTTCTTGATCTGCTCGTCTTTCACGGTCGCGCTGCTGCACGGGTGTTCGCCTGTGTATTTGTGGTTGCATTGCCAGACTGTGTACTTGTATTTCGTGTTCGGTGCCCACGTTTTACGCCCATACCATGCACCACACTGAGAACACTTGAGCCTGGTGGAGAACAAGCCGACCTTCGCTGACGATATGTTGCCGTGTCGGATGGCGAGCTCGTATTGCACCTGATCCCATATACGCGGTTCAATGATATTGATGCAATGTTTAAGTCGCTAAAAATCTAATTATGTTACGTCCGGACTATTCAGCATGTTTTTAATAAGGGAAGATAGAGGAGCACTCCTATGCGTATAAATGAGTTTGATCAACATATTGGCGAAACAGTGGAGCCGGTAGATTTCCACTACCCAGATTTCAAGGCGTTATCTGGCAGTTTTGTAACTATCGAGCACATCTGCGTGGAGCAGCATCTCGACGATATCTGGCAGTTCTACCGTGCAGACCGTGCTCATCCTAAAGATTGGACGTATCTCTTCCAGAAACCATTTGCAACAAAAAGCGATGTTCAAAAACTGCTTGAAGACTATGAAGTAAGCACAGACCCCTATTTCCTTGCCGTTCGAGACAATCAGACGAACACGGTTCTGGCGACTTTTAGCCTTGCACGCATAGACACTAAAAACCGTGTGTGCGAGATGAGCCGCGTTATTTATGCACCCGAATTCCGTCGTACGCGTGCAGCTACCGAAGCGCAGTACCTCATGATGCGTTACGTTTTCGAAACTATGCACTGCCGCCGTTACGAATGGAAGTGCGACAGCTTAAATATTCCGAGCAGACGCGCAGCCGAGCGCCTCGGCTTCACTTTCGAAGGGCGATTCCGTAATGCTGTCATTTATAAAGGCCGTTCGCGCGATACTGATTGGCTCTCCGTTATCGACAGTGGTGGCCAGCCCTCGAGACCGCTTTTACACACTGGCTGTCTGATTCGAATTTCAACGAGAACGGACAGCAGAAACAGCGACTTGAGGATTTTCGCTATGAAACCATATCCTAGCCTCTAGTGGTAGCAAGGACTTCGCATATCGAATTTTCGACTCCTCATCTACCGCTATGCTCGTAACGCACGATTCTGCGTTAATTGAGTGTTTAGTACAGCGGAAGAAGTTTGGCATATGCAGACGGTTGTATTCAAAAAGCATGTACAACTTCTGCAAGCGCAAAAAATAGGCTCTTCGGTTTTTAGCGGGGTTAAGCAGAAGATGTTACCGGTAGGTTCCAGTTGATTCCTCCGGCTGTCATGTGTCAAGACATCACCCGGTGTGAAGATGGTTTGGTTTATTTTCTTTTGTTGTCATGAGTGAACAACCCTAGTCATATACGCACAACCGATATGCCGCTTTTGAAACCATTTTGCCCATCAAAACTGGCATAACAGGTGTATGAATCAGTTAAGCCAGTATGTGAGGCAACAGCTCTCCGGGATTTAACTGCAGTGTGAAGCCTGATTGCGAGAAACAGCCGTTAGTCACACCTGCAACCTACAGACCCCACACCCCACATTTCTCAGGAAATTCTCATACTTTTTTCATACTTCTTCCTTATCTCTGAGATAGCCTCCAACGGAATACATACGAAACGCATATGGATTCTTAGAGCAACAAGAGCTTGAACAAACAATAACTATTGCGTTTGAGGGTCTATACAAGAGCAGTTTTTAATGTTAGCTTTTTTTAACATTGAGTACTGCAAAGGATTCTTCCCGAGCCTTCGAAAACAAAAATTGAAGAAAAGAATGTGAGAGGCATGTTCAGTAAAAATCTTTTCAAACTGCCAGGCGCTAACCCGCGCGCCTCTATTATTGTCGGCATCTTAAACGCCATTGGCACTGCGCTGGAAGCTTTGGTCATCATTGATTTCGTGCGCATTTTAGGCATTTTTATTAACGTTATCCCTTACATTAGTGGAGATGTTATGCCTGCCTGGTCCGCGGATTCCGCAATGTTTGGCGTTCGTCCTGTTCTGCACAATCGCACTCCATATATTATTTCTCTTAGTGCTGCTCGTCTCGTCATTTGCGGCCATCGCTCATTTTTCTTACTGTGCGTTCCTCAAAAAAGTTACAAAAAGCTCTCACTAATTCCATCATGTCTGCTGCTTTTAACCCGGAGCGTATCCGCACGTCTTCTGCTTCTCTTATGGCTAATCAAGCGCTGTCTCAGCTAACTGTTGAAGGCATCCCAGCAATCGTCAGCTTCTATACCGTTTAGTTGCCAACTTTCGTACACGCTGTGGCAATGATTCCTGTAGCGCTCATTATTCTTATTCCTCTCAATGCTCCAGCTGCTGCTGTTCTTGCTCTAGGCATGGTTCTCGTTCCTGTTGCTGCTAATGCAAGCCGCAGTAAGGAAATCAACGTGCATAAGGAACAGCTCAAGGCTTATGAAGGTGTTTCTGCTCGTTACGAGGAGTCTTTGAAAGGCTTGTCTACCCTGAAACTTTTTGCAGCCGATAATAAGGAAGCTGCTGAGCTTGCTGATGGTTCGGAAGGTTTCCGTAAAGCAACTATGCAGCTTTTAGCAGGTCAATTACGTTCTTTGATTGCTTCTGATGGCGTGATTTATGTGACGATTGCTTTGGCAGCTGTTGCCAGCGCTTTCAGCATGAATGTTGTTATTTTTATTAGCGTTATTACTGTTTCTGTACGTCTTTTTGACCCTATGCGCCAACTCGTGTATTTGATTCATACAGGTGCTGTAGCTTCTCGTAAAAGCCGACGCTTATCAGGAACTGATTGGCGAAACTGAAGCAGAGGGCAAGAAACTAACCTCACCCACATCAATTGGAAATCTGCAGAAGATCTCGAGAACAACGACTTACCTGCTGTTCATCTCGAAAAAGTTTCCCTCACTTACGCGCAACACAACTCCAAGCTTAAACAACGTTTCTCTTGACTTACCATGCCGCGGTCTCGTTACTCTTATGCGTACATCTGGATCTGGAAAGTCTAGCTTAGCTTCCGTTCTTTCAGGCGTGAGCACTCACTATGAAGGTTCTGCTCAACTGCTCGGAACAGAACTCAAAACAGCATATATTAGTGATATTGCTCAGGTTGTTTCTGTTATGAATGGAACAAGCAATCCAATTGCCGGAACTGTGCGCTCTACTCTCGACGCTGAAGGTGAGCGTGACGATGCTCAGCTTAACGGGGCTCTTGAGCGTGTAGACCTTCACTTTGATCTTGACTATGTGCTTACTCCTGGAGGCGCAAATATTTCTGGAGGTCAGCGTCAGCGTCTTTTAGTTGCACGCGCTATGCTACTCGACCGTCCGGTTTATATTCTCGATGAAGCTAGTTCTGCGATCGATAATGAGCATGAAGAACAGCTGTGGAAGCTGTGGAAAAGAACTATCTGAGCATGCCCTCGTTCTCGTTATTACGCATCGTTTAGCGCATGTTCAAACTGCTGATATGGCTTTGTGCATGAATAAAGGTGAGCTTGTGCACTATGGCACGCCGCAAGAGGTTCTATCAACAGGCGTAGCACGCGATATGTGGAACGCTCAGCAAGATGCGGAAAAATCATCGTCTGAGCCAGCGCACGGCAAACACTGCAAACGATGTAAACGCTGCAAGCGCGGTCAACACTGAACAAGCAGAGGAGAACTAACATGAAGTCAACTCAACTGATGCGCCGCATGGCCACCTTCATGAAGCACCTGATGCCTATTGAATTGCAAGCTATTGTGAACGGAACTTTGGGCTATCTTGCTGTGCCTGCTCTAGTTGTTTGCGCTACTATGGCAATGTTCAATCTGTGGGTGGGAAATACCACAAACGCTATTATTTTAGCGGTTTCCGCTCTCATGTTTGCGCTAGTACGCGGCATTTTCGTCTTCCTTGAGCAGTACTACAATCATTTGATGGCTTTTACTGTTTTGCGCGATATGCGCAATCTGTTGTTTAAGCATGTGCAAGCTTTAGCTCCTGCACGTTTAGCTGAGCATGGTCGCGGTAAATTAGTCAGTGCTTTAACTGAAGACATTGAGCTACTTGAAATTTTCTACGCTCACACTCTATCTCCTCTTGCTATTGCTGTGGTTACCAGCGCTGTACAAGTGATTGCGGCTGCAATTATTCATCCTCTGTTGGGTGTGTGCACTCTGATTGCTTATGTACTGTTGGGTGTTGTAGAGCCTCTGATTATTGCCCGTCCAACATCTCGTTGGGCAATGGCTGAGCGCGAAGCTCAGGGTTCCGTCTATTCTCAGCTTTTGGAAAGTTTGGACGCTCAGCGATCCTTAACTTTTGCAAGTTCTGACCGAGCTGCTGCACAAACAGTAGATACGAATAATGAAAAATTATTGCATAGCCGAGCAAAGCGTTATGCTCTGGCTGGCTACAACAAAATGATTTTTAGATATTCTTTCGCTCATATGCGTAGCAGGTTTTGGTGCAGTAACTGTTTATTTGTATGGCACTAATTTTGTGGAAGCTCCTTTTGCTCTGATTGCTTTTGCTGCTTTTGCTAGCTCCCTCGTACCTATTCAGGCTATTGCTCGTTTAGGCACAGGACTTCAGCCAACTATGGCAGCTGCTCGTCGCGTTTTTGATTTACTCGATACTGCGCCTGCTGTTCAGGATATTGCTGACGATAAGGGCGCTCAGATTGATTCCTTTACCTCTGAAAAAGTTGATTCTATAAGCTTTAGCTATGATGATGCTTCTGAGAGCGTTTTGAGTAACGTGTCTGTGAGCGTGCAGCCTGGCGATATGACAGTGATTCAGGGTGAAAATGGCTCGGGTAAGTCTACGCTGATTAACCCTGATGATGCGTTTCTACGATGTGGATTCCGGTGAAATCAGTGTTAATGACGTAAATATCCGCGAGGTTGCTACCTCATCCTTGCGTCATACTCAAGCGCTTGTTTCCCAGCAGACACATATTTTCTCCAGCTCTCTTGCCGATAATCTGCGCGTTGCTCAGCCACAGGCGAGCGATGAACAGTTGCGTTCTGTTATTGAAGCCGTGCAACTCGATGAGCTTGCAGGCTCCTGGGCAGACGGCACGAATCATGTTTTGGTACGTAACGGCGTGGAACTGTCTGACGGTCAGCGTCAGCGTATTGCTGTGGCACGCGCTTTCCTCTCCGATGCTCCACTTATTTTCTTGGACGAACCAACGGCAAATATGGATGCTCTGCTCGAGGCACAATTAATGCGCACTTTGGCAGCACAGCAAGCCGACCGTGCCTATGTGATTATTTCACATCGTCCAGCACCAGCAGCTTTTGCCAACCACGTCTATGACATGGCTCATGGCGAACTGACTGCTCGTCTCTAATAATCAACAATCCCCTCATTAAAAACCTCATTATGTAGAAAGTTCATTATGACAAACCCAACACAAACTCCAAGTAGCTCTGCATCCACAGATAAAGAGCCAAACACATGGCTGGGCTTCAGTCTGCACGATATTGTCGATATTGCTATTTTCGCTGCCCTCGCCTTCGTGGGCATGTGCTTGAGTGAAAGCATTGCATGCCATCAAGATTTTGGCATTCAAACACTGCTCACTGGGTACTTTTTATTACCTTTCTTCTCCATGTTTGCGCTTATTAAAATACGCAAACCAGGAACGTGTATTACTCAGCCTTATCTCCACGATTATTTTTGATTCCAATGCATCCTACAGCATTTATTTACTCCGTGATTGCTGCAGTGTTTGCTGAGATTATTGCACTGGGGATTTTCCGCACATATGAAAACCGCGCTGCCCGCCTAACAAGCTCTATTCTGCGTTCTGTATTGCAACTGCCTGTGCAGATTGTATACACCCTTCTTGTTGTGGGTAACTTGAATAAAGCTCTGGTTGGCTCTACCCTCGCAATTTCGATTGTGCTGATTGTTGGCGTGCTTCTGTTCATCGGTTCTGCTTTGTTGGCGGAAAAGGTGGCGAGCCGAGCTACGTAAGAGCGGCAGAGATGCGTTAGTGGCAAGTCTTTCCACTGTTATTTCCGCTCTTTCGCAGCCTCTTTATCGGGTGCAGACCACACGTGTGAATCTGCACCCAAGTGCTTTGCTGCTGTCTAGTTTGCTTACATTTTGTATCGCCTTATGCGATCCACACACATCGCATCTAATTGCATGCATGATTGCCTGCGCTATTCTTGAACTCTGTTTTGGCATGTGGCACCAACTTATTGCTTTTTATGCTGGCAATTACCCCATTTTATGCTGTTGTTGGACTGTTGACAGCTCTCGCCTACGGGGATATGGCGCTGACCGTACCTATTTTTGTGCGAATTTTTTTCTTCTGGGCTTAACCTGCCTGCCTATGCTGACCGCACGCGAAGCAGATGTTGTGCGCGTTTTACAAACTTTGCATGCTCCTCGTGCTGTTACGCTTGCTGTGCTCATTAGTTTGCGTTTTGTGCATGTTATGGCTGTTCAAGCACATCGAGTGGTGGCAGCTCGCCGTACTATGCCTCGCCGCGGTGTGCGTCTCGTTCCTTTATGGAGAATGCTCGTTCCTCTGCTCGACCGCGCTCTGGCTATTGGCGATGATTTAACGCATTCTCTTGAACTGCGCGGTTTTACCTTGCGTAGCAATGCTCGATATAGCGTGTATAAAACCTTACATATGCACGGTTTAGATTATCTGTGGATTTCATTGTGGGTTGCTTTGAATATAACTTTGATTGTTCTGTGGATTATGGGAATTGGTTAGGTGAAGCTATGAATGATTACGCTATTTCCTTAAAAAACTTTAGTCTGCTCTCTTCCTCACCTTCCGATTCAACAGCAGACGGCACTGTTTTGCTCGATAATGTTTCGTTTGGTTTTGCTTGGGGAAGCATGACTTTGCTGTATGGAGAAAGCGGATGCGGTAAAACTTCTCTGCTTAACTGTTTTACCGGTTTAGCGCGCAGCAGCACGCATCTGAAGCTTTCCGACAGCTTAACAGTTGATGGTGAAGATGCTCATGCATGGAGTCCAGATCAAGCAAGCGCTCACGTATCCTGCGTGCTACAAAATCCTGACGCTCATATTATTCATGGTCGCGTTGATGATGAAATTGCATTCAGCTACGAAAATCAGGCAGAATCTGCTGAAGTCATAGATGAAAAAGTACGCGAGTTATGCGCTCTACTGCATTTAGATCCTCAGGCAGATACCTCCACGCTGTCTGGCGGAGAAAAGGAACGCTTGTGCATTGCCAGCGTTTTAGCCTGCGGTAAGAAAATTATTATTGTTGATGAACCTTTAGCAAGTTTAGACGCTCAGGGAGCGCAGATAGTTTTAACCGCTTTACGTTCTTTAGCTGACCGCGGATATTGCGTGATTATCTGTGAACACCGCATATCAGCAGTGGCTGATTATGTAGATACTGCTTTTGCTATGGGCGGCGCAACAGTGCGCGAAATCTCTCTATTGCCTTTAAAAACTCAGGTAGCAGAGTTTATGACAAGCTATGATGAAGTTCTTCAATCAGCACAGAATAATGCACAGAGCACTCAGCCGGTTCTTGCTTCTGTGCGCGATGTACAGGTGCATACTGCCAGTGGTCGCACAATTTTGAACATTGATTCTCTCGAACTGCATGAACGCGAAGTTGTGCTCCTCGTGGGAGATAACGGTTCAGGCAAAACAACACTGCTTAACGTACTTGCTGGCGTGCAAGGTCTACGTAAACCTGCTCAACGTCATATATCTGCTAACGTATTAACTGGCTTAGTATGGCAGTCTCCCCAGTATCAGATTTTTAGCACAAGCGTTGCGAGCGAAGTAGCTTTACGCACGGATAATCAAGAGGTTCGCGAGCGCGAATTAACAGCATTGGGATTATGCAATCTTACTGAACGTCACCCGCTTACACTGTCTGAAGGCCAAAAACGCAGGCTTATTTGTGCGGCAACGTGGGCAGCGGAACCAGATATCGTTTTGATGGATGAACCTTTCGCTGGTCAGGATAGTGCCAATATTGAACGACAACTCGCTCGAATTCAACGTTTAATAGACGAACATAATTCGTGCATTGTGCTGTCTACCCATGATGTGCGAGGTGTTATGGATATGGTTACGCGGGTGATTTATTTAGAGCAGGGGCGCATTGTGCGCGATACGAGAACTAACTGAGCATGATATTCTACTCATATGGATGCTGAGCTTACAATTCTTTTTGCTTGCCGACAAAATGCAGGTCGTTCGCAACTGGCTGCCGCTTTCGCTCAACAGATTGCTGACAAACGCGGTTTAAGCACTATTAGAGTTTTATCCGCTGGCTCTGAGCCTGCTAGCAAAGTTCATCCTCAGGTTGTTCACGTACTCGCTGAGTTAGGATTACAACCCGATTCTGAACCAAAATTATTGTTACCCGAAAATGTTCAGACATCTGATTGGGTTATTACTATGGGTTGTGGTGAATCTTGCCCGTACTTCCCCGGTGTCCATTTTGAAGATTGGGATATACCCGACCCTCATAATAAAAAGCAATGAGGATGTACGCTTCATTGCTCAACTTATTCGCAACAAGGTTGATGATTTATTCAATCGCATCCTGAGTTAGAGTATCAAGAGAGAGAAATCATGTTTTGCACAATGTGGCGCAAAAGCTTGTAGCAGGTGCAAAGTTCTGCACAAAAGTGCGGAAAACCGGTGCAATCTACTCAGCCTCAGCAGCAACATCAAGTCAGCGCACCAACCCCTGCAGTTACACCGCCTGTAGAACCAGTAGCAGCACCAGCGCAGCCTGCCCCATCTCCAGCAAGCTTCCCTCCTGCTCAGTCAGCGCCTGCCCAGCCAGCGCAATCAGAAACCCCATCATCAAACAAATCAAAAAGAAATTCATCTACGCTGTCACTAGCAGTTATCGCGGTTATTGCTGCCAGCGGTCGGCGGTTTCTTCGTATACAAAACCTTCTTCTCGAAAAATGGAGTCAGCGCTCAAAACGCGGAAACGAGCGGAACCAAGTTCTCGGTCAAAGCTCGATAAGAAGTGGACTGCAAAATCTACTCCTGTTCTGCTTCATATTATTAGCACAAATATGAACAATGATGTAGACATGTATCGAGCGGTACGTCCAGCTCAGGGCAAGGATACGCGAGGATCTGCGTCTGTTCAGCTGTCTGCGGGCGAATACGATGTTGAATACGTCAGCCCAGTAAATGCAGACGGTTCTATCTACAAAACCCCAAAAGATCTGTCGATTACTGTCGATAAAAATGGTTCAGCTAAAGGCTCTACATCTGCCTCTGATTTCGCGTTTATTGCTGCCGATGATGCGGATGCCAGCGATATTGAAGATATTTTAAGCGCGCTGAAAGAGGCTGCGAAAGATAAGAAGTCAGGTGTAACGAAGAAGGATATTGCTATCGCTTCTAAAGCTGCTTCAGCAAACCCGGATAGCGCGAACGAGGGCAGCGATGCCAAACTTCAAGAAGCAGAAAGCAAGGTTATAAACAACGGAAAAACAGCGTTTACCGGCATTGTTCGCATTGCGCAGTCGTCGGGCGACCTGGCTAAATATATTGGCGTAGCACTAGGAAACACGAACGTTCTGAACGGAACCATATGCAATCCTTCTGCTCGACAAGCCAACTGGATACGAACACCCAACAAATCTGAGCGATACTATCCTGATGAAGGAAACAGCGAGCTATATTATTCTTGCCACGTCAAGCGGCGAGCCAGCAATGAACAATTCTGTTGATTACTGGACGAAGTACAAGGATAAGCGTGTTGTTTTAAGCGGTTCTGCGACATCGCTCACCTACTCCGCTCAGGGTAACTATTATCCATACAATCCGTTTGCCACCTCTGAACTGAACCTTGAATATTCAGCGAAGGTAAGCGATCAGAAGCTGAAATCTGTATCGTTGCCATCGGGTTCCTTTACTGAGATTGTTAATCAAGATCCGAAGCATTCGTACAATCCGTCTTCCTTTACTTTGAACGGCAGTTCGATGGATATAAAGCACGGTTATGATGGATCGACCGATACTTACACGATTACTGAGGATGAGAGCGGTTCAACTGCTGCCCGCCGCACGTATACGCTCAAGAGCAGTAAGGCAAACGACCGCATTAATCATTTGGTTTTATTACCCAGATAGCGGAGAAATTTTTGATTGGTACAACGCGATACTCTGTTTTCCGTCAGGATAGAGATAAGTTTTCTACTGAGGTCTAGAGGGCTGAGAAGTCCTCGCCGAAAAACCTATCGAAAATATTACCGAATGCGGGCATACTATATCGGTTACTTGTAACTGCTGTAGTGCGCCTGTTCGTATAACTACTGTATAACCTCAACTTATAACGACACCTCAACTAACTTAATGCCTTATTTCGTTTTTCCTTTGCTAGGCTGAAACACAGAATATTCTCCGAGCAAAACGAGATAAAGATTAAGCATTGAGGAGTTACAATGACCACTCTTACATCAGTATCCGGCTTCCCTCGCGTAGGCTGTAACCGCGAGCTGAAGAAGATTATTGAAGCATACTGGAAGGGCGCCGTCTCGCTTGACGAGGTGCGTGCAACCGCTAAGGAATTGCGTGCGAAGCATTGGCAGTTGCAAAAGAATGCAGGCATTGATCTTATTCCGAGCAATGATTTTTAGCTACTACGATCAGGTTCTCGACACTGCTATTTTGTTGGGTGCCGTTCCTGAGCGTTACCGTAATCTCAATTTTTGAGAATGCTGAAGATACTCTTTTTGCTATTGGTCGCGGCTACCAGGGTGAAAAAGGCGATGTTACTGCTCTGCCTATGAAGAAGTGGTTCACCACAAACTACCATTATATTGTTCCAGAAATTGAAGATTCTTCTACTCTCAAACTGAGCGGTACGAAGCCTTTCGATGAGTTTGAAGAAGCAAAGAACTTAGGTATTCTTACCAAGCCAGTGCTTATTGGATGCACACCTTCCTCAAGTTGGCTCGTACACCTGAAGCACAAGAGATTGAAATTACCGATGAGCTGGTGGGTGCTGTTGCATCGATTTACGCGCAGATTGTGGAGCGCTTTGCTCAGTTGGGTGCGCAGTGGGTTCAGTTCGATGAGCCATACTTGGTCTTGGATAAGGAAGGCGGCGATATCACAGCTTTCGAGAAACTATATGAACCAATTTTGACCGCTCGTTCTGGCTCTGTGAAGCTGCTCCTCAACACATACTTCGGCAATATTGGCGATGCTTATGAAACTGTGAATTCTCTTGGTTTCGATGGCGTAGCTTTGGATTTGATTGAAGGACGCGATGCCAATCTTGCTGCTGTAGAAAAGTTTGGCGTGAACGAGGCAACGACTCTGTTTGCAGGTGTGGTTAATGGTCGTAATATTTGGCGCAATAATTACGCCACAAGTTTGGGACTTATTGACGCTTTGCGCACACGCACACCGCGCATCGCCGTGTCTACTGCCAGCTCGCTCTTGCACGTGCCTTTCAGCACTGCAGGTGAAGAAGCTTTAGGTGATGATGTGCTCAAAGCATTTTGCTTTTGCTTCTGAAAAGTTAGGTGAAGTGCGCGATTTGGCTGATTTAGCTGATTCAACTGAAGATGCCAAGAAGAGCTCTGAGGCTTTGCAGAAGAATCAGGCTTTTGTTCGATGGCTCCCGCGTTTCGGCTGATGCGGCTGTTCAAGCACGCCTGGAAGCTTTAACCGCTGCTGATTTTACTCGCCAGCCTGCGCGTGCTGAGCGTCAGGCTTTGCAGCGTGAAGCATTGAATCTACCTCTTTTGCCAACCACGACTATTGGTTCTTTCCCTCAGACTAAGGAAGTGCGTGCCGAGCGTGCGAAGCTTCGCAAGGGCGATTTAAGCCGCGAAGAATACGATGCTTTCATTAAGCGCAATATTGATGAGGTTATTAAGCAGCAAGAAAATATTGGCTTGGATGTGCTTGTTCACGGTGAATTTGAGCGTAACGACATGGTGGAGTATTTCGGACAAAATCTTAACGGATTCTTGTTCACAAAGAACGCTTGGGTGCAGTCGTATGGAACTCGCTGTGTGAAGCCTCCTATTGTGTGGGGTGATGTGTCGCGTGCGAACCCGATTACCGTGGAGTGGAGCGCTTATGCACAAAGCCGCACCGACCGCGTGATGAAGGGCATGCTTACCGGCCCTGTAACGATTTTGAATTGGTCGTGGCCGCGTGAGGACATTACGCACGAACGCCAGACTCAGCAGTTGGCTCTGGCGATTCGCGATGAAGTGCTTGACCTTGAGGCTGCTGGTATTAAGGTTATTCAGATTGATGAAGCTGCTTTGCGAGAGAAGCTTCCACTGCGTCGTAGCGACTGGCATTCTGAGTACTTGGATTGGGCTATTCCAGCATTCCGTCTGGTTCATTCTGCAGTGCAGCCAAGCACTCAGATTCACACTCACATGTGCTACTCGGAGTTTAACGATATTATTCGCGATATCGACGCTATGGATGCCGATGTTATTTCCTTTGAAGCTAGCCGTGGGGATTTAGTAGTTCTTGATGCTATTGAAGAAGCCAACTTCGAAACCGAAGCGGGTCCTGGTGTTTACGATATTCACTCCCCTCGTATTCCATCTCAGGCAGAGATTGAGGAACGCATTGGCGAAATCCTCGACAAGATGGATGTATCTAAGGTGTGGATTAATCCTGACTGCGGTTTGAAGACCCGCGGTAACACAGAAACCTGGCCAAGTCTTGAGAATCTTGTTAAGGCTGCTCAGGCTGTGCGTTCACGTGTAAGTAAGTAATATCAGGGTGAATTATGCATAAGCCGCAATTTTCTCTGGAGGTGTTCCCACCGCGTCGTAATGGTCCGGTGGGTAGCATCTACGATACTTTAGATGGACTACAGGGCATTAATCCTGATTTTATTTCTGTGACGTATGGAACAGGAAAAACTGCCGACCGCACAGCTACCGCGCGTATCTGTCATACAGTGCGTCAGGAATATAATATTCCGGTAGTAGCACACCTAACTGCACAGTATCTCGATAAGCAGCAAGCTGACGAAGCTTTAGACATGTTCAAGCAAGCAGGTGTCAGCGCTGTTCTCGCTTTACGAGGTGACGCGGTAGAAGGGCGCGAACCTACCGGTGTATTTCAGTATGCAAGCGATCTTGTGCGTTATATTCGTGAGCAATGCCCAGATATGAAAGTTTTTGGCGCATGCTATCCAGAAGTTCATCCAAACTCTGCTGGTGTAGTCGATGAACTACGCCATTTGAAAACCAAGGTGGATGCTGGCACATCAAACCTGATTACGCAGTTATTCTTCGATAACGATGATTTCTTCCGTTTCGTAGAACAGGCACGCATTGCAGGAATCGATGTGCCGATTGAAGCGGGAATTATGCCCGTGACTAACGCTGCACAAGTGCGGCGCATGGTAACTATGTGTGGAGCGCGCATTCCGAAAGAACTGTCTGCCATGCTGGAACGTTGGGGCGATGATCCAGATGCTATACGCCAAGCAGGTGTTTTATACGCTTCCCAGCAAATCGCGGATTTAGTTTCGCGAGGCGTTGATGGCGTGCATTTGTGCACCATGAATCATCCGTGCACAACGCGGCGAATTTGGGCGAATGTCTCTGCACTGTTCAAAGAAGTGTAGAACTGGTTGCGATGGTGGTGAGGTTCGTAAGAGCTTCACCACTTTTTTTATTCACATCCCCCTCTGCTAAACTTAAAGCAAACTTCAACTACTCTTATGACCCCTGGAAAGAAAGTACTACCCCATGTTCCTTAAAATCGGCGAAGTCTCCGAACGCTTTAATTTTACCTACCTCCACTTTGCGCTATTACGACAAAGCAGGGTTCTTCCCTAATATGAAGCGATCGGGCGGTCAGCGTTTGTTTGGAGAGCACGAAATCGACACCGTGCACGTTATTGAATGCCTCAAAAAGTCGGGCATGTCTATTGAAGATATTCGTCAGTTTATTGCATGGGCTGAGGAGGGCGATAGCACACTGGGAGAACGGTACAAGCTTATCCTCGAACGCTGTGAGGCACTCGAAAAAGAGTTCGAACAGTTGCGCAAAGTAGAGGCTATGCTCACCTACAAAAAGTGGTACTACGCCACCGCCATGGAACTAGGCAGCGAGGAAGCCGTGCAGGCAATCGAACCGCAAGACATGCAGAAAACATCCGAAAAGCACATGAACTAGCCTTTTCGTAACATGACACGCCGAACACAACCCAATAGTTTGACATAAAGCCAACTTTAAGTTTTAAGCTAAATTACACAGACATCATCAAAGGAGAAACAATGCCTCAGGTATTTGCTTATGCGTGCGACGATAAGACCTCGGTTTTCCATCGCACCACCATTGAAATCCGCGAACCAGCGGACAACGAAATCTACTTCGACATTCAGTACGCCGGCATTTGCCACAGCGATATTCACACCGCCCGCGGCGAGTGGGGTCCTGTGCACTATCCCTCTGGTTCCTGGTCACGAGCTCGTGGGCGTTGTCAAAAGGTGGGCACAACGTCACGAAGTTTAGGGTGGGAGACAAGGTAGGCGTTGGATGCATGTTCGCCTCCTGTAAGGAATGCGAATATTGCAAGGCTGGAGAGGAACAGTTCTGCAACAATCCTCACGCATACTTTACCTACGGCACCGATCAGAACGGCAACCCAACAACCGGCGGATATGCTCAGGGCTTTACCGTGCGCGAAGACTTCGCATGCCGTATTCCTGATGCTATTCCATTCGAAACCTCTGCTCCCACTGTTTGTGCAGGAATTCACCTACTCCCCTTTGAAGCGCTGGCAAGCAGGGCTGGCAAGAAAGTTGCTGTGCTTGGTATGGGCGGGATTAGGGTCATATGGGTGTGCAGATTGCCGCGGCTATGGGTGCAGAAGTGCACGTAATTTCTCATAGCCGTTCGAAAGAAGAGGACGGTAAGCGCTTTAGGAGCTTCCTATTATCACGCCACGAGCGAGCCAGGAACTTTAGAAGCTTTGCGCGATACCTTCGATATTATTTTGTGTACGGTGAGCGCCAGCGATTTGGACTACACCGCATACCTCAACACGTTGAAGCCATATGGCGTTTTTGTAGACGTAGGTTTGCCAGAAGAGCCTGCTTCTATTAATTTGAGCGCTTTGGTTCACGGCAACCGCGTTATGGCAGGCAGCATGATTGGCGGCATCGACGAGACTCAGGAGATGCTCGACTTCTGTGCTGAGCACGGTATTCATCCGGTTATTGAGATGATTGGCGGCGAGGATATTACTGAGGCCTACGATAAGGTAACGGCTTCTCAGGTACGTTACCGCTACGTTATCGATACCGCAACGTTTTAACGATTAAAGAAAATGGCGAGGATTTTCATCCTCGCCATTTTCTTATTCAGCTTGATTTTTGACTGCCACAGCAACAGAAAGCGCTGGATCATGCACTGGAATCATCATAGATTGAACAGCGTGATACAAATCTGCTTTACCCGGCCATACAGTATCTACAATCTTGTTTTCGCGGTCAAGCTGATGGAACCATGATCCGTTTTCGCGGTCAATCAAATATTCATCAACATATTGCAAAACTGTTGCGTACCAGTTCTTATATTCTTCTTTTCCTGTTACGCGTGCTAATACTGCAGACGTATTAATAGCCTCTGCCAGCGTCCAATGCATACGGTCATGCACCACTGGTTTACCCCGCCAATCCGTGGTATACACAATGCCTTCTGCACCATCAGCATTCCATGCATCAGCCATAGCACGGGTGAAAAAGCTGTTCAGCAGCTTCAATCAGCTTCTGCTTCTCCTGCTCATTCAAACCAGCGCTCAAAAACATACTGCGTAATCAATCGTGCCCATTCAATACCATGACCAGGAGTAGCGCCGTATGGCTTAAACTGATCGTCTGGACGGTCGCTGTTATACTCCAAATCAGCCACCCACTGCTCACTAAAATGCTCTGGAATGCGCCATTCGTTAGCCTCAGCCCATTCAATAACGTGAGAAATAATGGAACCTGCACGCTTACGCCAGCTCTCATCTCCCGTCACATCGCTGACGGCGAGGAATGCTTCTACAGAATGCATGTTTGCATTCAAACCGCGGTAAGAGTCTAACTGAGTGAAAGCTGTATTCCAAGTATCTACAGATAATCCTGCTTCATCATCCCAGAAACGCTCTAAAAAGACGTTCTGCGCCTTCTCCAACAGTTCCTTTGCCCCTGGACGTCCGAGCGCAAGTGCTGAGGATGCTGCTAACAGAACGAAAGCATGCGCGTAGCATTGCTTATCTGCAGCAGGTTCTCCCTGTGCCGACACAGCAGGATACCAGCCATCATTGTCGTCATCATGAAGCTGACCAGAGCAGACCTTTCAAACCTGCATCTACTAACTTTTCAGCACCTTCAAAACCGCTAAATGCTGCGAGAGCATAGACGTGCGTCATACGGCATGTAATCCATGTTGCACGGTCTCGTCCCACCCATGGAGTGCCGTCATCACCTTACCAATAGGACGAGCCTTCCTCAGATGGAAAACGTGTACCAAAGTTAAAGAGCGCGTCGCGTTGCTCTGCTAAGAATTGAGCATTTTCTGCTGTTCCATATGTATAGATTGTCTCAGTCATTCACAAGCCCCCATTAGCTATCGTGTTGTGTTATTCATTCACCTGCACAAGCTTTGTTAGCACAGATTAAGCGCATTCTTCGTAAATCCCCTTAGACCTACCTGACGATTTTTATTTAATCACAGATTTACTTAACCGTTTAAGTGATTGTAGTACTAGGTTAAACCCAAACGCACGATTATGCAAGTAGCATGTTTATTGGATATGTTTTGCGCATAATCACCCGATAGCCAATACAATGCCTACAGTGTTCCTGCGACTGACAGCGCAGAGCGTTTATAAGGTTCAAAACTGTTTCTACGCCCTCTCAAGCACATGAACTCGATACACGCATGAATACAAAAACACATTCACACCGAAACGACGTCTTAACACATGGCTACCAGAGGAATCAACTAGAACCTACTAGACAACACCTTCCCCTAAACCCTGCTAAAAACCGAAGACCGTTTTAGCAGAACTTGGCTCGAATTCATGTTCGCCTGTGATTGAGCTTTATTCCGAGGATTATTGCGCTAGGTAGAGCTTGATACGGTTCGTGAATCAGCGCTTAAGCATAGCATTCCATGATTAACGAATATGAGCTCTACTCCCTACTATTTTCGGAGCGCCCGTAGAACCGCGCTGAACGAGTTCATACGGCGATTCCATAGCATTTTCCACCGTATTTCCCTCAATCAAATCCATCAGCATAGGCACAGCTTTAGCGCCTAAACGAGGAATATCTCTCCACAGAGCCGTAATACCTGGAGTTGTAGCCGTGCACGCGAAGGAATCGTCCCACGACATAATCGAAATATCATCAGGCACACTCAGTCCACGTTCAGCAGCTACATGTAAGGCCTCAATAGCCATAACATCGTTATCGTAAACAATAGCTGTTGGCTGAGTCATTAAAAGCAAAAAGCCTGTTCGTCATATCGCGACCCTGCTCAGGAGAATAATCAGAGTGTAAACAGTCGCAGGTCATACCCAAAGACGCAGACTCTTCCATAAATGCTCGATCACGAATAAATGTGTGCGCATATCGCTCAGGGAACCTGCTACACGAGCAATATGGGTATGTCCCAGCTCATGCAAATAATTTACTATCATGCGCGCGCCTTCAGCGTCATCACTGGTCATCGATGGCAAACCGTGTGTAACCGAAGGATCAGCAATAGCTAAAACAGGCATTGCTGAGTGTTCTTTGTAGAAGTCAATACGCGGATCTCCCACTTCTACGTTCATCACCAGCATGGCATCTACACTTCCGGTAGCAATCCAATTGCGGTGAATACGCATAGCGTTTTGGGAATCTGAAACAATACGCACCAAAAGTGAGTAATCGTAATCTTCTAGAGCATCGCCCAGACCGGCAATTAACTCCATAAAGTAAGATTCCACAGACAGCACTTCAGAATCGACTTCAATGACTAATCCTACTGTGCGTGTACTGGCATCCGATAAGGCTTTCGCAGCCATATTCGGCTTCCAACCCATCTGCTCAGCAACTTTAAGCACTTTTTCGCGCGTATCTTCTGATACACCCGGCTTACCATTGAGGGCGTAAGATACAGCGCTGTTAGATACGCCCGCAGTGCGAGCAACATCAGAAATGGTTACTTTTGTTTTTCCAGCCATACCGTCCTCGCTCGTTCTCTCTACATCTTGGCAGAAAATAAATACTTATTGAATACTACTGTACCGTTTAAGGCAGAATAATGACAACGTATACAATAAGGAGGCTCTTCATATAGCGATACGAAGAACCTCCTTATTGTGCTTCTACGATTTTACTTTAAATCATTAGCAGTGCGCAGAACAGAGGCAACTTTTCGAACCAAAAGCGTGTGAACGTTCGCGAAGAGGGAGAAATACCGCGTTTTCCGCGCTAAAAATCTCTCGATTCGCAACTTAAGCGCTTTAGTTTATTCCTGTACATATTAATTCACCTCGTACTACAGATTTACGCCAAAAGTTTCTGGCTTGTTTATGTAGTATGAGGTGAATTGTTGAATCGCGAATAAAAAATCGCCCACCCGAGCATTCACACTCGGATGGGCGATTGGTTTTACACTACCTTACTTTTGCCAACCAACGTTTTCTGGCAAAACGGTCTGGAATCCAGATGGACCCCAGTTAGCCAATCCCTTGGTTACCGCATAGAAGCTTGGTGGAGTATCCAATGGAACAGTGCCGAACAGCTTAAGAGCCGCCTTCTCAGCCTTGTTTGCAGCTTTCACTGCCTCCAACTGATCCTCGATCGTTCCTGGAACCTTAGCAAGCTTATCTACTTCTTCACTACCCACGAAGGTGTAGTTAGATTCAGACTTAGAACCATACAGCTGGCTAATGTTCAACTGGCCGTATGGAGAAGAAGACTGCCAAGCCATTGGAAGAATCTCGAAATCACCCTTGGCTACGGTATCTGCGAACTTAGCATCATCGCGATTATCAAGCTTAATCTTAATACCAGCAGCCTTCATCATCTGGCTAATAGCCTTAGCCATGTTGGTTACCATAGCAGCATCACCAAAGTAGGTGTAACGAATCTGGAGGGTCTTGCCATCCTTCTCGTAGTAGCCGTCCTTGCCCATCTTGTAGCCAGCCTTCTCCAAGGTTGCCTTGGCACCCTTTACATCCACTTTTTTGGATTCTGCTGGCAAGTTGTTCTCGTAGCCTTCCTGATACACAGGGAATACTTCTGAACCTGGATCGTCTGGAGTCCAGTTAAGACCTTGGAAGTGTACCTTCTCGAAGATATCGCGATCGAAGGCTTGCGCCAAAGCCTTGCGCACAGCCTGAGTCCTGAGGAAGCCAGCCTTACCGTTAAAGTTAAGAACGTTTACCTGGCTCGAATAGCCCAAACGAATTTGGATATCCTTACGGCCTTTCACTGTTTGCAAAATGTTGTTCGAAGAGAAGGTCAGAGCGTCAATCTCGGAATTCTTAAAAGCATTTACCTGAGCGGTGGACTCCATGTACTTGTAGACAACCTTATCCAGCTTTGCGGTGTTACCCCACCATTTTGGATTGCGTACGAAGGTTACAGAATCCTTATCTGCCTTCTCTACAGTGAATGGACCAGCACCCCCACTCTGCGTGTGGAGTGTCTACCCAGCCTTCAGAATAGGTCTTGTAGTCCAATGCTTGTGGAGGATACAAACCGGTGAACAAAGACTGCCATGGGTAGAATGGCTTAGCAAAGGTTACTACTGCCTGTTTGGCGTTAGCACCCTGCTTAACTGATTCAATGTTCTCCCAACCTTCTGTAGACGCAGGAGAATAGTTAGTATCTTTACCGTTATTAATCTTCCAGGTTGCTTCGAAAGCAGTCCAATCGATTGGAGTGCCATCGTTCCAGTTAGCCTTGTCGTTAATCGTGTAGGTTACGGTTAGTGGATCCTGGTTGGTCACTTCTGCCTTGGTAATGTAATCCTTGTTCCATTCCAAGTTACCCTTAAGGTCGAAGGTTGCAAGCTTGGCATGTACCAGCTCCACAATTCACTCATGTAACCCGTGTTGCCATCTACAGACATGTAGTTCCAGTTTGGCGTGTAGGTGGTAGTCAGGTTGAGCGTACCACCGTCTTTAATATTATCGCGCTCCTGTGGGTTGTTGTATGCCTTTGTCTTAGAAGGCATTGGGTAGCACTCCTATAGTCTGCAGCAAAACCTTCTGCTGGTTCAGCCGCACCCGTAGCTTGATTTGCGTTACCAGCACCGCAACCTGCAAGAGCCAGCGCTAAGGCTACTGCTGATGCAGTTACAGTGATGGTTTTCTTCATCGTGAGAAACTTCACTCTCAGTCCTCCCTTTCTTGTGTGTAGCAATAATCATACATAATTGCTACCTTCGCACTTTGTGATGGGAAAGTGTGTTGATTCGACCATATAACGTTACGAATCAGCACGCTTTCGGCATCTCAAATCTTAATCCAGTGACATGCTGCTTTGTGGTCAACATCACAGTCTCTGGTTTGTGGAACCATCGTGTCGCACTTCTTCCTCTGTTCTTCAGTAAGCTGCTTGTACAGAGGGCAGCGAGACGCGAAGGCGCATCCTTCAATATGTTCTGTTGGGCTTGGCAAATCGCCTTCGAGAACAATACGCTCATGACTACGTTCGTATTCAGGGTCTGGCACCGGTACTGCGCTCATTAACGCCTTGGTATATGGGTGTTGAGGACTATCGAAGACCTCATCGATATCTCCCGATTCCACAATACGCCCCAAGTACATTACGGCTACTCTAGAGGACAGATGACGCACAACAGACAGATTATGAGCCACGAATAAGTAGGCAACGCCCAACTTATTTTGTAAATCTTCCAGAAGATTCAATACACCTGCCTGAATAGACACATCCAAAGCAGATACTGGCTCATCGAGCAGAATCAGACGTGGATTAACGGCCAGAGCTCGAGCAATAGCAATACGCTGACGCTGACCACCAGAGAACTGGTTAGGGAAACGATCTACTTGATCTGGCTTTAAGCCAACCAGTTCCATGAGCTCAGCGATACGCACGCTGATTTCTTTCTTGCTCATGCCAATAACCTTCATCGGCTCGGCCAAAATATCATATATTGGCAGGCGAGGATCCAGAGAGCTCATAGGGTCTTGGAACACATACTGCACTTTAGCGTGCAACATAGTGCGTTCTTTGCGAGACATTTTCTCGCTCACATCTTGACCAAATAGCTCAATTTTTCCAGATTCTGGAGCCTTCAAATCCATAATCTGCAACAAAGTGGTGGATTTACCCGAACCAGACTCACCCACCAGAGCGATGGTCTCACCTTCGCGCACGTGAACAGTCACATCATTTACGGCGCGTACTTCTCCAACCTGCGACGCAGGAATCCGCCTGAGGTAAGAGGGAAAGTCTTCTTTACATTCTCTGCAGACAAGACCATCTTGCGATCTTCGCGAGGAATGCCTTCGAAGATAGATGGAATAGATTCTCCCACAGAATACACGTCGTTAAAGGTTAAGCCTTCGCGCACAATCTTGTCGTTAAAGTGACATGCAGACAACTGGCCAGAACGTCCCTCAACTTCTTGTAAAAGCAGGCACTATTTCTCGGCACACATCCGTTGCCAGAGGGCAACGCTCTGCAAAAGCACACCCCTTAGGAAGATTCACCAAATTTGTTGGGGAACCAGGGATTGGTACCAATCGAGAATTCTTAGATTGCTTTGGATGAGGAACTGCACCCAGCAATCCCATGGTGTATGGCATAACTGGACGGTAGAAAATATCGTCTACGCGTGCTTCTTCTACTGGACGACCCGCATACATAACAATAATGTCGTCAGCAATAGAGGCTACAACACCCAAATCGTGGGTAATAAAGATTAAGGCTGCGCCGGTCTCACGCTGCGCTGTCTTGAGTACTTCCAACACCTGTGCCTGAATTGTTACATCCAAAGCAGTGGTTGGCTCATCGGCAATAATCACGTCCGGATTATTAGCAATAGCCATAGCAATAACCACACGCTGGCGCATACCACCCGAAAACTGATGAGGGAAGGATACCAAGCGTTCTTCCGCATTCGGAATGCCCACCAGAGTAAGTAACTCAATGGAGCGCTCACGCACTTGCTCATCGTTCATGTCTGGATTGTGCACAATAAGAGCTTCGCGCATCTGCTGACCAATGGTATATACCGGGGTGAGAGCCGACAGTGGGTCTTGGAAAACCATGGCAATCTTAGATCCGCGCAGTTTACTCATTTGCGCATCGTTCTTCTCGAGGAGGTTTTCGCCTTCGAACTCGATCGAACCTTCTACCTTAGCGTTCTTATCGAGCAAGCCCATAATCGCCATCGAGGTTACAGACTTTCCAGAACCAGATTCACCTACAATGCCCAAAGTCTTTCCGCGCTGTAGATCGAAACTTACTCCCGATACTGCTCGAACTGTTCCAGCTTCGGAGGCAAAGCTTACGTGTAAATCTCGTACTGTAAGAATTGTTTCTGCTGTTTTCCTAAATTCCGTCATGCTTCTATCCTTATCCCTGCTTTACTCTGCTGTGCCGCCCGAGCGTGAATACGGATCGATAGCATCGCGCAAACCGTCACCAATCAACTGAACAGAAAAAAAGCCAAAACAATCAGTACTGCCGAAGAATAACCCAAAACCCATGGCTGCGTAACAATCACGGATTGACCTTCGTTAAAGCAAACTTCCCAAAAGAAATATCTGGAGCCTTAATACCCAAACCGAGGAACGACAACGTAGTTTCCGAAGCAACGGTAGAAACAACACCAAGCACGGTATTAATAACGAGCACAGAGCCCAAGTTAGGAATAAGGTGGCGAATCATAACCGTAAATGGTTTGACGCCCATAAACTTAGCTGCGCGCACATAATCACGTTCTCGAATACTCATACCGATAGTGCGCAGAACACGAGCTAAACCAACCCAACCGAAAACAGTTAAGCCGAAGGTGAGCCACAGCCAGCCAGAGGTTCCAGCGGCCGAACGCACCAAAATAGCGATGAGCAAGGTGGATGGAACAACCAGCAGCATGTCGAGAATCCACATACCCACTTTTTCTACACGACCTTCGAAGTAGGCAATAGCCACGCCATAAATCGCCGCAATAATGGTGGTGAGAATCGAACTCAAAAATGCTACGAGCAAAGAACGTCCCAAACCATGCACAACCATGGCATACACGTCCGCTCCACCATCGGTTGTACCGAAAAATATGGCCTTCGCTAAACGGCGGTACAGATAGAGCCGCGAAATCGAGGTTTTACGTAGTTAAATTGCGTGGCGAAACGGCCAAACATCGCCCACAAAATAAGAGCCAGAAGCAGCCCCAAGCCCACCACCGCAGAAGTCCGACGCATATAGCGGCGCACGTACAAAGACACGCGGCTGGTGCGCTTAATACCTGCATTCTTGCGCGCCGCTGGACGCTCAATGGACGAATCGTTGCTCTCACGGCTTGACGCGTCGTTTCGAGAACGTTATGCGCCATAGGATCGTCGTAATGTTCTGTAGTCATTTCTCTCCTAGCTCCCTTAACTCAAGCGAATACGCGGATCGAGCCATGCAGCCACAACATCGGCAAGCAAAGCACCGGTTAAGGTGCACACACCGGAGAAGGCGGCAACTGCAACCGTCCCATTAATATCGTTCGCAGCAATTGTGCTTACGAAGTAACGCCCCAAACCATTAATAGCAAAAACGGTCTCTGTTACGGTTGCGCCCACAAACACACCTGCAATCGAAAAAGCAACAGACTGCGCGGTTGGCAACAAAGAATTGCGTAAAGCATGGCGGCGAATAGCCTGGTTAAGAGTCAGCCCTTTAGCGCGGGCAGTGCGCACATAATCAGCGTTCATCTCGTCGAGCAAATAAGTGCGCTGTGTTAAATGGTAGCCAACAGCTCCAGCGATGGTCATGGAAATCGTCGGCAAGATGAGATGCTGGAGGAAATCGAGTATCCACAAACCTAGATTATTTCCTTGGTAGGCGTGAAGCCCCGTTACGTAGAACAGGCGCGAACCAGCAACCGTGTTCACCTGAATAGCAAGGAACACAACCATAACGGCTAATACTGCAGGAGGAATAACAAAGAAGAAGGTGGCAATAGAATTAAGCACGCGATCTTGCCACTTGTACTGGCGAATTGCCGTGTAGACACCAATGGACACGCCAATAACAATGCTTAAAATCGTTGCTAAAGTAACCAGCTGCAAAGACGCGCCCATGCGCGACATAATAGCCTCGCCCACATTCGACTGGTCTGGCGCTTTACCCCAATCCCATCGGGTAACAACACCAACCAGCCAACGCCAATAGCGCAACACAACAGGTGTTTGGTCGTTAATATTGGCGTTATCAAGCGCACGATTAATAGACGCAATCGGCGGGTGCGGATGACGACTCATATAATTGGAACGCGGATCCATAAACGCGCTTGCCAAGAAATACGTCATAGTAATAGCAACAAACAGCATAACAATGTAGTTTGCAATGCGCTTGATGATGTATTTAATCACCGGCCGCCTTCTTTCGTCTCGGCTCATCGTCTCGAAAACTCACATCATTGTAGAGTACACCCACAGCAAAACACACGTCTTTTAATGGAATTGTTACAAAAAGTCAATAGCTGTCCGTATTTTTTGAGTCTTCTTTTATAGAGCGTTGTACCACTGTTGAGGGATAAAACGCCAAAGACACACCGCTGAGTACACTATTCGATAGCAACATACACTATATTTTTCTTAACAACGAAGGATCTGCCCCATGTCGCAAACCAAAGCAATCCAGCTATCGTCCCTCGACTCGTATTCTGCCGATTTCCGTGCAGACCGCGCTAACCGCGTTGCCGCGAACGCAGCAGTAAGCATGGGCGTGCTTAAAGCTGCTACCTCGTATGCAGGCGCTCGCGAAGTGCCGATGGACTTTAATATTGAGCTTAAGCAGGGTTCGATTACGAACCAGGAACAGTCCGGCCGCTGCTGGATGTTCGCAGGTCTCAACGTGCTGCGTTTTGAGCTGATGCATAAGTGGAATATTTCCGACTTCGAGTTCTCCGAGAACTATCTGCTCTTCTGGGAGAAGATGGAGAAGGCGAATACATATCTCGAGTATGTGCTCGACACTCTCGACGAGACCACCGATAGCCGTATTTTCCAGCACATTAATGCAGGACCTATTGAGGATGGTAACTGGTGGCAAGGTTTTGCAAACCTCGTGAGCAAGTATGGTCTTATGCCGAAGAGTGCATACCCTGAGTCCGAGAATTCTCGCCATACGAGCGATTTTATTCAGTATACGAACTCCAAGTTGCGCGAGTTTGCTATCGAAATGCGCACAGCCCACGCTGCCGGCGAAAGCATTGAACAGATTCGTGAGCGCAAAGACGAGTATATGAAGCTCGTGTATCGCATGTGCTGCATCGCTTTTGGGTGAGCCTCCTCGTTCCTTCGATTTCTTTGCGCGCGTAGAAGACGATGCGTCGAGCAAGAAAGAAGAGAAAAAGGACGATAAAGATAAGAAGGACAAGAAGTCCGGTACCGATACGCGCAAGCAGATTGTAGAGCACGATATTACGCCGCTCGATTTCTACAAGAAGTATGTGCCCGTAGACGTAAACGATTTCGAAACGCTCACCAACTCGCCTATGGCTACCACGCCGTACGGTAAGCGCTACGTGACCAAGAACACGGCTACGGTTATTGAGGCCGGTAACATGTCCGCGCTCAACACCGAGTTGGAGACTTTCCGCGCAGCCGCGATTAAGATGCTGCAGGAAGGTCACCCAGTATGGTTCGCCTGCGATTGCACACAGTTCTCGCTGCGCCACGGAGGCTTCTTCGACGAATCCACGGTTCGCGTGGATGAACTGTTCGGCACCACTTTTACCATGAGCAAGGCTAATGGTTTGGAATATATGGATTATCCGAGCAATCACGCTATGACTTTTACCGGCGTGAACCTAGACGAAAACGGCGTTCCAAACCGCTGGAAAGTTGAGAACAGCTGGGGCAAGGACGCTGGCAAAGACGGTTATTATGTACTGTCTGCAGCATGGTTCGACCGCTTTGTGCGCGAGGTTATTATTCTGAGGATTACCTCGATAAGGCTCTGCTCGAGGCTGACTCGGTTGAGATTGAGCCTTGGTTGGGTGTAAGCCGCTGCGCTATAACATCTGATTGCAGCAGTTCTACTCCGCAATCTTGAGAGCTTTCCATTCGCGGCGTCTGTTGCCCAGTGGGCAATAGACGTTGATGTTTTATTGAGCGGTTTAAAAACGGATGGAGTGAACAAGGCTTTGCAAACGCGCAGGCGACTAGCGATGAAGCTCACATTCACAGGCAAAACTCTTCAAAGTCGAATAATTTTAATCTGATTAAAACTGTTCATTACATCAAAAATCATAATCCTACGAGATAATAAATGCCACGCGTTATTTTGCCGAATAAAACACATAGTTATTTGACAGATTCCATACTTCACTCATGCAATGGCATACAGTACACGTCTTATACCTATCGCGACAGACTACCAGTTATGGACTTAACTCAATGCATGTCTTTAAAAGGAAACTGTGTATATAACGCGCGTATTGAATCATCTTGCACGATGAAAACGGGATAGAATCTACAACACCCTTTTTACCCATCTACGATCACGCGCCACAATAAACACACAATTGGTAACCTAACCGCCAATAAAATGCAGAAAACAAATCAGAGGCACAAGTGGGTCAGCAGAGCTATCCAACAAACAGGCTTCACATCGGTACTGGGTGTTGTCCTTCTTAGAGCTCATAGGGGTCATACATAACACTGGTGGATACGTCTGTACTGTGAAAAGCACTTAAGTCTCTTATTCTTAAAATTTTGATTATCTTGGGTTTCCCGTGTCTCTCTGGCTATAAAACAATCATTATCGATAGCCAGAGAGATATGCAAAAGGACAGCACTTTATTCCGCACCAAAACTTGTACATAGGTGATTAGCCTACAAGAATAAATTGGTTTTATTAAAACCCTAGTAAAACATCTATTACGTTCAACATGTGACATTTAGCACATAAATTTATTCCCGAAGCCACTATTTATCAAACAAAAGTTGATATTCCCGAATCTGTCGTGCACTCGGACTGCCAGAAGTATATTACTCACTTCTACGCCTGTCTTCGTTTTATCCTATTTAGAGTAAAACAGACGAAGATATAGTGCCATCAATAGGTTTATGGCTGATACTGTAAAACTTTCCATGTTGTATTAGGATGATCCCTTGTCGCATTTGCGTAGGACTGAGAAAAGGATAGTCATGTCTATTGCTTGACTTCTGGCAAATAATAGGCTGCACTTTACCATTTGCATACATGTATCCAACAACTATCATTGCATGATCAAGAGTTTCGTCATTGTTCCAATCTGCATAAATCACACTACCTTCCCACGCTTTCCAAGGATTACTCTCTCGAGAGAAAATACCTGCATTTGAACTCATATATTCATAATTTTTGTGCTCCTCCCCACGTGTAAGAAGGGCCTAGTAATCCAACTTTCCATGTCCAATTCTGAGGATCTGATTTATTTATCGTTTTTTCAGAAACTGGTACTCCGCCTGTATATAGTGCTTGTGAAACAAAGTTTGTACAATTATTCCCTCGTGTTGGCGTAATATTCCCGAAAGGATCTGTAATATTAAAGTCCATAAAGATCGGAAAAGCGGGATTCATTGAGTCGCTCTGAGTCCATTTTTCAGCGTACATAATTGCTTTGAGATAGTCGTCCTAGTGGCAACCCTTACCTTGTAAACAATCTTCGAAACCTTGCTAGATGTGTTTCGTAAAGCTGTCTGCGTATTTTTCATTAGGGTTTGTTGATCTGAGCTATCTTCCACTGGAGTGATGATAGTATCGTCAACAATCTGCGAGTCAGATGTGTTATCGCTACTAACTTCTAATCTGTGGTAATCGGTTGCGGAGCTTTCGAATTCCTTTACTTGTTCACCATGCAAATAAACCTGAGTTCCAGTTCTTGGAGTGAATTTAACATGTGTCGTAACTGAAACCAGAACTTGGGCATGACCGTTCTGAGTTTGCATCTCTTTGAGGGGGGGACAGTTTCCACGTTAAGGTTAGATGGCGCCACGTCTCGTAGAGAATATAAATCGTAGTTAATTGATCTTCTGTCCACGACCGCACCTGATGAATCTCTATGTCCTAAGTACTGCGATTCTAATGCCGATGAGTATTGCTCAGCGACCTTATTTATATCCAAACTATCTTGCACTGTGAAGGATGCCATTTTCGTCGGAGAAATAAGTAAGCCACAGGTAGCAATCCCACAAATCAACGTTTTAACAGTTCCAGCTATCATATTGCTTCCATCTTCTAATGGTTTACGTTGAAACCATATCGGTGTTCGTAGTACTCTTGTGATTGGAGGGGCGTTGATTTAATGTCGCAAATTGTTGAGAAAATTCGTAAACCAGTTCTCGGGCTGGCTATTATAAGCTGTATTGCACTTCTTGTATCTCTCATGCTGTTATATGACAACTTGCATGCGGTACCCCAAGAAACGCATATATCTACCTCAAGATACTTTACGCGCGACGAACTAAACGATTTAGTCGCCTCACATGCACACACTGTTTATGCCCATAAAAACGTGACAAAAATTGTGCGTACCTACAATGAGCAAACTACGCAGTTTCATATTCAATCAGAGATTCGCACCCAGACTGACTTACTGAAAACATGCCCCCAATGCGACGTTTCAAAACTCTACCGAAGCAATCATGAAGTACAGTAAGACTAAAATTGCTTTAGTAGTGTAGATGCTTATGACGTTCACGGTACGAGTGAGCGTAATATGGAGTATTATGCTCTTGTTCACTCCTCGAGTGGTTATTATTGGAAGTATCTTTTTACAGCTGACAATTAGTGAGAACGTGTTTTAAAACAGCAGAACTGCGATGGCTCGGTCGTCTTGTTTCTCAAGATTGTAATATGCAGTTCTCCCGTAATCTAGGGCTTTCTATTCATGGCGTCTATTGCCCAGTGGGCAATAGACGCCATTCTGGCATACTTATTCAAATATTCAGTGAGTTTGGTAGTACGCTAATATCTGCGTCGTCATTTTGCAAACCGTGACTTGAACGCTCGAACACCAATATAATCGTGCGGAACTTTGTTCTTCTCTAACGCCTTCTCTAAACGAACCAAGCCGCAGAGGTTGCACTTTATCGTGTTTACCGTAGACCATAAGAGATGGAACAGAGTCTATTTACCCCACAGAGCGCATGAAATATCTTCATCTGTTCGTCGTATTGCGGGTACCAAAAATGGACGGATCAATTGTCTCACCTGCCATAATGCCGAATAATCTCTACAGCAGCTTTCTTGGATTCTTCCGTGTTCTTATCCAGACCATGGTGCCAATCTCAGGGTAGAAACTGGACAGGTAGGACCTCCGAAGACCATTTTGCCGGAACTGGAGCTGTACTTGCATCTTATTGGGCGTGAGCATGGCGAGCGCGTGGCCTGCTGATCAGCCGCCGATAACGCATCTTGTCGATAGGATATTGAGCTTTTTGTGCTACTTTATAACCTGAGGGATGCGTTCTTTAATTTCCATGGACCGCGAGATAGACACTGGCGGTAGGTTCTTTCGCTGGTGCAACGTGTAGTTAATACCTGCCGCCACGTATCGCTTTGGAGCACAAACCATTGAAGCATGGCCGTATCGTCTGCCTTGTCACGGTTGTAAAAGCCGCCAGCGTGCAAGTACACAACCAGCCCGTAGGTTTTTCTTTTTAGCTGGCGTGTAGAGGTCAAAGGTTTCGCCTTTATGCTGCTGTGCCTGCCTTGTCGCCCACTCTAACGCTATAGTCTTTCATCCACGATGGTGGGATGGATTTGCTGGCAATACCGCCGATAAAAAGCAACAATAAATGCGAGAATATAGATGAAGACCCACAAACACGTCCTTTTTTCTTGGTTTTCTTCTGCTCGTTGCTCATAGAATATTGCCCCCAAACAACGTTCCGCCCAGCATAAAGTCAAGAAACACGTGGAATCCCCAAACGTCCCAAAACGATGCCCAGAACAATCAAGCCTACAATCAGCAGACGTTTCGTGTAAACGACATGGCCTCTCCTCTCAAAAATCGTAAAAGTCAAAAAGATACATAGTTGTCTCAGCGTTTAGCGTTGTATTAATCTTTGGCATTGGCTTCTGTACGGTCAAGGAGCGGATTAAATGAATCAAACGGACTCTTTTGTCTCAGCGAAGGGCGAATGAAACCGTCATAGCTATGTTCTCTCACAGCTCACGACCGCTCTGCTCGAGCTGCTGGGCGAAGCCACTCACCAGATTTCTCTTAACCGCTGGTGCGAGTGGCTGGGGTGGGACACGCTTCGTTCTATCGCAATCTTTTCGAGTAAGGAGGACGTGCTGGCGCGCTACAGCGTTCTATTACCGAGCGTTTTACGCACACACAGTTTTACGTACGGCCAGCAAAATTTCGAGGACTACATGCTCGACCTGTTTACGCACTTGTATGAGCATCGCGAGTTCGGGCGCATACTGCTCCACAATCACTCGTCTCTACATCGTCGAGGACGTGTGCGACGAGAATTTTCTCAATGCCTCTCCCAGCGACCGCAACTTGTACCAGCAGATGTTTATTGCGGGTGGTTTCTTTAGTGTGTATCGCATGTGACTCAAAAATGGTGTGCCGAAAGCCCTCGAGACATTGCGCGCACGTTTAGAGATTTTCGGATCGAGCGCGGGTAGAGGGCGCAGAGTAGATTTCGGTAGCTCTAACAACCGGCGCTTTTGATATAATTTTGCGAAGGCTAAAAGTCTAAGTATTGTCTATTGTCCGTTACGACCAACGAGAGGCGTGTATGAAACGTTCCGCACAGCAGCATCGGTTCTCGTGGGGGCGTTTCTTTGCCAGCGCAGCATCGTGGACGCTTGCAGCCGTGGCGAGCGCGTGGATTGCTGTGTGTGTGAGCGTGTCGCTGTATCGCGCAAACTCGTCGATTGTGCATTACGACGTGGTGAATACTGTTCTTTTTCACAGCACCTGGGCTGTGTGCATGGGCATTATCTAGTTTTGGTGCGGTTTAGCGAGCCTCACTCAGGGGTTTTGCATCCGTGGACGCGATGGTGGAAGCGTTTAAGAACCGTATCGCGCCGTATGAGCGCCATTGCGCGTCATAAAAGACTGAGAGCTGTGCGCGACCATGTCGCGTGGTTGGAGCGCTACTGAGGGCGTCATATTGTTTTCCTTACCGACCGTTGGCGGAAAAATCGCGCTGATTCTTTTTAACCTGCTGGGGTCTTCAGTTTATTTTTGTGCCCACGTGTTCGCGGCCGATCTTATGAGTCAGTGCGCGGAAATGATCCGCTGGCTCAGCGCGCTCAGCGGCGTACGCGTCTCCTACGCCGACAGTTTTAATGTGGTGGATGTCTATCCGATTGCTCATTATATGTGGCCGGATACGCCCACGTATTTGACGAATCAGCACAATGTTGTCTTAACGCTTTTCTACGGCGGCGTGCTCTACTGGTCGGATTCGTGGACCGGTACGATTGATTTAGGCCTCGTTTTTCTTTCGGCCACGCAAATGCTTTTCGCGATTTTTGTGGTGAGCGTAACGGTTGACCGTTTCTTTAACCTGGGTTTCACCCTACCCGCGTGTACGCACGCTCGGTTTTTGTGCACAGTCCGGCACAGCTATTACGGTGGGTCTCGCGCTGGCGAACCGTCGTAATGTTCTTCTTTATTCTTAATCCGCAGGCTTTGTTTTCGGCTACGGCGCTTACGAAGTCGCCACTGTTTGCCTATGCGTTCCTGTGGTGGTTTGGCCAATGGTACGAGGTCTTTAACCGCCGCGACCGCACGCATATTCCTCGCACTCTGGTGGTCGGCATTGCGCTGAGCACCGCGATTATGCTCGTCTCCGCAAAATACGCCACGATATTATTGCCGTGCAGATTGTGCTTATTTTTATCGTTGACCGCAACCGTTGGCGCTCGTACCTGGTTGCCCTTGTTTTACCGTTCCTCGTTTTCCAGACCGCGCTGACTGTTGCGGTAAATACGGGCACGATTATTTCGGGTGATTCTATTGAAAGCCGCGGTGTGCAAGTTCAGCAGATTGCCCGCGTTATGCGCTACGATCCGCTGAGCGTTTCGCCCGACGTGCGCAAGAAACTGCAGCCGATTTTTAACCTCTACGCTATGGGTTCCTAACTACTTCCCTAACGATGCGGATCGTGCTAAATCCTCGGTGGTGACGGCAAAATCGAAACCTATAAGTGGGAAACGGTGACGCAAGAGGATATGGATAGTTTACGCAAAGCTTTGGCTTGAGCTGGGTAAGCAGCATCCGATTATCTATACTGACGCGTTCTTAGCGAAGGTGTACGGCTATTTTGACGTGAACGATCAGCCGTATGTATCGACCACGTATTACCTCGATAATTCGCGATTAAGCGCGGCCGCGATTTTGAACGATTGGGCACCGCAGTGCGCAGCTGCGAAAGCTTCCTTGCCTTCGTATGGGGGTTCTGTTCCCTGTGATTGGTTGGATTACGCACGGTAACTTCTATGTTGTGGGGGCGATTTTGCTCGGCTGTGCGGTGATTATTTTGCGCCGTTGGATGGATTTGTTGCGTTACATTCCGCTTATTTTGCTGATGGGCGTGATGATTATGGCTCCAGCCAACAATTTCGAGCGTCACATGCTGCCGCTGTGCTTCGTTGGCTGGCTGATGCTCATGCATTTCGCGCACCTGGCTCGCCGCGCTTACGCGCAGCATAGGGATTGCAAAGGTATGAATATCAAGGCCTCCCCGCTTAAAAACAGGAGAGCCTTAGTTAGTTATAAAAATCAGCTTTTTAGAAGTGCTCATTCAAACGGTAGTACACGTCGTTTACGTGCAGGTTGGTTTCGAACTGAGCTGGAGTGGTATTCTCGTCAATAATGGCAAGTTCTACGCCAGCAATGCGAGCGAAGTCTTCCCATGCCTCACGATCAACCGTGGTAGTCATGCAAGTGTGATGTGCAGCACCAGCAAGCAGCCAGCACTGAGTTGCATCCTTCATATTTGGCCGAGGCTGCCACAAAGCGCGGGCAGTTGGCAATGCTGGCAGTTCCTCATCTGGTTCGACAACGTCAACAACGTTCATAACCAAACGGAAACGTTCACGCACGTCGCTCATAGCCACTACTACTGCATCCTTTGCAGGAGTTGCAGTAAAGACCAAACGCACAGGATCTTCTTTACCGCCAATACCCAGCGGATGAACCTCAAGCTTAGCCTTTCCATCAGTCTTCAAAGTTGGCGAAACTTCAAGCATGTGCGCACCCAAAATCTTTTCCTTACCAGGAACAAGGTTATAGGTGTAGTCCTCCATCAAAGAGCAACCGCCTTCAAGACCATAGCCCATCACATTTCCAATGCGAATGAGCATAGCGGTCTTCCAATCGCCTTTCTGCAGAGAAGCCGTAACCATCAGCCATCAAACGCTGAGCAGCTACACCCTGGCAGCTGACGTAAAGCTCCCCAAATCCTCGAAGTTATCTACAGCTACTGTTGCTCCCTACTCTTCAAGCATGTCGCGCATACCCAGCTCTTCCTGAGCAGCAACGTACAAGGATTCGTAACGCTCGCCAAGCAGTTCTGGAGCAACGTCATATTCCTTCTTGTACTCTTCAATAAGAGCTTCTACACGCTCCTTAGACACAGCATTCACATGCTCTACAAGCTCGTTAACTCGCCATGTGTTAATGGATGCACCGAATACGCGCTCTGCCTCGGTCTTATCGCCCTCAGTTACAGCTACGTTGCGCATGTTATCGCCCCAACGCATAACCTTCATTGTGTTGGCAGCTTCCCAACCTGCACATGCGCGAGTCCATACGCCAATACGCTCTGCTACGTCTGGATCAGTGTAGTGACCTACAACAATCTTGCGAGGAATGCCCAAACGGGTGACAATGTAGCCGAACTCGCGGTCGCCATGAGCAGCCTGGTTCAGGTTCATGAAGTCCATATCCATGGTCTTCCAAGGAATTTCCTCATGATGCTGTGTGTTCAGCTGCAACAAAGGCTTCTTCAGCTCGTTCAGACCACGAATCCACATCTTTGCTGGGCTGAAGGTGTGCATCCATGCAATCACACCAATGCATTCAGGTGAAGCAGTGGCTGCCTGCATAAATTCCTTTAATGGAGTCTGAGTCCTCATGTTGGCTTCAAAACAAGCTTCACAGGAATGGCTGGACTTGCATCGAGAGCATTGACGATGTCGCGAGACTGCTCAGCTACCTGCTTGAGCGTTTTCTTCGCCGTAAAGATCCTGAGAGCCAACAGCGAACCAGATTTCTTACCTTCAAATGGATTCTTCATTGAATTACCTTTCTTTTATGAAAATTTATTGTTTTGTGGGGTGATTTTTTGGGTAGGGCTTTTGTGGGGCGCGAGGGTGCGGGGGAAGTGTGTGAGGGAAAGGTGAGAGCGCATCGAATCAAGGCACTCTCCCAAAGCAATCCCTTCGCAGCTTTAGTGCTGACCGTACACGTTCTGATAACGGTCGTTGAGCTTATCAATATCTGCCTGAGGAATTGGAATAACGCCTCCCAGCATTTGAGCAGCCCATACAGTATGTGCCACTTCCTCAGTCATTGCCGCAGCCTTCACAGCAGATTCAGCATCCTTGCCAATAGTGAAAGGACCGTGATTTTGCATAAGAACTGCAGGAGACTTTGGATACTTCTTGAGAGTTTCTACAACGCCTTCGCCAATAGCTTCGGAACCGATAAGACGGAAAGGACCAACCGGCACTTCCCCACCAAATTCGTCGCCCATCATGGTGAGAGCGCAAGGAATATTCTTACCTGTTGCCGCCCATGCTGTGGCATAGGGTGGAATGCGTGTGTACAACGCCATATACATCTGGCATATTGCGGTAAATATAGCAATGCGATGCAGTATCTGAAGATGGCGATGCTACTCCATCGACCACGTTGCCATCTAAATCGCATACCACCATGCTTGCTGGGGTAAGATATTCGTAGCGCAGACCAGAAGGCTTAATAACCATTAAATCTGCTGTTTTCAACCGCTGAGAAACATTACCTGCAGTCCATACAACCAAATTCCATTTAAGAAGTTGATCGTGCAAGCTTGCAACAATTTCGCGTACTTGCTTGACTTCAGCACGGGTTTCTTCTGAGTAATCTGCCAAAGTTGCCATTGTATATCTCCTTATGTTGTGTGTCTTATAAAGTTTTCTGCTGATTTGGCGCTAGTTTTTGCGCGGGTTTTTGTACTAGTTTTCGCGGCCTTTTTTTTAGCGCGTTTATTAGCGCGTTTATTAGCGCGGTATTTCTACCGTGATTCCAAATCAATACTTTCTACCGCAGCCTGTTCAATCGCTAATCCGGTCCTAAAGCGCTCAAAGAAGTCTTCGAAACCATCAACGTCTGCAGGCTGCGGTTCTTCTGTAGAATACTGCGCGCCAGCAAAAACCGTGTTATCCAAGTAGTCGTCGAGAGCGGTCTGAGCGTGAGCAGTGTAATCAGCGAGCACTGCCATACCCCACGCGCCGCCTTCAGCAGCCGTGCTCATCACGCGGATAGGCGTGTTAAACGCGGCAGCCAAAATACGCTGAGCTACCACAGGCGTGGTGAAAATGCCACCATGACCAACCAAAGAATCTACTCGCACTCCCTCATCTTTGGTCATCACGTCCATGCCCACTTTTACTGGGGAGAAGGCGGAGAAGAGCTGAGCGCGCATAAAGTTGCCCAGACTCATGCGGGCTTGAGGTCCGCGCGCGAACACAGGGCGACCTTCAGCCAGATTAACGAGGAATTCCCCCGAGTAGAAGCAATAGTTGAGCAATCCGCCTGCGTTGGCATCGGTGTTGTCGGCAATAGCCGCATTAAACAGCGTGGAGAACAGCGTAGCGTTGTCTACAGGAGTTCCCGCAGCCGCTGCAAATTCACGGAATAAGCCCACCCATGCGTTCAGGTCGGAGGTGAAGTTATTCGCGTGAGACATGCCCGCTAAATCGCCTGCAGGTGTGGTGACCACGTCCACTTCTGGGTGGAGCGCTTTGAGCTTGTCTTCCAGCACAACCATGGCAAAGATGGAGGTTCCTGCAGACACGTTACCAGTGCGCACTCGTACGGAGTTGGTGGATTACCATGCCCGTTCCTGCATCACCCTCGGGTGGAGCGAGAACAGAACCAGCCTGTAAGCGTCCGCTTGATCGAGTAGGCGCGCTCCTTCTTCAGTGAGTTCGCCCGCATTCTGGCCGGCGACGAGGACGGTTGGTAGAATCTCACAGATATTCCATGGCTGAGATGCCACATTGTTGAGTTGCTCGAATTGTGCGAGAAATTCTTCGTCGAAGTTGTGTGTATGGGTCGATTGAGACATGCCTCGACGCATCGCCCACTCCGAGTACTGTTTGCGGCCGGTGAGTTGCCAGTGTACGTAGCCAGACAGGGTGGTGAAGAAATCTACCTCAGGAACATGCTCTTCGTTATTGAGAATGGCTTGGTACAAGTGCGCGATAGACCAGCGTTCTGGGATGTTGAATTGGAAGAGTTCAGACAGCTGTTCGTGAGCTTCATGCGTATTGGTATTGCGCCAGGTGCGGAACGGAACAAGGAGCTCACCGTTCTTCATTGAAGGCGAGGTAGCCATGCATCATGGCGGAGAAGCCCATGCGTGCAATACGAGTGAGCTCAACATCGTATGTTTCATGCACGCTGGCAACTAATTGTGCATATGCATCTTTGCACGCCAGCCCATACTTCATCCAAACCGTAAGTCCATAATCCATTGTCTAAATGATTTTCCCACACATGGTCACCCTGAGCCAAGGTATTGTATTGCTCATCAATGAGAACAGCTTTAATGCGCGTAGAACCAAACTCCACGCCCAGAGAAATATTACCCGCAGCAATAGCTTCATGTGCGCGTGCGATGTCCGTCATAGTCTTCACTCCGTCGTGTTAGATAATGCACTCTTTATTCACACTGTAATGTGAACGTTCACATAACACATTTTACACTATAACGTTGTATTAATCAAATAAACACACGCTCAATCTAAACAATCAACAGCCCTCTACGAAAGCGTTGATGCACGCAAAACTAAACGAGGTTCAACAAGATACACGCAATCTGAGCCATCAAGAAGAGTGTATTCTTCTACGGAATCATCTTCATCGTCCTCAGCAGTATATCCCAACAGGTCAAGAACCAAACGCATGGCAATAGACCCAACCTTCTCATAGTTTGGGTTCACTGTTGTCAGCGGAGGTACCAAGCTTTTCGTTCCCGCATATCGTCATAACCAATCACCTGCACATCGCCGGGAACATCTAAACCTGCTTCTAGCAAAGCTCTTCGAGCACCCATAGCAAGTAAATCATTAGCAGCCCATATCGCTGTATTTTTCATCACAGTCGAAGCATCTGCCTCGCAACAAAGCAGTCAGCTTATCGTAACCGTTCATGCTTAACCAGTCACCAGCATCAATAACCTGCACGGTCAAACTGTTATGCTCACACGCACGCACACACGCATGGCAACGGGTATAAGCATCTCGCCACTGTTGCGGACCGCTAATATACAGTACGCGCTCTATGCCCGAAGCGCGCAGACCATGCACAATCTGCTCACTCACCGCATCTTGGTTCGTGGAAACAAACTTCACGCGACGAATCAAAATTGCGCGAACTGAGCTGCTGCATGCCCTCAGGAGCGGTAATAATCACGCGAGGAATATTCACATGACTTTCTACGGCCAGCGTAACCATCGCTTCTGTTGGCGCAACAATAACAACAGCTTCTACGCCGAGCTTAACGAAGCTTTCCTCTCATCTCGCTAAAATCAGCGGGATTAAGACGTGATTCATCAACCGTTGCCACAGAAACGAAGAGATTACGGCTGCGCGCCATTCTTTCGATAGCCGAGATAGTAAGCAGAGGACCTGAGTATTGCGTTTGTGATGCAATAACGCCGATCATGCGGGTACGCTGCGTTTTGAGAGACTGCGCAGACAGCGATGGATGATAATTCAGCTGACGGATAGCTTCCTGAACCTTGCGACGGGTTGCTTCACGTACAGCAGGCGATTATTAATAACTCGCGATACAGTTTGATACGAGACTCCAGCTTCCTTGGCTACATCGACAATGGATACTTTGCGTGTGCTCATATTATCCCAACTTCCAACTAATGCGATGATATGGTGTTGGACCATATTCTTGTATAGCGGCTCTGTGTGCTGCAGATCCGTAGCCTTTATTTTTCTCCCACGCATAGGCAGACCACTGCGGATTTTCGCGGGCTATGCGCATCATTTCATGATCGCGCTGTACTTTCGCATAAACAGATGCTGCTGCTACGCTTGCGCATTTTTGATCAGCTTTAACCTGCGTATATACGCGTGGAATAACGGGTATAGCAGGAGCGTTTAGCATCGATAGTGCGGGTGTTATATAGTCATGCGGGCCGTCCAAGATAACAGCAAGGCGCACGCGATCATAAAAGTCGTCAGGATACTTCTGAGCAAGCATATGCTCAACAGTATGTAAAGCACGCACAGCAGCTAAACCTAAACATGCCGCTATACCCCATTCATCAATTTCTTGATTACTGCACGAGCCTGTGCTGCAGCTGCAGCCCATGATTGCACAGGTTCTCATGAGGGCTTCGCGTTTACGCTCGGTCAGTAGTTTCGAATCTTTCAGATCGTGAGGAATAGTATCGCTGCCAATACGAGCGGCTGGAAAAGCTGCAGCGCCAAGCGTTACTGGTCCTGCTAAACAGCCGCGGCCTACTTCATCGAGGCCAATAATCCACTGAGCACCTTGAGCTACAATTTCTGATTCATAATCCCACCTTTGGAAGAGGGCTAGCCATTACAAGCCTGCACTTTCAAATGCTTGGCGGCCTGCGTTCAAAGTTTTCCAATCGGATGAAGGCCAGAAACAGCCATCGCTACGCCTGTAACGGAACCAATGCGCACACAGCCTGAATTACCATCGTCTTGATGGAAGCGCGAATCAGCAGAATTTGAACGATTATCTCCCCATAACAAAAACGCTATCGGGAGGAACAGTAACAGAAAAAGCTTCATCCGATGGCACAACACCTGGCTTCAAATACGATGATTCATCGATAGCTTGACCGTTTACTGTTACAGGCGCTCCCCCACCATCACAGGCCACCACATCGCCCGGCAAGCCAATAAGACGTTTCACGAGAAACAGTTTGTCGCTATCTATGCCAAAACTATGTGTGGAGCTGGCTGCTTCATTCATGTCTTGTGCGGTCAGCCAGTGCGAATTATCAGCAAAAACAATCACTTGACCGCGCTTTAAAGTTTGAGAAGAAATATTGAGATTATTGGTAATAATACGATCACCAATCATCAACGTGTTTTCCATCGAGGCGGAGGGAATAATAAAAAGACCGAAAACAACAAAACGCAGCACTAAAACTATAGCCATAGGCACAACGAAATAGAATAACCAATCTAGCGCTCCCATAAGGCGGCGTTCGCTTGCTCGATAGTGCCGTTCTACCTGTGCTATGTGCAGGAACATAGTTCTCACGACGAGAATGTTTGGCTGTGCTCATATTGGTCTCCACTGTGCTTCGCCTCTTACGAAAATAAAGAAACCCGAGGTAGAGCCCCGGGTTTCTCTCCATCTCGCTTACTTTGCAGAGTTGTCGCGGCGCTCAACAATACGAGCAGCCTTACCGCGCAAGTTGCGCAAGTAGTAGAGCTTTGCGCGACGTACCTTACCCTTACGTACCAATTCAATAGAATCGATAGATGGGGAATGTACTGGGAAGCGACGCTCTACGCCAACACCGAAGGAAACCTTACGAACGATGAAGGTTTCACGCAAGCCAGCACCCTGGCGACCAATAACGACGCCCTGGAATGCCTGAATACGGGAGTTGTTACCTTCCTGAATCTTACGTTCACCTTAACGGTGTCGCCTGGACGGAATGCAGGAATGGAATCTGCAGCCTTGAGCTGCTTAGCTTCGAATGCTTCAACAGCGTTCATTGTAATCCCTCGTACGCCGCCACATATCAGCGTTAAGTCTGGGAATAATACGCTTTGGTATATTCCTCGTTCTCCTTTGCAAGTTTGCTTGCAAAGAGGCCAGTCTGCTCATAGCTAGAGCGAGCTAGGTTTGTAGCTAGGCTCATAGCTTGGCTTAAGCTAGGCTTGAGCGACTGAACCAGCTTGAGCTCAGACCCCTAGTGAGTGGCGCATCTATGTGGCAATGCTTCCACTCGGCACATACAAGTTGCTAGTATACACTAAAGCACTGAAGAAATCGGTGTTCACGACCTCTTCAGTGCTTGTGCGCTGAGTACATATGGTCTATATGCTGTTACTTTGACTCATGGTAAGACTTTTCGGTGTTCACGCCCCATACATTGGACTTGTCTTCGCGACCAGTCTTAATGTTCTCCACAGCTTCAATCGATGTTGCCATCGAATGATCCTGGTTATTGTAGTGGTGTTGTCCGTTACGTCCTACGCAGTACACATTGCTTAAGGAATCAATCCAACCGGTTAGCTCATCGATGCGATCGTAGGTATCGAAGTATGCTGGATATGCCTTAGGAACGAGTTCGCGGTGAGCATCAAGCACATCATCTGCACTTTCAATAATGCGCATGCGAATCATTTCGGCAATAGCAAACTTGCGAGCTTCTTCGTCGCTGAGGTTCCAGAAATCGTCGCCTTCGTCAGTAAAGTATTCCAAACCAATCCATACGGTATTATCTGGATCCTTTAAGAGATATGGGCTCCAGTTATTGAAGATTTGAATACGTCCTACCTTGTATCCAGGATCTTGCACATAAATCCAGTTATCCGGAACGATTGGAGGATTACCCAAAGTTGGAACATCTGTGGTGTTCTTTACGCGCAACTTCTTTACGAGCAAACCAACGGTTACGAAGTCGCGGAATGGTAAACCGTGCGCAACTTCTGTTACAGAAGCCGGAACGTCTACGCCACCGTTGTTCATCGCGTCAATCAAGTGATTGAGCGGCATAGAAGAAATAACATGGTCAGCTTTTAAGCTCACAACCTTGCCATCTCCGGTGGTGTAATCTACTGCAGACGCTTTTACCGTTTTTCGCTGTGAATAGCGGTAACCTTAGCGCCCTTAATAATTGTTGCGCCCTTAGCAGTAGAGTTATCTGCCACAACCTCCCAGAGCTGACCTGGAGCAAGCTTTGGATACCAGAACTCTTCAATCAGAGAAGTTTCTACCTTAGAATTATCTGCCTTATGACCTGGCATAAGCTTCTTAAAAGCATTGCCTAAAATATTCCAAATGTTCAGACCCTTAACACGCTGAGCACCCCAGTCAGCAGAAATTTCGCTTGGATGACGCCCCCAGAGCTTCTCAGTGTATCCCTCGAAGAACAGCGAGTAGAGTTTGCGGCCGAAACGGTTATATGAAGTTTTTCCAGATTTATCTTCTGGAAGCTTGTGAACGGTTGACCACTAGTAGCTAAAACCTGCCTGCATAGTCAGGAAGAAGCCCATCGCTTTAATGGTATTAGGGGTCAAGCTAATTGGATAATCAAAGAAATGCTGATTCCAGAAAATGCGGGACAAGCGGTGACGCTTCAGCATAACTACATCAGTTTTTTCTGGATCTGGTCCGCCAGGGTTCAAATCATGATGACGCCCCAATTTTTTGTCATCGTAGGATGGGAGCACCTCGCAATGGCATAACATCTGCCACCACTGCATAATCGCGATCGTCTTTGAGAAGAAGCGATGACCGCCAATATCCATACGATTACCGTTGTACTTTACAGTGCGAGCAATGCCACCAAATTCTTGGCTTGCTTCCAGCACGGTGACATCGTAAGCGTCGGCATTATCTTTAACTAATTCCCACGCTGCGGTAAGACCTGCTGGGCCACCACCGATAATCACAACAGATTGTTTATCTGTCACATTAACTCCTCTAACTTTAGACACTCTTTCTAAGGATAGCGCAAACCTACAGTTTTTCTTGACTTTCCTCGATACTGCACACACAAATGGCATTCATGCACATATACGCACAGATACTGTGTGTGTTTTATGCGATAGACTACAAATTGCGCGGTACTTCGATATCAGTTTTGTACTTTCTTCATTCACGTTCTTTGAAAAGTAACGATGCGCAACTGTTTTTACGAAACGGTTAGGACGATAGACATCCCACAACCACGCATCGGTTAGCTGGACGTCAAAAATACACGTCTTGACCTGCCCGACGAGCGTTGCAAAATCTACACGATTGGCTAAATAAAACGACGTTCAGTTTCAATAACGTAGGTAAAAGTTTAATAACATCACGATACTTTATACAGTGCCAGTTCAGCTTCTGTTCTCGTAGTTATCGAGATCTTCTGCACTCATAAAGCTCTCTTATGGTGGATTCATGAACTTAGTCGCGCTTTCGGTTGGTTCCTAAGTTTACGCCACCATGGCAACTCTTCGTCTTGGTTTACCATATCGTCGCCGCTCAATAGTTTGACGCTGACCAGAGATAGGAGGAAGCTGCACGGCTTGCTCTTCGTGATTTTTCTTTTGATATTTTGCACGTTCAGTCGGAGCCAGCGCTTCACGCACGCCAGTGATTATCCATGATAGTATGCAAAACCGAGCGTAGCCAGCGATTGAATAGGATCAAATTCATCAACGAGCATGTCGAAAACATGCAAATCCATGTAGTGGGCTTCGCTGTCATCCCATAAAGCGTCACGAGATGTACCCGATTCAATAAAACCAAGTGATTTATATACTGCGTGACCGCGCATATTTGATGAGGATGTGCTAATCCAAATGCGGTGCAATCCTAAGCTCTGCCGGACGTGGGCGAAACCGTAGGTCATTACGCGGGGCATAACGTCGCGGTATATCCGACCACGGTAATCTTGACCCAAAAATAACTTGAATGCGAGCGGATTGTGCCCATGCATCAATGTCTACGAGGAAAGCCATACCAATAAGTTCATCACCGTCTGCGTCTTGCGAGTCATTCGCGAACAGAGACCATGCCATCACTCCTCGAGCTTCAGCATCTTGCAGACCTTCTTCGTGCGCGAACGCCTTTCTGCCAGCGTAACGAACGCTGAATCCATGAACGCACAATAGCGCGCTCAGCTTCCTCAGATTTTCCTACCAGCGTTAGAAGAAGAGGAAAAGGCGACGCGATCCATGGTGCTGAAATCTTCCCAGCTTGCCGCGCGAAGTTTAACCATTTCTCCGCGAATTTCTGGCAGTACCACGCTCATCGAGAGTGCGATTCTGCATTGATTGCCTTTCCCTTCTTTTATACCCTGAGTTATTGTGCGCTATTTAATCTTAGACATAACGATGCCAGTAACAGTCTTAGCATCGGCTTGTCCGCGAGTTGCCTTCATAACAGCACCAATAATAGCGCCCATTGGCTTCATATTGCCGCTCTTGAGCTTTTCTACGATATCTGGGTTTGCGGCAAGAGCCTTATCGACTTCGCTTCCAAAGCACCAGTATCTTGAACAACCTCGTAGCCATGCTTAGCCACTCACCTCATCTGGAGTGCCTTCGCCGCATAACTCCTGAAACTGTTTGCTTTAGCCAGCTTATCGTTGAGCTTGCCCTCAGCAATCAAGGCTTCTGCACGCGCTACATCGGCTGGAGTAATGCTTAGCTCTTCCAAAGTTGTGTCGTTCTCGTTAGCAGCATGGGAAATTTCTCACCATCCACCACTTGCGAGCACCGGCTAGCTAGCGCCAGCTTTCACAGTTTTCTTCTACAAGATCCAATGCAGCGTTAATAATATCGCGCATATCGTTATCGCTCAAAACCCCATTCGGTTTGCAGCGGTTGCGACGTTCGCGTGGCATCTCTGGCATCTGAGCTTAAGCCTCGTCAATATGCTCCTTGGTGAGTGAACCATAACCAAGTCTGGATCTGGGAAGTAGCGTGGTAATCGTCGGCATCAGTCTTCACACGACCACCGGCAGTTGTTTGCTAGCCTCATCCCAGTGGCGGGTTTCTGAAGAACTTCCACCCGCTTCCAACACAGCAGCTTGACGGCGAATTTCATACACAATAGTGCGCTCAATCACGGAAGGAGTTCACGTTCTTCGTTTCGGAACGAGTGCACATGCGCATCTGGACTGTTACGCAACGATACGTTCACGTCGGCATCGCATATTTCCTTGCTCCATGCGAGCGTTGGAAATGTTGGAGAGCACGAACAATATCGCGAATAGTGCGCACATAAGCGCCAGCACCTTCAGCTGCGCGTGCACCTGCACCAGTAATTGGCTTTACATGATTTCTACCAATGGCACACCGCACGGTTGTAGTCCACGAGGGAATGGTCGGCACCTTCAATACGACCCATCTGCACCGCCGACGTGTGTATTCTTACCAGCATCATCTTCACGTGAGCACGCTCAATTGAACGCGGAAGATTTCACCGTCTTCTCCAGCTCTACGTCGAGGTAACCTCGCCGTTTAGTGGCTTATCATACTGCGAAATCTGGTAATCGCGAGGCATGTCTGGGTAGAAGTAGTTCTTACGGAGCGAATCTGAGACCATTCAGCAATATCGCAACGCAACGCCAAACCAAGCTTAATAGCGTAGTCAATAGCAGATTTATTCACCACTGGCAAAGAACCTGGCAAACCAAGGGATACAGGGTGAGCTGAGTATTTGGCTCACCACTCAAAACGATACTTCTGCAGGGCAGAAAAGCTTTGGTCTTGGTGTTCAGCTCCACATGTACTTCGAGACCGATAACAGGATCTGTACTTTTCCACAGCCTCGAAAACTCTTATTAATTTTTCAGCTATTTTCTTGTCCTTCGACCTACTCTGCCCAACCATGGAGTATCTCATCCACCGTTACATCGACTGTTCCACTGTTCTTCTAATGCAGCTTCCAAAGCAGCAGCTGGCTTGTAGAGAACATCGTCACGTGTTGTGGGAGCAATAAACGGAAGCCAACTGGCATACCGTCATCGCTTACACCTGCGGAACGGAAATAGCTGAACGCCTGCCGTTAGCTGGAATGGTTGTACATCATCCAGATACATGGCTAATGGATCCTTCGTTTTCTCACCGAACTTAAAAGCAGCTCGATGGAGATGTTGGGCATGCTAAAACATCAACCTTTTCGAAAGCCTTCTAAAGTCTTCGATAATCAGGGTGCGCACCTTCTGCGCCACCATACCAAGCGTCATAATATCCAGCGGATAGCTATGAAAGTTCCCCAAAATAATACGGCGCTTTACTCGTCGCCGAAACCTGCTTTGACGAGCATAAGCCATCATATTAGCTGTTGCTGGAACGCCTGGAGGCATAACGCGCAAACCATAACGCATACCATCGTAGCGAGCCAAATTGGACGATACCTCCGATGGCATAATAATGTAGTAAGCGCCCGAGCATACTTGAGGTTTGGCGAGAAACTCAACAACCCCAGCGCCCTAGTAGTCAAATGCTCTACAGCCTCGTTGAAGCGCTTCGATACGCCTTCTGGAAACCCTCGCCAGACAGCTCCTTAATAAGACCAACTTTCAAGCCTTTAAGATCGCGCTTGACGCTTCGCGAGCTGCTGCACCATTGCAGGGCAGAGCCAGAGCAAAGAGGTGGAATCGTGAGGATCGTGACCACCAATAGTTTCTGCAACAAAGCAGAATCCAAAACGGTGCGGCCTCACAGATCAATCTCGATCAGCGAGGATGCCATGCAATTGCGCTGAAACGAGATACGCCACCGTGTTGCTTCACGCCCACTGTTCCAGTAAAGGCACCTTGGCTGACGGATAGAACCACCCGTAGTCTGTTCCCCAATGCGAGTGGAGCTTTGCAAAGCAGCCACTGCTGCAGCCGAACCGCCACCTGAACCACCTGGAACGCGGTCTGTATCCCATGGGTTCTGCGTGTTGCCGTGGCAGAATGCTCGGTAGAAGAACTCGAGCGAACTCATCGATATCGTCTTACCTAAAATTGGCGACCAGCTTTCTTCCAGGCGAGTAATAACTGTGGCATCGTATGGAGGAACCCAGCCTTCTAAAATCTTCGATGCTGCGTTGTTTCGATGCCCTTAGTAACAATCATGTCTTCACTGCAATAGGCACACCGCCAATGAAGCAAGCTCTTCATCCCGCCGCACGCTTTGCATCAATAGCATCTGCTTGTTCGCGAGCCTGATCAAAAGCTGAGCTTCAAGAAAGCATTGATTGCTGGCTCAGCAGCTCACCAATCTCTGCATGTGCGTCAACAAGTTCGGTGAGAGCTTACTTCGCCTGCTTCTGAATTTTCTGCCATCTGAGCTGCAGACAGCTTAACTAAATCGTTACGCATGTTCTTATCCATGTTTTTACTCCCCAAGATCTGTGGAGCTACGAACATCGTCCTCGGATGCGGCAGCGCCCGAAAAGTGCTTCATCCTGAGTTAATGGTGTCGCAGGCTCATCTGGACGCATATATGCTTCGAGAGGTACTGGATTTGCAGTTGGCAATATTTTCAGCTAAACTCTCTTGCACCCGTGCAATAGCCTCTGCAACTGCGTTAAGTTCACCTTTTGAAGACGAGTAATTTTCTCATCTGTTAAAGCACTGAGCTAACTCACCCAAATGCTCGATTTCTTCACGTGTAAATGTAGGGCTTAATGCCCATATTAGATGTCTAACCAGACACTTAGGTTACGAGTTTGTATCGCTTGAGATATCGTGATTTCAGTGCGACTGGCGAGTCTACTCTAAGCAACCCCAGCCAGCAACATTTCCCGAAGCAATACAACACTGACTGTTAGAACACTTAACCGATTACGCCGTTGCATAACCCATGTATGCATGGCAACCGCAGCAGCAGCGCCTGCATTGAGGGAACGAACGGAGCATGTTTTGAGAGATATACACCACATCATCAGCGCGTTCTAGAGCTCGGCTTGTTAAACCAGGCGCTTCTGCTCCGAAAATCATGCGACGCAATTCTTTCTGGAAAATCATAGCGTTCTATTGGCTGCGCTCCTGGCATGACATCGAGAGCACTAATACGAGGACGTGGCTTGCCTTCTTGCTCAGCTCGTGCTGTGAGATTATCAATGAACTCGTCAATACTGGCATGATGATGCACATGCTGATACAGCTCAGTCATTAGTGATCCTTTACGGTTCCACTTTTGCGACCGATAATATGCACGGCATTAGCAGTGAAGGCGTTAGCAGTTCGCACAATGGAACCGATATTGAAATCGTGCGTCCAGTTTTCACCGCTACTTCAAAACCGTAGCGTCCACGCTCATCGAGATCTTTTTGATTGCTTCAACGCTCCAGTAACGGTAGCGATCCATCACATTGCGACGGTCTCCTTCATTAAGGAGTTCTTCATCATACTGTTTCACCCATTGGGCGTGGCTCATCTGATGCTCTCTTCCCATGAGCCGACTACTGATTCTCGCAATCCAGATTGCTCGCCGCCACTACTCGCCGTGTAAACTCACTTGCGGAATCATGCTTCGTGTACATCCTCACCTTGTACGCCATCACCTTTTGTACGTCTTATCTGAGAGACACAGGAATGAATGGTAGATGTAACATAGCTCGCCAACAGGGTTCACAAGCTGATCTCGAGCTCTTCAGTGACGGCATGATCATGGTCGTCAACCGCCACCGCAGCAACTATCTGAGTTGCACAACCGCCTGACCGCATTGGCACACGTGGTCTCGCCATGCATACTCGCCATGCCTCCCACGCTTCCTACTAAGCGAAGTTATGGCGCAAATCTGAGCACCTTCATTTTCGAGCACAGCAAAATCTACATTCAACCCCATTGCCGTGAGTAAGCGTAACAACGGAAGCAGTTTGCTGCAAAGGCTTTTCCGACAGCCGTGCATCCACAAGAATAACACGCTTTCCTGCTATTGACTACGCTTTCTAATACCAGGAACACAAAATCTATTGGGAAACCATCAAGAATTTGACCGCGAGACGCCGCCGCATGAATCATTGCAGTAACTCAACGGAATGCCTGCGGTGGTCATAGCTCTACAGCGTCAAAATCGTCGGCATAAAACCATGAGTTTCTGAAGCATCAAGGAGAGCGTGACCAGCAAGCGTTGCACCATCAGTGATGATAGGTTACAGAGGTGAGTTCGCTAAACTGTTTATTCACCACTTCAGCACGCACCAACTTTTTCTAAGCGTTGCGTTGGTCACAGACATTTCTTCCGGTAAATCAGCAATCTGCTGAAGTAAATCGGCGCTTCCTGTTGCTTTGAAATCTGCTGCAGATTGATAGTCTATCTTTCCGTCTCGTCGTCCCATGTGGTAATGTTCCGGCGCGTTATTTCGCGAATATCGCTCTTCTTCGTCTTCAATGAGCTGTGGCAGCTCAAACAAATTCGCACCGTCTACTTTCGAGAGTTTGCGTGCCGTTGGCACCCACTTTTCGATTGTAAGGAACCAACGAATTCGCTGTAGTCGAGCACAGCTGTTCCCAGCGTACGACCGAGCTTTTGTGGCATGAGCGCTCATCGTCTCTAAACGATCGAAAGATCCGAGATAGTCGGTGCAGCTGCTGCGTCACTTCATGCCTTTTTGCCGCCAATGAAAGCGACGGACTTCAACACCGACCACAAGGTAACGGGTGAAGCAGTGCCACCCGCTTATTAAAACGCATAATCCAGAAATTGTTGGGTCAACATCCAAAAAGCCGCTCTGCAGAAGTCGATTCTGCGAATAAAGGCGATAACGAAATCCGCGCCGCAGATCATCGCCATTTTTCCAATACTGCGCTTGCCCAACTCATCATTAGCGTCACGTAAGGCTTTTAGCATGTTCATGCAGATATTCATCACGCAATTGCACCTCGTCTCAGGAGCAGCATCGCTTTATTTCACATGCCTTCTGATAAGCATTGAATATGGCACTTTCGCATCGATTGAATGAACTTTCCATCTGGCAAATCACCACCATATCAGGACGCTGCCGTTGCCCATCATTACCGTGCACCACATACTGTGTTTCAAAATCAACATGTTCACGCAAACCAGCAGATTCCATCAATATTTTTCAGCTGTGCTCGCGACGCACCGCGAATTCCTATATTGCGCAGCAGTCACAGCCAAACCCTGTTGTTTCTTTATCGAGTTTTCTTTTCTGCGCTTTACCCAAACCGAGCAGCTGCCTCCCAGCTAATCGATTTCACCTTGCGGTTTCTTCCATCAGAGCCACTTTTTGCTGCAGAATATCTTGCTCCTTCTGCACTGAGTCAGTGCCTTCAGTACCGCGAGACTGTTCTGTGAGTTCTTGCCTGCTTAGCGCGCAGTTCTTCTTCGCGCTTAAGCTCTTTCTCTCGTTCACGCTCTACACGCTCTTCTTCCGCACGCGCCACCGCACGTCTGACGGCAGCACGAGCTGCTCCTGAAGCAGCATCAAGTTTCTCACGCCTCCCTGCACTGTTCCTCGAGCTTAGCAGCTGCCTCACGTTCAGCAGCAAATCGCCGCGCAGTTGTTCCACATGCCCAGTCAAACATCACGAGCACTCGTTAGTTCCTGCACTTGCTGTGTAAGATGCTCAGCAGAGTCTTGATTACGCCCTTCGCCCCGCATCGCGGAACCCATGCGCGCGCACATAAAACCCAGCGCGCCACTCGAGAAGAGCACCACAATAAGAGTAATAATAAATTGATATATGTTCGACAATAGCAGAGGTATCGCCACGAGCTGAAACTCTCGCGTTAGTGTTGTTATACAGCCCTTCAAGCTCATTAAGATAGGTAGAGACAACGAAGGATAACTATGATTTTTGCTACGCGCAGTTGTAATAGTCCAGTATAGCTTTAGTTCGTTCTTTTTGCTCCACGCAAAGGCGAGCACACCCGTTATCAATGCGTGCAGCAAGAGATTACCATAAGCATTAACGGCTCACATTCTCCTGCTCTTATCTACGCACAGGCAGGAACACCTCTGACCATATATTTTGACCGGCAAAGATAGTGGCGAATGCACCACATGTGGTTTTTCCTGATTTGGGACGAGACACTTTTTCTTCCGCAGGGCGCACAACCACTATACATTTACCCGCATTACTGCTGGTGATTATCCTTGCCTGCGGTATGAAATAGCATATGGTGCACGGCATGTTAGCGCGTCACCGGCGAAGGCGGTATGAATATTGATAGCGATATTGATTCCGATACTGATGCACCCATCAGAGGAAACAGACACACCACCGAAGTTACCGATCTCTATTCAACGACCGCACTGCTGAACTCAACACCCCTGAAGAAGCGCTTCCTCGTTTGGCGTTATTTTTAGTATTCCCGTGTTTATTCTGCAGGTCGGCGTTTTGGGACACAACCCCTCGCTTCCAATCTCCACACACCAATAAATTCCTGGATTCAGGCTGCCTCGCCACGCCTGTTGCGCTCTATACTGGCTGGGATATTACCGCATTGGCTGAGCGCACTTATTCACCGCAATCCAGAAATGAATGCGCTGTTACAGTGGGAACGAGTGCTGCCTATGTCTTTAGCATGCTGGTATGCATTGCCCTGAGATTTTCCAGCAACCGCTCGCCACGTCTATTTTCGGACACAGTTGTTGTTGTACTCACCTGTTGTTATGGGGTTCGCTTTATTGAATCGCGAGCGCGAGCTGGCATCGAATAGCGCGAAGCGCTCAGCGGCCTGCGCCTGATACTGCACGCGTTCTCAGCGATTCTGAGCTCAAACCGAAGCGTGGCGCTGCAGGCTGGTACTCTGAAACGCCAATGAGCCAGATTAAAAACTGGCGATATTGTGCAAGTTCCACGGGCACAGCGTTCCTGCTGATGGTGTGGATTGTGCGCGTTCAGCCTGTTTCGATGAGTCTATGGATGACCGGCGAGTCGGCTGGTGATTGAGCGCGTAATAGGAGATGCTATTACGGGTGGCACTTTGAATCTATCGCTCCTGTTGCGCTGCGCATTACGGCAACCGGTCAGATACGGTTTTGTCGCAGATTATTCAGCCTGTTGTTTGCTCAGGCAAGCAAAGCCCTGTTCAGCAGCACCGATAAAATTGCCCGCGTTTTTGTTCGCCGTTTTTCTTATAGCTTTCGTGCACCTTCACACTCGTGGATGATTTTTCACCAGCAGTCCGCTTTTTAGCCTTGCATTAACTACTGCTGTTACTGTGCTTATTATCGCCTGTCCGTGCGCGAGGGCTTAGCTACCCCATCTATTACCGCAGGTATTGGGCGCGGCGCTCAGTATGGTATTTTTGATTTCCGCTGATGCGCCTGATAAGGCGCGTTTTATTCGCACGATATTTTTGATAAAACAGGAACGATTACACGGGTGTAGCAGCATGGTACAGGATGAAACGTTCTGACTCTTTATACGCACGACCGGCATTAAACCAACGTCTGCGCAGCTTTCGGCTGAGCTTTCACCGACATGGGAATCCGCACGATTATGTTGTCAGGAGATAAGACCGAGGCTGCTGAGCAGGTTGCTCGTGAGGCAGGAATATCTACCGCGATTGCACAGGTGAAAACCAGAGTGGCGCTTTTTGATTTCTACTGCTCAACAGCAGCGCGGTGTCGAGAGAAACCATACGATTGCTGCGGTGGGTGGCGATGATAACGACGCGCCTGCTTTTAGCTCAGGCTGACTTTTAGGTTTTGCTGGCGGGAACTGGCACAGATATTGCCATGGCATCCGCTGGATGTAACGCTGATGAACGGAGATATTACATCGGTTGCACGTATGATCTGTTTGAGCCGCGCCACGATGCGCATATTTACCAAAACCTTGGTTTTGCTGCTACAATCTTTGTGGGTATTGTTATTGCCACTGCATATTCTTCACTTTCACTGGCTGGGCTGCTCAACCCAATGATTGCAGGACTTGTTATGGCTTTTAGTTCAGTTAGTTTAGTGCTCAATTCTCGCGCGACGCACTGCATCGCATAGACAGCTCGCGCAAGCGAAACCACTGAACTCTGCTCATCCCGCAGATTATGGCTAGACGATAGTACTCATTCAAACTAAGGAGAACTTATGTTTGATGGAAGAAAAACCAACCGCAGCCAAAGTGGTCTTGAGGATGTCTGATTGACCCTATCTGTGGAATGACCGCCGGGATGCCGACCAGGTCCTTTTGCTTACGGGAAGAAGGTATACCACTTCTGCTCAGACCATTGTTTAGGCGTTTTTTAAGGCGTAAACCACAGAAGTAGGCGGAAGAATAGTGCGAGAATGACTCCAAAAATTATGTCGTAACAACTTTTTCAGGGTACACTGTTTAACAAACCGATACAATAAGCAATCTGAGAAACGTGGTAGCGTATGGAAAAATACAGTGTGATGTCGCCAAAAAGGCAGGAGTGTTAACCGCCACGGTTTCTTTTGTATTTAGACATCCAGATAAGAAGGATAAAACTCGAAAGTACTCTGATGCCGCAGCCATTCTAGATTATGTACCTTCCGCTATGCTCGAGGTCCTCGCTAAAACAGGTGCATTGGGACTATATCTTTGACATGTTACTGAACGTCCACAGGTAAAGGAGCTGGGAGGATCTTAATGCACCCAACGAGCAAAAATGATTCTTCTTTACTCGCCCCAACATGTTCGTTTACCCACTCTACGCTGACGAAATAGCAGCGTGATCTGAACTTGAATGTTGGCATCGAGGTAAAACCGTTTTACACTGGCACCGCAAACTCTCCAAAAGAAAATAATTCCATTACTGACATTGCAGGTAGCTGGACGGATTAGCTGTTTTCCTAATCACGGCACAGACGACTTCGCCACTACCTCAACTATGCCGAACAGTTCCATTAGTACGCATCGGCGATCTTGATAACACTTTATCCTGCGCCAGCATATAGCTGCGACAATACTGCTGGAATTATTTCTCTAATCGACCATTTAATCGATATTCACCAATAACGGACATGTCTTTTATTGGAGAGATTACACACTTTGATATGTGGCTAGATTCAATGCTTCCAACAACATGCCACCCAACGAGGCATCCAAGTAACAACTAGCTTTACTTAGATAATTCAGAAGCCACATCACAAGAGTGGATGGTTAAGCTCTGCGAAGCAATCGACACTAATCAACTTCCCAAGCAATCGTATGTGCAAAATGACCAGACAGCACTCAATGTTATGGAGATCTTAACCGATGCTGCATTCGTATTCAGAAGATATTCTTATAACCGGTTTTGATGGAATTATGGCAGCAAACTCTCTCGTCCACCTATCACAACTGTTCGCCAGCCAATGAACATGGGACGCCCAGCGCAAAAACTTTGACGAACGCGCGGTAGGCATACCATGGGATTCTACCTCAATCATATAAACTTCCGGTGCGTATGATTATTGGTGAAAAGTTGCGGACGTAAACACAATAAAACATTCATTCCCTGACGCAACAGGAGATTTACTACTTCTTTTTATGCTTTCTAAATCGTAGCAATACAAGCTCACTACAAAAATCGCTACCTATTATCTGCCTGTCATACAGGTATCACAATAAATCACACTCAAATCAAATTTTTCTATCATATGACATGCCCTCGACATTCATCTATTCTCTACTTGACAAAATAAAATCTAAGCGAAATATTAATGTAATCTAACCGCTTAGATTACAAGAGTTCGAGGAGGAACACCATGTCTCAAATGGAAGAGTGATTACTTTTAGCTGCCGCATGCGTAGCACTGATTTGCGGAATGGGCGCTTGCGGACGTTACAAAACAGTAATACAAACAGCGCAGCCGAAACACAAATAGATTCAAAACCAGCTTCAGGCGAGTTAACAGTTTGGGTAGCAATGAGGTGATCGTCTGGCGATTTCGTCAAAAGGATTTGAAAAGGATAACCCTGATGCCAAGGTAAAGGTAACAGCTATTCCATGGGCATCAGCACACGATAAGATTCAAACCGCAATAGCTGCAGGTACAGTGCCTGATGTTATTCAAATGGGAACTACATGGATGGCTGATTTCTCAACAGCATTCGATGCAGTACCAGAAAACTTCGATTATCAGATTTTACTGAAGCCACCTCTAAAAGCAGGTCATAGATGAATGACTCAATTAGGGTGTTCCACGTATGTAGATAGTCGCGTACTCTACTATCGCACTGACATTGCCGCGAAAGCCGGTTGGAACCACGCACCAAAAACGCTGGATGAACTCAAACAAATGGCATCTGATGTGAAGAAAGTTGATGGCGTCAAAAACGGCATATTAATCTCTCCAAGTGGCGCGGATTCATGGCAGGGTGGCCACTCTGGGCGTATCTCTTCCAGCGGCGTTCAGCTCAATGGATAGTTCAGAGAAATGGACATTAAACACTCCTGAGATGAAGAAAGCCTACATATCTCGACATTTTTTAAAGAGGGCATAACTAACACTAATCTCGACACAACTCCCAGTAGTATTACACAAAATTCGTTCAAGGAGAATCACCAATCGTGACAGGCAATCAACCACTATCGCCAAATTGCAGACCAGGGAGCGATTCATCGTCATATGCCACAGCTGTAATCCCACGCGGTGAAAGTTCCACCTTCGTAGGAGGAGCTGACTTGCGTTGTTATGAAAGAGTCAAAGAACAAGCAATCTGCGCGGAAATTTATCCAATGGATGACCAATCCAACCACTGCCAAGTCGAATGGTACAAAGTTGCTACAGTCCTGCCATCTTCTCAGAAAGCTCTGAGGAAGACAGCACGCCTGCAAATGATGACAAGTTGAGCATATGGAGAAGCTAAAGAGCACCTGTATTCCACCGAGCTGTTCCAGGATGGCCATGCAAGTGTCAGCAGCAGGAGACCGAATTATGGAGCAAATCTATAAAGGTTCCCTCTCGATTGATGAAGGCCTGTAAACCCAAGCAGAAGTAGACAAAGATCGGGACAGGTAACAATGAGGGCCAGTGTCGATAATAGTAGGGAACGCCACCATCACCACATCGTAGACAAAAATGCAGTGTATTGGGGCTTTATCGCCCCGTTCATTGTAATCTTCAGCGTATCTACGTTCATTCTAATATATGTCGATTGGAATGTCTCTTACCGATATGACATCACGTGATTTACGCACTTACCTGCTTAAACGTAGATTTGAAAGCGACTGGAAATTGCACTGCGCTACTCACAGACCCACCGGTTCCACAAAGCTCTGATCTGGCAACATGTCTTCGTTGTTGTCGGCTTGCTAACTGTCAGAGTCGCGATGGCGTGCGCAACTGCCCCTATTAAAGTGATCTCTCGTCATCTCAATTCTATATTTAGAGCAATGCTCTACGCTCCAGTCGTTGTGCAAGTGTTGCTGCCATCCGTTGTGTGAGGCTACCTTTTGCAAAGAAGATCGAGTGTTAAACTCCATACTATAGTCTCGCCGGGAATTCATGAGTGCTGATTGGTTGCACTTTGTTGCATTTCGCTTTTACCAGCTCTCGCGACAAGTGGTCATGACCATCTGGCCGCATGTAGGAACACTCATGATTATTTTCCTCGCTGACTTGCAAACAAGTCCCAGCGGAATTAAAAGAAGCAGCAGCGGTTGATGGAGCGGGAAATGGCGCATATGTACGCACATCACCCTGCCATCACGAAACCTACAATTCTGCTGGGCGCGGTGTTGATTTCTGTTGCATATCTGCAATTCTTTGAGAATCACTTTGTCATGACAACACAGGGAATTGCTCTCGATTCATCACTTTCAGCCGCATAGTGGCGTTTACCAGCACTGGTTTCGGCCGCTGGTGGCTGTGCCTCAGCAGCTAGCTGGGTATTGTTCATCATCATCGCACCTCGTCAGCATATTGCAGTTTCCGCCCACTGCAATCAGAAGATTAGAGGTACGGTACAATGCAATCAACTGGTAAAGCATATTCGTGCTGTCAACACGTGCAGGATTCCAATTTATATTATCCTGTCGGTCATCAGTCTCCTCATGGGTTCCTCCCATTTCTGTGTGGATGGCTTTACAGGCTCACTCTGAAACACAACGTGAAATATTAGCGTAGCCACCACGTTTACTGCCGGATCACGCAACCCTTGCGAGATTTTACAGAGAAATGGGTTTGAACAGCTTACAAATCTCACGTGCATATTTCACTAATAGCGTATTGTTGCTGTCATTACTGTTTTGGGAAATATCATTTTCGCTCAATGGTTGGGTATGCCTTAGCTTTAAAATGCACTCTCGTGGCATATTGTGTTTTGGCGCAGTTATGCGTGTACGCTTATGGTGCCAAGCGTTGCATGCAGTTTGTGCTGACTCTTTGTCGATTATTGCAAATCCTGGGACTCTAACACATATGCCGCATTAATCTTGCCTTTCCTCACTACAACCTGTAGAGACTTCTCATCGCGACGGTGATTGCGGCGGAGTTCCTGATGCCGTTGTTAGAGCCAGCTCTGAGATCGATGGAGCCGTGAGCTAAGGATTTTCTGCAGAATAGTACTGCTGACACCGTGGCCCGCTATTTGACCAGCGCTATCTATTTTGACTTCTCCATCTAGTTGGAACATTCTCCAGCTGGTAGTAGCTGCTCAATCCGACTCAATCGCACGCATTGCCAGAGTAGCGCTCTCCCTCTGCTGGTCAAAATGCTGACCAATTACAAGCGTTCTGCTTGCTGGAGCAGTACTTATTATTACACCGATTCTTTGCACTGTTCATATTCCTACAACGCTACTTTCATTGAAGCGCGTAGCAGCCCAGTGACTATGCGTATAGGCAGACTTTAAGAAAGCGAAACAGCCTATGACTGCCCAGTCATATACCCTCAAGACTGCATTTGAGGGAGCATCCACCGCTGCACACCAAATTGAAGGCAACAATACAAATAGCGAAGCTGGTGGGCTCGCGAATACGCACCACAGACTGTTGAAGGAACCTTCAGGTGATGCCTCGTGATAGTTACAATCCGGTATGCAGAAGCAGATACGCTTACTGGCACGGTCCTGGTCTAACATGTATCGCTTCCAGCATTGAATGGGCGCGAATCGAACCTATAGAAGGTGTGTATTCGCGGCTGCTACTTTTACATTATCGTGTCAGTTGATATACATGCCATAAGCAGTCAACATCGAACCTATGGTAACGCTTCCCATCTGCGACTTTACCTCTCTGGTTTGCTCCCAAAGGTGTGGCTGGGTTGCGTGCATGACGCCGCAGATGTCTCTGCTATGGCGAGATACGCCAAGCCGATTCTTGTAGATGTGACGTGGGTGTGCACCATATCAGCCGAGCCAAAAGGCGCGGTTTGCGCTCACTCGAGAGGTACAGGAAGGGGTCTGATTTTGCGGCTTCTTCACTCACCATCACCCGGAATTCAACTATCTCTCAGCACCGTTGTTGCAGCACAAACGAGGCACGCGATGTTCTTTCTTCTATAGAAGGAGTCAAAGCAGGTTGGTCAGTGCACGCCATAAGCCATCATGCGAGTACGAGGATGTGAAGCCGGAAATGGAGGCATACCCAATATCCGCGTGAGGATTATTTTACGAAGCTGGCAGCAGGCGATGACTTCATCGGAGTTCAAGCATGTCTGCGAACATTTATCCGGTAAAATGCACGTCGTCCTGATTCCCTACTGATGCCGAGCGAACTTTTACGGATGGGAATATTTCCCACCCGCGTCTTTGGCATAGCTTGGTACATCACGCTTGGGAAGTAGGACGACATGACGATTTTTGTAACAGAAAATGGAATTGCCACGTCTCGACGGCTGAGTCGTCGCATCGACTATACCCTACGATGCTCTTGCTGGATTACGCAGTGCGGAACGATGGTATTACGGTACATGGTTATTTGCATTGGTCGTGCTTGATAATTATGAGTGGGGATCGTCTGAAAACCAACAGCCTGGATTGATTGGCTGGGATAAAGAAACTTTGAGCGACCAGCCACGCCCTTCACTAAGGCTGGCTAGGTGAGATTGGACAAACTCCAGTAGTAGTTCAACATCCGACACGTTAAGAATAATAATCACATGTGGGCGGTCTCGTGTTTTGACAGAGCGTGACCACCCTTATAATTTGATCGCTCATTTCACGTCGTCTTGGGTGCTTCCCAGTGTTATTCCACGCTTAACCAGTACCACTCACTCCCCTGCGCACATCTTTCTCGAGAACGCTTCACCTTATGCAGAGAGAATAGTCAGCACATGGCTAGCAGGGATCGTGTATTATGGCCAGGTGAGTAAGAACAGGATTAATATCAGCTTCATATAAGCCTTCTGCCATGACCTCAACCGCAACCGTGCTCTTTCGTCATAGACTCTCGTCCGCGTTGGGTGAGGGCGCAATGGAATATCCAATATGCTTACCTTGTTCACGCAGATAATCATTGAGTTCTAAACGCGGGTTAAGATCCAAGTGCTGTACCAGTCTCCATCAAAAGAGGCATACTGTTGAGCGCAAAACGAGATCTCTTCTGCGCTGGCTCAGTTTTGTCGCAGCGACGACACTCATCTAACCAAACATCAAAATCAAAAAGAACCTTTTCTCCCAGAAAAGCTCGATCATAAGCCAGAGTTATGGCTTTCAAAAGAATCGCTAACCATATCCTCGATAGCTGCGCGAGTCCGGCTCAACTGGCGAACGTAATATCATTTCTTCTCCCGAATAAAGCTCATGCAAGACCAACGACATGCTGCGCTGATCTATGGAATCAGCGCGCTTCAAGCACTGCTGCGAGCCTGAGCTGCGGTCTGCAACGCACTGACAATATCTCTCACTATCTCTGCGGCGCTGGATGTACATCTGTCTGCGCGTCATCTACCGTCATATACACCGACGCAACAGTTTCGTTCGTCATCCCTGGTGAGGTATGGCGTGGCACGCAATACATCGTCAACACGCGCAACATCGTAACCAGTTTCTTCTTTAGCTCGCACGCGCGGCGGCTCTGTTCAAAGCTCTGAATCGTCGGCATCATTAAAGCCCAGCAGGGAGCCCACACATACGCCGTTAACTGCGGACGATACTCTTTATTGAATGAGCATACGCTCACACCATCAGCAGAGACGGAACGTACAGAGACCGCTATCGCCTTCGTCATCGTTAAAGATCTTTCAAATTTTCCAGCCGGATGGCGCGTGACCACGTCATAAAGCGGTTCGTTTCACCGTTATCGAGCTGAACCATCACTCTATAAATCACGAAATAGACACGGCAACTGGACCAATCCATCATTGCTTTCAATGCTGATGTTCTTCATAATGTAACTGTACAGCGAGTTATGAAGAAAGCCCTCACGACAGCCGCAGAGGGCTTTTGTTATTTAAGCTTGTTATTTAAGCTGTTACTGTTTTGCGTTTAATCGTTCAGTCGCACGTCTTCAGTAGCCCAACTGTATCTCCAAATGCTCGCCACCGGTCTGATCGACCAGCACGGTATCGCCGTCGTGCCAGCCCCGACAAAAAGCATGCGCGCCAACTGATCTCCTACTTCACTTTGCACCAAGCGACGCAAAGGACGCGCACCGAAAGCTGGATCATAGCCCCTATCGGCAAGCCATTCGCGAGCAGACTTCGTTACGTCCAAAGTGATGCGACGCTCTGTTAAACGGTCAGCCACAGCCTTCACCTGAATATCAACAATATGAGCAAGCTCATCGCGAGTTAGAGGATCGAAAACAATCAAATCATCCAAACGGTTAATGAATTCTGGCTTAAAGTGCGCATGAACAGCGTTCATTACCGCCTGCTTGCGCGCCTCACCTTCAAGCTCTGACGAGACAAGGAACTGCGAACCCAAGTTCGAGGTCATAATCAAAATCGTGTTCTTAAAGTCCACTGTTCGACCCTGACCATCAGTTAAACGACCGTCATCAAGAACCTGCAACAAAATGTCAAAAACTTCTGGATGCGCTTTCTCCACCTCATCAAAGAGCACAACAGAGTACGGACGACGACGCACAGCTTCGGTCAACTGCCCGCCCTCTTCGTAGCCGATATAGCCAGGAGCCGCACCAATTAAGCGCGAAACGGAGGACTTCTCCATATACTCGCTCATATCAATGCGCACAACCGCTCGTTCATCATCAAAGAGGAAATCTGCCAAAGCTTTAGCCAGCTCCGTTTTACCCACACCCGTTGATCCTAGGAACATAAAGTTCGCCGTTGGGCGGTTTGGATCAGAAATACCGCACGAGAACGGCGCACAGCATCCGAAACGGCACGCACAGCTTCTTTCTGACCAATAACACGCTTGCCCAGCTCATCTTCCATATGCAGAAGCTTTTCGTTTTCTCCCTGCATCAAACGACCAACAGGAATGCCCGTCCAATCCGACACTGAGCAATAGAATCAGCATCTACGCGATCTGGAACCATTGGCTCAGTTTCGCTCTGTTCAGCTTTGCTGTCATCCGCGTTTTTCAGCCCGCAGCTAACTCCTTTTGAATAGACGGAATATCGCCACACAAAATGCACGATGCCTTCTTAAAATCACACTCACGAGTTGCTTTTATCCGCTTCCACGCGCAAAAGCATCGAGCTGAGCACGCAAATCGCCCACCTTGTTATGCCCACTTTTCAGACTCCCCAGCGAGCATTCAAACCTGCCAACTGTTCGCGCGTATCTGCAAGCTCCGATTGCAACCTTTTCCAAACGCTCCTGGAGATGCACTATCTTTCGGACCTTTTTCAGCTGCATTTCTTCCATCTCTAAGCGCGTAACGCGACGGCTCAGCTCATCAATCTCTTCTGGAGAAGAATCGAGTTCCATACGCAAAATGAGCGGCTGCTTCATCGACCAAATCAATAGCCTTATCCGGCAGCTGACGACCCGAAAATATAACGGTTAGATAGTGTTGCCGCAGCCACTAAAGCGTCATCACCAATCGTCACTATGATGTGCTTGCAGCGCTCCTTCAAACCACGTGAAAATCGCAACCGTATCTTCTATTGGCTGCACCCACGAATACTTGCTGGAAACGACGCTCAAGAGCTGGATCTTTCTCAACATTTTCACGATACTCATCCAGCGTTGTTGCACCAATTAAGCGCAGCTCACCGCGAGCCAGCATAGGCTTGAGCATATTGCCCGCATCCATTGAACCTTCTGTAGCTCCAGCACCACGATGGTATGCGTACTTTCGTCGATGAAAGCGTAATAATATTGCCCTCTGCGCGCTGGATTTCCTCCAGCACAGCCTTCAAACGCTCTTCGAACTCACCACGATATTTTGACCCGGCCACCATTGATGACATATCGATGTAATTACACGTTTATTTTTGCAGCGTTGTTGGCACTCCCACCACCACGCGCTGAGCCAGACCTTCAACAACAGCAGTTTTACCCACACCTGGCTCGCCGATGAGTACTGGATTGTTTTTCGTGCGGCGGCTCAGAATCTGATAACGCGGCGATTTCCTTATCGCGACCGATAACAGCGATCCAACTTTCCTCGCGAGCGCGGGCAGTTAAATCTGTTGAGTACTTTTTCGAGCGCCTTATGAGCCTTCTGCGTCTGCTGGACTTTCGCCCCTCCACGCACGCTTGAACCGCTTGTGAGGGCTTGAGCGTTGCGCCAAACTTCTGAGAATGCTGCTCGCTTGAGATTGACCTGAGCCTCATGCAATGAGCAGATGCTCGGTTGAGACATATTCATCGCCCATGGACATGCGATTTTTGAGCGTCTCACGGCTACTTCAACTGAGCGTGCTGCTGATGCTTTGGGTGAGTATTTCCGCTGACCTGCGGCAAAGCTACGAGCATTACGGATTGCCGCGCCAATTGACTGCACGTCTGCACCGGTAGCCTCCAGCAAACCGCGTACCACGCCTTGCTCTTGATTCAGGAGACATCAACTATGCAGCGTTTCTACTTGAGGATTTCCCTGCAGCAGAGGCGCTTTGAACTGCTGATGAAAATGGCTTCCTGCGCCATTGTTGTAAATTTCTGTTCCATATCAGACCTCTTTTACCTTACTTGCATGCTTCTGTTTATGCAAGTTTCCTTGTTTCGATATGTATAACAGTTTGTATTTCATTATTCCCAAAACTTGAGCAGTAGGACTCAAGTTTGAGGGCGGTTGGAATTGATGGCTGTTTTCGCCAGTTTCGTAGTTGTTTGAGGGCTGAAGAAGGGTAGTTGCGTCTTCTGTTGTAGCGCACATACCGCACATGTCACACAACGCCGGCTTAACTGATTAATACACTTGCTATGCCACTTTTGATGCACAAAAATGGCTTCAAAAGTGGCATATCGGTTGCGCATATCGACTTCACGCGATGGAGAGGGAAAGAATAGCGAATCAAAGCCTCATAGACAGCCCATATAACCGTACCAAAAAGCCAGCCTACTCCATCACCGCATTCATCCGCTCACATGCAGACAAAACACGCGCGCCTGCATTCAGGCACAAATCGTTTCGGCGTCAACGCCTATGCCATGCGCACATAGCCATTCAGCGGAGGATTGTTAATCAACGTAGGATCTCCCTGCCGTGCGCCCACGCTGCGGTATTCTAAAGTCAGCGCAGGTTAATCGGGAAACATGTAATCAGCGTTGGGTCAAAAGCGGCTGCCACAGCAGTGATCATGCAGCGGAGTCCAGCCACAAAGCTTACGGGATCCGCCTGCTCATTTGCATTAATGTACAGCGACAGCGTCCGCTGGTTAGCGTCCAGCAGTTCCACCCTCGCTGCGCAAAACCGTTCATATGAGCGCGGGTCATTAAAGTGCGATGCGTCCCGTCAGATTCCACAACGGTAATATCTGCTCCACTGTCGAAAACACGATTGTGCAGCTTCCGGGTCGTTAACCATATTGGTTTCCACTAATAAGGTTATAGCACCACCAGAGCTGCGTGAGTGCTCCACCCATAATCACCAGATGCAAACGCTCTCAGCAAAGATGAGGGTGTGTGAGCATGGCGTCAATATTGGTCAAGCCGATGACACCGGTAGCAACCATCAGTACACCTTCGAACCCAGATTCTTCCACACAATCCGCGCTTCGAGATTCCGCGCCCTCCGAGAATATCTCCTCGCTCAGCATGTGCGGGAAGCTCTAACCGAGCTCCTCTACAACCACGTTTCGCCCATGGATCTCTCAGCCTTCATATCAACCCTCGTACTCAATCTCAGCGTTTTCTCGAAGGACGGCACCGGCTCACCATGATAAGCCGGCGCACACGAGCTAATCCTGCAACGATCAAGCAGCACGGTTATTGCGCGTTGCCCGATCTTCAGTCACGTTACCGAAAGTGCCCCACAACGCCCAGTATCTCTACTCAAAGAGCCGAAAAGATGTTACGTAGGGGAACGCGGTATCGTCAATACCAGTGTCGCAATCGAGAATAATACGCTGAGTCATTTATTGACGAAGCTTTCACAATATCGTTTTCAGACACGAGGAACTAACTTATCAATCTCGTCGAGGTTGCAACCCGAGGAGCAGTGGTTACACCTGTCTGATTGTTGCATCCGTATACGCGCCGGCATCCGCTACCTGAAGTCAAAGTACTTCACGCATCATCCAGGATCCATCGGTACCGATGGTAAAAGCACCCGACTTCCACATCATCGGCGCTTACCTGCAGTAATTTCCGTCAACAATAACACTGCATAGAACGCTTCACGAACTTCGGATCGAGCTGCACCCTTAGCTCCATCTACAAGAATCTGAAACGTGCCTCATCTGGATGCGAGATAGCGCATGTAACCGCCACCCAGATTAGCGCGGGTAAAGCCCTTCTGCGGTTTCATCTTGTCGCTAGAAATCATCTTCTCAGATGCATAACGCCAATTTCATCCGCGTACCCGGAACACCATAATCTGGTTCAGGTCCAGCAATTGGGTTGGTAGGCCATACATCTCAGCTTGCACGCGCTTCCCAGAGTGCTGCTATAGAAACCACGAAAAGTCAGCCTTTGCGAGCTTAAGGTTTGGAAAGTTGACGTGCCCACAGTAACTTTCGGATCGAACTTTACCTTCGCCGCCATCGGTCTGAATCATGCGGGCGAACCTAACGGCATCAGATCTCGTTCGCGCCAAAAGCAGCAAAAGTTTTACCATCGAAATCGCGCGGACGAGTAATATCTTTGTTCGATTTCAAAGAACACCAAACTAGCAGAAGTGCGCTGCTATGAATCTGAGTAGCAACCTTCAGACCTGCTGATATTGCAACTCCCACGTTAAAGGTGTAGATAACGCGAAATTTGCGGCTCTGTTGATACCGCCGACTGTTCAGCGCCTGCCTGAGAGGTAGCAACAATATCGACGTTGATCGCTATCTGCCGAAATAGCCGCGCTGAGCAGCAACGTAGTCGCCAACATGATTGGTATCAAGGAGCCCAGCGGAGACATGAAAGATACCGTTTTGAGATTATTCTGTGATTTTTCTTGAGGAAGATGCTGAGCAACTTGCGCTAAAGAAGCGGCTGAGACGCAGCAGTTGCAGAGCTAATGCGCCCACAGATGCTACCACGATGAATAGACGTTCGTGGCATCATGAACCTTTTCTCTCCACAATTTCTTGCCAGTTCTTGCTTGAGTAGCACGGCACTCAAGCCCGTACAATTCACCAGAAATTGTGAAAGGTATAAACTGTACGGCATTAAATTTTCCTGAATTAGTATACAGAAGGCGGTAGGAATTGAGGTCAATTATTCGCGCTTCTTAGGAGGGAGCACGCAGCTACGATTCCTCATGTTGACTTATTGAACGCGCAGTAGTCACGGCTCGAGCGGTCAGCTCTCTCCCACCATGTGAGCACAGGAAAGCTGACCGCTTGAATCAGGAATTCTACTTCACCTCGCATCCAAAGACAGTAAATCGTCTACCGTTTCGCGACGCATCACACACATGCGAGCCTTCTTCGTTCACAGCTACGCTGCTGGGCGCAAAATCTGATTATAGTTACTTGCATGGTACGTGCATAAGCGCCGGTTACTGGCAGCATTGTAGCAAGCAAATCACCGCGTTGCACACATCTGCTGGAAAGCTTCCACATCATGCACCACAATATCGCCTGGATTCGCGGTGCGAACCCACGATACTGAGCTTGAATCGTATCCGTTGTTAGCAAGCGCGCGGTTAGTACAGTGGTGCGGTATGTGTCACTATAATGCTGGACGAATATTGTCGCTCATACCACCATCAGCGACTCACATATACACGGGCAGTCTGCACTTTCTGTGACACAGTCTTTTACCGTGCCCACGCGGTAAATGAGAGCTGGTAACCAGCAGAACCACAATCCAGCGTCCCGGCTCAAAGCTCACCGTTGGCCAATACGGCAGTCCCACTGCTCGCGATGAATCATCTTGCAAAGCAGCAGCAATACGCTTCATCGTTACGTCAACATCCCATGACGCATCACGCCATCAACACCAGGCAACAGAATAACCGCCACCGAAATCAATTTCAGGAGCAACATAGCCATCTGCTTGGCGTAAATGCGCGACGCAATACCATCCATCGCCCAGCTGCGGCAATACAGCATCAGCATCGTGAATTTGAGACGCGATATGTGAATGAATACACACGTTCCAAATCATCCTGCATATCTAAAACATCGTGCATCCGCAGCCAGCAGCAGCTGCATGTGAGCAACCTGATCGAAAAGAATTCCACCGACCGCACATCGCCTCACGTCGCCATGGTCAGCAGGAAGCAAAAGCAATGCCGAATTTCTGATCTTCGCGGGCGGTCGAAACTATATTCATGACCTCCAGCATGCACACCTACCGGTCACACGCACCATAACGCGAGGCGCGCTTGCGCCTCGCTTCACGGGCAATACGGGCGATGCGTTGCCGCTTCATGCGGCCTCATCAATCACCAATCTTGTCCGAAATCGTTCTCAATGCCCGACGAATTTCGACTGTCCCATGCTTTTATTGTTACCGTGCAAAACCTTAAAACGACGACCTGAGACACCCGCAGCCAGAGCAATCTTCATTTTCACCCCCATGGCCAGGTATCTACGCTGTACCTGCTCATCGTAGTGACAATGCGAGTACTTTCTGTACTCAGAGCTTTGCAACACAGCAAAGCTCGCGAGAGGTGGTAGTAGCAAAAGCCTCACTGCAGTGATTAACAAAATAGCGGCACTGATCGGCAACATCAGCGTATCCATCACATACAGTGGCACGTACGTGCCATAAGTGGTAGCGAGCTGTTCAGACTTTCACCGTCGCGGTCTTCCCATGCGCCGTGTGTTCATTGATGTGTGTACACCACTTGGCCAAACTCGTAATGTCTGGTGTTGTCATGGCGCGCATCTCTCTTGCTTGTCGTCTTGCTTATTGTTCTGGTGGCATATAGTAGGCGCTGGCTGACTGCCAACGTCCCATTTCTTTTCACGCAGCTGACGCGACCACGCATGGCTACGCGACATGCGCGAAAACTCGTGAGCCAACCGGCCATGAGCTCTACATTTTCCTCCCGGAGCCGAAACACCAAGCAAAACCTAAAGCACGCACAAATCCCGACCAGCGGCGTCGTTGAGTCTTCAAACGAGCTGCACGAGCTGGCTCAGGATTCTTCGCAATGCGTATGAAGCTTCAACGCCATTGTCGCGTGCGGCTTGCTGCGGTTGAGTTCCATGAGGAACAAACACGCCCAGCGGCACGTACCACCGCAGATGAGCCGTCCAGCCAATTCCCTCAGCATAGTGTGCGAAACGTGGGGTTCCGCACGCAAATCACTGCGGCAGTTGCTGCACCGCAGATGGATACAAAAGCAAGTTCGGCTAATAATTCAGAATCTGCTTTCGGTATCGAGCACAGCCCAAGTCCCGCACCATCGCCATGAAATTCCTAAGCTGCAGCTGCATTGCGATCCACGTTCTTGAGAACGCGCGAAAGCATTGCACGTGCGCATACACCACCGATTATCGTTGGTATGAGAAGCCAACAAACCCTAAATCAATGTCGAGGTTCTGGTTGTGTGAGTGCGTGCAACGAGTGGCGGGCAGCATGCCTCCCTGGCACTTCATCAAGATCATCGACAGTGATAACGTGCAGCAAGCGCTCACTCATCTTAACTGCTGCGCACGTCTTTCATAACGTTAACGACTGAGCCATCAAATGATTTGCATGTGCATGAGCGGCGTATCGCCAAAGCAGCAGCATACCAGCCATCGCCGATCAATACCGGCGTGATGGCTCGCACCCAGCATGTAAACTAGCCACATCTGCGGGATCGTGAGCGCGGTGACGCGTAATTCATATAGTAAAGGTCATGCAATATCGCCAGCCTGAGGCGTACCGTCAGACTTAATGATAACGCGGTCTTTATCGTCACCATACGTAGTAGGATTCGAAACCAGCATTGCCACCCTTTTTCGAAGGCCATCTCCCTGAGCGCGCAGCGGATACAATTGCGCGGTCTACTCACAGATTCGTAGCGCGAGCATTCTCGTGGTACGCGTCGAAGTTCACGCGGAAGTCCTTTCGCAGCGATCGCTTGATCCTCGTCGTCATCATTGGCACTGCACGCGCAGCGAAATTCTTCGCGCTGCTCGGATTGCTCAGCGCCATCTTCACCAGTGATGCGAGGCAGAGCAGAACATCCTCCCTCGGCTTGACTGCTCCACAACGCGAGCGGCAGCCTCGTCAGTATAAGCGCCTTTATAGACTCATCTCTGGCGTGTCTTCGCCGCGCGCTGCAACCACGAGAGACGCAGCAAAACGAGTCAATCTGTGTTCCATGCAGTCGTTGAAGTAATATTCGCGCACTGATTTTGGAACCATGGCTTCCAGCCGCGCGCCATGGAATCAGCCCACAGCGGCCTGCAACGCACCACCAATATGAATAGCGCCGAGTGGATTTAGCGATACAAACTCCAAATCAATGTTTGTCGCTCAATGCGTATTTGTTCCGAAAGCGCTTTCTCTCCAAAACAGTGTCAACGATAGCCGCAGCGGAGGCTGGAATCAAGAACAATGTGTAATAAACCAGTCTACGCAATATCAACGCTTTTAATACCGTCAGCCTTCTCCAGCTCGGCGGCAAAAGCGTAGGAAGTCGCTTGCTGCCATACCCTTTCTTAATAACTGCACGCCATATTGATGAGACCAGTCTCTGCAGAGCGCGATCAACTTTGGACACGCATAACGGCGAGCTTTTCTACGGCGAATCTGTTCGATCTGTAAAATCGCCTGCTTTACCCGCATCTCAGCAGTCATGGTGGCGATGTCATAAATTAACTGTGCAAAGTGCTTCTGGACTCATGAGCGCCAGTTAATAGTTGCGCCCTGCCACATCGAGCCGTTGCAGAAGGTGGCGGCGCGGCTCACCGCTCCAGCTTGAGATAGGGCGTTCAGTTCTGTTAGCACTGCATTAACATTCTGCGGTGACTCTGCACAGCGACAGCATCAATCTCTGCACAACAGCGCCTGGCATTAGGAACAACGGCCGGAAGCCAAAAAGCTGCGCTGAGCAGGCTCTACTGCACCCTCCGCATGTTTCGCATATACGTCGTTGATTTGCGCGGAAATCTGCAGCGTTTTGCATATAAATTGTTGCGCGCGATTTCCATATCGAGACCGCTTCCTGCTTCTTTTTGAGGATAGCTTCGATATCATCGCTTTGATGCGTTTTGAATAGCGGGCTGAACACGCTGAGTCGCCAGTTTCTGGATCGATGCCGAGCTGACCCGGATGCGAAGACGAATCCGTTTGCTTTGCTGGCCGGCGTGCTCCCCCAAAGCGAGGAGCGTTGCTGGCTGCCACTTCTTCTAATAGCGTGCGTTATCCTTTAACTATGCAGTACCTCTTGATTTAGCATACCAACAGGCGGCGAAGGATATATGATATCGTCCACCGCCATTATTGCGTTTTAGATTTTAAGAGCTGGCAACATGAACTGCTTTGAGCTGCCGACTCAATAGCCGGAATGGAATGCGCAGCTCACGCCAGTAGTATAACCCACGACTATTGCCGTGCGAGACGGTATTCGCAATCAGGCAAACGCTTAGCTCCGTATTAGCAGCCGAGCTCTGCAATATCGCCGCAAAGCCACCTGATGCTGGGCTGGCATCCTTCATATTGTGCCAGGCCAATCTGAGTGCCCAGAAGCATCTTTACGTGTGTCTTCTGCCGCAGGATTTTCAGCAGCAGGTTTTTACGCCAGCAATCTCAACATGCATCGTCTGTGTCGGTTGCAACAGCTTCGAGCACATATTAGCTAGCATATCGCTGCATCAGCATCGTGATGTGGGCAACCACGCGAGGCGCGACTCAAAGCAGCTTTCCACCGCGATCGTCTCGCACCGCGCACAGTAAGGTCCGTAGTGCGCTGTGCTAGGCTTTAGCTTCGGCATCTCCTTCTACCGCGCGCGCTAATGGTAAGGGCAGAGCCGTTCCACGTGAAAGCGTGTGCGTGCGTTCTTGCCCCCGCGAGCATCGATGTAACCGACCATTATCTTCGACCAGGAGTGAACTCGCCGGTAGCACCATCGCTGACCGAGAGCACCTACCTCCAGAGCTTGCGGGTTAGCCACCGAGTCGATATGCCTCACCCTCACCCCACTGCGCCAGTGGCACGATTGCACCAGAACGGGCGAAATGCGGCTGACGATCAAACTCTCTCCATGCTTCTAATGAACGTCCATTGCTCCCCGCCAGACGGCAGTGCATGTCCTGACGAAGAAGTCGAACCATTTCGCCAGCTGGAAGCCACACATCCGCTTTCGCACGCGCACGTTCTCCATCCGATGGTGTGGTAATTGGAGCCATGACCAGCTGGTGCGCCAAACCAGAAATTTCCTGTGGCACTCGCATGCCGTACTTCGTTTTCTGGGTCACCCAATACATTGCGCTGACCAGTGGTTCACCTACGTTATGAGCACGATAATTCATCGTGTAGGTATGGAATGAAGCGGTGAGGCGCAACTGGAGGCTTCTCACCATAGCCGAAACGCGCCTGGTCCGGAAATTTCCACGCTCTGCTTGTAAAGTGGCGAGTTACTCCGGGTGCAAGCGGTTAATTGGACTGAGATGCTCCATACTACGATACCAGCGCGCTTGAGCTCATCATCGCGGTAGCCCATCACTATGACCCGCCAATATCGTGGCTCCACCAGCCAAAACCAATATTCGATGCGCGAGGCAGTAAACTCAGCCAACAGGTGCAAAGAGTCTCCAAGACACAAATAGAATCGCCCGGAGAAATCCGCTGGGTAACGATGCGAGCGGGTCAATGCGTGCTAACGCGAGAGAAGGTCGAGCACACTGGTACCGTTGCGCGATGAGTCAATATACTGCACGTGGTTCCAGTAGCCTAGCGATTCAAAGCTGGTACTGACGAGGTTACGCCACCCTGCCGCCAATCCAGCCACCAGAAGTCCAACGCCTTCACCTTCCAACCCGTGATGCGTCGATCGCTACCCCATCCTGGCCAGGATGCGTTGGATCTGCTGACGTCCCACAGCTTTCATCCAGTTGCCGGATCAATTCCCACCCTGAGGCAAGAAGCTCTTTATATGGCTATCTCGATAACCGCGCACACCGTCACGAGGATGTACGTTCAGCGTGGTCTTCTGACCGCGGTCTGCAAATCAGAAAGCAGCTGCATGATCTGGGGAACAGCTCGCATTCCATGTGTATTGCCCGGTCGACCGTAACCGCACTTTTCCCTCAATATCGGTAATATGCCAATCCATCAATCAATAACGGCTGTGGTAAAAGGCCATACCTTCCTCTTAAAGCGATCGTGCAGTTGCAGTATTCATCCTGCTTGTAAGCGTACACCGGCTCACCAGTTACCCAAAGACCATCGTGGCAGCAAAGGCTGATGCACCGGTTAAGCTGAAAGTCACGCTAGCCTGCTTGTGAGTTATGCGTATAGCCGAGGAAAGATAATCTGTTTCTTCTTGATCGCGAGTACGCCATGCCGTCTACGTATGATTGTCTTCACCGAAAAGCCGCTGCCCGAGAAGCTCGCCCATAGGACACAACATCTGGGTCGAGAATCGTCGAGATAGCCCAACCGTCGATGGAGGTTGTAATGCCCTCAAGCTTCGGTCAGCGCGACTCGTTAATCGTGTCGAGAGTGCGTGCAGTTCCGCGCAGATTTCCTGAGACGTCGTCGCCATAATGCGCAGTGTTGAACTGGGAGGTGGTTAAGTGCTTTACCACAACGCTTCAGCCCTGCTTTGCTGAAAGGCTGCTTATTGTGGAATGTACCCATACTCACCTGCCTGCGCCAGCATAAGCAAGCCGTCGCGCTCGAGTTACGTGATGGTTGTACATCATCGTCAATATTACGATTGACCACAACCTGCGTTGGCTTACTTATCTTCAAAACAATTGCAATTCCGACCACTCAAAAGCGTAGCGCGTTATAACACCGGATGCGCCACCTCCTATCGCCAGCACAACGGGCTGGCATCCATTCCACCGGATTGCACTTTCGTCTTTCGATCAGCAAAGCGCACCATTTCCTTGAGCTGTCCATATTAGCTCCCTTCTGCTTCGTGTGCGTGAAACTGCGCCTCTTCTCTTACTATTGCTGAGACATACAGAGAAAGATGATGCTGTTTTCATGCTTGGTTATATTATATCATAGCACTTAACTCTTATATAGAGATGCTTGAAAATTTTGACCGTATACTTCGATGACTTTTCTGGCAACGTTTTGCATTTTCGCGACGATATGCCGAACACGATGAGAGCCGCTAGAGGTGTCGCGCGGTATCTAAACGGGCTCGCACATGCTTAGAAAAGATTTGCTACAGAACCTCCATGTAGCAATGCCAGCGATAAACTGCTGGAAGACTGCATATAAACAATAAATGACTGGAACAATTGCCAAGGATGATATTTGCTGCGATAATCCGCCGTAATCCGTACCACATACTGACCGTTAAAAAGCTTTTCAAACCTACAGCCAATAACTCGCACTTTCATCTGTAATCATCAGGAATGGCCACAGATAATCTTCCCAGTTCCATAAAGTAAAATAGCAAGAGCAGCAATATATTAAAGCAACGGCAATATTAAGCTATGGAAAATACGTGTATCTGGCCCATCTAAGCGTGCAGCTTCAATCAGTTCATCTGAAAATACCTGAAATAGACTGACGAATAAGAAAATACAAGCCGGATACTAAACCAGAATAATCAGCGCTTTATATGGTCTAACCAGCCAAAAGCTACCATCATTTCATACTGAGGAATAATGGTCACAGCCCACGGAATCATCATGGTACTCATCACAATAGCAAGGAAATCTCTGCAAGAAGCGCATCTTTGCAAAAACAAAACCAAGCAAAGCAGATGATAAATAATAATGACAGTTTTACCGTTGCCACAAAAACCGAATTACTCAAACAAGGCAATAAAGTTGATTCTCTTGAAATGCTCACATGGTTATCGAGGTAGAAGGCGTTGAATAAGTTTTCACGTTAATTTTCATCAATTTCCTGCTATTGGGAGCGAATGAGAAATAAAGCATCCACGAGAATGGAAACAATAGTGATCACGCAACGAACAGGAGAGCGGTAAGAATAACTTGAACAATAGTACACGTGCTGTTTTGGGATTTTCATCGTCATTAACCTGCATCGTGCCCGAGACCTTAAACAGAGTGTATGTGAGAATTCGCAAAGAGGAATAAAACAAACTAGCCTGGAGCAGATGCACATGCAAAGTATTCTTATTAAATGCCTGATCAAGAAATTGTCAAATAGCTAATAGCATATGCAGAAGTTCCCGACGCCTTCTGTCTTAACACAAAGAACTGCACATGGGCTTGTAAATAGCTAATCATAGAAGTAATAACAATAGAATAACGTGGTGAGATTTAAAGCACAGGTACAGGTGATGCGGAAGAGTCTGCACGCTATTAGCACCATCAATCGAGGGCCGCCTCATACACATCGCGAGGAAGTCTGCTACTGCTCACAACAGGCATGCTGCTAGCATAAACCAAAATCTTTCCAGATTGTCATAATAATCACAGCAGGCATAGCCCACTTGGAATCGTGCAACCAGTTAATATGCAGACCAGTTACTTTTATCGATCGCGCTGAACTGCGGATCAAACATCCATAACCATACGAAACTCACTGCTAGCAAGTGGCGTAATAGTTGGCATGTAGAACAATCCACGCAATGTATCCTTTCGCGCGCACAAGACGTGAGCTCAGTCAATGCCAAACCTAAACCAAGAACTACTGAAATACTGTGCACCATCCCAAGAATACTCTCGTATCGCCATGGATGTCCAAAACAGCTATCGGTATACTGTATAGTTTTCAAATCCAACCCACTCATATGATCGTTGAGAGGGTTCCACACGCAGACTTCGCAAACGCCTTTTAAAAATTGATACGCTAAAAGATAGCAAAATATACAACGAGGAAAGTAACCGCCATATTCTCAAGGTAAAATTCAGATAAAATTGAGCGTCCAGCACTCTGTAATGAACCTTTCTATTCATCTTCTTCCCTAACCGCTTTCTACACGTCGTTATGTGCGAGGCCTTCAGTTTCCCCGCACTGCACCTACGGGTTTTACTTTATGCCGTCGTAGAACTCTGAGCCTTACTTTCTTGCTGACATGAAGTTCGCTTCATATCCTTGTCCATTGTTGATTGACCTTCTTTCACAGCCTCATCAATGACATGCCATTATATAACATTTTCGACAACTTTTGCCAAGTTTCTACTGTCGCTAGGAGCTAGGGCCCTATACCAAATTAGCGCGATACGGCTGAATAGCCAGACTAACAGGGTTCTTCAAAATTTCTGAGTCATTTAAGATTTGTCAGCTGAAGGAGTTCAACCTCAACAGATTTACGCTATCGTAATCATCGTTGCCAGCAAGTACTTCACAAAGTCCTGAGCAACTGCTTGCTGTTCCTTAGACTGATTCTTATTAATACCTGTAGATTTGATTCACCGTTATAGCGATCATGAGCAAAAAGGAGTATCTCACTGAAGGTTGGGGTAGCAAATACACGTAATCAGTTATCTGGATACTTGTTCATAGTTCCTTCAGCCAACCCCATGCATAAACCATCGCGGTTTTGACCTTGACCGAAGGAACTCGAATACTCGCTACAAATCATGCAGAGCCTACTTTATCTTTCTCATACAAATCCTTGAGGAACTGCATGCTTTCTTCGTAGCTTTGTTGTTAGTTTGCCTTCTTACCAGTGGAATCAAAGAGCAGCCTCGCCCTTCTGATAGTTCGAAGCCTTGGTAAATTGCAGAATAAGCGCCACCGTTATTGATTGAAGCCAGCCTGGTCATTTTGGAACCATCAAACTTGGTGAGCTTCTTAGCCACAGTAACTGAATTCATCCCACGTGGTTGGAATATCTGCATCTGTTAAGCCAGCCTCAGCCACATAGTCTTGTTGTAGTAAATATTTCCGGTATTAATAACCGAATCAATGTACTTACTTTTGCCCTTGTCATCTTCATGCGCTACAGCTGTTGGATAATCTGCATCAAGCGCCTTATCAATATCGTAATCAGCCGCATAAGGGCGAGAAGTCACAGAATCATAGAATTAGCGCACGAAAGATCATGCGCTTGCTTTGAGCTGCAACGCAACTTTGTCCAATAATCTTCCAGTATTGCTGCTTTAATCTTAATAGTAACGTTCGGATAGATCTGGAATAGTCCTTGGACAGCTGATAAACAGGATCAACACTCGCCATCGAATAGCGTCCAATACTCGAGTGTAATTGGCTTTCCATTATTCACCAAGTGATTTGGATCGTACTTAATATTTGTACCGATAACATCCAACCTTTATCTTTCTTGGTATCTGTTACGCCCTTCGCAGCTACTCGAGCATGCACCCAGCATAGAAAATTATGCTAACGGTTGCAATTGCGCCTGCCACTCTTAATTGCATTTCTCCTTACCTCAATGTGAGTGCAATTTCTTGCACATCTAATTATACACTTTTGTTTGTAACTATGGAAGCATCTTTTTGCAAAATTCATTCATTTTTATGTTAACTGTGACCGGTTACATTTTTCAAGGCTTTTGTGATACTATTTCTGCAGCACGGCGTGTCGAGACCATGCGAAAATACGAGAGGACTAGAAGGGCATAAGCAGTATCAGTGATGTTGCACAAGCTGCGGCGTTTCACACTCTACCGTCTCGAGTATTTTCTCACCCAGATCAGTTTCTAAACAAAACACGCGCCAAAGTCCTCGCAGTGGCAGAATCTCTTGACTTCTATATCTCGCTCGGCGGTCTTAGAAATCCGTCAAGCTAAACGTGTTGCTTTTCTTGTGGGATCAAGCAAAGATTGACTGGTTCACAGGACGTATTATTGAGGGCTTAAACAACGTCTTCCGCACAGCTCATTGTGATTTAATTATCTTCCCTATTACTTACTTTGGAAGAGAAAGAGGTTCTTTGACACGCTTCTCTACGCGGCAATGAGATGCTGTTGTGGTGTCTTCTTTTCGGTATTAGTTCCGATGAAGTCACACGTACGACAGATGCCCATCACGCTCATTGTCGGCATTAATGTTGCCGATACGCTTGGCTATGCAGCTTCGGTAAGTATTAGATGATTATGAAAAGGCACCTCTATTGGCGTGCGTTACTGAAAACAATTAGGACACACTCATTTAACGTACTGCTTCAAGCAATTTGAGCGAGAACTCCATTTTAGCTCATGGTCGCGTGTTGATGGTCTTTCAAAAGCTGTGTAGGCGAGAATCCTGAGTTTTTCGTTGGTTACTATTCTATCTGGAGATGATGTTTTTGATGCTGTATATTCTCAAATCATGACTACGGATGCTGGTCGTTCTACAGCTTGTTCTTCCACCAAGACTCTTTAGCCATTCTTTTATTTTTAAGTATCGCGAACTGGGAATGAGCATTCCATCAGATATTTTCGGTATTAGGCTACGATAATTCCACCTTCTCAGGAGAGGTGGGATTGACACCATTAAGCAAAAGCCACTTGAGTTTGGCCATGAAGCAGCGCACTAAGCATTACGTTTTGATTGAGGGGATGACAACTCTGGCTGCCACACACGATATTGTGCTGGTTCAGTTGCTTGTGCGCAATACAACAGCTTCACCAACTGCAGTGATTTCTCTGTTTAATGGTTCATCTGACTTAGCAGGGTTTGTAGGTTTGTGGTTTGCGGTGCTGTAAAGTTGTGAGCACGGAGCGCTCAGCAACTTTGGCGTCGATTTTCATGTGATATCAGCTCTCACACGTTCCTGAAAGTTGCAGACGTTGCGACGCACATTACTCCACGTCCACTTTTACAATGATTGAAGTCCTCGTTCGTTGCGAATCGCGGAGAGTGCTAGAGCAAGTCATGTTCTATGAACCGCTCAGCTCCCATCTGCCGCAAGAATAAGCAAATACAACGAGCCAAACTAGGCTATGCTAAAATCCAAGAGCCCATCTAATACAGTTGGGAATATTCCTGAGAAACCTGCAAAAGGCACATTAAAGTCCCCATCAGAGCCAAGAACATCTTCACTCACGCTGACGTCAGTTCTCTCCTAAGCTCGCCGAGGGCTCCCCGTGGCAAAAATCGACCTCGAGCAGGACGCGCACCATGTGCTCCCACACGTTCCGCACCATCTTCACCCTGCAGTATGCGCCAGACCACGCGCCTGAACCATCGCCTGCGCCCGCTCGCAGGTCGAACGCAGCGTTCACCACTTCACCATCCATACCTGCAGTAAAGACACTCGCTCCTTCTGGCTGCTTTAGACGACGTACCTGTCTGCGCAGTTGGCGATTTTCTTCCATTAACTGCAAAATGCGCGAAACACCTGCTAAATTAATCGACTCATCTTGAACTAAATGTTGGGTGAGCATAGTCGATCAATATCACGTAATGCATAACGGCGAGAGCCGCCTTCTGTGCGTTGCGGAACAACTAATCCTAAACGGTCGTATTGACGCAATGTTTGCGGATGAATAATAACAGTTGAGCTGCCTGAGAGACAGAAAACACGGGTTGATCAACGCTGAACCCAGAAGCATCAGCAGCATCAAGGTCTATGCGCCCCTCGGTTATTGCCTGAGCGCACGCAACGTACGCTTGTTTGGTTTGCCTATCAAGCCGTGCCATTCTGTCTCATCCTTATCCGTCAGTTTTCTTCTCTTACGATCATAGCGCTCTGCTGCTTGTCTTTTTCGAGAAGGTTCTTCTGAGCATCGCTATGCAAGCAGATCCTGGCTTAAAGCGTTGCTGTGCAATCTCTTCAGAAAAATCAGCAGTAGCCTCGTCAAAAGCCTTAACTGCTGCTTATAGTCCGAGCCAAAGCTTCGTAGGTATCTCGCAAACGTCCAAGCGCACAATCAAATCGCCAGTTGCTTTCTTTGTTTTTACTCCGTGCTTTTTCACGCGCACGTACCTGTTGTTGAGCCAGACGGTACTTTTACTTCAACCTGCTCTCCGGCAAAATCACACAGAAATCTTCGCACCTAAAGCTGCTTCAGCCACAGTAACCAGCACGGGAACGCACCAAATCAATGCCTTCCATATGGAAAACTGGGTCGTTTTAACTTGCACAGTTAAATACAGATCTCCGTGTGCTCCGCCATTGGTTCCCGGCTTACCTTTTGCCAGCAACACGAATTTTTGGCCATCATGAATACCTGCTGGAACTTTAGTTTTGAAACTTTCCCTTAATATTGAGCGATACCGTCGCGCTCGCACAGCTTTTTCAAAGCTTAGCTCACGCTGTTTTACGATCTTCACCTTTAACAGGTTCAGGTTGCGGTTCATACGGATTATATGAAGAAAAACCGGAACGACGCGGCTGACCGTACGGATTACCACCAGCCATTTTGAGCTTGCGCCATTAAATCTTCGAGATTAATGCCGCCGAAGTTCATGGACGAGTATCCGCCATGACCTGACCCCATGCCGCCGAACATTGAACCGAAAATATCTTCGTATCCGCCAGCCCCGATCCGCCCGCAAAAGCGAGCGCCTCCAGCACCGAAAGAGCGGATTGCATCAGTATTTTTGACGTTCTGTTTTATTGCTCAGCACTTCGTATGTCTTTCGAAATTTCTCAAATTTTTCCTCGGCAGCGGCATCTCCCCGGATGAGAATCCGGATGATATTGCGTCTAATTTACGGAAAGCTTTTTGATAGTGCTATCATCAGCATCTTTAGAGACTCCCAGAACTGCGTAGAAGTCCTTTTCCTAGCCAATCTTGTTCAGCCATGACCCTCCTTACTGGTATACACAGCTGTTTTATATACACGTTTAAGAACACTTTTTAGAATAATGGCGGCTGACCGTAGCCAACCGCCATACTTTCTTTACTCGTTATCTTGAGGAACTGCTACAACAACGCGAGCTGCTCGAATAACTCGGTCGCCTATCTTGCAGCCAGCTTCCACCACAGTATCAACCGTTTCGTGAAGCATCGGCACTGGCTTGCGCAAAATGCCCTCGTGATGCGTTGAATCGAAACCTCGCCCGCCTCACCGAATTTTTCACGCCAAACTCTTTCGGAAAGTCTTATCTATCTTGGCAGCTACTGCCTTGAAAGAGCTCATCCATCTGCGAGTTCGCGCGAATACGATCATATCGTCAAGAGCTGGAGAATGTGCATGTGAGCACATCAACACGCCATGTTCGCGGTAACGATCCTGCTCTTTGGATACTCGCTACAAGTTTGAGCACAGCGCGTTCACGCTGAAGAGCTTCTGAGATACTCAGCCGTTTCTGCTTTCGCTTTACCGGAGCGGGGTAAGACTGTCTTCGTCGCGTCTGAGACGATTGTCTTAGACCGTTCTGAGTCCTCTTGCGATGGTTCAGAAGCCTTTTTCAGTTTCCTCTACCTGCTCGGCAGGAGACGTGATCAGTCTGTTCAACCTTTTCTCGATTGGCAAAGCTTTATCCACATCATCCATACCGTTCACATAGTCCCCTGTATTGAATTCAGACTATTATTCCTTGTCGTCATCCACCACTTCAGCATCTACTACATCATCATCGCCGCCATTGTTTGGCAGCACCGCTCTCGCTGCACCAGCATCTGGCGCTGCGCCTCGCCTGCTGGGAGTACAAAGACTCACCAGACCTTCTGTGCAGCAGTCATCAGCTCTGACCGTGCAGCCTGCTGATCGCTTCGACACCTCGCCCTTCTCAAGGCTTCCTTCAAAGCATTGGTCTTAGTGCCGCATCGGAAGCGAAGTTCTGCGAAATCTTTCATCCTGTCTCTCGAAACAAGCTTTTCTGAAAGTCCGATATGCAAATTGCCTGTGCCCGTTTTATCGTGGTATCCACCTCTTTCGCTTCACGACGCTTCTCCATCTTCTGCTTCGTGAGACTGAGCCCTTCACGGCGCGCGACTCGATTTCGTCTCTTTATCGAGGCTCGGAACTGCCGGAAATGGCTGGCAGACCGTTCCTCACCTGCGTCTATCCTTTGCATGATGCGCGCACGATACCGGTTTGCACCAATATCGAAGGTTACTTCAATCTGCGCACATCATGAGGTGCCGATGATACCGCACCAATTCGCTGGTTCCGTGTGCTGGTTATCGCGAGCGAATTCACGCTCACCCTAGAGCGGAATCAAAAACGCTTGGCTGATTATCTTCTGCAGTAGAGAAGACTTCGCTGCGCTTGCTGAATAGCGCGCTGTTGTCTCATCAGCTGAGTTTATAATGCCGCCCTGGTTTCAATACCAAGGCTCAATGTAACGTTCAATAAGCACAGCAGTCGTCCTTACGGTCGCCCTTAATAACACCGGACTGTACTGCTGCACCAACAGCCGCCTCACTCCCCCTCATCCGGGTTTACGTGATCAATATGTTAGTCAAGACCGCCATAAGCTCCTTTACGAGCTCCTGCACGGCTGGCGTACGCGTAGAACCACCTACGAGCACGCATGGTCAATCTGAGCTACAGAGATCACTCTGAGTCTGCAAGTACTGCATTGAATGCAGCCTGCGGGTGCGTGTCTCAAGAGGAGTAGTTACTTCGAACTTTGCACGAGTCAAAGTCTCATCCAAATGCACGAGTTCCGTCAGGAGCGCAGCTGGCACCGCGAGGAAACTGTGGTGGATGCTGAGGAGCTCAGCGCTCTTTCTGCCTGCTCAGCTGCCTTTCCTTCAAGCAGCGAGCCGCACCCGCCTTTAGGTGCCATCTCACACCGTACTTGTTCTTAACTTCGGTCACGATCCAGCCGATAATAGCCTCGATCCCAATCGTCACCACCGAGCTGTTATCACCCATTGGTTGCCTGAAGCTGCGGTTAGTGCAAAGCCATCCCCATCATCCTACCACAAGCCAGGGACACATCGAAGGTACCAGCCACCCAAATCGAAGACGAGGTTGCGTTCGTCTTCCTGCCCTCGAGGCCAAGCCAAAGCGCCGCGGGCTGGCTCATGTCACACACGTAAAGCACGTCTCAAGCTTCAGCGATGGTACTAGTATCCTCAGTTGCCGACGCTGAGCATCGTTGCAGTCTGCAGGGCAGGTACTAACTGCATCGGTTGGCATGCCTGCCGAGGCGCCTCGGCATCGCAGCTGGAGCTTCATGTAAGATCTGAGCGGAAATCTCCAGGAGTCCATTCCTTATCGTCAACTTTCTACACCAGTCAGTACCCATATGACGCTTCGACAGAAGAAATCAGTGTGGTCTACGCTGGTTACTGCCTGACGCTGCTACCTCACCAACACACTGCTCGGATTTCAGCTAAAAGCAACAACCGATGGGTGGTGCAGGGAGCCTTCTGCGTTTCACGAGACTGGTTGGCTGACCACCTCCAATGCTGCAATCGCGGGAGTTTGCTGTCACCGCAACTCGTTACCCTCACTGCAAAGCGACCCATAATGTATCCTTTCTTTATAAGTCTTTATGTTTACGCTCGGTTCATCAAAGCTTCAAAGTTGATTTCAGCGATACTCAACTTTTTGCTTTCCTGCAACTTGGAGTTCACATCACCCAACTTTATTGGCAAATTTATTCCCGAGACTTTGGAGATTTTGACTTTACCGATGACATTCCACCCGTGCACTGACAGAAGTCGCTCAGCAAACCCTGGCTAAACGTGTAGTACGAGTGACCGTCAAAACTCTCGTCAAAAAGAAGAGAAACCTCTACAAATTCCAGTACGCCACAACCCTTATCCTCGCGATGCCGAATCCAGCACATGAAGTGGCCGTATCCAAACTGGTAGTTGCGCGCAGTGCCTCATGGCAATAGAATCAAAGCTCATTGCGTCGTCAAGATACGCAAACATGAGCGTGGCGACATACAGAACATCCCTCACCAGCCATCAGCGCTCAGAGCATAATTCTTTCTTTAATGGATCAGCCCAGAAACGCGTACCGCAGCCTTCATGCGCTGACTGCCAACCTCGCGCAACGACCCTCGATGTCGCACAGTTATCGATCTCTGCGCGTCCCTTTGCAGCTCCTTCCGGCAGGTTCTGCCATCCATTATCCGCCGATCTCCATGCGTTCCGCGCTCAAAGCAGCAGCGCCAGTCTAGAGCGCAGCGTGCGACCTTCATGCCACCCTGTAATCAAACTCAGCCAGAGTTTCATTATCGATTCATCAAAAGAAGAGAAACCGGTGTTTCAAGCCTGTTGCTTTGCGTTAGCGACGACGCAGCGGCGATACGATACATCGCTCTCGCTTCTGCGCGAGCGCCAAACTGCCCGCAACGCCGACCTGCAGCCACAGCCTGCTGCTCTCCCCTGCAGTTAGGCGTGGGATACTCGTTCGACCGCATATTGTCCTGTTTTGCGCTCATGGTCGTTTGACCATGGCGCAATAAAATAAACGTCCCCGCTGATTCACCCTCTTTATACTACCAATGTGGTACTGAGCAGAGGCAACGAAGTATGCTTGCTATGCATCACAAGAGACATGAGCAAGCACACATCAGGCTACTTCGCAAGGCACTTCCCAACCGCAGGCTGCCCGAGCAGCTGCGCGCAAGCGCTCGATACGAAGGGTTAATACCTGCGCACGCAGACGTAAAAGCAATCCAGACGATGCTTGATAAACCGCTCAAGTTGCCTGGCATCCCAGCCGTCGTAGGTATTATTGCAGGCAAGCCGTCTGAAACCTTATGCAGCGCAGGCAGCGTGCGGCTTAAAAGCGAAGGCTGTGGATGACGATGGCAACGATTTAGCCGACGGCATTATTGTTCTGGCGATTTTTGCTGCTCTTCGGCTGCGTCTCGGTTCTTCACGTCGAATTTGCTTCGCAGTGGTTCAGAGAGTTTCGCACCGCCGAGACGCGCGCCGTAATGGAAGAACGCAAAAGCGTGCAGGCACGCAATTACTCACTGCTTAAAGCTCTTTACCTCAAGGTAGGGCTCTATCAGTATGCGTATTATGGCTATTGTTCACAACCCCACTCAGATACTTTTGCTCACCCGCCGCACTGATCTCGCGCTGAGGATGCGCCGATTAGCGAGGATGAGCGCGAAACGCCTCGAGCGCGCCGCTCAGCAGGCTGCAAACCAGTCGTACTTTAACGGCATGCATCTCGCGATTCGCATTAGCGATAAGGCTGTGGCACAGCGTTTGGCTGAGACTGGCAATCAGCCGGTATTGCGCAGTGGCTCCACTCCTCTGGGCATTTTTATTATCGATGACCCACCGCAACCTCGCACTGCACGTGGAGGTACAGGTTGCGGAGTGATAGCTGATTACTAGACCCTGATTACACTTTTACTCAGGGGCAGAACGGATGCTGTTTCATGGTCGCATGCGATGGAGACAGCCGCTGGAGTCCGGTTTGGGTGTGTAGTTATTTTGGCCCGATTTGGAACGATTCAGCAAGGTGTTGCTGATTTGCTTGATCTGCCGGAGCGTACATTCCTCGTGCTCGGTCTGGCGATTGGGCCGTCCGTCCCAGCAACCTCAGATTGTCGCGTGCAGCTCGCCTCGCTGCAGTTCTCGAGAACCGTTACCCTGCGTGACAGCGAGATTGAAAGCACGACCGAGCGCGTTGCGATTTCGATGATAGCGTAAAGCAGTATTGCGACGGCGCAAACCCTCATTACGCCTGTGATGGCCTTTTACGGAGCATATCGCTCTCAGGCCGCGATACCGGTCGCTTAACCACGTGCTGGTGCGCTTCCGTGTCGCGAGCAAGGTTTTACGCGGACGCAGTCACCGATTAGGCGCTGCGCGGCTCAAACCTGCGCTTACGAGACAGGGAATCGGTTTCGCCCGACCTGGCGATTTGATTTCGCAGGGAGCAGATGTCCTGCCTCTATTGCGGAATCGTCACTCCCGACGGGCGGCTGACTTGTTAAATGCTATGTGCCGCAATAATCATGGCTTAATATTAATTCCACAGTTGCACGCCCTTGCTCAATATAGCTGTCGCGAACTGCATTTGCGCTTGGTCACGCGTCTTGTACATAATCTTCTTTGGTAGACGTGCAACGTTGTGGAGAAGTATACACAGTTATAGAGCAAATTGCCCTGCAGCATAGATTCACCATCTTGCGGCTCACGTACATCTGCTCCAGCAACCAAGCAACGCTCAGTACTCATAGAACCAAAATCACCCGCATCTGAGATGGATGACGCAGCAGCCGCCACAGCAATACCATTCTTCGTGCTGTTATACCTGCTCGCCAGTTCTTCGAGCTCGCATAAGCTCCAACCGGATTATCCACAAAAAGCCGAAGAATAGCAGCGGACCCATGCCTGAATAGTCATCCGCAAACGAGAATACCAACAACCCACTATCAGATCGATACTGCGCGTCTCTTCCATATTGCGTAAATATTCTGATCAATCATACCAGCGCCAAACTCCAGCTGCAACGATTAACCTCTAACTTCAACATCGAGCCCGCTCGCAAGAACTCGGTCTGCCAAGCGACATATTGCTCACAACAAAATGACGCACCTTCCCAAAGCAGTCTTAAGCTCGGCAAACGCCCCATTAATCCCATCAGGCCACAGCGTACCTGACGATGAAAAGCAAAAAATCAACATAATCGGTCTGTGTTTTCAGTTCATAACAACGCGGTCAAGAACGCGTCGAAAATCACAAACAAGTTACCGACTCACTCTTCTGCAGCAAACACTGACTTTCATCAGTTCATAGAAGAACGATCAACTTCGCTTTCAAAGCAGCGCTCTTACCAGAGCCTCACCATCTGTATACACATCTGCAGTAACAAGAAGGAATGCCTGCTTCCAAGAGCTGCGCAGAATCTTTTCAGCTTCGCTGCTGACTTTCAGAAACACGCATCACGCCTGAGCCAGCCGACGACTCACTGTGCGACCAACCCACTGTTTTCATATAACCCTCCTTGATATTTTTCTCAACAGTCACAACACACCTTCACCTTCAAAAGCTCAGCTAACGTGAGAAGAACCAAACCATTGAGTTTCTTCAGATTCTTTCGTTTAACTTAAACCAGACATCCCGAAAGGAGCACATACAACACCATCCATGGAACACCATCCATCGTTTCATTTCAACCTCTGAAAAGATTCATACGGCGCCCCGAACCAGCGGACGCAGAGCTTATGAACCGGTGTATAACGAGAATCATGCCCGCACAACGCAGTCGAATCCCCACACTATATCTCGCCGAGAGGCATAATACTACGTTCTCCACCGCATTGTTGTTATCGAAATGCCAGCAACGACTCTACAGACAATATCGCCACGAGTTAACAGCCAGCACCCGCAACTATTCGAGCTATCATCAGCAAAGGTCACGTTCACCGCAAAACCGCGTGATGAGTTCGTCCGAGTTGTTAATCATATGGATGCGGATCTACGAAGTTTGCAATACACGACTATCCCTTTCCTCCTCTTCATCACAAGGCGGACGGCGATTTGTCTGCGACTTATGAAAGAATCAAAAACCGCGCGCAGCTTCTCCGCGATATTATTTCGCCGCTACAATTTACTGCGCAGCTATCTGGCGCAAACTTAGCGATGCGCAATGCGGTTTTGTAAAGCCGTACGCGCCGATGTTTTCCGTGCTCTAGCTCCATCCATTCAAGATAATGAATGGTTCTTCGACACAGAGCTTCTCTTCGGCTCAAAACCGCGGCCTCAACTCAATCAAACTTCGTGTACCGGGTTGAAGATCCGAATAGTCTGGTGAAGACATATTGATACCGACGCAAAGACATTCAGGCATGATTCGTATGCGTTCGCTATTGGTCGCGGCACTATCGAAGCTTTTGAAAAACGTGCCACGCATGAGTCGCTCCGCGCACGTGCTTTCCGAGTGGTGCTTCTGTTCCTGTTCGTCTTCTTGTTCCCGCTGCTTTACGATGCTTTATGACTTCTTCTACTCGTCACGCTCTACGAATCGCCACACAGATCGCTTCGTTCTGCCCTCACGCTCGCGAACTGATTGGATTGCTTTTGGCGCCGTGCATGTCTTTGCTGCGGTAGCTGTGTTCTTCTGTAGAACTTAACAGCTTCAGGTTATGCCAACGAGTTTTATTTCGGCCGCGGCTCAAGGCTTATGGGATCGCTTGTGGTGGGCTTTTCTGGAGTTCGTCTGATGCCGGTAATGCGATTACTGTAGATAAACCGCCCGCGTCTATTTGGCTTATGGTTTCTTCTGTGCGCGCTTTTGGACTGAACTCCTTCGCGATTTTACGCCCTCCAAGCTGTGTTGGGAGTGTAACCACCGGATTGATTTACAGCGTTGCAGCGCAGATATTGCACGCTAGCGGCATTTTAGCTTCGGTTATTTTTATGGCCTACTCCAGTAGCTGCTGATGTTCCGTTTTAATAATCCTGATGCTTTGCTCGTTTTCCTTGGAAGCTGCTGCGCAGCTGCTACTTTGCGCAACTCTTGAGTACGATAGTTTACCACCACTGGGTAATCTGACGTCCTTACAGGGTGGATGGCCTGGCTTGGTGTTGCACTGTAGGCTTTGGATTCTTAACGAAACAGTTGCAGGTTGTGCTCATTCTTCCGGAATTGCTCTGTGGCATTTGCGATTGCTTCGCCAACAGAAAATTTCAAGCGTCGTCTCCTGATGGTATAGTAGCGCTGGCTACGCGAGCCATCTCGACGGCTGTTGCGGGTTTGCTCACCGTTCTCGTTCCTCGCAAGTATGCGCCCATATATCGGCGGATCTCAGAATAACTCCTTCTTGGAGCTGACCTTCGGATACAACGGTTTCAGGGTCGTTTGCAACTGGCGATGAAACTGGATCGTGTGCCAGGCGAATTCCGGTAATGCCGTCTCAAGGTGGACAGTGGGGAGAAGCTATGGTTGGAATCGTTTGTTCACGAGACGATTTTAACGGTCGATCTCGTGGCCTCGTTTTCGCAGCCCTATGCAGGTTTGATTGTAGCTCTTGCACTGTTGCGGGATGGAAAACCGTACAGATATTCGCCGTGCATGCGCAATTATGGCGGCTGGCTTTATTGTCACATGGTACATCTACAGCCATGCGTCCTGGCATCTTCACGCATATTATACAGTTGCAATCGCCCCAGCCATCATGGAAGTTCTCAGTGCTGCAGGCGTTGCTCTCTTATGGTCAGAACGTCATGCTATCTGGGCACCTCTGACTGCTGCGGTAGCACCCATGAGTTACTGCTGGATGGAGTTTTACTCTTATCTCTCGACTTGAGCTGTGTACGATCGCTTTACACAGTTCTCATTACTGGTGGTACTCGCTGGAATCATCTTTATTGCTCGGTATCAGTATGATGTATCTCAGAACCATCTGAGACCCACCGACTGCTCAGAACTATCTCTGCAGCCTGGGTGCAGCTCTTGCTCCTTGTCTCAGCTGGCTGGGTACCCATCGCGTGGATCGGCAGCTGGCCATCTCTGCTCGGTCATCGCGGATCTATCGTCTCACTGCACTCTCAAACTCCATGGGTGGCCAGCGCACGAGGAACGGAATAGCACCTCCATCAACCAATAATTAAAACAAAGGAATAATCACGACAGACAATACACAGAACGCCCCATATCAGGACTTTTCTCAGAACGACGCTCCTCAGCAGCCTCAGCTCAGGCAGCTATGCCCGTAGCGCTAAGCCAAACATCTGCAGAAAAGAAAAACCTTCCTTCTACCTGCTATGGTTTTATCGTGGGTGCTGCTCTATTGCTCCTGGCAACGTGGATGATTGCTTCCAGCAGCGCTCACGGCACTATGCAGCCAATGTCGCAGAACATGCAAGGCAGATTATGACGGTCAGAATTCTCAGGATTGGAATGCAAGGCACTGTACCAGTGGGTCAGAATAACTCCGAAAACTCTGAAACTCAGATAACTCTAATACACGGCTCCGCAGAATCAAACACACAATAACAATAATTCGCAATCGAGTTTCTTCTAATTCCGATACCAATAGCTAAAGGATTATAATGACAACTCTACCCAACCCTGCAGCCTCCCATGTGATACGTAATTTCTCTATCGGTCTAATTGCTGCAGCCACTCTTATCACTCCAACTGTGGTCTGTGGCGTACGCAACACAGAACGCATCGATGGTCTAACTCTGCTACTTGATCGCAGTCTGCTGACGCAGCAGTCGTTCAACAACAAGGCCTTCATCGGCAATACTTCCGCAGACAGCCCTCAAGGCGAATCTGCTAGAGGTGCATCGAATAACGACTCGAATTCCCAAGGCGTTATGCCCTCAAGTCAAGGAGCTCAGGGGCGCGCAAGCGGTGGAGATTCAACATGGGTGGCGCCCCACCAACAGGTTCATCAGGTTCTGACATCGTCAATTCATCAAATTCAGACGGCTCAGCTTCTTCTGGCAATAATACGGAGTCAGGCGGTATGGGTGGCATGGGCGGTTTAGTGGGCGGTGGTGGTGCTTCCACGAGTACTGAACTGATTGCTCTTTTGCAGAGGATGCTCCTAGTCACCATTGATGGGCAGCGGCAGACTGGATCTCAATCTGGCTTCACTGACCAGTTAGCGGTGAAGTTCCTGTTATGGCGATTGGCGGTTTTAATGGAACGGATAATTATCCTACGCTGGAACAGTTCAAAGAATATGTGAGCAAAATTGATTCATTATTATATTGCTGGCAATGGTATGGGAGGTCCAGGCTATTGGTGGTTCTTCAGCCGCCGAGCATATTGCTCAGTGGGTACAGGAAAACTTCACCGCGCAAACTATTGATGGCGCAACGGTTTATGATTTAACTCAGACTGAGGAATAATCTCCAGGGTAAACGAAGAGCCAGGTTACTATGTGCGTAGGCTCTTGTGTATTTTTACGCTTATGCGATTAGCTGTGTGTGCGCAAACGGAGCAAAGGCGAGCTTCATCATTTTGAATGATTGGATGCCGAAGGTATAGCAATAATCGTTAAGCAATTGACGATGCCGCTAGAAAGGTAGGCGAGCCTCAACCAGCCGAAAGTGATTGCCCACAGAATATTACCGGTTGCGGTGATGCTCACCGTATACAACGGTTTGATTGAAAGGCGTTAGCGTCAGTCAGCCATTTTAAAACATTGAATACCGATAGGATGCCTGAGATTAGACAGAAAACAGCACCAAGAATAAACCATGACGCTGCTGTCGCGAGTCCACCGCACACTAGCCATATGATATTTCCCTAAAAGTCTCATACTCCATGGTAAAAACTTTCGGATTCAAATATCGCTCTACGATTATCCCTGAGCCTTCCTGAATTTGTGCAGAAGAAGAAGGGTAGTACATGTGGAGCAGGCGACCCATCATGGTCGCTCTTTAATAAAGATGTTGTTGCGGCGGTTTGTTACTCTCCACCACCCTATCGAGTGCAGTACCATCGCGTGCTAGGTCTTAGCCTCGAGGCTGCAAAATGGAGACGCGTTTCCCAGGCTGGCATGACCACTGCATAAATCTTTGATTATCCGTCATGTCCACCGACCCGAGGCTCGTGGTGGTTGCGAGACCGGCTAGCTTGATCACGCGAAATCGTTTCGTACGCAGATTTAATGTTCTTATGTTGCAAGGAGAAGAGTATTCAATGTTTAGCAAAACCATATCATGGTGTGTTGTGTGTCTTCGACTATTAGTACCAGTCAGCTCCACGTGTTACCACGCTTCTCTCGCTACTCTCAACCCGATCATCTCGCTGGGAGTCTCACACACCCTCAAAGGAGTGTCAGGAATTCTCATCTTGGGAGAGGGTTTCCCGCCGTCGATGCTTTCAAGCGGCTATCCCTTCCGAACCGCGTTAACTTCAGCCATGCCACTGCGTGACAGCTGGCACTACCAGAGGTTCGTCCTGGACCATCTCCTCGTACTATGGGCAGGACTCCTCAAATATCCAACGAGCGCAGAGGATAGAGACCAAACCGTGTCACGACGTTTCTGAACCCAGCTCGCGTGCCGCTTTTAATCGGCGGAACAGCCGAGCCGCTTGACCTGCTCCAGCCCGGATGCGACGAGCCGACATCGAGGTGCCAAACCATCTCGTCGATATGGACTCGCGATCAGCCGTTATCCCTCAGTACCTTTTTACCTCAGTTGAGCGATGCCGCGTCCGTACGCCGGCACCGGATCACTATTTCCGACTCTTCGTCCCTGCTCCGACCCGTCGTCTCACGGTCAAGCTCCCTTTGTGCAATTACACTCAACACCCGATTACCAACCGGGCTGAGAGGAACCTTTGAGCGCCTCGGTACTCTTTAGGAGGCAACCGCGAGTTAAAGCTTCACCCAGCTAGTACACTGTCCCTGAACAGGATAACTGCTCGAGGTTGTATTACATCAACAGCCAGAACGGTATGTTCACTGAGCGACTCCACTGTGCTAGCGCCTGGCCCACCGCCAGTCTCCGCCTGATACTACACAATCCACACCGAATGCCAATACCAAAGGTATAGTAGAAAGGCGGTCTTTTCGTCCTTCTGCGCTCACGAGCATCTGCTGTACTGCACTTCACCGAGCCTCGTCGAGACAGTGAAAGTCGTTGCGCCATTCGTGCAGGTCGGAACTTACCCGACAAGGAATTTCGCATACCTTAGGGATGGTTATAGTTACCACCGCCGCTTTGATCAGCTCGAGTCCCCACTTCACGTGCGTTCACTGGATCCTCTTAACCTTCCGGCACCCGGGCAGGCGTCAGCGCATATACAGCGACTTACGTCTTCGCATGCACCTGCAGTTTTCGTAAACAGTCGCTGGCTGATCATGTGCCACACACAAAAGCCCACGCGTCAAAGAGTTTCACCGTCAAGGGTCTCCCTTATACCGAAAGGCAGCACGGGAGCACTCTGCGAGGTTCGCTTATTAAGTGCGATCTGCTCGATCGCTTTATAGCTCTACTGCTGACCACACGTGTCGGTTTAGGACGGGCAGATATATCCTCACACCGAGATTTTCTTGACACCAAGAGTCACCAAAACGCACGCAGTATAAAACCAGCGCGCATCACACCCTCACCCTCGCGTGGAACGTTTATCCCACGGGCTGCGCAAGTGCATGCCAAACCACCTGGCATGTCCAGCTATCCCAATGCGTCACTCCTGTGCTGTCCTACTACAAAGCAAGATCCCAAACACAACCAACCACAACAACACCCCGAAAGATGAGACAGTAAAGTGTGTGTGAGGTTAGTACGGTAAGCTCCGAATGGATGGTCGAAGGCCGCTGGTAGGAGAATATCAACTCCTTCATCCAATCGACTACGCCTGTCGGCCTCGCTCGAAGGACCTGACTCACCCGAGGACGATGAACGCGCTACCAGACCGCCAACAGTCATCCAGCGACGGGACGTCACCGTCTTTCGTTACCTGCGTTGGCATTTCTCCCTTGTCTGGGGTCCACGACGTTTCCCACGCACAGCTGCACAGTAGAGCAACGCTCTCCTACCCAACGAGTATAAACTGATTGTCGCGTGACTTCAGGTGGTCGTGCCCGGGCGCTACATTGTCGGCGCCGGAACCACTGAGACCAGTGAGCTGTTACGCACTCTTCAGGATGGCTGCTTCTAAGCCCAACACCTGCCTGGCTGTCTATGCGACTCCACATCCTTTCCTCGCTTAGTACACGCTTGGGACCTTGGACGACTGATCGCTTGTTTCCCGCTTTCGACAGCAGAAGCTTATCCCTCTGCTGACTCGCGCCGGCCACCACTTCGCAGGTATTCGGGTTTGGCTGCTGTTGGTACATACGTCGCACATGCAGTCGGTCTAATCTCGACACTAAAACCGACGCTGCACCTGATGCATTTCGGAGAGGAACCAGCTATCACGGAATTTGATTGGCCCGCTGCACTATCCACTGAGTCATCGCGTTTTCAACCCTAGGTGCAAGTTCGGTGTCTCCACACAAAGTCTACTGCTTACCAACCTGCTCAAGGATGAGATCATCCTGCTTCGGGTCCTGGTAGCATGCAACTCAAACGCCTTTTACTCGCTTTTACGCTCGGATCCCACACGGGTTAACCGCGCATACCACTGACTCTCGCAGACTCATTTTTCGATAGGCACGCCGTGCCCTCAAAAGGCTCGACGGATTGTGCGACTCCACGGTTTCCAGAAACTATTTCATCATGCCTCCTCGCGACTACTTTTCCACCTTTCCCTCACGGTACTCGTCCACTATCGGTCACATGGATATATTTGAGACTGCACTCCAACGGTCTGGACAGATTCACGAAATTCTCTAGAGTATCGTGCCACTTGCAGCATCATCTGTCAAGACAAAGCATTTACACCTACGGTGCCATGCCCTCCTACTACAGCGACCAGATTCAATCCTGTACCAGCTTCCACACCCTGTTTTATCACTTGCCACCAGCCTGTCAGAACGTGCGACGCGCATCCCACAACACGATTCACGCAACGAGACAAGTATCACACACAACCGGTTTGGTCTCCTCCGCTGCTCCTCGCCACTACAACGGAATATCTTTTCTGGAGGTACCGAGATGTTTCACTTCCCTGCGTACGCAGAAACAGAGTTTGAGTGTAATTATACATTCCTACCCGAGTGAGTCCTCGTCCAGACACCCTCGGATGACAGCTCGGTTGACAGCTCCCTCGAGGCCTCATCGCAGCCTCCCACGTCTTTCTAGTCGCTCCCATGTGCCAAGGCATCCACCCTAAGCAACGACACACACTGCTAGACACCTCATCGAATACGGTTCCTAGACAACCGATCATCACACTAAAATGATCACCAAAACGATCGAACAGCAAACCACTATTTAGGAGTTCAGTTCAATTACAACAACAATCGATAAAGATCATTGCCGCGTCCACCATCCGGTTCTCAAACCACCACACCACACCACACACCCACAACGCAAACGGTGCCACAATCGCATGATGGCGGGCTCCGCTTCCAAAAGCTGTCGCAATTTGGAGCAAAAGCATGCCCATACCACAGCGTCTCCAATAATTTTCCACACCACCACACAACGCCCACACTCACAAAACAAGCATGGTCTCAAGTTGTGCCTAAAACAAACCCACGGTGGTTTCCTCAAATCTCCGATAGAGTGAGGTGATCCAGCTGCACTGCTTCCGGTACATGGCTACTGCTGTTACGACTTAGTCCCAATCGCGAACCTCACCTTAGACGGCTCCCCAGCAAAAGCGTGAGCCACCGGCTTCGGGTGCTGCCCACTTTCGGCGACCTGACGGGCGGTGTGTACAAGGCGCCTGGAACGCATTCACCGCAGCGTCGCTGATCTGCGATTACCTGACGACTCCACCTCTCCACGGAGCCGAGTTGCAGGCCCGATCCGCGAACTGAGACCGGTTTCAGAGATCCGCTCGATTGCATCGCACCTCGCTGTACCGGCCATTGTAGCATGCGTGAAGCCCAGGGCGTAAAGGCGCGATGATCCGACGTCGTCACCTTCCTCCGAGTTAACCTCCCGCGGCGGTCTCTCTTGTGAGTTCCCACCATGACGTGCTGGCAACACCGAAGACCGAGGTTGCGCTCGTTGCGGACTTAACCCAGCATCTCACGACACGAGCCGACGACGACCAGCACGCACCTGTGAAAACGCTCCGAAGAGACACATCTCTGGAGGCCATCGTGACTATGTCAAGTCTTGGTAAGGTTCTTTCGCGTTGCATCGAGGTCATCCGCATGCTCCGCCGCGTGCGTGCTCGTCAATTTCTTTGAGTTTTAGCCTTGCGGCCGTACCCGGGCGGGATGCTTAACGTTAGCTCTGACGTACAGAACCCGTGGAAGCGCCCCACATCCAGCATCCACCGTTTGCGGCGTGGGATCACTGGTGTATCTAATCCTGTTCGCTCACGCTTTCGCTCCTCAGCGTCGGTAATAAGCCTGCGACTCGCTCTCGCCATGTTGGTGTTCTTCCGATATCTACACATTCCACCGTTACACTGAGAATTCCAGTCTCTTAGTACACTCTAGCCCGCCCGTACAGCTAGCCAAATCCACCGCGTTGAGCGATGGACTTCACACGCAGACGACAAACCGCCTCACGAGCCTTTACGCCCAATAATCCGGACAACGCTTGCACCCTACCGTATTACCGCGGCTGCTGGCACGTGGTGTAGCCGGTGCTTATTCAAAGGTACACTCTCTCACGCTTGCTCCCCAATAAAAGCGGTTTACAGCGAAGGCCGTCATCCCGCACGCGGCGTCTGCATCAGGTTCATTTGTGCAATATTCACTGCTGCCTCCCGTAGGAGTCTCGTAGCCGTATCTCAGTCCCACGTGGCCGGTCGACCCTCATAGGCCGGCTACCTGTCGGCTTTTCCTTGGTAGTCTACTACGCAACAAGCTTTTCGAGTAGGACGCGATCATCGCGCAGCACTAAAACGTTTTCCCACACACCCATGCGAGCATGTGGAACACCCGGCATTACCACCCGTTTGGAGCCATTCCAAACCACACGGCAGGTTGATCACGCGTTGCCTCGCCGTTCGCCACGCTCTCACCCCCTCAGCAAGCGAAGGGATCGTGTCTGACTTGCATGTGTTGGCACGCCGCCAGCGTTCGTCCTGGAGCCAGAATCAAACCCTCCACACGCGAAGAATCAAAAAATGACTCACAAAAATAAATAACGAAAAACACTCTAAAAATAAAGCATTCTTTTAAAAATAGCCAAACAACAAAATCATTCAATATGCTAGCGTATCAAAACATAAAAGTAGTACAAACACATCTTGGTTCTCAAACCACCACAACACAAATAACCAAAACCCCAAACGAAAGTCAGCCATCAGGCGGCGAATAAACAATACACCACCACACCACGCAACCCCACACACCCCAACAAGCACAACCCCTCAACGGCGTCGCACATCGCCAAACCGCCAGCGTCAATCGTTTGATTATGGACGCACCAGCTTTCTTTGGTTTAAGGACAAACTGAGAACCTTGGAACGAACCGCTACGCATATAGCTTGTGTGTAGACAGGTAACACAAGTGTTTTCTAAGGAGTACATATGGCGAATAGAAGTCGCCTTTAGTAGCTGGGTGGGCTCAAGGAATTAGCGAGCTGCTGTTCGTCGTTTAAGCGCGGATGGTTTTGCTGTTGCTATTGCAGATCTCAACGGAGACTCCAGGCTCTGGCCACAGGCACCAACGCTTAACGGCGGCACCGCTTTGGCTATTAAGTTGGATGTATCCGATCAGGCTATATGCCGTTTGGCTATGGATGAGGCTGCAGACAAAACGCGTTTTAACGTTATCGTTAACAACGCGACTTGTCAACAACCAGTGGGCGGTCACCCCTGAACAATTCGAGCGGTTGCGAAGGTTAACATTGCAGGAACCAGCGGGGTGTTCGAGCTGGCATCAAGTTCGTGAACCAGTCATGGTGGAAAGATTATTAACGCAACCTCTCGGGCGAGCGTTTGTGGGTGATAATCCGCCCGAACCTTATGTCTACTGCTTTGAAGTTCGCTATCCGCGGTATTACTCAGGTCGCTGCTCGCGAGCTCGCGCCTGAAGGCATTTGGTTAACATGCTGCGGAGTATCATTGAACTCCAATGATGATGATGGACATCTCAACTCAGGTTGCTGTAAACATGTGGTAAGGATGACGAGTGGGATGTGACTTTCTTTCTCGAAGGATATTGCTGGGTGGTTTGAGCGAGCCTGAAGATGTAGCTGCTGCTATTTCGCGCCAACGGGTCTGGTTCGATTACGTGACCGAGCACACCCGGAGGATTGATGGCGGCGGTATGCAGGTTCCACTGAGTTCGCGCTTGCCAGATAAAAGCAAAGGGCTTCTTCGAAAAAGCCCTTAAATTTCTAATAACCTCGGGGACTCAGACACTGGACGCATAGTTAAGAGGTCCCTTTCACTCCCTTAGCTTCAGGCCAAGGGCGCTGCTTGCTCACAGCGGGTAACTACTATGCTCAGAGAAAATAATCAAGCACCAAATACGGCCGCCGGGGAAAACTTTCGTCGCATTTCTCGATAATCAGCAAACCTAGACCAATCTTTGGCATTGGGTGGTCAAAAGTCATTAGAATTAATGTGTTACCACCTGCACCGGTATGCATCTCAACGCCTTGAGCGCGTGCGTTCGCTCTCCTGGCAGAAACACATCGTTATCGGTCATGGTTTGCTGGAACGCTACATAAAGCAGCAAACGCGAATCAAATCGATACCAAAGCGGCGATCCTTCTCAGCAGCCAAAATCGATGCGAAGTAAACCTATAATCCGCGGTCTTCTGGAACGCCGTATAATATCTCTCAACTACCCAGCGCACATTGTCGAGGGAAGTCCTCGCCCTCTTACTTTCTGGACGGGCGCCGAATCTCTGCGGCCGACCGCAGCCTCAATAAGCATCGAGTTGAGAAGCCAATCCTGCTCCACCATCTCGCCACAAATTGCCAGCGATAGGTTCACGGAAACCAAGTGTTGCCGCAGTCTGGCGCAGCGCTGGAAGCTCATCATCTTCACCTTCCCACAAGTTAATCACATAGGAAGGAAGGAATACCCAAATCCTCGGTCGGTTGCAGCAAATGGGTAGCGCCGCGATACCGGATCGTCTTGCCGTATGGTAGCGCGGGTAACAACCACCACAACAGCGTGGCCACTGCGCCATACTCACGCAGCAATATCGGCCACTTCTGACCACCAGCATCAGCGCCGTATCAGCCTCAACCAGCAACATCGTGCAAAGCGCAGACCATATCACGGCAACCAAGCCGGAATACCAGAGATACGTTACCGAACGAGATATGATGAATATACAGGCGAACCTTCAGAACTTTCCATGTACGCAGGGTCAGCAGCATTACAATAACTGTTATTGCAACAACTCTACAAATTATATAGCGCACAAGCACCGGTTTCACGTCATATTGCCAATGCGTTTACCAATTTCATCTACCGACGAGACAGCACAACAATCTGCATCATTTCACTGACGTCGCTTTCAAACGCTCAGCCAACGCCACCATCTGGAACGCAAAGGAGGCGGCTTGGAGTTTCAGACGCACGAAGTCAACCTCAGATGAGAATGCCATCGTCAACAGCTATTCTCACGAAAGCAACATGATTCTGCATCTGTGCAGGCAAAATTTCTGGGGTCAAACCCGGTCAGCGGGCTACGGGTGAACGGTGTGACCGCCCAGGCTTCGCCTTTCAGGCCTTGGTAGCCACTGTGCTTGGCGGCGCAGTACTGCAGCCATCAATACCGCATGACGCAATGCATCAATTAGTGATGGTGGTTGTGGTCTTTCCTTCACCGCGTGAAGCTTTCTGAGTGTTGCTGCTGTAACCAGCACAACACGCCGCAGAACTGCTCAGGATGAGCCTGAACTTTCTTTGAGGAAGCCGAAAGCATCAATCTTCATGAAGTTCGCCATAAGCACTCCGAATAGGAGGAAACTTTCCCGACGCATCATGCAACCTTTCTGTGTGGGTGTTACCAAGTCTTTTTTATTTTGACTACGAAAGGCACAAGACCGCGTTTTTCCGCCATATCCGTCTCAGCACGCGCCGACCATCGACAACGACCGTCAGCGCTGAGCCGTCCGAAGTTTCAGTATCCAGTCAGCCCTACGCCATCGGTCAGCTAACCTGCCGCCGTTTCTAATTATCCTAATTATCCGTGTGAAAGCGTTATTGCATCGACATGCTCGTGGTGTACAACACATGAACCTTAAATCGTTGGTTTCTTTCTGGCAATGTCCCGCCAGGTAAATCGACTGGTTTGCGCTTCCGAAATCAAACACGCGCTTATCTTGCAATTCTCAGCAGCAGCAGGCCTTCCGCAGCGGCAAAGCAGCAATCTTTTTATCAACAGCAATAACGTACAGCTACTCCCTGCCCCAGTTTTCTGCGCATGTTGGCACGGTCAATATGCGCGCTGTTCTCGGCAAACGAAGCATCAGCTAAAGCAACAATCACACGGTTTGCCCAGTGAAAGTTATGCTATCGCTGTTTCAGTTTGGCCGCCAGTCGCGGTATGCAGGAATCGTATCAATATTCGTGAAATAGGCACGCATACATTAAATGGATTTGAACATAAGCAGTCACTGAATGACCGGAAATGCTTCAGGGAGCATATGGTTGAATATTACTACCGTCGCAGTTGCGGATAATACCAATGCAACGGAACTACCATCCATCGCTTAGAACAAATTCTTTATACGGATCGTAAGCGAATTGCCCTGATATTACTCAAGCCATATGACATCTTCAATCAGCAATCTTGTGTTCTGGCTGGCGAGCCCTTGGAATATCGACGCTCATAGGCGTAGCCGCAGTAACGAGGCTATCCCAATCTTCGTCATGTTGAAAGCGCTGAGATCCGCAAGCGCGTGGGTGTTATACACATGGTCAAGAATCCAGAATGAGACCAAGCTAAAGCGAGTTAAACGCACTGGCGTTTCCACAGCCAAATCTAAATGATTTTCTTCAGTCGACTCCACGTAAAGTAGCAGGACACACGCTCATCCTGATCGCAGCCTCATCTAAATCGACTCATCAATGCCCAACTGATTTGGCATGCAGCCACATGAATCATCTGGCTTTTACGCTTAGCCATCCAATGATGACCGCCAATTGTTTCGAGCACGCAGATTTCTTCAGCATCGCTAAAAAGACAATGCCGTTCATCTCGTACGTGCCAAACTCTTTCGAGCAAAGCACCGACGTTCCACACCCTCGCGTGCCGAGGATATAAGGAAGAACGATGGTGAGCTTAATATCTTCTTCACCAATACCCACCAGGAATTTTCGCAAACGCCATCGCCGAGCAAGGAACAAAGCTCAACAAAGCGGATCTAGCCCAGCACGCTTTTGCTCGTTAAGAATCAATGTTTCCGTAGCGCTCACCAGCCACGTTCTTCTCGTTCACGCCATGCTCGGCCACAAACCATTTTCGATGCAGGCATCTGGCACGAAGTGTAGCGCATCAGATATCTGGCAAATCAATCTCTACGAGAAATAACACTTTTTATAGTGACGGGGCTGATCGTCTGTGGTTAACCTTAAACTCTTTTCAGTAAATTCACCGTTCGAGGAATCCTCGTTACGTGAAATAATAATAGTTGAACCATCATGGCTTGCATTCTGCCGACAGAATAGTGAATTTACAGGCATGATTCCTTTCTGTATGACTGCTTTTACTTTCATTTTACTTCTCTGTTTTGTTAGTTCGGTGAGTATGACGTTTTTGATTGAAGAGCACTGCGTCTTTCAGTTTACTCGATACCGCTCTGCTGATACCTTTACTGCGCACGAGCGAATATTTCCTCATAATCAATGACTACATCTGTTGGAACACATGTGCACATGTGATTAAGATAGAAACCGTCTCAAAACCCTCGAAAGCCTGGGCTGTTCCATTTTGTAACATAATCGCGATCGCGGTCAGGAGGGTTGCAGATGAATTATGATGGATAACTACGGGATTAGTTTGCTGAGCAATTTTACTGCCTGCCGGTGCGACGCACAGCTTCAGAATAAGTGATGGTAATTGACGTGAGAAATCTTCCAGGTATTTGTGAGCCGAAAGTCATTAAAATCAAAACATAGCGCGTCTGGAATGATATACTGCAGTGAATCCATTGAAAACCACGGACGAATAACGTATCATCTACAAATTCCCGAGTGCAAATAGTACAGCGGGTTTGCCAGCGATCGATATAAAACCAGGCCAGTGGTTGGGTATCTTCGTCGTTTATGATTGTGAAGTGAACTTGCCATAAATACCATCGGGCATTAGCAAAATCGGCAGAAATCTTCGCATATCTCCAGTATTATGCCACATTGGCACGGAATACTTCAAGCAACACGTGGAGTATGCGATGTGTATACACTGTGCTGCGCGCTTCCATTCCCACCGCTATAACGCTCCCGCTACGCGTTAATCAGCGAAGTTAACCAAGCCTCTATAATAGCAGCGGTGTTACCCGTGAATACGGCGACGCGCTACATCAATGCGTTGTATAGCATCGACAGCATGTTGACGAGATACGCGCACCGACATGGCAACAATTTATTCTGAAAACTCTTGGTTAATAAGACCGCTAACCATTTCACCATTATTAACGAATAACTGCCTTTATGTCGCGATATGCGCTAGCGTCGTAGTTGGCCACGGTCTACCACATCACGACTTAAACGCATGTTGCTCGACCGTTTAACATCTTTTGCCGTAGCGTTACTCTTGCGAGCGCACAGAAGCATCAATCAGATCATCATCAGCCAAACCGTGAGGGCGGCGAAATTCTTTCTGCTGTGCCTCCGCGCATCAATACTGGATTGCGCTTGAACATTGCAAACGCAGCTCATGACAAGCAAAACTTGAGAGGTGCGCGTCATGGAAACGAGATTATCCACAATATTATTGTGCGCATGCGCACAGCTTCCGGCTGGTGGCATACAGACGTGCTATACTGGCCGCATTGCCAGGCCAAGCGCGCGTTACGCTGTGCGCATCCACACCTGTGCTCTCCTGCAAAACGCGGCAACAGCATCCTGGTGGAACGAGATTAGCAATGCGCGTGCGTGTGGCAGACGAATAGTTGGCAACACATCTTGGGCTGATGGAGCACACAGAATCCACAACGTGTGGTCACCCAGCTCTTCAATATCTTTGGTAGCATTGTTGTGCGCTCGCTCATACGGTCAGCATGTAATGACGCTGCGGGCACAGCGCAAGGCATCTGTTCTCGTAGGCGCTCAGCTCGCGCACTGATCAATCGTAATGCTCGCGGTCTGTGGTCGGCGTGGTCGCATCGGATGGTTCCGGCATCAATCTGCGTATCGCATTGACCACATCCGCGCCACCAATAACGGACCGGTTGAGGGCCGCGAAGCACGCCATTGAGCGCCCCCTGAACCGCGAATTACAAATCGCCGCGGTGCGCCATGTGTTCTGGTGAGCGTGCCCGCGGGACAATAACTCAACCATGGGCTGTTGCCCAATAATGGTTACGGCGCATACTCGCGATCGGTCCCGCTGAGCAAACCGAAAGCGTCTATCGCGGCGAATATCGTTCCACACCTCGTCAATACTGCGAGGCGTAATATACAACGTTCAGGATTCTCAGCACAGTGAAGGAAAGCTGCGCGTGTACGTTCAAAAGTCTTCGCCAGCAGACTCTAAACGATCGACTCACCCGTGAGACGGCGTGACTGTTCAAACTGTATCAACATATGTGCGCTGCGTATGGCGCTGTGGCGAACTGAGATAACTCAAGCGTTCCGCACGAGACAGTTCGCGCCACCGCGATACGCCCCATCGACGAATCATGCTGGCGGTCCGGTGCTTTTAGCGCGACCGCGTTCGAGTGCTGAGGACGAATAAAACGATCGTGTTGAGCACGTCGGCAGCATATAACAACGCTTCTGCGGTCAGACATCTCGCCGTGCAGAAGAGTACGCTGCTCGTCTTTCCAAAGTTCATGGTGCCGTATGCTCAAACATCGTTGCACACACTAATTCTCGCGACTCAATATAATCAGCACGGTCTGGCTGTACCAGCTGGGTGGTTTACCGCCGTCACCTTCGAAAATAACAAACCTTTCGTCATTGTTTATTACTCGCGGTGTGCTTTTCTTCGTCGTGCGTTTAGCAATTGTTTTTTCGCGTTGTTTTCTTTGTAGTTGTTTCTTTGCGGAGAACTTTGCTGTGCTGCGACGCTTGCAGATATGCTGCACGTTTTCTGCAAGACGGAAAGCAACTTCTGCGTTCTGGTTCGTATATTGCTTTGGTGGTGCAGTTTGTTCGCCGTCCGTGATATGCATGCCACAAACCGTCTTTAATAACGACTGGTTTACCTGTATCTGGATCGGGATAAAATTCGCGCGGAGGTTTGGCGGCTCACGAGTACAGCGACCATGCGCTGTCATCGCTCTTCAGCCTGTTCAACTGTTACGGTAATATCATCTTCCGAAGTTTGAGCATTCCAACACCGTCTACAATTTTCGTGAGTATGAATGGTGGCGACCGTTATTAACGGGATTTCGACCTTCTGAAGTTTCGCCTGTTTCCTCGTTTTCTGCTCAACAGTTTCCCACAACGCGCAGCAGATCGAGCAGTTTGTTTCATCATCCAGACTGATAACATCAGGGTCATTGTTTTGAACAGCGAAGCCATTTTGGTTTATTCTTTATCGACACACCGGTCACCCGTTGGCACGGCAGCAAGAGCAGCAGCCAGGTAAAGACGATCGTTGCCTTCAATCATTCCTCCTGTTTGAGGGTGAACGCCAGAACTCGAGAATACCCTAATTGTATCAATAAGATCAAGCGCCTCTTGGTCAGTTCATCCAGAGACGATGGTTTCTGGCGGGCTGCACCTTTGAGCACTATCTTCTACATCAGATTGTCTGCATCTTCCAAGCCATGGGGCCATAACGTCTACGCACAACAAGACCATCGCCCACAGGAATAGTGTTAATCTCGCGCGTCAATCTCACCTATTGAGACTTGAGCGTTGAACCTTTATGACTTGCTCAGATGAATGAGCCGGTCATCACCATCACCAAAGCCGACACGCCTTATGCTTTACCGGTTTCCTGACCTTGGGCAATACCGTCACAACCGTTTTCCATTTGGGCGGTGAGGCGTAATCCCATATTAGCGGAAGTTCTGTTCAACAGTTTAATCACAGCAAAAGCAAGCCGCGTGGACCGGAAGCGCCGTCCACGTTCATATACGTATCACGATCAATAATCGTAGAAATAATGCTGGCGGCATATGCCAGATGGGCCGATAATTTCTGCTTCCATGCGCTTTAAGGAGGCCGTGTATCGCGCTGGAGGCTGAGTTTCGATGCGACTGGCGGTTCTACCTCTTGTGCCGCAAGCACATCACCTTGAGATAGTGGAGGCAAATTGTTTCTTTATGTCCTCGTTGGAGACGTGTAGCCACGATAGGAAATTGTAACAGTTCCGCTGGCATGGAAGTAGCTGTGCCCTGATCTTGCGGTTACTGCATTCATTTCTACCAGTAGCGGTAGCTGTGGCATCTGCCATTTGAGCGCCAAAAGTACGACAAATAGCGTATACGGCTTGATCTGATCGGTTGGCAAGCTCGTTTGCTAAATCAGCGGGATTACGGGCGAACCTGCTGGACGAGATAACCTCGTGCGCTAACGTGCACCGGCAGACAGTGGCGTATTGGTGCATTTCCTGAATGTCCTGACTCCCATTCTTCCACACTGACGACAGCAGAGATTGCCTTCACTCGATAAGGTCCACCGAATCAGGTTCGCGTATAGGTAATAACCGTTTCATACAGCCTTGAGCTGCACGCATGGTTGCGCGAAGATTGTTCTAAAATTTACCTGCTGCCTGCTACGGTCGATGTGGTAAAAGGAAATTAAAGGGCGACGCCTTGGCCGACCTACTGATTCTAGCATAAAAATCAGTGTTTTTTTAGAGCCTCAGATAAGTTCTGCGGTCTTTCGTCTACAACAATCCGCCATCTTTCTCCTGCGGCAGTTAATGCCGTTCTCATAAATCTTTCAGACAGCAACGCGCGTATATCAACTGGGATTAAAGCATTGTGCTGCAGCAAAAAGCGTCTTGGGAAACATCAGCATCACCTGGTAGAGATATCCCAATGGGTTGACTGAGAAAGCCATGTTCGCGTTCACGTTCCACAATCAAACGTGTAACGGCGGACTGCACACGACAGCAGACAGGCTATAGTTATCACTTTGCGCCACAATACTGGCGAAAGCTCACCCAGCCGCCGCGGCGGTCCGATTACGCCTGGTTTCCTGAACATCAACCATATGTGCGTCTACATCGGGTATGTTCGAGAGTCAACAATAGCTGACTTGGTAATTTCATATGAAAAACCATGCGCTTAACGACACGTTTGGTTTTAGCGTTTTTCTACCAAATTATGCATGCAATAGCCTCTCCTAAAATCCTCATCGGTTGCGAGGAAAACATCATTTTCATGCTAGCTCTCTAACAGTTTTTCTTCTTATCGTCACAATGTGGTACGACCCAAAACCATCACAATAGACATTTCGCCGACTTACCGTACTCCAGCTTTATCGGATAGGAATCTGAAGAAGGCTGAGCAGGTCGCGAATATGACCCCAGATGAGCACTGTAGTCATCACCAAATAACCATAATTTCCGCGCTTTGGTAGGCGACTCGGCGATTACAACTGTCCTTTAGCCATTTCTCCACTTTCCGATTCGCGCTATGTGTGTGCCACGCATTGCGCACTCAGTTCTTCAATATGCACGCCTCGACAAAAGCGCCTCGTCGGTATCTTATCTTCACCCTTATGCAAGCGGGCGCACTGAGTTGGTGTTATTCCCTACCTTGAGTTACGCGCGGAGCGCAGAGGTTGCCAGCAATCCGACGTGTTAATGGGATGCGGTAGCTGGCGTACAGCATTAATCGGCCGCAAGGACGAAAACCAGCAATCAGTGCTATCGTGGCGTACACCACGCCGCTGGAAAACGCGTCAGGATGACTGAACAGGATAATCTGTACTACAACACAACTCCAATAACCATAACGCTCGACAACAATCTTGCGCCCGTGGTGAATGTCACACTGGTTTTCGAACACTTCGCTCCTTACCTGAGGGGCGCGCGTAAATGCAACTAAAGATCCCAAAAAAACAACTAAAAGAATGGCCATAATGGAATCTGTTGGTCTGTGCCAATTATCGTAATCACCATAATTCCCACAGACATTGGTAAAATAACTGCCCATACAGCACAGATGGCGCGCAAAAACGCGAAACTTGCTGGCTCAGGCAGCACGCGTAAGTAGCCACGGCAAAATTCTTCAGACGGCGCAAGTTCATGGATCAGGAATATGCATCCAAAACTGGGCGTGGTATGCGCGCTTCAAACCGTAAGCTCTAAAGGCGACAATAATAAAACAACAGTGAGCGAAGGAATTGGCAAAAACGCTTACGCACAGCGGCAACGAAGCAGAGCAAACAATCATCAACGCCACAGCCAATACCGCGAATCGGTGAATAATGATGGAGCCAGCGTTCAATGCTCAGGGAAGGGCAGAGACATATCTGATACATCCCGGCTATCGAAACGCTGGCGGGCGAGTCCATACGCCGACATAGAACCTGCAGCTGATGCTACTAATCCTAGAACGGCACAAAAACAATGCTCGATACAGCGCTGGCGCGCGGATGAATTGGCAATACCGTCGGAACCACGTATCGAGCTGATGTTGTGCAGCGAACTTACGCTGTGGCTTCTGTGGATGCTTTTAGTATTGAGCGCGTTATCGTACTCGCGTTCGAAAGATTGCTCGTTGGAGGTGTCGCGCTTTCCTCTCTGCGAGAAGGCATCAATATCTCGTTTTCTGCTGGCTAGCTTGGTCTTCGAGGGCAGGTATTGCCATCCGTTGTGACGGTCCGCCTGCTACGCCTTTGGTGTTCTGCGTTCTGATTATTCATTTCGTCTCGCCATGTGAGTACACAGTACTCGATTACTTCGATGCGTGCGCAGGAAGCATTCTGAAAATCGGCACTGATCTGAACATACGATACGCATGAGATGCTGAAGCTCATGTCTTGCGATTTCACTGGTTCCGCTGACTGTGGGGAGCTGTGTTGTGAGATTTTTGTTTTTCCCAACTCGATAGTGTCGTCAACATGTTTCCTCGCCGTACGCATCGTGGTTTTGTTGATTTTCGTTCTTTCTTTAGATTTTCAAGCGTATAGTCTCATGGTTCCGTGCTTTCGGTCTGGGAAGCTTGAGATTTGAGTCATCTGCGCTCGCCTAACCATACAAACATTATCGCACGCGCGTTCCCATGTGCTGTATCGTTCGTACTACCAGTTACCACTTGGAAAGCTTTACCGAGCATTCAAACACCGTAACTATCTTTAACTGTCATAGCAAACAGTAGTTATAGTTAAAGCACTGTATCACTGATACAGTTTAGTAGATCTTCCTTGAAAAATCAATGAAATCTGTTCTGCACTACCACACATAGCCGTATCGTTCGTACCCACCAGTTAGCGTTACGTAAAGCTTTACCACGCCAGCAGAAGTTTACTGGGCCGTATCATCCATAGCTTTTAACGCGCTGATAAATAATGCAGCAAACTGGTTCTTCTGGACTTGGCGGGGGTGTGTGAGTATGCAAGTGCGTGAGTTGCCAGCGTCCACTTTTAAGAGTGATTGAAACCCGCGTTCGTGCGTGAAGTCGATACGCGCAACCGATATGCCGATGTGCGCGAAGCTTCATTTTTGCGCATCAGACTGGCATAACGGCGTGAACTCGCTAAAGCAGAGATGCGAGAGAGTAAAAGCCCCTCGAGTGAACACGTGTGTGCACGAATTGCGCGGAAAGTACTGGCATGGCGCATGAGAAGAAAAGAAAAACCCCACGTACCCGACGGCATCACCCCGTTGCATGCGTTCTGCGCGAGTTGGGTGACATATCGCCACATGGGAGCTTTTGCTGATAGTACGCGACCCTCGCGAATTACACCACGAGTCTATGAAATATTCGCAAGTCCGTATTCTTTAAGTGGTTCTTCCAGCTGTAAAATCGTACTGAACAAACTGTAATCTTCTTAGCAACTGCTTGGTCGTGCGCATCAGCCTGGTGATACGTCCAAAGTCAGATTTACCTTCGTTATCCAAAGGCTACGAGACTTGACCATCAGGGGCACGGCTCCATCGCTGAGATCTTATTCACTACTGGAGGTCCATTGCTGACTTATGGCGTGTAGTGCTGTTAAGAAGGCGCGTAGCGGCTCACCTTAGCGTTCAAGTGTTCAGCCTTGACTGAGCAGTAAAGAAGTTAGGCGAGGTATGTACGCGCTGTTCGTCGCTCTCAGCTGCCTGAGCATTATTCACACCAGACGCCGACATTCGACCAACAAAATAATCAGTCTCATGCAAAGCTACAGAATTATTATCGTCCTTGGCGCGGCGCTCTTGTACACCTGCAGCAGATGGTGCCACCGTAGAACTCACAGTACTGGACGATTCAGCTTTATCGACTGTCTGAGGAATTCTTGCAGTACGTCCATCAGTACATTCCATGCGCTGCGCACAGGTTTTCAGGTGAGGATTTCTCGCTATCTTCTCAACGGTGCCTGTAGTGACTTTCTTGGCGTAATTTCATTGACCTCGCATAATAATTCTTATATGGCGTATGTGGTTTCGCATGGTCACAACCTGATATGAAATGAGGGCTTTGATCAGCCTTCTCCAAAGGAGTCAAAATAAGAGGTGATACGTTGAGTTTATCGGACACATATGGAGTAAGTACAGCTTAGTAGTTGGAGAAATAAACAGCTGACCATCTAAAGTACTAAACCGCGAGAATCAGCGTTTATACACCCATATTACGCGATACATATTATCGACTGATACGGGATGAAAAGCCAGCGAAGCTTGCTCACCCCACAACGCGATTAACGCCGCAGACCACTTTTGCGTAGGCACCAACTCGCTGACACGGAGAACTCAAAGATCGAGCAAAATCACTCATCGACAGAGCTGTCAACGCGCCATACTACCCAAAGTCGGCTGTACCACTCACTCATAACGAGACGACAACATCGACCAGACGTCGTCTTCGACTTAAGCTCACGCCAACAAAGGCAATTGCATCTTTACTCACCTTCGACTCACGGCACACGAGAGAGGGATCGAGAGAGACTCCGACAAAAATATAAATCACCGTCAGAACTCCTTCAAACGCGCACTGCGATGCACATTCAACTCCTGCGCATTATGCGCACAACGAGAAGCAATCTGCTTCATCATCTTCTCAGAACACCCAGCAGGTTTCATCCATCACCTTTCAGATTAAGCAAACGAGCAAAACTCACCGCGGCTGCATTGTTCTGCGCGCATCAATCTTATCGAATGCACAACTTTGGTGAGTCGCAAAGAATGTCAACATAGAATTCGACCACGAGCCCACAGACGCCATATGAACATCACCAAAAGCAAACAAGAAACCCCAAAAGCCACCACAGCAGTGCAACCACGCTACCGCCGGGCGCACAAGAAGCTCTGCACATGAACAACGCTCTTTCTCGTATCTCTGTGCCCAATAATCAAGAGCAGTGCTAATCGTGGCTATACACAGCGCCCACAATGATCCACACAAGCATCGTGAGGCCTCCATTCCGCTGGCTCCAGTGCTGACCGCCCGTCACGAAACCCAAATCAGAAGGCGAGATCGATTTCCAGAACGCGTCTTAATTTCAAAACGACTCAACAACGGTAATATACAAATATCCGGGAAAATTTTGTGTGGCAAGCCAAAAACGGTTCACCAGCACATCACAATAAATACACACCAAACCAGTAAGAAGAAACTCGTGACTCACTTCAAACTTACCGAGGAAAATTTTACCAACAAATGCAAAAGAATTACTGACAGCGTTGGTATCAGCATTACACTGCAAAATTACGATGGCAGATTGATTGAGACAGAACCACGCAGCATAACTCCATGAGCTAAATCATCGACGCGAAATGCACGTGATAACGCACGCATCATACTATGAAGTTCTTTACGCTTTTCCTTCATATACAACCATATCTCTACCCAGACTTCGAGGGTTTCTCAACAACTCGCTGCTGTATGCAAAAGTGCAGGACGTTCTTACATATGCGCTGCACCCAGTTGCACACCGAGCTAAGCGTGCCAGCACACATGTCTTTGGCCTTCCAGCGTGTGCCAGGCAATGTCTGCATTAAGCTGAGCTGCAGTATTTTTCACCGACCAGTGCACATGACTGTTCTACCAATGCGCGTGCTTCGCGATCTCTTTACGCTGCAGCGCATGGAGACTTCGCCAAAGTAAGCGCTTGGAGCCAAAATGCGGTACCTCCCTAAAACGCGATCCAACGCAATTTTTGCCCGCACGAATAGCGTCAATAACCACGCCAGCGGAATTTGGAGAATCATACCTCAAGCTTATCTTCCAAAGCTCAAAGGAACATCACCAAAGCCGTTCCTCCAAACGAACAAAAGCAAACTTACGGTCGTCAGCCATGCCACGTAATCGGACCAGCATGACGATATGAACGTTACGCTCCTCCATCCTGTGAGGAACAATTGAGGTTACAGCACGTGTTTTAGAAATTCTGTAGATTCCAAACGGTCGCGTTGCAACATATTCATAGTGTCCATGTGCCGCCCACATTCAGCTGCATGTGCGGTCAACGCGCGCACGCCACGGTCTCGGTGTGCTGGCGAGCTAAAGTGCGTGTCGTGGTGGCACCCACCTGACTAATATCGCCGTCACCCTGGCCGAACGCCTGCATCACGGAATTTTGCGCCCACTGCGGATCAGATGCACAAATACTGGCAAAGCGGTTAACAAAAGCACATCCGGCTTCTGTTGCTGATGTAGAATTGATCGCTTTGTTGCAGGCAAGGTGATAGGGACGAGCACATCAACATGACTTATCTTTGGCACCGTGCCATCCACTTCGCTGCCACTGACTCATCAATCATTTCACGGTAGTCGCGCCCAAACCGTCATAGGATTTCGCACCGCGCCGCACTTCACACCTGGGGATGGAACCTGATCGAAAGTGTAGGTGTTGCTGGGGAAGCAAGTGCCTCGCTTTGGTCAGAGCCCACTTTGGCGCGATCCACATCGAAGAGGCTGCTGCGAATTTCAATGTCTCGAATACGGTATCCTCCGAAATTAGCATGGCTATATGCCGGGGATTTTCTCATCATCCTGAGCGTTCTTGTAATATTTCACGCCCTGAACTAGTGATGACGCGCAGTTTCCCACGCCCGCAATGGCTACGCGAACGAGCCCGGTCTAATTTCGCCCGATTAACAATACTTCATGCGACTTGCCACATTCTAGCTTTCCACCCAGGTATTATGAGCCACCGTGGTTTCACGTCACTCAAAAACGAGCAAGCTGAAGCGTCAATTCGAGTTTTCGTCACAAGTACGAGTCCACTCATTACTCTTATTAAAGTAGCTAGGACTGTATGATAGGTGCCACTATGAGATGACGGTAGCACAACATATTCGATTGAATGAACACACCGAAAATACATTATTGCATGCGTTTATCAGTGTTTATCATTGCGCTATCACCGGCGCTATTACCAATCTTCCAGCACGTGACCATCGCTTTATCGGCGTCACCACCGATTCTGTATATCGCCGTAGCATGCACATAAAGTTCTCGGTAAACTCAGAAAGCACAGCTTTTGTGTAGTAGCAGTAAACGTTCTAGCGCGATTCTGCGGATTTTATCAACAGAATTCACGGATGAAGACTAGCCTTAGATGAGATGGCTAGTAAGAAATCAAGCGATAAGACATCTCATAGCGCGCAGCACGCGCAGTGCTCATTCTACACGTCTCCACAGCAGGTAGCCGCTCTACAGCGGTCGCTCTCGTCCACTCGCTCTCATCGATCGTGGTGGCGAGCACAGCTCAAGCGCCCTATTCTTAAATATCTTTCTTTTAGCTTTTAGGATTGATCTATTCCTGGGCACGTGGTTTGGTGTTTGCTTGTGCCATGATTAAAATTCCTAGCCCTGAATCGGTCGCGTTAGAGTCGAGAAACAACCGTCTGTCATCATGACGGAGACGCTACGCCCGTGGCGGCTTTTTCGCTGCAAAGACCGTCAGATTATTCAACGCTCTACCTGGCTCGATTATGGGCAATGCTGTTGTGCGTCCGAAAACCGCGCGCGCGACCGATAGCGGTATCGAGTTTTAAGTGTGACGAGCTCTGTTCGCCAGCATCACCACAGAGTTCCGCGTCGGGTGGTTGCATAACTCTTACGGCAGCAATGTGCGGAACGTTATTGTAGGGCGAAACAAAAAGTTATATGGGTAAGCTCAAAGAGGCATTACTGCAACTGAAAATTGCTCAGACTCAAGATAAATCCACTGTTTGTGCGGATGTTTAAAGTACGATTTGTTGGGGTCGTGGAGCTTATAGTGGTATGTCGGCCGCTGCGCGCGCTAATGCTTTGGAAAAGAACGCTAAAGATTTAACTGCTTCCGAGGCGGCTATGTTGGCGATTATTCTCTGCTCCTTCTGTGTGGGATCCCGCTGCCGAATCAAAGGCGCAGCTTGGCGAAACGTTTTTAACCGCGTTATATGAGATTGGCGAAGGAAGACGCTATATTGGTTCCGGAGGGATGCGAAGAACGCTCAATTCCTGCAAAACCGTGCTTTCAATTCAACAACAGATGAATATGCTGTGCGATAAAGGCCATGTGCTGGCATGGTGAAAAATGGGTTGAATTAACTCGGTAAATTTGCGACGATCAGTGTGACCGGTGGTTGATCTGATTGCGACTACGATTGATAAAGATAAAGCAGCGCAAATGCAAACCGTGGGCCAATGGTGATGGAACTCTTCCCGAAACTGTTGAATAGAGGCAGAGCGCGGACGTCGATTCTGGGCAGCGAATTTTTGTCTCTCTCATGGCGGTCGCGATTGGCAATACGACGTAGTTGAATAAACGCCACGCAAGCGTACCATCAAGCTGGATCTACTGTGAAGGCTTTCACCCGCTTGTGAGCTGTGCAGCAAGGCGTGAGCTTGAAACACCATGTTTAATGGTAATCTCCACGTTCGTTTGCAGGATTATCTAAACCTGTGTATCCAACTATGGAAACCAGAGTTTTGGCATAATGTACGCTGACCCGTAGCAACGGCGAGCTCCGTGAATACTGTTTTGTCGATCTCAATGAAAGTAACACCGCAAAAGACTCGCTTGAAATCGCACTGCCGGCAGGAATAAAATCAGTGTCAGAAAAGATTCCGTGTAATGCCTTTGGGTATTGATGCCGGCATGGAGTGAAATGGTTCAGGCGTAGCAAACCATTGTCTCGATGGAGTAAAAATACTTTTGCACATTGTGCCGATCTGGCCCTTCGCTAGCGGTGCAGTGATACGATTTATGCAGGCACAAAAAGGAAGTCAAGTTTTTGATTCCGATACAACAGCAGTAACAACGCATAGCTTTACACGCCGTTATTACATCGGGTACAGGCCGCGCTGCTAAGCGTGGGTAAGACTTCTGTGGGTAAATCTGGTACAGCAAAATGACAGCACTGCTTTTTTAAGTTTTGTTGGTTTTAGCCGCATGTGATAGTGACCGGTTTTGCGATTTGGAATCAAGTGATGACGGTCAAACGAATGAAGTGGTGCGCAACTTTCGGCGCTTATGAAAACGAGCACCGGTTACCCTGCGTATTATTTTGCTCGCTATATGAAGCAAGCCTTATCTGGTGTTGATGAAGCCTCCCTACTCAAAAATCAAGGAACTGTGGGCGGTTCCGAGTGGTTCTTGGGGATTAGGACGTTCTGTGCAACGTCAGGAGGCTCGTCGAGACGATGACTCTAAAGACACTAGGACGATGACTCTCATACAAAAAGTCTCCACAGAACAATACGCCACAAAATTCGCAAAACTCGAATGATAACGGTAACTCTTCTGAACAGAACGAGCAGTCGAATAATAATCAGCAAAACCAGCAGAATCAACAAAATCAAAAATCAAAATCAATCAGAATCAAAATCAAACAGCCTTGGCACGGGCGAGCCAACAAATAATTAAATAGAAAAGGTCGGCCTCTCACTGGGAAAGCTGACCTTTCTTTTAGAATCTGTAATTTTTATCGAAGCGTGCGGTTCTACAGCAGATCAGTACTTTCAGCGAGCTGGTAGTAATTGAGGAATCAATACCTACGCCCCAAATACTGATCTTCTGGAGCATCGCAATCTGACATTCAACATACGAAGCTGCTACAGCATCTCCACCAGCGCTCAAAGCGTGTTCTGCATAATCAGCACAGACACAGTAACGCCTAGCATGAAATCGCATCACAAAAGCAGCACTGACCGTTACCCACACCAGAAATCTGGACGTATAGTTGGCTCGTCTTCACTCTCACAAACCGTTATCCTGAATCTTCACCTTAATTACGGTATCTGAGCAGAATCATCGGACATAATATTAGCGCCCAGCAGACGGTAACGTCCCCACCTTCAGACCATCATCTCGCCTGAGTATCGGCGAGGGCGGCATGCTATCGCCTCCTCCACGAGGCAGATACTCGTCCTTGAACAGACGCCAAATATCTTCGTCCTTCACTTCACGCTTGGTTTGATCAGCATAACGCTGAACAACGCGATCGAACTCGACTTGCAAAACGCTTAGGCTGAGATCAAGATTGTGATTAACCTAGCAGGGTACGCCATGCCGCCCTTTGACCAGACTGCGGAGTTTGCACGAATAACTGCTTCGTAGGTGCCGCCTGCACATCCTTTGGATCGATGAGCGGATATGGAACTTGCCACGGGAAGCTATCCAGATTCGCGTTCTGCTCGGCAGCGGCAAGCTCCGCGAGCTTCCATACCTTCTTGATTGCATCTTGATGAGAACCAGAGAAGGCTGTAAACACGAAGTTTCAATATATGGATGACGCTCAGACAGCTCAATCTGATTGCAATATTCCACAATCTTGCGTACTGCGCAGATTGGAGAAATCAATCTGAGGATCGATGCCCTTGAACGAGCAGATTCAAGCTCCACAGTGCAGCAGATCCACATTACCAGTGCGCTCACCGTTGCCGAAAAAGACAGCCTTCAACGCGATCCGCGCCAGCCAGCAAAGCCAGCTCGGTTGCGCACTGCCATGCCTTCATCGTTGGTGTGGGTGCAGGCTGAGCACAACAGACTCGCGGTTTGCTGTTGCGGTCGAGGAATTTCAATCTGGTCGGCGAACACATTTGGTGTGGTCATTTCGACTGTGGCCGGGATATTGATGATCATAGGATGCTCTGGCGTTGGCTGAATAACGTCTACAACGGCATCACAGACTTCCAAAGCATACTCAGGTTCTGTTCCGGTGAAAGATTCTGGTGAGTACTCGTAGGAAATATCGATATTATCGGCTTCGCCTTCAAGTTCTTGCACGGTTTCGCAGCATCCACTGCTAACTGCTTAATGCCTTCTTTTCCTTTGCGAAATACTACTTCGCGCTGGAGTACAGATGTGGAATTATAAAAGTGCACAATGGCGCGCTTGCAACCGCGCAGAGCCTCATATGTTTTGCGGATGAGATGTTCGCGGGCTTGTGTGAGTACGGCGATGGTGACGTCGTCGGGGATGAGATCGCGTTCGATGAGCATGCGAATGAAGTTGTAATCGGTTTCGGATGCCGATGGGAAGCCCACCTCAATCTCCTTGTATCCCATAGAAATCAGGAGGTTCCAAAAACGCAGTTTGCGTTCTGAATCCATTGGACTAACCAGAGATTGATTACCATCGCGAAGATCGACTGAACACCAGCGAGGAGCACGTTGCAGTTTCTTATCTGGCCATGTGCGCTGAGGATATTCGAAAGGAACCTGCTTATCGTAAGAAACATACTTGGTGTATGGCATACGACTTGGATGCTGAGGGCAGCCCTACATAACGCTGCTTGGGCAATCGAGGATCGTTATTCCCACCATTTGAAGCTGCTGCCAGTGGTGCTAAGTCAAATACTGAATTAGTCATTGCCCTACCTTACGAATAACGAGTAATTATATGGTTATTATGTACGCAATTTCATGCATATGTTACGTGAAATTGTGTGTTCCATTGTACGGGCTAGGCTAGGGAAAAAAAGACCGTCGTGTTCCGACATAAGAAATATTTTTCGCAATGTTATGAGAATGCTTTACGCCATAAAATGCGATAACGGGCTTCCTAAACGTCCTTCACAGAAGGCATTGCCCAACCAGGTATGACGCGAATTTGGCCATACAGCTCCCTAAAACGAGGAGAGTTCTGGCTAATCCATACGCTTGGCACGCGCCCATCAGCACTGCGCGAACCAATAAGGTTAAAACCGTTCTTATCTGTCAACCAATCAGGATGTTGGGTGGCAATAGCTAAACCTTCTTCTAAGGTCAGCGGCAATTTATTATCAGAGTCAATCAGTTTTACGCGCAACGTCTGGTTCACGGTTGACGTACTTAGTTCCTGTATGCGGATCGCAGACGATATAAAAAGGCCCTTCAGGAGGTTCACAGCCTTCTTGAGGTAAAAAGCTAGCAATATCGCGCGGAGGCATAGTAGTAAAACCAGCGTTACGACCAACAGCAGTGCGCGCAATCAAAGATTCAGGGGAAACGAGTTCGCGGGTAGGAACCAACAGAATATTTTCGCCCAAATTTTCGTACTGATCCGTATTAAGTAGCGCTATAAGAGGCTGCGCTAAAGCTCGAAACTCTGCGTGGCTCAAATCTGCAACATCTGCATATCCTAATTCAACAAGGCGGTTCAATTGCTGAACCGCCTGTCGAGCTACTACGTTAAGAATTGCCATGCAATAAATTTTACGCGATCTGCGAAGTGCTTGGAAACAACGACTTCAGCAATTTGGATAGCATTCAATGCTGCGCCCTTACGCAAATTGTCGTTGGTAATAAAGAAGCTTAAGCCCTTTTTGCCTTCTACAGACTGATCCTGACGGATGCGACTCACAAAGCTTGGATCCTTACCCGCAGCCTCCTGAGGTGTTGGAATATCCATAAGCTCCACACCTGGAGCATCAGCTAAGACTTCTCGAGCCATGTCTGGAGTAACATCATGTTCGAACTCAGCTTGAATGCTCATGCCATGAGACGTAAAGACTCCCACGCGCACACAGGTGCATGCAGCAAGCAGGCCTGGAATATGCAGAATCTTGCGGCTTTCATTGCGCCACTTCTGCTCCTCATCCGTCTCCTCACTACCGTCATCCACAATCGCCCCAATAAACGGCACAGCGTTGAATGCAATTGTCTTCACAATCTTAGTAGGCTCAGGGAATGCAATAGCCGAGCCATCGAACCTAAGCTGGTCTGCTCCTTGGTCCAGAGCTGCCTTAGCCTCGATTAACCAGCTGCAGCACACCATCACGACCCGCGCCAGCAACAGCTTGGTACGAGGATGCCGCAAAACGCTTCAATCCAAAATTATCGTGCAATACCTTCACCGCAGGCATAGCCGCCATCGTGGTGCAGTTAGGATTTGCAATAATACGGCTTGGCACATCGTTCAAATCTTCTGGATTAACCTCAGCCACAACCAAAGGAACATCATCATGCATACGCCATTGCGAAGAATTGTCAATAACGTAGGCGCCAGCTTCAGCGAAACGAGGAGCCCATATTTTAGAGGTGCCACCACCAGCGGAAAAAATAGCAATATCAATGCCGCTTAAATCTGCGGTAGCCACATCTTCTACTACCACATCATGGCCTTCAAAGTTCAACACCTGACCTGCTGAGCGAGCAGATGCCAAGAAACGCAAGTCTTTAATTGGGAAGCTGCGCTCAGCCAAGATGGAACGCATCACCATGCCCACCTGACCGGTAGCTCCCAAAACAGCGAGATTTACGCCTTTTTCGTTAATCTGTACCATTAGCGACCAGTACCTCCATAAACAACAGCTTCAATAGTTTGCGCGTCCAAACCAAATGCTGTGTGTACGCTGCGCACAGCGGTGGTTAAGTCTTCCAGTGGAACAACAGCTGAAATGCGAATTTCCGAGGTGGAAATCATCAGCACATTAATCGACTCATCAGACGGTGCCTGGAAGAAGCGAGCGGTAATGCCGAATGTGTTTTTCATGCCCACGCCTACCAGCGAAATCTTACCAATCTGCGTATTGACGTCAGCAGTCTTTGTATTCCAACTCGTCTTTGTGTGTGTCAATGAATTCCTGCACCTTACGCAGCTGCGATTCAGGGAAGGTAATGGAAATATCTGCCACAGCATGATCAGGATCTGTGGCAGCCAAGGCCTGCACAATAATGTCGATATTAATGCCAGCTTCAGCTAAACCATTAAACACTGCGGTTACGCGACCAGGACGGTCTGGAATACCGCGCAATGTTACCATTGCTTCGCTGCTATCATGAGCGATACCAGAGATAATAGGAGCCTCTGGTCCGGTCATGTCTGGGAAAATATCACCAATTGATGTTTCTGCCATGAGATCTCCTTGTACTAATCTCGGTTTGGAATGGAATCTAAATCTGCATATGTGCCCAGCACAATAGTTCCCTTACGCTTAGAGAAGGAGCTGCGCACATGAATAGGCATCTGGAAACGGCGAGCGTATTCTACGCAACGCAAAGCCAAAACTTTCGACCCCGATGCTGCCATTTCCAAAATCGCATCATACGTAATGGATTCAATGCGCTGAGCTGTTGGCACAATACGAGGATCTGCTGTGAACACGCCGTCAACATCCGTGTAAATCTCGCACACATCTGCACCCAAAGCCACAGCTAAAGCAACTGCAGATGTATCGGATCCACCGCGCCCCAAAGTAGTAGCGTCACCTCGTGAATTAACGCCTTGGAAGCCTGCGACAATAGCAATTTCGCCATTGCCAATCGCTGCCTTCACACGGTCTGGCTTAACAGCACGAATATGAGCAGCTCCATACTGAGTATCGGTCATGAAACCAGCCTGAGATCCTGTAAAGGAATGCGCTTTCTCGCCTTGTGCGTGAATAGCCATTGCAAGCAAAGACATGGAAATACGCTCACCTGCAGTCATGAGCATATCCATCTCACGTGCAGGAGGATTCGAGTCGATGCTCAGAGCCTGATCAATGAGTTCATCTGTGGTGTCTCCCATCGCGGAGACCACAACTACTACATCATTACCTTTTTTCTGAGTTTCGATAATACGGCGAGCAACGCGCTTAATAGATTCTGCGTCCGCTACGGAAGAACCGCCATACTTCTGTACTATAAGAGCCACATCAATCCCATCTGATTGAAACCGTGATTGAAATCTGTTGGTAGTTTTATCTTACGCAACTGTATTGATTTCTCCCATGTTTTGCATGCGCTATAGCCAGCTGGTGAGATAACGCCATATTTTTTAGCAACTTTTGATTGCGCTGGATATAGTTCGCTCGGCGAGCGCTTACGTTTGCGATAGACCAACGCCACGTAACGCTTATACGCTGCGCCTTCCTGCGAGCGCGCGTCCTAAGGTTATTTCATCGGCATATTCAAGGTCTGCTCCGACTGGAAGACCGCTGGCAAGACGAGTTATTTTTATGCCCACTGGTTCAAGCAGTCTACTCAAATATGTTGTTGTGCTTCGCCTTCAATATCTGGGTTGAGAGCCAAAATCACTTCTTGAATACCTTGATTATCTGCCCTCACTGTGCGCGTGACTTAAGTTCTGCTCATTTCCCTCTGAGATATGAGCACTTTGTGCAGCATTTTCTGCCTCCTGCATGCGACGCACAAGAGCAGCAATATTCAAATCTTGAGGAGCAACATTAGCCATAGGGTTAATAGCACCACCCAGAACGTGATACACCCGCGGAATTCATGCGTGCGTTCAATACTCATCACATCTTTTAGGCTCTTGAACCACACAAATAGTGGTATGGTCGTCGAGGATCCGCACATATTGAACAAAGACTCTTTTCGCACACATTGCCACATATTTCGCAGAAACGCACGCGTTCGCGCATGTCGATAATGGCTGAGCGAGCTCTTGAGCTTGTGATTCCTCTACAGACAGCAGATGAAAAAGCAATGCGCTGCGCTCCTTTTGAGATATACCTGGAAGCTTGGCAAAATCATCTATGAGCGTTTTGGATTGCTCCATCATAGGTGCTTGGCACGTATTTTTCTCCTCTTGTATTCTTTCTCTCATGCTTCTTGTGCTGCGTTTTGCTTTTTGACGAGGTTCTGCTCGGTAAGCGTTATACTGCTTTACTGCGCTTTGGCAGGATTGCGTTCATCGTCTGCAGCAAATTCAACGGTTTTTTTCGCGTTAAAAATCTTCTCAATATCTTGAACACTGAGCGTAGCTTGAGATTCTAATTGCTCATCATCCATAGAATACTGATCGTCTTCAGCGCTCACTTGCGGCTCAGGATGGGCAGCAGAGGTCTGCTCTATAGCAGGCTTCTCGGTTTGCTCAGCTGCGCGCACAACAGCAACTTCCTCATTATTCCCGACATTATTCCTGCGCGCGTAATGCACAGCGTTAGTGTTGCCCACACTCGCATGCTCCTGAGACACGTCCTGCGCCTCAGCGAGAACTGAGCTGTCCCCATGCATAAAATAATCAAGAGAGGCATCATCAGCCTTATCAGCCGTTTTTTTAGCAGAATCCTCAGTCTGTGTAGCTTGCGCATATGCAGCAGCGTTCTGCTCTTGTGCTAAGCCTGTATCTTCTTGACCATAGGAATGATTGCTAACCTCGTTAGCCCAAGGATCTATGCTGTTGCCTGTTGACGTGCCTACTGGTGAAGCATTCTGCTCAGCAGCATGGTCAGAGTTATCTGCGTCAGCATCCTGATTACCTCGCGCTGGCTTATCTGAACTATCTCCTGCATGTGTGCCATTGCTCATAGTGCGCATATTGGCTAATGCTGCTTGGGCAGCCATTTGTGCTACTTGAGCTTTTACCTGTGCACGCTGAGCCGGTGTTAAATTACGCAATGGCGTAACCGTTTGACCGTCAGCTGTTCGCGGCGCAGGAGCCACAGCTACCGGAGCTCCATAATGCTCTGCAAGTTTTGCATTGAGAATTTTCTGCAATGTTGTTTCGCCCAGCACTGGTTCACTCGATACGGCTAGACCGAAGGCATGCTGACTTAATGGATTAGCAAAGGTCAGCATCATAAGATGACGTCCTGCGCGTTCCTGCAACTGCACCTGTGAATATGCTCACTGCTTACCACAGAGCGAATCTTTTGCGGTAAGCATTGTATGAGAATATCCCACTGTTTTTGAGCTTCGTCAGGATTGAGGCTGACTGATGGCGCAGGTTTTGGCACTGGCGCTGATACTGGCGTTGGTTTCACCTGTACTTCAGGAATTTCAGTAGCCTGATTCTGCTGTACTGAAGAAGATACAATCTGTTCAGCAGGAGACTCGTGAACGCTTTGAGATTGCGGCGCAGATTGCGCTTGCTGAGTAGCTCTTGCCCTCGCACGTGGGGACAGCGCTTGTTGATTTTGCTCAGATTGAGCAAGTCGCGCTGAGCTAGACGCCGGTGCACTTGGAGCTGCAGATGCTGCTACTGTGTGCATCGGTTGTTCAGCAACCAGAAGCTGTGCAGCTAAAAGTTCCAAACGCATGCGCGGAGACATAGTTCCGCTCATAGAAGCTAAAGCGGCGTTAATGCGCTGAGCCATAAGGTCAAGCTGATGCAAGTTAAGGCGCTCCACTTGGTGTTGCATATCCTGAGTAACCTGCTCAGGTTGTCCAATATTTAAGGCTGATTCAGCTTCTCGTCCAGCAATAGCTAAAACAAGCAAATCGCGCACATAGGCGAGTAAATCTTCCACAAATTTTCGTGGATCAAAACCGCCCGTTACTACTTTTTCAATAACGCCATACAGGTCTGAACCATTACGCTCAATAATCGCGTTCATGGCATCGCGAATAAGACCATCAGGCGTGAAACCAAGCAGTGCCACAGAATCAGAATAGGTAATAGTTCCATCAATGGAGCCCACCATCAGCTGATCGAGCACGGACAAGGTATCACGCATAGATCCACCGCCCGCGCGCATGGCTAGCTTGAGCACACCAGCTTCCGGCTGAATACCTTCTTTTTCACACACACTTTCCAAATATGGTCCCATCACCTCTGGTGGAACCAATCGGAATGGATAATGATGTGTACGCGAACGAATAGTACCAATAACTTTATCTGGCTCAGTTGTGGCAAAAATAAACATCACATGCTCAGGTGGCTCTTCCACAATTTTCAGAAGTGCATTAAATGCGCTTCCAGTTACCATATGAGCTTCATCCAGAATAAAAATCTTGTAACGGTCACGTGCTGGAGCGAAAGTTGCTCGTTCACGCAATCCACGTGCATCATCAACACTGCCGTGGCTAGCCGCATCGATTTCCACCACATCAATAGATCCCGACCACTCGTCGATAAGTCTTTGCAGCTCTCGCATTCACCGCATGGATGCGAGGTTGGACCGTTCACACAGTTAATACAGCGTGCCAGAATACGCGCTGATGACGTTTTACCACAACCGCGAGGTCCCGAAAAAAGGTAGGCATGTGTAAGCTTACCCTCATCTAATGCGCGAGATAATGGTCGCGTAACATGATCTTGCCCAATAACTCCATCGAAAGTATCAGGCCTGTAACGTCGATACAGTGCTAATGCCATGGCTCTAGGCTACCTATTTCTTGGGACACATTGTGCTGGACCTGCACGCGCTAGCGCACGTGGGTGAGGAAGAAACTCCACCCGCGGAATTCCTTCTACTGCAACTTGCACATCTTCACCGTCTACGGTACACGATGCAAGTTTAAAATCATCATTATTCAGCTTTGCGCTTGCCTGTGCGCATGGTGAGCCTCGTGAAGATGCTGATTCAGATAAAGTACGTATTTGCTGCTCGAAAGCAGCATCTAGTGCTATCTGCTGTGCATATGTATGTGCTTGGGACTGGCAAATGAGATAACTTCCCGCACACACAATTATGCTTGCCAACATGCTCACAAGCCCCACAATAACAAGACCGAGCACAGTGCCTGAACCAGAATCTGCTTGTTTTAACCACCTCACACATCGATTTTTATTCCAACCATTCATGACGACTTCCTTGGGCTTGACCAACAACTGTAAAAGGAAGATGAGCATGCCCCAACGCAGCTACTGGGCAGGTTGTGCGAATGTCGAAAGATTCTTTTGCCCATAGCACTTTCACCTGAGTATTCACGCCTGCGCTACGTTGGGCAACGCGAATAGCTTCTCGCTGTGCTGTGCTTGTAGAGGCACCAGCTTGTTCAGACAGAATAACACTGTATGCAGCTTGTCGAGCAGCATCATGGCAATCCAATTGCACCATAACAATTCGCGTCATGCTTAGCACAAGTACGGCTACCGCTACGACAGTCGGAAACACAACAGCAAATTCAGCGGTGACCGCGCCACCATCATGAGCAGTGATGACATGGGTCACCTGCTGAAAAGCTGCACGCACTGCGTAGTGCGCTTTATACCATAGAGAGCGCATTGGTAATCAACTGCGATATGAGGGAACGAATAGCATCTGATTTGAGCAGAGCAACCAGGATTCCTGCGAAACTTGTTGCACCTACAAGAACAATTGCATATTCTGCTGTAGCCATTCCATCATCGGATGCACTCAGAGCACGAGTACTGCGTTGCAGGAAAGACTGCAAATGGAGGAATGAGTGAATCATCATAGTTTGTATAGTATCTTTCATAATTATCCTTTGTTTCGTTAAGTGAAGATCAAACTCTGAAGAGTTTGTAATTTCTATTGTGGAATGTGAAACTGAAAAATCAGGTATCACAATGTACATGTGAACCAATGTGAATAACCGTGTCGCAGCTGCTTCTTTGTCCACCCTTATCCACTCAAACCAAACCATGAAGAGAGCAGAGGAATAACCGTGAGCAGAACAAAACCAGGTAAGAAACATAAACCGAGAGGCAGTAAAATACCCACAGCTAGCTCATGCGAGGCATAACTAACGGCTATGTTTTCGTTATCACGCAATTGTTCTATTGCATTTTCAATACGCAATGAAGGCGATACTCCTCGTTTATATGCTGGCTCTAAAACATCATGCATAATGCTGAGCACACTATATCCCCGTGTAAGATACGGCTTCCACGCATAATCCCAATCTTGTGCAGACATCAAGCCTTGCGCAATATCTTGCAGAGCCTTCCCTGCTCATTGCTCAGCACACATCCCACTGTGCGTAAAGCCGCGGGTAAAGATGCTCCTTGCTGCAAACAGCTTTCTAGCATTTCCAGCACGAGCTCAGGGCTAAAATCATGCGCGCGGTCAATGCCGGAGCCTCTAACCAGCTGATGGATTCGGTGAATGAACAACAACATCATCATCTCCTTCTTCGTTGAAGCGTCATAAATTGAGGCATAAGTGACGGCTGCGTTGCTTTCTCGAAACGTTTAAGCAAAGCCTTCATCCACGCTAAACCGGCGGCATATAAGGTCACAGACAAAGCGATACATCCCCAACCCAGGGGCGAAGACGTCATAAAAACAAAAGCTATCTACTCCGCTTAGGCTGCTCACCAAGAAGGTAAAAAGAGGTAAGGCAAGCAAAACACGAATAGTCATACGAGCAACAGCAGTGGCATCTGTTCTTCGTTGGCTGCGTTGCTCGTGACGGCGAATATCTTCATGCAATATTTCTAGGCACTGAGCAGTGGAACAGCCTGCCATTTCGCTGAGCTTGCATACAGCACAGAGCTGATGTACAAAAGCATCTTCAGTCACATACTGACGAAAAGAGCTTGGATGCACTGTTGTGTGTACTAGTCTGCGCATTAAATAATCATCAATCGTTACTTGGGTATGCGGTCTATGACTCAGCTGTGCGCAGGCTTCATACAGTGATGCTCCTGCTTTCAGTATTGCTATCAGGCTAACAATAAGTTCTGTAGGAGTATAACGAGAAGAAGACGCTTGCTCGACTGATTGAAGCGCATAGCAAGCTCGCCAGTATTGCGTACTCTTCATGGTAAGGTTGCTCCAATTCGAGAGAATTCGATGGTTGAATCCGCATTAAGACTATCTTCATCTAGAGCGGGCACTAGGTTTTCGCACCACTGCTCAAAATCTTTACTGTTGTGCGGCTCATGTTTACCGTCCCAAGAGCTGAGGCGCTCTCCATATAGTTTCCCCTCATCCGAGACGCGTAGCCGTCCAATATGAGAAATATGTCGTCTTGTTTCTGTGCGTTCAATATGAATAACGAGGTCGAAGGCTCCTGCAGCTAATAAAGACATAGCAGGAACAGAAATATGGGCGAGTAAACCTAAAGTACACAGTCTTGAGGGAAGCCGTTCCAAACTATCTGCATGTATGGTAGCGATTGATCCGCGATGACCGGAATTGAGGGCACGCAATAAATCAGCTATTTCTTCTCCGCGGCATTCGCCTAGCACAATCCTATCGGGTCGCATACGCACTGTTGCCCGCACTAAACTGCTTAAGCTTACTTCTCCAGCACCTTCCGCATTAGCGTCTCGCACAACAAGTGATTCTCTATTCATATGCGCGCTGTGTTCTAATTCGTGAATTTCTTCGACCATAACAACACGTTCATCATCAGGAATAGCGGATAGTAAGGCTTTTACAAAAGTGGTTTTACCCGCTCCTGTTCCTCCACAGATAAGAATAGATTTTTTGCTGGCAATAATCCGATGGAAAAGAACGGTCCATTCACGAGGAAACATGCCCTGCTCCCCTAGTTGCTCCAGAGTGCTCAAATTATTATGGGGTAATCTAATCGATAAAGATGCTCCTTGAGGAACGATAGGTGCTAAAACAGCGTGCACACGTACTCCATCGTGAGAAGAAGCATCAGCTATAGGGCAGGCATCATCTAAACGTTTTCCTAAGCTAGCACATAGTTGAATAGCAAAATCACGTACAGCAGATGGACTGAGCCTGCCAATGTCGAGACTGCGTTCAACCATACCGTAGCCTTTATCTACCCATACTCGCCCATCACTTGTTACGGCAATATCTGTTACCCCATTTTCGTCAGCGAAAACAGATAGTGGACCTAGAAGCATAGTTGTCATGCCACTCTCCTTCCTCGCGTATTTCTGTGTGTGGTACCAGATTTATCGGGGCTATTCGTCAGGCAATATTCGCGAATGAATGCTTGTAATACTCGTTCATATTCAGGCTTTGCTTGTGGAAGAGGCCAGCCCTGAGCATCGCTACGAGTTATACGGGGATCGCTGGGAAGAGAACCATATATGCGAGCGTGAAGAAAATCTTCTACTTGTGCAACTGACATATGGCTGTTTCGTTTGCGTGTTTTACTTACTAACTTATTTATCGAGCAAGCGGATTCGAATAGTAGCGCAGACTCACAGTCGGAAAAATGCGGATGCATATTGTGGCGCATACATTCCAACAGCACAGAGCAGCGAGCAATACCTAAGGTTGTGCACTGCATAAGAATAACGGGAATAATGGTCAGTTGAGCTCGGGTGGATTTCCACGCAGCAATAACTTTATTGGGCACAGTGCGTCCGCAATCGCAAATAATAATATCGCTGTGCACACTGGCAGCTTCAAAAACTGCTTTTATCTCCCACCATTGAGTATCTCGATTTTCCCACGGGGAATACGGTAAAAGAGGTATGCCGTCCCATTGAATCAGTTCGTTCAGAAAACCTTCAGCATCAATAGACCCCAGTGGCGCTTGAATATTATGCCAGCGCAGACCTTCCTGTTCTTCGCATCCAGCAAGCACATCAAGACCGCCACCGGAAAAATCCACATCGATAACGCATGTGCGTAAACCTTCGTGCGCGCACAGTCGAGCTAACTGCAGGGCACAAGTACTTGCACCTAAGCCTCCGCTAGCACCCACAATAGGAAGAAGGATTACCGATGAGACCGCCGTTGCGGGAGCCGCCGTTGTAGGCGGCATAGTCAGTTTGTGCTCCTCGCCCTGCGTGCGTGCTGAGGACGTTGAGAACACTGAGTGTTGTGGCGAATAATAGTGAGTCATATTTCTACTGTGGAGCATATAAACTCAGAAATCCATGTGAGAGGAATATGTGAACCAATGTGAAAACACGCCGAGTTATCCACATAAATTCAGTACTCTTCTATGAACTGCACAGAATCAAACATTTCTAGATTTTTTCACTCATAGAGTGAGCAAAAATATTCATACTTTCGCTCAACATCAGAAGTAAATTTTCAATTGTGAAGATTCCCATTTTTCTTCATAAAAAATAGCCAAAATATTTGGCAAAATAACGGTAAAGAGTGCATAATAAAAGTACCAAGAGCAAAACTTAAGAGTGGAGCCCACACATGTAGCAGCCACGGAAGAGCTGAATGAGTAGGGGCGGACGAACAGACTTTACCGCCAGAACAATGAAGTTGTGCAGAGATTCCACTAAGTACTTAGTAAATACCGACTCTTCGGGGGTCGGTATTTTTATGTTTTCACCCCACACCAACTTCCGAAATTCATCAAGGAATTCTATAAAGGAACGACAAAGAAACTCATAAAGTTAAAAAGTCAGGCAACCTAATAGACTAGAGCTATGGTGCAACAATTTACTGATTAGAGCAAGCAAATACTTCGCAATCAAATTGCTGAGCATATTGCAGAAACCGAAAAAGAAGATAAGTATTCCGCTCTTACCGCGGATTACAAACCACTGCCCGACGATCGTTTCTACGATCGCGAGCTCAACTAACTTAAATTTAATAAGCGCGTTTTGGAATTAGCTCAAGACGAGACACTTCCTTTACTGGAACGCACGAATTTCGAAGCTATTTTTGCTAGCAATCTCGATGAATTCTTTATGGTGCGTGTAGCAGGTCTCAAACGCCGCATTAATTCTGGTATTGCTGTGCCAAGTGCAAGTGGTTTAAGCGCTCGTCAGCAGTTGCGAGAACTGACTGAGGGCGCGCATCGTCTGCAAGACGAGCATGCACACTACTTCAAAAGACACTTTGCTTCCTGCTTTAGAAGGAACATATAGTCATGCTCAAGTGGGCAGATCTTACTCCTTCTGAGCAAGAAAAACTTACTAAAGTCTATCGCCGCTATATTTTCCCGGTACTTACTCCTTTGGCGGTTGATCCAGCACACCCATTCCCTTATATTTCCGGTAATTCGTTGAATCTGGCTGTATTAGTAGAGAATGCAGCAAGCGGTAAAACTCATTTTGCTCGCGTGAAAATTCCAGATAATTTACCTCGTCTCTACCCAGTAGACCGCTTAACCAATGAGAATGCACCACTTGATGATCAGGCAGAGCGTCGCCATGGTTTTATTACTACGGAAAACCTTGTGCTCAGCCACATCGAAACGCTTTTTCCCAGGAATGACGATTAAGGAAGCACGCGCTTTCCGTTTAACTCGTAACGAAGATATTGACGTTGAAGAAGATGATGCAGAAAACCTGCTCAATGCTATGGAGCGAGAGCTTCTGCGTCGTCGTTTTCGATCTCCTATTCGTTTGGAGCTCTCGGATGTTACGAGCCCTTATCTCAGTAAGGTACTCATTACTCAGCTGGGGGTCGATGAATCTGAAGTTTATCGTTTGCCAGCTCCGCTGGACTTAACCCTGCCTGTTTGAATTACACGGCATTGACCGTCCAGATTTGAAGTATAAGTCCTTTATTCCAACAACGAACCGACAGATTGCTCAGGTAGAGACCAGTCGTGCGCAAGATATTTTTGCTGCAATCCGCGAAAACGATATTTTGCTGCACCATCCATACGACTCCTTCTCTACCTCTGTGCAGGCATTCTTAGAGCAAGCCGCGAACGATCCGAAGGTTCTTGCCATTAAGCAAACCTTGTATCGAACCTCCGGTAATTCGCCGATTATTGATGCTTTGATTGACGCTGCTCATGCCGGCAAACAGGTTTTGGCTTTGGTAGAAATTAAAGCTCGATTTGATGAAGAAGCCAATATTGCGTGGGCTCGTAAGCTTGAACGCGCGGGCGTGCACGTGGTGTATGGCATTGTGGGTTTGAAGACTCATTCCAAACTGTCGATGGTGGTGCGCAGCGAGAACGATGGTTTGCGCCGTTACTGCCATATTGGAACGGGTAATTACAATCCAAAGACCGCACGTATGTATACGGATATGGGTTTGCTCACCTGCGATCCTGTAGTTGGTCAAGATTTAACACGCTTGTTTAACCAGCTGTCTGGATATGCTCCAAAATCGAGTTTCCATCGTTTGCTTGTGGCTCCTCGAACCATTCGTACTGGCCTTATTGAGCGCATTCAGCGCGAAGAACAGGCAACCCGCGACGGTAAAGAAGCATGGATTAAGATTAAGGTTAATTCCCTTGTCGATGAAAAGTGCATTGATGCTTTGTATCGCGCTAGCCAGGCAGGAGTAAAAATCGATATTGTTGAACGCGGCATTTGCGCTCTAAAGCCTGGCGTTCCTGGTCTTAGCGACACTATTCGTGTACGCTCCATTTTGGGGCGTTTCCTAGAGCATAGTCGCATCTTTGCTTTTGCTAACTCTCAAGGTCCGCAAATTGGTGAAGGTCCTATGAGCGGTCCTGAAGTATGGATTGGCTCTGCAGACTTGATGCACCGCAATCTCGACCGTCGAGTTGAAGCATTGGTTCGCATCACAGATCCTGCACAAATTCAGGAACTGCTCGACTATATCGATACGCAAATGTCTGATGCAACAAGTTCGTGGCACATGTTGTCAGACGGTTCGTATGAGCGTCACAGCACAGATGAACAAGGCAATCCTTTGCAAGATAGCCAATCATTACTCATCGAACAACACACACGTCGTAAGCGTTCATAAACAATATGGCATCACGAAGTATTCAAGCGGCTGGCTCGGTGGTCTATCGCACTACCGAGTTCGGTCAATTGCGCGTATGCGTTATTCATCGTCCGCGCTATAACGATTGGAGTTTTCCTAAAGGGAAGCTCGATGCTGATGAATCTTTAGTTCATGCTGCTGTGCGTGAAACTGCTGAGGAAACAGGTGTTCATATTGTTCTTCAAGCACCTTTGGCGCGTATATCGTATGTTCTAGGTGCTGATAATTCTGATGCCGTGGTCTCAAACAAAAAAGCTCGCACAGGCGTAAAGAAATATGTCAGTTATTGGATAGCTCGCGATATTCCTGAGCATATGCTCAACGCGCGTTCAGCGAGCTTTGGTCAGATAATCCATCGTACCGTCAACGAAACAGATGAGATACGCTGGCTCAGTATTGATGATGCCTTAAATTTACTGACGCGAGCAGACGATAAAAATATTTTACTTGATTTTTCTCGCCGCGTTTCAGCGCATCAACAGCATAGCTGCACGCTTAGTATTGCTCGCCAAGCAAGCGCCATATCGAAGAAAAAAATGGGGCGGCTCGTCGCCATCTCGTCCGCTCTCTCCTCTGGGAGCTGCTCAAGTACATGCTCTTGTCACAGAGTTAAGTTGCTATATGCCTCACGAAATATATACAGATACTACGGTTGCATGCCAGCGCACAGCAGAGCCGTGGCATAATCTCACTCATCTTCCAGTGCGAGCTTTAAGTCACGCTGATGAATCTGCTTCTAAACATAGCCATCGCGGAAGTAATGCAACTGAACACAATCCTTTTGTATCGCAGTTGGAACAGACTATGGAAAATATCATGCAGTCATCTTTGCCTTGCGCAGCTCTTATTGTTGCCAAGCAGCATTTGAGCAGTACAGCAGATTTTTTCTCTCCTCTAGCAGCAGACCCAACAGTTTCGCGCGAACTTATACAAATTTTTACGCGGTAAGAAAGCTTTAGCTCCTGGACAAGCAGTAGCTCTTACCATAGAATCAAATCCTTGCACTGTTACAAGCGTCCAGAAAGTAGAACCTATTGTCTTCTAATTCAACCGGAATTTCTCATGCAGGTACTGCTTTTGCAGCACATCGTAGCGGAGCGCAACGTTTTTCACGGCCAATGCAGCTCAATCAAGCACTCATCGACCATATGGCTGGCGGAGCCGATCCGCAGGCACTGCGTGAGCTAGCACATTCCACTGCCGAAGCTCTGCTCGACCGTGTTCGCCATACTCAAGATGAACAGATTGTGCAACGCGTTATTACTCTCGTAGATACCGAGGGTGTGGATACTATTGCAGAATTATGGGCAAACTCAGAAGCTGAATCTTTACCAGGAATTCTGTGGCGCTTGTACACCATGCGCACGTGGATGCAGCGCAATCAGAAGTCTTTAGCTGTTTTATGAATCGAAGTCGAGCTTCCACCCACCGCTGCCAGCGCTATTACCGGCGTTAATATTTCACCGGAAGCCTCGGATATAGCGCGAACTGCTGATTCTATTCTGTCTGGCGCTTTTACCGGTGATCTTTCTATCGCTTTAGAAAGATCATCTACCTTCTGTGGCGTAGTAGCGCGTGCTTTGTTTGAACGCGCCTCACAGCTAGCTCCTGGAACACATCGCACTGCGGTTATAAAGAACGCGAAACATTTAGCGGGCACAGCAAAAGAATTTGCTCAGGGCGCGAAACTGTGGAGAAGCGGCGAACTTCATTAAGTTTTCTCTGACTGCTTAACTTGTGTCGCGAGCCCTCAACACGTTACAATATAAGTCGCGTCAAGCCGTGCTAAGCCCCGGGCTTCATTTTTTGCCGCTGCGAGCGGCCTGCGCGCCGACAGGCGCTTTCGCGGTTTGACGCTTTGCTCTACTGTTTGGTTTCGCTTGTTTTGCTTAGCTTGTTTCGCTTCGCTGAAAATACATTAAACATCATAGAATACGCAATTATCACGCGCGTTATAAGTTTCAGCTATACCTTACTTTGCTAAAACTACTTCGTTTTACTCTACTCTGCCTTAAAATGAAGAACATTGCATCCGTTCTACTTCTCGAGGGGAGAAAAACATGGCACGTATTCGTACTACTCACGTTGGATCGCTTCCACGTACCGACAGCCTGCTTGCTGCTAATGAAGCACATGCGCAGGGCGAGCTGAGCGACGAGCAATTTGCTCAGATTGTTACTGATGAAACAAATCAGGTGGTTGAAAAGCAGAAGAATATCGGCATCGATATTGTGAACGATGGTGAGTATGGTCATGCCATGACTACCAAGGTAGATTACGGCGCTTGGTGGAGCTACTCTTTCCAGCGTTTTAGCGGTTTGGAAGTTCTTGATAATCCACCTGCACATAAGCCAACTCCTGAAGGCAAGCTCGAGTTAGATGCATTTACTGACCGCCGCGACTGGGTTAAGTTTGCAGATGCTTATTCTGACCCAACCTCAGGCATTCATATTGCCGATGGGCAAAGTGTTGTGTTCCCAACCGTTACTGGCGAGATTAAGTATACAGGTCAGGAAACTGTTCAGCGCGATATTAACGCACTGAAGGCCGCTTTAGAGAAGGCAGGTAAGCCTGTTTCTGATGGTTTTATTGCCAGCGTATCCCCTGCTTCTGCAGCCCGCGTAGGTAATGCCTACTATGATAATGATGAAGAATCCGTATGGGCTTGGGCTAGGGCTTTGCGCGAAGAATACAAGGCTATTACCGATGCTGGTTTAACAGTACAGATTGATGCTCCAGATTTGACTGAGTCTTGGGATCAGTTCAAGGTTGAACCTGATTTAGATGCTTACCGTGAATTCTCTCGTGTGCGCATTGAGGCTTTGAACTCCGCTTTGGAAGGCATTGACCCTGCTCTCGTGCGTTATCACGTATGCTGGGGTTCATGGCATAGTACACTCCACAGATTTGGAGTTCAAGAAGATTGTGGATTTGGCTTTGTCCGTTAACGCTAACGGTTTGACTTTCGAGGCAGCTAATGCACGCCATGAACACGAATGGAAGATTTGGAAGGATATTGAGCTTCCTGCTGAGAAGTACTTGATTCCTGGTGTTGTTAGCCACTCTACAAATATTGTGGAGCATCCTGAACTCGTGGCAGAACGCATTGAACGTTTTGCTTCTATCGTGGGTGCTGACCGCGTTGTTGCTTCTACCGACTGCGGTATGGGTGGACGTATTCACTCCCATATTGGTTGGGCAAAGCTGGAATCCTTGGCTCAGGGTGCGAAGATTGCTTCTGAAAACTTGGCATAGTTTCTAGCACCTCACTCCACCAATTGTCCAGGCTCAGTTGCTGTGCATATCGCGCGGTAACCGAGCCTTACATTATTGTGAGCATCTTCTCAGCAGTGTTTCACGTGGAACACGCATATACGAAATATGAAGAGTGACGCACTTGTTATGCCACTTTTAAGCGGAAAGTGACATAACAAGTGTATCTATGAATACAATCTGCAACCAAGCTCGCAAAATCAGAACGCAAAGCATCCCCCTCACCCAAAACAAAACCTATAAAACCAGCAAAGTGACTTTTTGGGGTTTTGGTTTGGCTTATCTGGTTATTATTGCGGTGTGTAGGAGCCCTAGGGTGGTTCGTGAAGCGTGACTTGGTAGAGCGTTCCATGATTCAAGAACCCGTTTCTATCTGGTTAAGCGTATAACCCAAGACGCGAAACATGACTTGCTCTAGCAGTCCACGATTCACGCACAGCACGAAGACTGAAAACACTCTCAACGATGACCGTGAGCATTGTTGGCGTTGTGCGCTCACAACTTTCAGACACCTGCAACCTTCACAACCCCACTAAAAACCGAAGAACCAGCAAAGTCGAGAAAGTTAAAGCTGGCATGCCCAACCAAAAGCACACCAGCCCCAACTTAACAATCACACGCTAGGTTATAGAAAGACATAAGGCTTGGATTCACAAAGAAATCTTATAAAACCATTAATCCTTAATCTTCTTCATTATTACGCGCCTTCTTACGAGCACTAGCGTGACGATATAAATCACGTGCCGCTACACTGAGCAAAGCTAGGCAGAGAACTGCCACAACAGTTTTCCACAGCATAGACACCCCACATCCACAACGGAGTTACCCGAACAATAGTAGAGTCATTCGATAACCCGTTCATTGCGTTAGAGCGGGAAATCGCAAAACTAATATTCTTCGCGGCTCGCTGCATGTGTGCTACTACTCCATCAGTCATATCCGCTTGGTCAAGCTTCCATAACTTAGCATCGGTATTGAGCCATAAATCAGTTCCAGCTTCCAATCCTTCACGCAAATCCTCGTAAGCAAAAACAGAGTAAGATGCTTGATCCGTAACAACGAAGCCTTCAAAACCCCATTCGCCACGCAGCACGTTGGTCATCAATGCTTTGCTTCCACCTGTCCATCGTGCTCCAATACGATTCATAGAAGCCATCATGCCCAAAGCACCACCATCGCGCACAGACATTTCAAAAGGCTTGAGATACAAATCTCGAATGCTTTGTTCATTTGCCAGCATCACTCCACCAGTACGATTCGTTTCTTGGTCATTGAGGGCGAAATGCTTCACTGTTGCTAGTGCACCTTTACTGCGAGCGCCAGCCACAATTGCAGCATTCATTGCTCCAGAAATGTGAGGATCCTCCGAGAAGTATTCGAAATTACGACCAGAATAAGGACTGCGATGAATATTGGCTGCTGCTCCATACCAGATTGCCACCTTCAAAGCGATAGAATCCTCTCCAATGGCTTCACCAAAGTCACGTGCAAGACCCGTATTCCATGTAGCGGCAACCACCACTTCAGGCGCATACCCCACACCGTTTTCTCCGCCTACCAGAGTGCTCGAAATTCCTGCTGGACCATCCTTATCTACAGTTGCAGGCAACTGGGTAGAGTCCACGGATTTCGTAGCATATCCGCCAATACGAACCAATTCATCAAGATCTTGAACGCTCATTTGTTCAATCGCAGCAGTCCAAGCTTTATCCGTAGAATCGGTTTTCATTAATGTTGCCATATTGAGTTTGCCCAAGGATTTATCAATCTGACCTGTGCGCGGTGTAGCTTTCGGCTGAGTTACTGTTGTGTCAATTTCTAGTGCCTTCACGAAATCATCTGGAGCTGTCCATGAACCATCTGCATATGTGCGTGGCCACGTTCCTTCCCAGTCAGAACGAGAAGGTACTGCGCTGAAGAGTCGTATGTTGTTATGTCGGCATCGGCAAACTGGTTAACTACTGGTTGTCCTGTTACCACAGATTTTGCATATGTCGTGTCATCAAAATTCTGCTGCACTTTCTTAACCACAAACTCTTTACGACCATCAGCAGTCATACCATCAGCTGTACTCTTCGATTTTGTCGCCAAAATATTATTCACAGCCGCATGTGCATCGGTTGCTGCAGTAAAGTAGAAATCTCCTGCATCCACAATATATGTGCCCTTGCCGTAAGCATCGTAGCTTTTCATTGCTTCTTTCGACACATGCACACTAACAGTTTCGCTCTTACCTGGCTCTATCACAGCAGTCTTAGCGTAACCTACAAGCTCCACTGCTGACTTCTCAATATGGTTGCGCTTATCGTAATCCGTATATGGAGATTGCATATACAGCTGAACTACATCCTTACCCGCAACTTTTCCCGTATTTTTTACGTCAATACTAAAATCGTATCCATCTTTCGATTCAGATTGCGCGAAATTGCTCCATTCAAAACTCGTGTATGACAAGCCATAACCAAATGGGAACTGCACTTGCTTCTCATAATTGAATGCGCCAGCTTTTTCATTGCCCTAAAACAGCGTCTTCATAACGTGTTTCGTAATAACGATAGCCCACATAAATTCCTTCTTGATAAGCAATATAGGCATTTCCACGCTCCACCTGAGAATTAGCAATAGAATAACGTCCAAAGTTGTGTATAGATGGTGCACTTTGTGAATCATATGCATAGGTGTCTGGGAGATGTCCAGAAGGATTGGTTTGTCCTGTAAGAACATCCGCAACTCCAATTGCGCCTGTTTGACCGAGACCACCTACCCAAAGAGCTGCATCAACTTTCTTCTCTACAAGCGACCCTAATTCCACAGCATTTTGAGTATTGAGAATAACCACAACAGTCGAGAAGTTATTGCGTGCCATATCAAGAAGTTCTTGCTCGTCTTTGTCTAGCTGCAAATATGTTGATCCAGACTCCAAGGTCTTCGTTGACAGGTCAGAGCTTTCACTTCCTGTACGACCGATAACAACCACAGCAGCATCTTTATACTCATCGAAAGAATTTTTCACTTCATCGGTATAGAGATTTACTGGCACTTCATTAACCGCAAGTTTTCCTCGACCAAAAACATCAGGAACTGTTTTACGATAATCTTTGCCTGCTCCCGTTTTATAAAACTCAGTAACAGTTGGATTAACCTGTAAAACCAGCCTGTTCAAAAAGCAGTTTCAAAATTTATTGCTTTCTTTACATCAATCGATCCGGCACCGCCGCCTCCATATACAGGGTCAACGAAACTTTGACCAAGTACAGTGATTTTTGCTGAAGATTTTAATGGTAAGGCATTTTTCTGATTAATCAATAAAGTGCTACCTTCACGGAGAATATCAGAGCCAAATTCTTTCAGTGCTTTCTCACGCTCTACGTCGCTCTTATAAGAGGATGCAAAATGTTGTGTATTCTTATCTCCTGTTGAAACAATTTTAGTTTGAGGCTGATTAAAATACACAGAAATTAAATCTGCATATTGTCGCGAATACATATGACCAATAACCGTAGCAACGCAAAAGCACGGCTGCAATAGCAATCATTATTGCTGAAGTTAGTATCGATAACGGTTTTTACTTTCTTTCCGAGTTTTTCTTAACCATTTTCTCTCCTTTGAAAAATACACGAAAAACTACTGCAGTACTTCCTACAGCAATCAGCGTGTTTTCAGTCTAAAACCTATTTTTTCGCCGCTAAACGTAAGAACGTACACAACCGAATTTTGACGCAAACAGCACTGTTTTACCCTCAACTTCGCGTAGACTGAAAGAAGAGAAAAGAAGAAAGGAATTGCTAAGCAATGAGGCTGGCTCTTGTAGATGACGATGCAGAAATTCGCTCTCTTTTGCGCGCTTATGTTCAGCGCTACAACACGGAGTATGGAACTTCTATATCAACATATGACTTCACTCGCGGAAGTGACTTACTCCATAACTATGAGCGTGGCGTATTCGACGTTATTTTTCTCGACATAGAGATGCCGGGTATTAACGGTATGGAAACGGCTACGCAAATTCGTCGTATCGATGATGCTGTAGCTCTTGTTTTTGTTACTCATCTTGCTCAATTCGCTGTGCAAGGTTATGAGGTTCAAGCAAGCGATTACATTATTAAGCCATTATCGTATTTCGATTTTGCCATGAAAAATAACGCGCATATTAAAAACGATTGAGGGGAAAACAAGTACCGTTCTCGCCATAACTACTACTGACGGTTTGCGATCAATTAATCTTGCCGACGTTAGTTTTCTAGAAGCACGAGATCACTATGTCTTCATCTCTACTGGCATGGAGCAGTCTATAAAGTCCGCGATAGTATGACAAATCAGTCACGTGTTTTTGAACAATATGGATTTTTGCGTGTTCATAAAAGTTTTGCCGTAAATATGAAGCATATCGAAGCAATCTATACAACTGAAATCATATGTGCTGGACGCAGTATTCCTATTGGACGTTCGTATAAAAAGATGTACAGCCTGCCTTTTTTTAGCCTACGTGGGAGGGCAATGATGACAGTTATTCTAAGCTTTTTGAATCCTTCCGATTTGTTATTACTCTTTGGCTATGTATGTGGATATTTTTACGACGCAGTGTTCCTCACTCACAATCCTACGCTTTTGCTCTACCCCTATCTGCAGTGTGCGGATTAACCATTACGTCTTTAAATCCCATCTTTTTCGTGAATATTGCCACTCGCCTGCAGCCCTCTGTTAATCTAACTCTTGCTATGAGCATGTGGATTGCAGTTGTCTTTTATTGCGCCGCTTTTTCTTATTAAATGGTGTTATGCAACGTCATGGACGGATGCCATGTCTCGATGGATCCTCGGTATTTGCGTAGAGCGTTTTTAACATCTTTTTATTCGCAATATTTTATTTAATATTATTATTCCTGACTTTATTTCAAGTCATCCTTTCGCTGCCATGCTTATTATTTGTGTGAGTTATGGTTTAACTATTTGGGCTGCAAGCGTGTGGCTTAGTCCGTTATTTGACAAAATTATGTATCCTCTATTCAGAGAAAGTAAAAAGACTATGCGTTCTCTATGGCATAAGTTTTGTTGTCATCTATGTTACGAGTAATTATGCTATTGAGATTGTAGAATACCACATACCTCGCATTACGAACACTATAACGTGCATATTCTTTCTATTCTGAGCTTTACCAGCTCAATGGCAGGGCTAATAGCTGTCGTTATTTTTCTCTTTCAATATGCATTGCACCATATTACTCAGCTTCAGCAAGAAACAGCATTACTCGAACTGCTCAGCGCGCAACGCTCTAGCCAGTACGAAACAATGAAAACAACTATGGAAGTGATGAACGAGCATATTCACAACTTCAAACATCAAGTGCTCGCCTTATCTTCCCCACATAATCAGTCTCAGCACGACTATGTGCAACATACTCAAGAACTTATCGATCGTTACGACTCCATTATTCGCACAGGAAATGAAGCCTTAGATATTATTCTCAACCAGCATCGCATTGAATGTGCACGAGATAATATTCGTTTTAGTTGCATGGTTGACCGAGTGAACGTAGAGCGTATTCATATGGTCGATTTATATACGATTGTGGGAAATGCACTTGATAACGCGCAAGAATACGTAAAACGCTTAGACGATGATGAGAAAAAAGTTATTGCTCTAACCATACGTGAGCATGGCAATATGGTTGTTTTTCAATGCGATAACTATTTTGACGATACTCACGATGAGTTAACTCTCCATGATGGTTTACCAGCTACAACCAAAGATAATTCATGGGCTCACGGCATCGGCTTAAATCTATACGCGCTCTTGCCACACGTTATGGTGGCGATATGATTGTGCGCACGCATGACCATATGTTTTCACTCACTGTTTCCGTGCGCTCTTAACTCTACTCGCCCCTGAGGGTCACGTTGTGAACATCACAACGTCTAAGCTACCACCTGCTCCTAGTATGTTTGTTGAGAGATGAGCTTCATACAGTCAGAAGGAGAGAGAATGAGTAAGGTTAAAGCCGTTGCTACATGGCTGACGAAATAGTTCACTGCTATTGTGCTCGTATGGGCAGTTTTTAATTATTTTGTGCCGAACACAAGTTTATGGGCAAAATCTTATACCGGTTATTTGCTGAGCATTGTGCTTTTCGGCATGGGGTTGACTTTATCTGTTGATGATTTTGTGCGTACAGCAAAGCAACCATTTATGGTTATTGTGGGAACTGTTGCGCATTACGTTATTATGCCGCTTATTGCTGTTGCTTTATGCGCGCTTTTTCCATTTAAGCAATCACTTGCCGTGGGCGTTATTCTCGTTGGATGTTGCCCGTCAGGAACATCATCGAATGTTATGAGTTTTCTTGCCCGCGGAGATGTCGCTTTTAGACGTTTCTATCGGTATCTTGTCAACATTATTAGCGCCATTCCTCATTCCACTGCTTATGCAACTTCTTGCGTCGCAATATGTAGCTATTCCTTGGCAATCATTGTTCTGGAGCGCTGTAAAAGTTGTGCTTATTCCTGTAGCGTTGGGAGTGCTCTGTCATATGGTTTTCAAAGAGAAAATTGAGATGGTCACTCCTGTGCTGCCTATCGTATCTCAGGTTGCTATTTTGCTTATTATTGGTGTGGTTGTAGCTGCTAATCATACGAAGTTATTCAGCTCAGAAAGTCTGTTAGCTCTTCCTGTTGTTATGTTGCATAATCTGTGTGGATACGCTTTGGGATACGGTTTTTCTCGCGCTATGTATGCAGTTTATCCTCACGGATTTAAGTATGCCCAGCAGAAAGCAATTACTTTCGAAGTGGGAATGCAAGACTCTGGTTTAGGTGCAACATTAGCTCTGACCTCTTTTGCAGCCGCACCGCTGACTGCAATTCCATCAACATTCTTTAGCGTTTGGCATAATATTTCCGGTTCTGTGCTGTCTGCATGGTGGCGCAACCGTGATGATCGTTTAGGTATTCCAGCAGATTCAGTTGATGGGAAACCTGCACTCGACTAAAGAGAAGCTTATAAGCAAGCAGGCCTACACTCACGTCATGAGGAGATGATTGCTATAACTTAGCTCATAGATGTCAAAACCTATCAATAATCAGTTCTCACATTTTAAGAAGATACAGAATGACGAACATTCCTGTTCTTGAGTTATCTCCTGTTACTCGTACATAATCTAGTAACAGGACTTAAACGGACAAAACGAACAATATTACACGCTATCAATCTTCAGGTTCTATTCCAACACTGTATTTGATACAATTTAACGCTGGTGCGTAAGTCATGTGTTTAATCTCGAAATCCCTTGATTTACAGGGATTATCGCCTTTCTGCGGAGCTTCCGTCACTGCTTTCCGTGGCGGTTTTTGTATGATTTTGGGGCTTTCCTGTGGCTCTTGCCGGTGTGTCTGTTTACGTTTTTCGTACCCCTTGGCGAGCAATCGTTAAAAGGTTTACAGATTGCAAATTATCTGACTAACACTCCAATAATGAACGCCTGGATTACCGATATGATTGGTATTAGCAGAAAAGGGTACAAACAAGAAATGTTCCCAAATCGCCAAGTGCTTTCATCCAATTCTTAAATTCATAATCCTTGTGCCCCTCTGTGCCGGGAATAACAATTTTGCTCTTATATTTTTCCTTGAAATAACAGACAATCTAACAGCAAAAATCTCCTGCATTTAAGATGCTCCACTGAATATAGCTCATCCAAAACAAGTTCCAAAAACCAATAATTGGGGAATGCATAAGGCTCGCAAACCGAATAAACAAAAACATATCCCAACGAGGCCGATAGTGAAATATGAGATTTATCTTTTTCTCTTGCGCTGTCATTGGTAAAAGGAGCTGCCTTTTTGAATGGCCTTTTGGATAAGAGTCCAAAAACCATCTTGGATTGATCAGTGCCAAGCTTGCGACAGCCCCATTAAAAATTGCGGCGATCGCCACGCCGTCAAGTATTGCTCGTAGGATATCCATCAACTTTTATCTTTCTCATTCCATAAATCCGAATCCAAAAATTCTTTTACAAACGTCAGATACGCCTCCGTGTTTTGCGTCATCTCCTCGCAGTGCCCATAGCCTTGCCAGATTTTTCCGTTTTGGGATAATGTTTCTTGATACTTCTTTTTGCGTGTCCAAGATTCGGATCTTTGTCCCCATAGGAAAAGATGACCTCTTTCTGCCTATCTTCCAATAAGTGCGGGAAGCGGATGTGCCCGCAATCGTACACAATGTTTCTGATGCTCTGCTTGTCCATCGAAACAAGTGTGTCAACCAGCAGCTTCGCGTGCTTTCCATAGCGCTTGGCGACCTGACTGATCGCCGTTTGGGGATCTTGCCGTACTTTCTTTTGTTTACTCAGAAATACATGCCCCAGCATTTTTGAGATAAGTCCTGCGTTTTCAAAAAGCTGGTTTCCTTCAAAGAACAGTTTTTGAATGTGCAAGTTTTTATCCTTGACCAGTTCAAAGAGAACTCCTCCACCCAGGGAAGCGCCAAAGACCATCCTTATGGCACAAAGATCATGCTCCTTTAAATAACAGGCAAGCGTGGCTGCTTCCTCAGTTGTGCTGATATAGGGATTTCTTTTGCCTTCCCATGCCCGGAAAAATTCATGGGATGGATAAGGACGATGGTCTCTTGTTTATCTTGATTGATGTCATGAATTACCATGATCACACCTCCTTGAAATCGCTCCCTTTGCCCACGGTGCCATTGATTTTTCTGGCCACTAAAAAACACTCTGACCAAGGACTGGTCGGTAGAAGTTCGCATTGCAGGAGTTCAAAACCGTTTTGACAGATAAATGCTTTTAAATTCTGCAAGTTTCCAGCTGTGAAAAACACGAAATCCGATTCTTTTCATCAGCCACAGCTTGAGTCGATGGATCTTTTCTTCAGCGACAAAGGTGGGTGCGATCAGTAAGCCATCTGTTTTAAGAACGCGATGAATTTCTTCTAAGGCCTTTTTTGGCTTTGGCATAATGTGCAGCGTATTAGCTATAAGCACAACATCAAAGCGATTGCTGTCAAAGGAAAGTGCTGTCGCATCTTCCACGCAAAAGCAAAGATTTGAAGACTTTTCCCTTTTCTTTGCCTCTGCAATCATGCATTCTGAGAAATCTGTAGCAAGCCATGTTTTTTTGCCTTTGGCGCAAGCGAAGGCTAAGCTGTCCAGTGCCACATCCCAGCTCCAGCACAGATTGCTCATCCGACAAATGTGCTTCGATTTTCTTGATTAATGTCTCATAGAGTTGTTTGTTTCCTTTTTTTCCTGTATTCGCGTATAGAGCTTGGCAATGCGATCCCAGAAGCTTTTATTATCCCGATTTTCTTTTTGTTTCATGATTTAAGTTCCCTTATTGAACCCGCACACATAAGCCCGCCAAGACAGCAGAGCCCACAAGTATAGCGATGACATGGATGCGGTGATCTTTTTTGTTGTAGCCAAAAAGCTGCGGGCCCAACAAGGCTTTTGACTTCCGAATAAAAATGCGGAAAGAACGTAGACCTACAAAGCAAAAACCAATCAAAGAAGAAAATATAAAAGACTTTCAGCAAAAGCATCATCACGGCAAGGCGTATATAAAACTGCAAGAAGGTAAAGCCATTCTTGATACCGTCTACTGCACCGACAATAACAGCTCCCGCCATACAAAGCATCGCCAGCAGGGCTAAGCTCCAGCCGAGGATATGCTGTCCGCGAAAACGTTCTGGTTTTTCCTCGACGGCTTCATAAACGGCTTTGGGTGCTGGTGTAAAAAACTTCTTGTCCTGGATAAAACCTACGCCCGCCAATAAAAGTAAGAAAAGCCCTGCCATCATAATCGAAGATAGGAAAAGCATCAGAATCATCGTTTGCCTCCATACTGTGCAGCTTCCGGCAAAAAACCACCCTGCGCACCTTCTGGGGTGTCATCGCTTTCGTCGTAGCTGTCATAGGGCGCCGCAGGATCAACGGGCTTTTGTTTACAAAAAGCATTACACGCTTTATCGGTATGAGCAAAGACAAAGTCGAAGTCGCGGCTGTAACCGGTATGTCCGGTAATGAACATCGGACGTGAGTTTTCGTTCTTCAAGCTTTGCCTTCAAAGCGGCAAGAGAGCGAATGGCGAGCTTGTTGTTTTCCGCCAATGCATTGATAAAGCTATAGCCGCCGTCATAGCCCAGCCAGATGGTATCACCCAAGAACACATAGGCATCGTCAATGAGATAAACCAGATGTCCCCAAGTGTGCCCCGGCACTAAGAAAGCCTCTATGCGGATGTCGCCGATCTGAAAGACTTCGCCGTCTTTCAGCAGCGTTTTTTCGTTTTTAATCATGACCTGCGGCAGCTTGTAGAGGCCAAAAGCTCACCTTGCGGCGCACTTCACCTGTAAGATAACGATTTTCAATTTCTCCGACATAAAGATGGGCATACCGGAAAAAGGTCATCGTTGTCTGCCTCAACCGCACCCACATGATCGGTGTCCTGATGCGTGATGAGAATATCTGTGATCTTTGCCGGATCCAGATCCAGCCATTTCATCTTCTCTTTCAAGCGCGGATAGTTGTAGCCGGCATCCAGCATGATGGTCTGCTCTTCTTTCGTATAAAAGAAGACATTGGCAGCGTATTCCCGCACACAGCACACATGTTCATCAATCAAGCCGGTATTGAGCGGCTTAAAGATGCCTTTACCCCGATAGCCGCGCGACATGATTTTTAGTTGAAATTCTGTAGCTTTCTTAGACATAACGATTGTTCCTTTCTTTATCTCCAATCAGCAATCAGTGAGCATGGATAACATCTGATGTGGGCTGGTTTTTGTTCACATCAATCCCCAAGCAACATATTTTTTTAAACAAAGTTTTCGTTTTATCCATGTTTAGACCTGCTCTTTTATACATATTAAAGAAAAACAACTAAGAGAAGTTTATGCTAATTGTTTTTCATAGCGTATTTTTCTACTCGAGTAATACCTTTCTGTTATATCAAAATAATTTAGATATGTGCTTTCAACAACCATCAATCATTTTGGCAACACGGAGTTTTGCAATCGCTCATCGGATGTGCTACTATGCCGTATGTTGCCCCTCTAGCTCAATGGTTAGAGCAGCGTCCTTTTTAAGTCGTGGGTTCAGGGTTCGAGTCCCTGGGGGCACTCAAAGAATCGTCAGAATAAACCAATGTACGAGCAACAGTCGCTCCAACTTTTTGGTAATGCCGCATTAATTACATCGTCTGATGTGGGTTGGTTTTTGTTTCTGGTGGATTCTCGTTTTTTAGGGGGGATGATAGGGGTTGTGGATCAGGGTAAAGGGTGTTCATAAGAATTTTAGAATTGGTGCTGTAGGACTTCTTGGAGAGACAAGAACTAATATGAAATCGGGTAATAAGGCAGTTATTTGAGTTTGCTTTTTTGCTTGGAGTATCACATGAAACATTGCGTGGATGGAGTCGCGCGACTGATGCTCAAGCGTGTTTCCTTCTTTATCAGTGTGGCAGGCTTTAAGAAGAACTCAAACGGTTACGTAGAGGAAATAGGGAACTTACACGTGTCAATGAGATTTTACAGACACGTATCAGCTTTTTTCGTTTCCAGGTGTGAGCAAAGCCAGGAACTGGAATATGAGTTTGTTGACGTGTACGCGTCTAGATGTGGTGTCGAGCCTATGTGTCGTGTTCTTAAAACCGTGTTTAAGGACGGTTTTACTACTGCTCGTGTTTACTACTTGTCTAAATCTTTGGTGGTTGTCTGTTATGAAGTTTTAGCGCGAGATATCCCAGAAATTTCAGGACGACAAGTTCGTGAGAGTTTATGGGTATCGCACAGTGTGTGCTCAACTCGTCAACCAAGAATGGTTACACATTGGTTTAAGACCAGGTTGCTGCTGTTATGTGCTAGTTAGGAATACAAGGAACACGTCACGGTAAGCATCTTGTAACTACGCGCAGTTTGAAAGGAACTGGTGGTAGACACGATTATGTGAACCGTCAATTTTACTGCGAAAGCTCCTCACCAAGTTCATGGTACGGATATTGATGTACGTGAAACTGGCTCATGGTGTTTTGCTTATACAGCGTTCGATACCGTAGTGTGGGGTGGGTTGTATCTTCTGGCATGAAAACAAAACACTTACCCTTGACCAGCACGGGAACAAAAGTATTTGTTGAGCGCGTCATCATGGTGACACGCTTGGGCTTATTCATCACTTAGAACACACGGTTCGCTATATGAGTGATGGGTATCAAAGCAAGCTTGATCAGTGTGCGATGATTGTGTCTACTGGCTCGATTGATCACTCGTATGATAACGCGTTAGCCCAAAGTGTCAATGGTGCGTATAAAACAGAACTTATACGAGAACGTACACTCATGAGTGTCAAAGATCTCGAACACGCCATTATGTGTTGGGCGACATGATGGAATACCAATCGCCTTCATACATCTTTGAGGGTACAAAACCCTGCCACAATCGAACCAGAACACTACACACTACACAAAAACAAAGAATAAACTAACAACAAAAATACAAACAAAAACCAGCCCACATCAAAGCAAAGACTCAACAACATTTTCAACGTACCAAACCACGCAAAAATCACAATAGAATGAATAATGTACGGTTTATTTTTAATTTTTGTTTCACATCTTAAGACTAAAAACAAACCAACCATTTTTCACACCCTTAAACTTCTCCCCCTCCCCCAAAAATGCGACACGCCGACACATCCACAACCAAGATATATTTTCGTAACCCACATCACACTATTTTTCAACCATTTCTTCTCGCATTCAACCCTCTGGTTAGTTTATTCATTTAACTAACCGTGCTATTATTGAATTCACAAAGCTAAACACAGCCTCTCGAAGCAGCGAAGCTTCGAGCAACTTACCAACAAAACAAAGCATCCGAATAAATAAACAATTGCAACAACTTGAGGGAGACACATGAATATCAAAAAGAAAAATACTGGCCGCAATAGCTGCTTCAGCAATGGTGTTAGGAATGGCTGCCTGCTCATCATCTCGTGGCGCGAGTGGTTCAGGCAACTCCGAAAGCCTTAGATAAAGGAGCAACCATCGGTATTTCTATGCCAACGAAATCAATGGAAAGATGGAACAAGGACGGTCGCAATCTCAAGGATAAACTCGAAAAAGCAGGATACAAAGTCATCCTCTCCTATGCCGACGATAAGCCAGCACAGCAAAATGCAGACATTGAAAACATGGTGAACAACAATGCCAAAATTATCGTAGTTGCAGCAAAGGACGGCACATCAGTTGACTCTGCAGTAGAAAAAGCTCACGAAGCCGGCGCGAAAGTTATTGCCTACGATCGCTTAATTATGAACACCCAAGCAGTAGATTATTATGCAACCTTCCAGCTGGAAAAAGTTGGCGAACTGCAGGCAAAATATATCATCGACAAGCTTGGACTAGAAAAGGGCGCAACCGGCCTGTTCAACGTAGAGGTCTTTACTGGTTCTCCGGATGATAATAATGCCAAGTACTTCTTCAAGGGGGCATGGAACTTACTGCAGCCTTACTTTAAGAGCGGCGTGCTCAAGGCTCTCTCCAAGCATGGCGGCGGCGTGGACGGCAATTTCACTATTGATCAGTGGCAGGCTATTTCCGTTATGAGTTGGAAAACAGAGCAAACTCAAAAGGATATGGAATCAATCTTAGATTCCAGCTATGCACATGACGAAAAGCTCGACGCAGTACTTACGCCAAACGACGATTTAGCGCAGGGCGTGATTAACGCTATTGAAACGAAGCGCCCCTGATATGAAGCCTGGAACTGAAAACTGGCCAGTCATTACTGGTCAAGATGCCAATGAAATCGCTGTATCGAATATCGCCAAAAGACTTGCAAAAGCATGACCGTTTTCAAGGACGTAGCTAAGCTGGCAGATGCTGTTTACGAAATGATTGTTCAGATTGCTGAAGGCAAGGAAGTTAAAACGAACGGCACAATGAACAACGGTGTGCGCGATGTTAATTCCGATCTTCTCGATCCAGTTGTACCTCACTAAAGATAACTTAGATGAAGTAGTTAAGGCAGGTTTTATTAGTCAAGAAAGGTTCGATGAACTTACGAAGAATTAATACATAACTTCCTCTCCTTTTTCGTAGATAGAAAGCTTGGGTTGCCCGCCCAAGCTTTCTTTATGCAAAACGCACAGAGAGCAAATCAACAGCCCCTTCGCCCTCAAAACGAATATAGAGAGCACTATACGCTTCCGCTAGTTTTTCTGTTCTCAGAACACATGAAGCCGAAAAATCACTCCATTGCGAAGAACAGTTGCGCACAGGAATATCTGCAAGCACCTGCCGCCCGCTCTCATCGGCAGATACAATTATGCGCCCACAAATCTGCTGCGGACTCTGCTTATTCGCACGTGCTCTCACCGATATACTTCTGACTGCACGCAACTGTTCGGTACGCACATATTTAAAGCCTGCCGTTGCCCCATCGCCCATATGCGCAACGTACTGCGTTGCACCTAGACCCTGAGCAACGTCTCTCGCATCCTGGGTAAAATACGGATGACTGGCAAACAATTTTCGCGGATTTTTCGCGTCATAACGGCCTGTTTTATGTCCATGAGCCCACAGATTGCACGCAAGGCGCGCTTCTATTGGCTGAGAGAGGCTCAGGCTTTCGCATACACCGCTGCTGGTTATTTCTGCCTGATTAAAACGATATGCCCCATATTCGTCTCGCTCGTAGCTCAGTTTTTCTACGCACGCTTGGCGAGCATATGAACTGCGGTTTGTTTGACGATGATAAAAGATATAAAAATCATCTTCTAAACGTAACAATCCGCCGTGCGTATTACCCAAGTAATTATTCGCATGATTTTCGTCGTTACTATGCAAGAAAAGATCGCCAATACTGACTAAAGTCCCCATAAATCTAAAGCCATGCGTGGGAGAAGTACTGACTGCATAACATAACTCATGATTATGTCGAGAGGAATACACAAAATAATAGAGACCGTTATATTTGCGAATTGAACTTGCTTCAAAAAATTCATGATTATTGAACGACCCCTCACCCTGTTTAGGGAAGATAAGTTTTTCAGGCGTTCTGATGGTAAGCATATCTGACTCAAGTTCGAGAACTACTCCCCCGTCTGTGCGTAGCTTGCGTCCACCGGTTATTACTGCTGGAACGGGCGTATAAAAACCCGAGTATAAAAATACTCGGTTATCGTCATCTACTAAGACAGCAGGATCAAAGGAAGAGAATCACCTGTTTTACGCCCCCATAAGGTTCCATCAGCGTAATGCACGTGACCATAAATTCAAAAGGTTCTGTTGGGCAGCTCGAAACAGCAACACCCATTATTCCCATAAAATCAAAGGCATAATACAGATAGAACCGCCCGTCTGCACCTTGACACATCTGGAGCAAAAAGTAAGCGCAGTCCTAGTTTATTTTTCGGATCTTGATTTTTCTTGTATATAACACCTTCATAGCGCCAATCAGTAAGATCAGATACAGGCGCAGACCAGCACACATAATCACCAACGCAGAAAATTGGCGCTCCAAACTTATCGTGCGAACCATAAATATATACACGATCGCCGAAAATATACGGTTCAGCATCGGGAATGTATTCACCTGCCGGAAGGTACGGGATTCATTACTTCCTTTCATAACACCATCGTTTTAGTCACTAGTGCGATTGTACGCCACTGAGCACACAGAAGCACAAAACTTTAGAATGCATATCTTAAACGCAAGAGGATGTATTCTATGTTCAGTTATGTGAATGTTCACATAAGCATATTTTAGATATTTACTATAAAATTCTCAATAAATTTTGTAGAGAAACACCGTTATTTTTATAGTATTTATGCCAATTTTCTTGGTAAATCATTGTACTTTTTACAATGCTCAAACTCACACAAAGTAACTACGACACGCCGAGACTCGAACATTTTTTACGTGCGATTTTTCTATAGTTTTCAACGGATTTGAAATTTTTTGCATAACAGAACTAAATATTGTCTTTAAGAACTGAACATAAGAATGTTAGACTTGAGTCATTCACTCCAAGAAACCACAATGAAGATGTTGTGATTCCTAACATATCGTAAATACGTTAATTTCATAAAGTTAATGATGACTTTAGGGAGAAATATGTCAATTGAGAGGAAAGCTGTTGCTTTTATCGCCGCTGCTTCCATGCTTGTGGAGTTAGGAGCTTGTTCTAGTGCTCGAGGCGGCGCGCAGTCAACGCAATCATTAGAAAAAGGTGCAACTATAGGTATTTCGATGCCAACAAAATCCGCTGAACGTTGGAATAAAAGATGGCCGTAACCTCAAGAATAAACTCGAAAAAGCAGGATACAAAGTCATTCTTTTCGTATGCTGATGATAAACCAGCACAACAGAATGCGGACATTGAAAATATGGTCAACAACAATGCCAAAATTATTGTGGTTGGCGCAAAAGATGGAACTTCTGTTGATCCCTGCAGTAGAAAAAAAGCTCACGAAGCAGGTGCAAAAGTTATCGCTTACAATCGCTTAATTATGAACACCCAAGCAGTGGACTATTACGCAACCTTCCAGCTGGAAAAAAAGTTGGTGAGCTGCAAGCGAAATACATCATCGATAAGCTTGGATTGAGACAAGGGAGCAAAAGGTCCATTCAATATGGAGGTCTTTACCGGTTCCCCAGATGATAATAATGCCAAGTACTTCTTCAGGGGCGTGGGACTTACTGCTAGCCATACTTCAAGAGCGGTGTTCTTCGCAGTCTATCTAAGCACGGCGGCGGTGTCGATGGAAACTCCACCGTAGATAAATGGCAGTCTATCTCAGTTATGTCATGGAAGACCGAACAAACACAGATTGATATGGAGCCAATTCTGGATTCGAGTTATGCACACGATGAGAAGCTGGACGCTGTCTTATGCCCCTAACGATGATTTGACTCAAGGCGTGATTAACGCTCTGCAAGTTAAGCGTCCAGACATGAAGCCGGGCAGCGATAACTGGCCAATTATCACCGGTCAGGACGCAAACGAAATTTCGGTATCGAATATTGCCAAAGACTTGCAAAGCATGACTGTTTTCAAGGATGTTGCAGAGCTTGCAGATTCGGTTTATGCCATGATTGTGCAGATTGCTGAAGGCAAGAAGCCAAGTAGTATTAACGGCACAATGAACAACGGTGCTAAAAATGTGGAATCGAGCCTTCTTGACCCGATTACCTTAACAAAATCAAATCTTGATGTAGTAGTCAAGACGGGCTTTATTAGTAAGGGAGCGCTATGACCAATTAGTCAATTGAAATCTTTCAACTTCTTCTTCGTAGAACGGGCGCCTTGCTCATGAACAGCAGGCACCCATTTATTTTCAGCGCGTATTAGTCCAGCTGCTGGCTAACCCAATCAACAATATAAGGAGCTGCTTGCTCAATCTGATCCAAAGCAATCTCGAAAGTCTTCCGATTCTCCATACCAAGGATCAGCTAAATCAATACGATATTCCTCGGATTCTGTAACATGTGGCAAATCTGGATCAAAGCTGCGATACATGTGCACCTCAGAATAATCTGAACGAGGAATCTGACGTAGCAACGACTGTTTATGAGAAGCCGTCATCGGCAAAAAGAGGTCGGTTTCCTCAATCTCATCGCGCGAAATGCGGTGCGCAAAATGATGTGCAGGCAGCTCGTATCCGCGAGCGCGTAAAGCTTTTCTGAGCACGACGATCAATAGGGTTGCCATGCTCTTCCGAGGAGACGCCCGAGGACTTTACTTGCACGCGGTCTGCAAGCCCAGCGTCTTCTACGTACTTGCGCAACACGATTTCTGCCATAGGGGAACGGCAAATATTTCCTGTGCACACCGTCATAATGGTATACATAAAGTTTTTCTCCTTCGTAGTCTTGCTCTTTTAATCTTGCGTGCGCTTAAGAACGCGGAAACGGTAACCTTTAATCGCGCTGGACGAATCAGCGGGAGCGGTCCAGTCCTGAATAATCTCTTCGCTCCACACACTATGACGCCATCCTGTTTCTACATCCGGGGCGTATGCATCAGCTTCAACGGCTAAATCAATATCGGTAATATACACTTCATCAGCAATATTTAGCGACTGCTCATACATGCGAGCGCCACCGATAATCCATACTTCGTCTCGGCGCACACCGTCATCAGGAATAGGGGGCTGAGTTGCCAATTCTATAGCTGTTTCCAAGTTTTGCACTACCGTAGCTCCAGGCGCTACAAAAGAGGGATTACTCGAAACTACGTAATTATCGCGGTTCGACAACGGACGGAAGTTCTCTGGCAAGGATTCCCATGTTTTGCGTCCCATAATCACCGGATGCAAAATAGTGCGTTCCTTAAAATACTTCATATCTTCACGCAAATGCCACGGCATAGTGCCTTGGAAACCAATAGCTCCTGGCTTGCCCTGAAGATTGTAGGCTTTGCGCCCAAATGAGTTTTATATGAGGTCGAGCGGAATCCATGGAATCATCAATGTTTTCACCGTTCCACTCGTCGGCTTCTTCCAAAAATCTGCGGAAGTTATGCCCGGCCGACGCGGGCTGAGGTTGGTGGTAGCCACTGCGACTACTATCGTGCTCCATGTCGTTTGTCTCCTTAAATTACTGCAGCACTGTTGCGCAGGCTAGCTGAAGCAAAGCCTCAAGCTAGCTACGCAATAGATACGAGATACAGTGTAACAAAGCAAGTAGGCAAAAACCCCTGCCCACAGTTAAACAGCTACCGGCGCCTTAATCGTCGGATGATACTGGTAGTTTTCAATCACAAAAATCACTGATAATCATACTCTTCTAAGCTGGCGGCTTTTTCAGCTGAAGCTGAGGATATGGGTACGGTTCGCGAGAAAGCTGTTCGAGAACCTGCTCCATATGATTATCGTAAATATGGCAGTCACCGCCTGTCCATACAAATTCTCCAGGTTCTAAGCCAGCCTGCTGAGCCATCATCAACGTGAGCAGAGCGTATGAAGCGATGTTAAACGGCACACCCAAGAACATGTCTGCCGAGCGCTGGTACAGCTGGCAAGACAAGCGACCTTCTGACACGTAGAACTGGAACAGCGAATGACATGGCGGCAAAGCCATATCTTCTACTTCCGCAGGATTCCAAGCAGTAACAATCATACGACGAGAATCAGGGTTCGTTTTGAGTAGGTTCAGCACGTTTGTAATCTGATCGATGGTATGTTCCGGATCATCCTGGGTTGGAGCTGGCCAACTACGCCACTGCACGCCATAAACGGGACCAAGATCGCCGTTCTCATCAGCCCACTCGTCCCAAATATGCACGTTATGCTCAAGCAGCCAATTAATATTGCTTGATCCTTTGAGGAACCAAAGCAACTCGTAAGCAATTCCCTTGAAAAACACACGTTTAGTGGTGAGCAGTGGGAAAGACTCACGTAAATCAAAACGCATTTGACGACCAAAAACAGACACTGTTCCCGTTCCCGTGCGGTCTGACTTTAAATCGCCATTGAGTAAAATATCACGCACCGTATCTTCGTACGGCATTGGAATATCTGTTTGAGGACGCTGCGGAATACGAGCGCGGATTGCGTCAAGCTCTTGCTGTGTTAGTGCCATAGATTAGAGATTAGCACGCTTCGCTTTGCCGCGCTTGCAGGTTGTTGCGTTCTTAGAGAAATCTTACGTAAGGCTATGTTTGGTGATTTTATTTGATGATTACGTTTGGTGATTATGTTTTGTGATTGCGTTTGCTAATTATTTGCGGAAGGTTTACTGAGTTTGGCATACGTTTAGTATCTGTTAGCGATACTTTGTGCACAGAGCCGAGGATTCATTGTAGAGTAGATGTATTAGTACACACATTTTTCGAAGGAGATATTATGGCACGCTTTGTGGGTTGAGCGAAAACAAGGACGGCTCGTGGGACGCTTTCAGTGATGATGGTGCACACATTAAGTTCGGACGCAGCAGCGATAAAGGTTTGTTCTCTCCCGGAGATTTAACAAAAATTGCTTTAGCAGGTTGTGCTGCTTTTGTCTAGTCAGTTTGCTGTAGAGTCCGCTCTTGGTGAAGGTAAGGGCGCACGCATTGTTGTTGACGGCACTTATGATCCAGAAAATGATCGTTACTTAAACTTCAACGAACAGCTTGTGGTTGACGCTATGGAGGCAGGGACTGGATCAGGCTGCTGCTGAAAAGCTTGCTGAGCGCATCCGCCGTCACGTAGATAAGGGTTGCACAGTGAAGCACACCTACGAGATTGAAACTCCTGTTCGCATGGATGTGGATATTCGCCACTAAAAGCTTCATTTAGGCTCTAATTTTTTCCCCCTCGAACTGCTTTTGCTTGGTTCAGGGGGATTTTGTTATGCAGTTTGCGCGTGGGGCGACGGGTGGGGCTTAGCTTATGAAGTATCCGAGGGTGTCTGGATTTTGTGTAAGTGGTGGGTAGCTCAGTAGGTAGCTCGACGCGTAGATGAGTAAATGATGGTTCATCGGATTTTAGTGGTGGCTGTGAGGTTTTTTAGGTTGCAGGTGCGTGGAAGTTGTGAGCGCGCAACGCTAACAACGCTGGAGTCCATTTTTATAGCAACCGAAGTATTCGTTTGTAAATCATGGAATGCTATCCACAGTATGTTTCGTGAACCACTCAAGCTCCTCGTCTGTCACAAGAATAACCAAACAAAATATGCTGTGCCGCACCAAAATCAAACCTGGCAAAAGCTTTACCAGGTACGGCTAAGCTCAGCTATGTAAATGACAACAGACAACGCATACAAAAGCTCCTCTCGAGCATAAACTCAAGAGGAGCAATAAACTATCGACGCGGATCAATTGTCCGTTCGAGGCTTTCAAGCTCGCTCACCTCAGCCTGCTCTACCCTGAACAGACTCAACGCCGCCAATATCGGTAAGCGGCTCGTCATGCATCTCGTTCTCTTCAGCCAAAACGTATCGGCGAGGAACAACATACACCGGCTTATCTGAATGCTGTAAGAGCGACTGGCTCACAGAGCCGAAAAGCAAGCCCGTTAATCCGCCGCGTCCACGCGAACCAACCACCACAATATCGTTGTCCGACAAAGCGGCTTCTAATGCATCAACCGAAGCGCCCACAGCTACTTGCTCCTCAACGTCAAGCTGCGGATACTTAGCGCGCAACGGAGCCAATCGAGCGTGCAAATCGTCGGTATAAGAATCTTTAACGCTTTGCATGTCTTCATCGCTGAGGCTGCCGAGCATAGGAACAGCGCTAATAACCTGCAATCGCGCACCCCAAGAATGTGCAAACTCAGCGGCAATTTCCAGAGCCTTAACTCCCCACTTGGATTCATCAGAATTTACCACAACATGCGTAATCTGATTGTTCAAGTGAACCTTATTGCCCTCATCGTCAGTATAAGGAACAACCACAATTGGACAGTAAGCATATGCAGGCAAGCTCGAAGATGTGGTACCGAGCAGGCGCTCAGCCAGTCCACCCTTGCCGCGGTTTCCAATCACAACCAAGTTATAGTTGCGCGACAGTTCAATGAACACAGCCGATGGCTCGCCGGTAACAATCAAAGTCGTTACTTCTACGCCCTGCTTAGTAGCAATCGCCTTAGCGCGGCTCAAAATTTCTTGAGCGTCACGACGAGATGCTGCATCATCTCCTGGCGCAGTAAAAGTATTATCAAAAAGATACCGAGGAATAACTCGGCAACGTATATGCAGATACAATGTGTAAGGTTAATCCTGCGTGATGCGCATAGTTAGCAGCCCACCATACCGCTTTATAAGCAGCATCCGATCCATCAACGCCAACTAAAATAGCCTTTTCATAGCGCGACATAGGGAACACCTCCTTGTTCGTTCCTACACCCATTCTAACGCGGAATTTTTACGCGCGCTACGGGGTTTCATAAAGAGGTGCGTTATGAACAATTGACGGCGAGTTTATTGTTTTTGGGGAGGGGCTGGTGGGCGGGGGCTAATTGCGCGAGGTTTATGGGTCTCGCGTTTATGCGCTATGCTTATTGCGCGCGACTGCAGTTGAGCGGTTTGAACGGTTATTACGCTTTTTATGGCAAGTAGTGCACCGAAACTATATCAGCTCTCGGACTTAGCGGGGTTTTGAGGTTGAAGGTGCGTGACTAGCAACTAGAACCCTACTAGGCAATACTCGCCTCTAAACCACGCTAAGTTCGAAGAGCAACAAAAATACTAAAGTCTTGCACAAAATCCGAATATCGTCACGGAAAAACTATAAATTAAACGAGCTTATCTGTATCAAAAAGAATCTAAGAGGTTTTACATAAAGTAATCTTGTACAGAATAATGCCAACGAGTTTTACTCGTGAATAAACTGGAAGCGCGATGGATTAGAGATTGTGCGCGTGTACGTCTTACCGTTCATCACCGCACCGCTTTCAGAAGTAACAACAGAACCGTCAGCGTTAATCTTTTCTACGATGGCCACGTGACCATAAACTGGATCAGCACCTTCCTGACCTGGCAGGGAATACCATAACATCGCCAACCTGAGGAGTATTATCCACAGAGTAACCCAGAGCACGAGCAGAGTTTGCCCACTGTCCACCGTTACCGAAGTAGGAGCCAACTGGCAGACCCAGCTGATGACGACGAGTATAAGCCCACCATGTGCACTGGGAGAATGGATAAGCATTACCAGAATCACCAGTGGCATGAGATGGAGCTTTCACCGCTTTGCACATCAATGCTGGTAGCACCATCTTCCACATTCCATGGAGTTAAGTCAGATGTGGTAACCGATGCAGTTTCAGACAAAAACTGTGTTTTAGCGTCACGTTCCTCAGAACGAGAAACTGTTGAAGTATTGGCAACATTAATAGCAGAAGAACCGTTATTTTGATCTGCTTCAGCAGCAACTGCAACAGTACGCTCAAAAAGATTACTATTTGTCGCAAAAACAGAAGAAACTACTGCAGTTCCCACAGTTCCGAGCAAAAGAGTAACAGCACTGGAAGCAGTAAAGCGATTTTTGCGAGCGCGAGCCTGCGCATATGCACGACGTTCACGACGTGTGCGAGGCATTGCGTTAACCTCACGAACAACGGCTTCTTCCAAAGAAACGGTTGCAACAGGAGTGTTGATACGTGCATGCTTTGCAGTACTGTGCTTAGCAGAGCGCTTGTGGCTTTACGGTCGCTTTAGGCGCTGCATGCTTCATAAAAATCACTCCTCAAAATGGTCAACCTCGGTTATTCTAATAGAAGCCATACCCTAGGGGAAAACACTGATAGAAATTTTTCGTAAAAAGTGAAAGTGGTGCGAACTGGAGTTTTGTTTGCTAGGGAAGACAAAACTGTTTCTACATCCGTTGGCTCGTTTCACTTCTTTTAGGTCTGGTCTCTTAGGTTCGCTTCACAAACTTCTGCGCCTCGCCCAACAAAGCGCCGCGCCTCCCCAGCCTCCCCAGCTTCTCACCTCCCCAGCCCGTCCTCCAAAACCTCTTCCCAACATCCCTCCCGCCCATTGCCCCGCGCTATGAGTATATTGTGAGTATGACTGACACAACACTTCTCGATATCACCATGCTTCCTGCAGACGGTCGTTTTGGCTCTGACTCTAGCAAAAATCCGCGAGGCTCAGCTTGAGTACCTCACGCAAGAGGGCGCGCAGCTTTATGGGCACATCACATCGTCAGCAGCCGATTAAGGATGTTGTTGAGTCTATTCAAAACGGTATTCGCAACCTCTACAAGCTTCCCGCTGATTACGAAGTAGTTATGGGCAACGGTGGGGCTACTGCTTTTTGGGATATGGCGTGCGCATGTTTGATTGAGAAAAAAGCTGCGTTTGGTTCTTTCGGCTCATTTAGCGCAAAGTTTGCTGCGAGCGTGGCAAACACTCCGTTTATTGACGCCCCAGTTATTTTAGGGCTAATTATGGCATGTACGCTCTGCCTAGGGCAACCGGCGATGCTTCTGATGCTGATGTTTTTGCGTGGGCACATAACGAAACATCAACCGGTGTTCTAGCTCCTGTTCACCGCGTTACTGGGGCACGCTCGGACGCGCTGATGCTCGTAGATGGCACATCCGCAGCTGCTGGAACAGTGATTGATCCGCGTGAGATTGACGTGTATTATTTCTCCCCTCAGAAGGGATTCGGCTCTGATGGAGGTCTGTGGGTAGCTATTGTGTCGCCTGCCGCCATTGAGCGAGCTGGAGAAAATTGAAGCGCGTGCAGCTGAACATCCGGAAGAAGGACGGTGGGTTCCGCCATTCTTGTCTTTCACTAAGGCAGTAGCTAATTCGCGCAAGCATCAAACACTGAATACTCCAGCTTTAGCTACCTTATTGCTTATGAACAATCAGATTGATTGGCTAATTAAGCAGGGTGGTCTCGATTGGGCTCAGGAACATTGCACCCATTCTGCTTCCGTGTTGTATCGATGGGCTGAGACCAGCGATTACGCTACCCCATTTGTGTTGAATGAAGGTGCACGGTCAACTGTGGTGGTCACCATTGATATTGATGAGGAGTTGTCGGCGAGTGAGATTACGCGCGCTTTGCGGGCTAACGGCATTGTGGATGTGTCTGGGTATCGCGGGCTGGGGCGCAACCAACTGCGCATTGGCGTTTTCCCATCTGTGGATACGGATGATGTAGAAGCGTTGACGCATTGCGTAGATGCAGTGGTTGAACAGATGCGGGCAAACCGTTAAGACACGCTCTGAGGTCGTCGAACAGTTTTAGAGTAGGAACTATGAAAATTACGCCAATTTTCGATCCTGAACATCGAAAAGCTACGCCACAGGCCGAGCAGGTAGATCTCCATATTATTTTTATGGTCGGTACTGCCCTGTGGCTGTGTGTTGCTCTCGTATGTGGCACGCTTTTCTTATGGAAAGGAGTACTGTATCACGAGTTTATTCTGACCATGTGGGGATTAGGAATTGGTGTAGCTGCAATGATTTGGGAAACCTATAATCGTCATATCTACCGACTGTTAGCCCTCATGCAGCAGTAAAAACCCTTAAGCCAGCGGAATAAAGAAGTTAAAAGTACTTCCCTGTCCAGGAGCGCTCCACAAAGTTACAGTACCGTGATGCGTCAAAGCAACATGCTTAACAATCGCTAAGCCCTAAACCAACAGCGTCATCATCGTCAAACGGCTCAGTCGATCCGCGGTAAAAACGCTCAAAAATGCGTGTTTGCTCGGACTTACTAACGCCCTTTCCGGTATCAATAACGCGAATAACAGCAAAAGACGGATCTTGCGCAACATCTACCACAACACTGACCACAGCATTATCTTTGGAATAATGAATAGCATTTTCTACGAGTTTGCGCACAGCAGCGCAAATTTGTACGGAGCTAGCATGAACGCGAATAGAATCAGATATGCGTGCATGCAGCTGAATACCGCGCGTTGGAGTAATCGCGTTAAGCTCGTGCTGAACAATCTCACCCAAATTCACCAAGTTCTCTTCGCTTGGCTCCACTCTTTCTTGAGCTTTCATGAGCAGCATAAGATCAGAAACCAACTTATGCAAGTGTCGTGCTTGAGCAGAAACAACCTTACCGTCTGCATTCACAGTGCCATCGGGCATCGACTCTCATCGCTTGCCGATAGAAAGCATATCGTCGGTGGAATTGATTAATTGCTGTGCAACGTTTTCAATAAAATCATCGCGGGTTTGGGCGAAACGTTTTGTTTCACTGTTATTCGTAATAAAAACAACAATATAGTGCTCACTAATAGCGCTGACAGTAACAGCCAGCCAGTGAGGTCGCGTAACGGGAACTGACGCTTCATCTTCATGCACAAGATCGTCTGCTGTATGCGTCACAACATTGAATTTTTTCGTTCCTGCTCCAGCACGAATATCGTGAATAGCTTGCAGAATTTCTTTGTTCACAATTTCATCATTGTGAACGATTCCCCAGCGATATGTTGAAGACGAAGCACGCTCCACTTCATCATCACCATCGACCACAATAGTGGCTGTATCCATGGCTGAAAGCACGCGAATAGTCATGGAATCGAGTTCGTCGTCATCATCGTCATCGTCGTCATCATCATCGTCGATGGAATGGTTAATGCGACGGCGCAAACGTCTACGCCGCACATACTTCACACGCCATCCCAGTGAGCGCAAAGTATGCCAGAAGCCCTTACTATCCGCCACGAGCGGAGACAGCCATCTCCACGCTAGGGAGAACAGCCATCCCACGCAAATCACAGCCATCACAATAAAAATAAGCAGTGCGACTATGGACGTTACATCAAAACTCATATCTCTATTGTGGCATATGCTGAGCCGAAACATTTGCGCCATCGAAAATGCAGCACGCGACACCTCAAAAGACACGGGCATACTCTAAAATAAGACACAGTAAACGCCACACCACAAGCCATGTGTAAGGGAGCTGCCATGCGCGCACTTTTCAATGAAGAACTGCATCAAGTCGCTACAGATTTAACTACCATGACTATTGCCGTGCATAAGGCGGTAGAACGAGCTGGTGAGGCATTGTTTAACAACAATATTGAAGTGGCTCAAGACGTGATTGATGGCGACGCTCGTATTGACGCTTTGGAGGCTTCGATTAACAATCAGTGCGTTATTTTGCTCGCCAAGCAAAGCCCCGTTGCCACTGATTTGCGTGTGGTTGTGTCTACTATGAGCATCGCTTCCCTACTGGAACGCATGGGCGATTTAGCTCGCCATATTGCCGAAACGGCGCGAAGCACGTATCCTGAGTCTCCTCTGGCTCCTCAAGTCATGGATATTTTTGTGAAAATGCAGGCTTTTGCCCAGCGCACCACACAGACTTTGGTTGATTTAATGGATACGCATGATGAAGTTGCCACACAAAAGCTCATTATGAGCGATGATGAGATGGATAAGCTTTTTGAATCTGTGTATGCCATTGCTCGCTCGGATGCGTGGAACGCAACTGTTGAGCAGACGATTGATACTGTTTTTGCTCAGCCGCTATTACGAGCGCATTGGAGATCACTCGGTGTCTGTTGGCCGCCGCTTGATCTATATGGTCTCTGGTTTTGATCCAACAAAGGATCCGTCCCACTATATTGGCGTCGATACCGATGGCGATTAAAACTGATTAAGAAACAAGGGCGCAATATCATGTGTTGCGCCCTTGTTTCTTTACTTCTTTTTATACGCGAGTTCTAAGCCCAACTTTTTATCTTTGAACTTAGCTTTTTTCAGCGATTTCAGTACTGTTGACGATAAATCAGTTGGTAACTCTACGTAGCTAACCGAATCTTTTCAGCCCGATAGCGCCAATAACTTTTCCAGGAATATGCGCTTCGCTCGAAATAATGCGCACAATATCGTTTGGACGAATGCCATGCTTCTTGCCGAGGCTTATCTTAAAACGCACCATACCTTCTTCGACCTCTTCATTAACGAGGTGAAGTTTACGGTCTTTACGGTTTTTACGCTCGTTATATTCCTTGTGCTTTTTCTTGCCAGAACGTTTATCGTCATCCCACGGCATAACTTCATCATCTGTCTGTTCGCGCGCGGTCTCTCCGTTATCTCCCGTTGCATCAAGCGCTAACTTTAAGAAAGCAGCAGCAATATCCATAGCCGTGTAATCAGAAGTATTAACTTGATTATCAATAACATCAATCATGTCGTGAAGATTATCGTTCTCAATAGTGCGAGCGATATCATCCATGATTTTTTTCAGTTTTAATAGCGTTAACATCAGCTATGGTTGGGATATGCTGCGATATGATTTTCGTTTTGCAGTACTTTTGAATATCTCGCAAACGATATACTTCTTTACCGCGCACAAAACTGAAAGCGCGGCCTGCTCGTCCCGCGCGACCCGTACGACCGATGCGATGCACGTAATACTCAGCTTCGCGAGGAATATCGTAGTTAAAAACAGCTTCTACATCATCAACGTCAATACCTCGAGCAGCAACGTCGGTAGCAATCAAAATTTCTGTTGTTCCTGTACGGAACTTTTTCATCACACGGTCTCGCGCAGACTGCTTCATATCGCCATGCAAACCCTCAGCCACGTAACCGCGCACCTGTAACTGCTCAGCTAAAGTATCGACCATTGCTTTCGTATTGCAAAAAACAAGCGATAATTTAGGGGAATAAAAATCAGTAACCGCGTTAAAACGTCGGTTTTATCTTTGCGACGCACATCGTAATAATACTGATCGATTTGAGGAACAGTCAGCTCTGTTTGAGCAACCTGCACATGCTGAGCATCATGCTGATATTTCTGCGCAATATCCATAATTGCTTGTGGCATAGTTGCAGAAAAGAGGATAACCTGACGGTTCTCTTCAGGCATCTGATCCAAAATCGTTTCGATGTCTTCGCGGAAACCCATGTTAAGCATTTCATCAGCTTCATCTAAAACAACGGTATGAATGCCTTGCGTTTCAATGGTTCCGCGACGCAAGTGATCCATCACGCGACCAGGAGTGCCAATAATAATCTGCACGCCTTCCTTAAGACCACGAATTTGGCGAGCCATATCTGCCCCACCATAGACCGGCAAAATGCGCACACCATGCATATATTTCGAGAGATGATGCAACTCTTGAGCAGACTGAATGACCAGTTCGCGCGTAGGAGACAGCACCAGCACCTGCGCACTACGCACAGAAGCATTGACTTTTTCAAGAACCGGGATTCCAAAGGACGCAGTTTTACCCGAACCTGTTTGTGACTGACCAATAATATCGTGACCGCGCAAAATAACCGGAATGGCGGCTTCCTGAATAGGTGAAGCTTCTTCAAAACCCATATCGCTCACGGCGCGGAGCATGTGAGAGCTTAGACCTAATTCTTCAAATTTCATGTATGTTCTTTCTGAGCAGACGCGAATATCGCATTACGCCTGCTGATGGAGTGTTTCTGGACAATAAAAAGGAACGCTATACTGTAGCGTTCCTGATTCTGAGATATTCAGTGGGATATTCAGTAAAGTCTACGAGCATTCTTTCGTAGTTCTAAGACTATCAGTATGACTGTATGTCTTTACTTTTCTGCGATAGGTATCTGCGATAGGTAAAAGTCTTCTCGTTTGAGCAATAAGACATGCAATAAACAAAGGAACTGCAGTCATCGCAACCCATGCAATAACCATGGCAGGATTACCCCCATGAAGAAAATGCGAAACCGTAAAAGGTAAAGCAAATCCAACTACTGCCTGCGCAATAGCAAGCCAAAAACTCACACGCAGATAAGTATTGAGCCGGCTGATGTTGAATCTCTTATACCAGACACTAAAACACCAAGATGTATAGATTACCCACACACGAATCGGGATAGGGATAAGCGCGCACAAACACAGGATTGGAGCGTGAATCCATTCATATTCAGGAAACTGCGAAAACTCATCTTGAATAACTGAAAACGCAGCCAATGTAACCCCGGCAATAGACAGAAGAGTAAAATACAGCACAAATTATAGTAAAAATGCTCGTTATTATTCTTTTATTGAACATGGCAATCCCCTCAAACAATCCCCTCAACTCTGTAATGCGTAATGCGCGTCGTTGCAGCGGTGTTTTCATTGACTTTTCGCGCGAAAAGTGCCTTCAACACTACTCGCCTTGCCTAGTAGAAATACGCCACCTCATACCCCTGCACATTTCCTCCCATAAAACAAAATCGCCTCTGATTTCTCAGAGGCGATTGAAGAAGAGTTTAACTCTTACTTACCCTGGTTTGCTACAGCTGCTGCACCTGCTGCTGCTGCTTCAGGATCGAGGTATTCACCGCGTGGCTTGATTGGCTTAAAGTTCTCATCCAATTCGTAGAGCAGTGGGATTGCAGTAGGAATGTTAACCTGTGCAATTTCGTCCTCGCTCAAGCCGTCGAGCATCTTTACGATTGCACGCAAAGAGTTGCCGTGTGCTGCGATAAGAACTGTCTTACCTGCAGCAAGCTGAGGCTTGATTGTTTCTTCCCAGTAAGGGGTTACGCGAGTTACCACATTTGCCAAAGCTTCAGTTTCTGGAACGTCTGCGCCAGTATAGCGTGGGTCACCGTTCTGAGAGTACTGATCGTTTGGATCGATCTCTGGTGGTGGTGTTGCGTAAGAACGACGCCAAATCATGAACTTTTCGTCACCGTATTCCTGACGAATTTTCAGACTTGTTCTTACCCCTGCAAAGCACCGTAGTGACGCTCATTCAAACGCCAGTTGCGCTCTACTGGAATCCACAAACGATCTGCGGAATCCAAAGCAATATTTGCAGTGTTAATGGCACGACGAAGAAGAGAAGTGAAAACGATGTCTGGAAGTACGTTCTTCTCCTTGAGAAGCTCGCCTCCTCGCTTTGCTTCTTCAACGCCCTGTTCGGTCAAAGGTACATCTACCCAACCGGTGAACTGGTTTGTCTTATTCCATGCGCTCTGTCCGTGACGGAGCAATACTAACTTGTAAGTCATGCTTTATAGTTTAGAGCGCGTTGACGACTAGGAAGCCATCAAAAGAATAAACATAAGCAGATAATTTACTGCCAGAGCAAGCATCAGCTGATTCATAAAGATAAAAGCACCACGATAATAGTGCTGCTCGTATACTGCAATCCGCACGCACCGTAAGGCCTTCCAACTTACAGTAATAACTGCAGCAGCCGTCAGAAGATACAGAACTCCTAAATCACTGATTAATTGCGTGCCCATAATATGATATACAGAAAGCGCATACATAAGGTTTACCGCCCATACAATAAACACGCATAGATGAGCGCCCTGTACCGTTTTATCTATACCCCAGCGCACAACGATAGTATTTTTATGAACTTTTTTATCGCTTACGCGGTCACGCATATTATTGATAAGCATGACGAGAGCGCTGACTAAGCCGCATTGAATACTTGCGGCAATACCGTACGCTCCTATACGCTCGGTTAGCATAACGCTGACAGAAAAAACGAGTACTGGTCCAAAAAATACGAACGCAAGAAGCTCTCCAAAACCGCGAGCGCTCAAAAAACTGGAATATCCCCACGCAGCCGCTACGCACACAGCTCCTACCCCAAGAAGCCAATAATCCTGACTTATCCACACAGCTGCACAGCCGGCAATAATGCCAATAATCGCAGTGATCCATGCACAAGAATGCGAGATATGCGCTCCACAAGGAAGTGCATTTAAGCGCTGCGGCGCATCAGCAGCACGCGATGTATCTACACCTCGCACGCCATCAAGATAATCATTAACAAAGTTCGCGCATATTTGCAGACTCAGTGCCACTAAAACAGCAAGACCGAGCAGCACGAGGTCTTCATAAAAGATAGCTCGTGGTAACTGCCCGCAATGGTCTCGATCTAAGTATGCGCTTAACCCAGCAATAATTACGGGGCAGACAGAAAGAGCCCATGTGCGCGGTCGAGATCCGGCAATAATCATCCGAACTTTTTCGCACACTTGAGCTCCTTAAACTTCGTGGTGTACATAAAAATATGGTGCGAGAATTACTCACACCATATAATCATGAACTAGCTATTTAAAGGCTTAACGAGAGGGAAGGTAATGGTTTCACGGATAGTTGCGCCCGTCATAGCAATCAACAGACGGTCAATACCCATACCCATACCGCCGGCAGGAGGCATACCCAAGCCCAGTGCTTCAAGGAAGTCTTCATCAATATCCATAGCTTCATCATCACCGGCTAAAGCCATCTTTGCCTGAGCAACGAAACGCTCACGCTGAACAACTGGATCGTTGAGCTCGGAATATGCAGTTCCCAGCTCAAAACCGCGCACATACAAATCCCACTTCTCCACTTGACCTGGCTTCGAACGATGAGACTTGGTCAGCGGCGAAGTTTCTACAGGGAAATCGCGCACGAAGGTTGGTTCCCACAGCTGATGAGGGTCTTCTGTGTAGAAGTGCTCCCCACAGATTTTTCCACAAGCTTACCGTGATTTTCTACATCTTCACGCTCAACACCCAACTTATCAGCGAATACACCGAGAGTTTCTACAGTCGTTTCTGGGGTAATTTCTTCACCAAGCTTCTCAGACAGAGACTCGTAAATATCGAGTTGGCGCCACTGTCCCCCAAATCATATTCGCTGCCGTCAGCCAAAGTGACAACTGTAGAACCGAAGGTATCAATAGCGGCTTGCTGCACGAGAGACTGAGTCAGTTCTGCCATCGTGTCGTAGGTGCCGTACGCTTCGTAGGCTTCCAAAGTGGTGAACTCTGGAGCGTGAGTTCCGTCTGCACCTTCGTTACGGAAAGGCGCGGTTAATTTCAAAGACACGGTCAATGCCGCCTACCAGCATGCGCTTCAGGAAGAGTTCTGGAGCAATACGCAGAACAAATCCATGTCGAGCGTTAATATGCGTGGTAAATGGACGAGCTGCTGCACCACCACGGATAGCCTGAAGCATTGGCGTTTCAGCCTCCATGTATCCGCGCTGATCGAAGTTACGGCGCAAAGATGCAACAACTGATGATCGATTACGTACCATCGTGCGCATCTTATCATCTACAATCATGCCCAAATATGGCTTTACGTGCGCTGTTCCTCGTTCAAATCCTTATGCAGAGCTGGAAGAGGACGTAAAGACTTGCTAGCAATCTGCCATTCGCTGGCGAAAATAGACAGCTCACCGGTCTTCGAAGCGATAACACGACCTTTAATAAAGAGATGATCGCCCAAATCAACAAGCTGCTTAAACTCCTTGAGGCTATCTGCTCCCACTTCCTTCTTAGAGAGCATACCTTGGATTGGAGTGCCGTTGCCGGCTGCCAACTGAACGAAGCACAAGCCACCGCCGTTACGCAAGAAAATGACTCGACCAGCCAAAGCAACAACGTCATCCGTTTCTTCGCCAGCTTCTAATTTGCCATCGTAGTTCTTACGAATATCTTCAATGGTGTGAGTAATAGGCAGTTCTGCTGGATAAGGATTCGCGCCATTCTTAGCATGAGCGCGCGCTTAGCCACACGCATTTGCACCTGCTCAGGATGAGCATGAGGACCAAACTGAGAATTAGACGGATCGATAGCTTCGTCTAATGAGGCATCGTTATTGATACGCTCGGCAATCACCTCGTCCTGTTCCATTAATAATTCTGCGCGCTCGACAGTGCTCAGCTCATGGCTCTGCTGGGTTTGTTCCGCGGTTTCGGCGGTTTCGGCGGTCTCGGCTTGCACGCTCTGTGCACTCTGTGCAGCGTTTTCTTCAATCAAATCAGACATTTCTTTCCCATACACTTAACGTTTGGAATTCCATATTTCAATAGTCTTAAGGGTACTAAAAGAGTTGTACACGATGGCGTGCGGAGGTTTTGGCATACTTACTCGCACATGGCACAGTGCTATCGTTTCATTTTTGCTGTATCGTGTGTTTGATCCTAATCTTTATAGCCATATTCTTCAGGACAAAATACTGATTGTGTGGCAGGCTTTACATTTGAACTCTAGCGTAAAGGTCACCACATATATGAATGCTCATAAGACCTGTTTTCTGTTTTGTTCTTTACGTTCGAGTTCAAGCGTGAAGCTTAGAACGTGACTTGACCTCACAATACGGCTCAAGCAGGCCGTATCTTTTACCTATCTGCTTGCGCATAAAACTCACAACAATCATACTGTGTGCAGAAGCGCTCTCAGGGTTGTAGCCTTCACGTTGCTCACGAAGCGTAAAAAGCTTGCCACACAAAAACTGAAGAAGTAATAAATAAATTTCACTTAACCGATTCATACACCTGTTATGCCACTTTTTATGCACAATATCTGGCATGCATTCATCTGAACAGTTCCTCCATGCAGAAAGCTTAATCAGCAAATTTTCCATGTAAATCTGCTACGTTGTAACTTTTCCTCATAACATACATCTAACTTCTATACTTGTTTACTTGTATATGTATATCAACATGTTTCTTTCTCGCGAAGACGAGAGAAAGGACGGAGTAGCAAAATATTCCTTTAATACACCCTTTACATCGTCAAACTATTGACAACACTCTGAAAAAGCAATAAACCACGCAAAGAACAAAAGAAAAATAAAGAGCATTTTAGATCAAGTTTTGCACCACAAAGCGCAAAATTAAGCAAATACAGTTAATCGCACTCAGCCAGAATGCAACTCTTCAAAACAGCAACGCAATCACGGCGTGAAAAAAATTCGATAGCCTCAAACCCAAACGACACGCCCACACTTTTTCTTCATCAAATTACACGCGCGTTATTTAGTGTGCCACATCACATTATGCACAAAATTATCCCCACACATTCGCACGGGAATCATGCCAAAATATCAAGTTATCCACTTTTTATCCACTAAGACCAAAAACCACTATATAGTGGTTGTATATATTATCCACACTTTATTTAGTTGTATTTAGTCCTGCTCATGGCATATGATTGCCTTCCAGTGTTCAGCACAAAACGATAACGCTTTCGCTCTATCGCTTCTGTTCATAGACATCATGCATACGCTTCGCGCACTGTGTAGCTTTGCACACTGTCATCAGAAACACACAAAGCCAAGAGCATATCGCAGCTTTACATCTTGCTATAACCAGCTGGAGCAAAGCCAACTGAATACGAACCACATACCGTATATCTGCTTACAAAGGAAGGCTCATGATGACTGCACCGACAGCGTCCATGCTCGAAGACGTTAACATTTCTATCAACGATATCAAGGTAGAAAAGCGCGACGGTCGAGTAGTTCTTTTCGATCGCATGAATATTATTCACGCCATCGAAGCGGCCTTTCATGCGGTAGGAGAAGATTTAGATTCTCGCAATTCTCGTCTTATTGAAGACATGACAACCACTGTAGAAAGCGCTATTGCTGGTCGTTATACAGGCAATGTTCGCATTGATGATATTCAAAATGCTGTAGAGCACACTCTTATTAATAATCATTTGTACGAGATTGCTCAGGCTTATACGTCATGGCGCTTAAATAAAGATATTGCGCGCGCTAAGGCAAGCGATGTGAACGAAGCTATTAAGAAGTTCATTAATCGCGATGAAACGATTATGCGAGAAAATGCTAATAAGGATTCCAACGTCTACGCTACTCAGCGCGATTTATTAGCAGGTGCTGTATCTAAGGCAAGCGCGATGAGTATGCTTCCTTCTGAGGTTGCTAATGCTCATATTAAGGGCGATATTCATTTTCATGATGCGGATTACAGCCCATTTACCCCAATGACCAACTGCTCTTTGCCTGATTTTGGCAATATGCTTGCCAATGGTTTCGTGTTGGGTAATGCCATGATGGATTCGCCTAAATCTATTGGCACCGCTGCTACCCAGATTACGCAGATTATTAAGGATATTGCTGGCTCTCAGTATGGCGGTCAGACGGTGAACCGCGCTGATGAGATGTTGGCTACTTACGCTCAGCTTGATTTTGCGAAGAATATGGAGATGGCTCGCACTGTTTTCCCTGATGGTGAGCCTATTGATGTTGCCCAGCGCGCTATTGCTGCTTTTAAGGATCGCGGAAGCTGATTGGTTGCACTTTGAAAATCGTGATGCTTTTGCCTATGGATGAGCCCTTCCATCATGACGTTGATGAGCTTGAGCAGATTCGCGAAGTGTATGCAAAGATTTTAACGCGCAAGAATATTTACGATGCTATGCAAACCATGGAGTATCAGATTAATTCCAACCGTATTAGCAATGGTCAGACTCCTTTTGTTACTGTTGGTTTTGGTTTGGGTCAAGATTGGTTTGCTCGCGAAATCCAGCGCGCTATTTTGCTCGTCCGCATTCGCGGTTTGGGTAAGGATCGTCACACTGCTATTTTCCCTAAGCTTGTATTTACTGTGAAGAACGGCGTAAATGCTAAGGAAGGCGAGCCAAATTACGATTTGAAGCAGTTGGCTTTTGGAGTGTGCTACTAAGCGCATGTATCCGATGTTGTTTTCTACGAGAACATCGTGAAGATTACTGGCTCCTTTAAAGCGCCTATGGGTTGCCGTTCTTTCCTGAACGGTTGGATTGATCCGGATACAGGTGAAGATGTAGAAGATTCTCGCTTGAATTTGGGCGTAGTTACCGTGAATATTCCTCGTATTGCTTTGGAATCTCACGGTGACAAGAAGCGTTTCTGGAAGCTGTTTGATCAGCGTATGCAAATTGCGCACGAAGCCTTGCAGTTCCGCATTAAGCGCTGTAAGGAAGCTACTCAATTAATGCTCCTACCCTCTTCCAGTATGGCGCTTTTGGTCGCCTGCCGAGGGATAACGTAGATCAGCTCTTTAACCGTTCTCGCGCTACTATTTCGCTCGGATATATTGGTTTGTATGAGACTGTAGCTATGTTCTACGGCAAAGATTGGATGCAAGATCACAGCTGGGATGAGAACGGTAAGAAGTTTGCTTTGGAGATTGTGCAGCGTATGCATGATTTATGTGTTGATTGGGATAGCGCTGAGGGATACCATTACTCCGTTTATTCCACGCCTGCAGAGTCTTTGACTGACCGTTTCGCTCGCTTAGATAAGGAACAGTTTGGTGTGATTGATGGCGTTACTGACCATGATTTCTACACCAACTCCTTCCACTACCCAGTATGGTTGCGCCCTAACTCCTATGGAAAAGCTCTCGTATGAGCGCGACTTCCCATACTTGGCAAACGGTGGCTTTATTAACTACTGCGAGTTCCCAAGCTTGCAATCCAATCCAAAGGCTTTGGAAGCTGTATGGGATTATGCTCATAACATTGGTATTGGCTATTTGGGAACGAATACTCCGATTGATCACTGCTTCGAATGCGGTTTTGAGGGGGACTTTGAACCGACTGACACAGGATTTAAGTGCCCAGAGTGCGGCAATAATGATCCAAACAAGTGCAACGTCACCAAAGCGCACCTGCGGTTATTTAGGTAACCCAGTGCAGCGCCCTATGGCTCACGGTCGTCATGAAGAAATTTCTCATCGTGTGAAGCACATGGCAGGTGAAACCGGTCATGTTACGTTAAAAGATGGCACTGTGCGTCAATGGTGGGATGATGCAGAGTAATATGTTTTAACCACTTGCAAGGGTTTGCTCGATTACACACGTCAGGTCGAGCGAACCCTTAGTTTTTCGTAGAAAGAAACCAGCATGTCTGATGGGTTTACCAAAACCGGCTCAGTGCGACGTAGCGCTCACCGCGATTTTGCTCCAGAAGAAAAAAACCGCGGACCTTATATTCCTACTGCTCTTGCCAATAATCCTCGTGCCGGTCAATGGGATGGACGCAAACTCTCACGCAATATTGTGGCAGATTACAAGCGTTTTATTGTAACGGATGGTGAGGGAATTCGTTGCTCGCTCTATGTGAGCGGATGCCCATTCCACTGCCATGATTGCTATAATTCTTCGATTTGGGATTTCAAAGCAGGTCATGAATATACCCAAGAACTCGAAGATAAAATTATAGAAGATTTAAGCTTAGATTACGTGCAGGGTATTACTCTTTTAGGCGGAGAACCACTGCTCAACACTCCTATGCTCATACAACTGACGAACCGTATTCGCCGCGAATTTGGTTCATCAAAAGATATCTGGGCTTGGACTGGATATACATGGGAAGAGCTTATGCGAGAAGGTGAAACTCCCGATAAGATTGAGCTATTACATAATATTGATATTTTGGTGGATGGTCGATATATCAGTAGTTTGCATGATTCTCTTTTACAATTCCGTGGCTCTTCTAATCAACGTATTCTCGATGTGCCACGTAGTTTTGAAGAAGGTCGAGCAGTTATCTGGGATAAGTTACACGATCAAGAACGTTTTATTCCTGAAATGTATGGAAAAGAACGTGCAGCCAGCGAGGATGCTACCGAAAATAATTAAAAGAACTAAAAGCACAACGCCCCTTCACCTGCATGATGATGAAGGGCGCATCGCTATATTCTTACAGGTGTGCAACTGCAGAAAGAGAGAAAAAGTTCACACCTTTAGCGCATAACGACTGTGCAAGACTTTAGTGCTTCAGATCAATAACCATACGGCCACGAATCTTTCCAGCTTCCATCTCATCGAAGATATCGTTAATATCTTCCATTGGTCGAGACTGGCATTGTGGAACAACCTTGCCTTCAGCACCGAATTGGAAGGCTTCTTCCAAGTCCTTACGAGTACCAACAAGCGAACCCACAACACGAATACCATCAAGCACCAAACGAGGAATGCTCAAATCCATAGACTCAGTTGGCAAACCAACTGCAGCTAAAGTACCACCAGCACGCAAAGCATCAACAGCGCCGTTAAAAGCGCTCTTACCCACTGCAGTTACTACTGCGCCATGAGCACCACCGCATTCACGCTGAACAACTTCGCCCAAGTCTTCCTTCAATGGGTTAACGCACAAGTCAGCACCGAACTTCTTAGCAAACTCGAGCTGCTCGTCGTTAATATCAACAGCAATAACCTTAGCTTGGAAAACATTCTTTGCATACTGCAAAGCGAGGTTACCTAAACCACCCAAACCAGAAATAACAATCCATTCACCCGGATGAACGCCAGACTCCTTAATAGCCTTGTAGCAGGTGACGCCAGCGCAAGTAATAGAGCTTGCTGCATAAGAGTCAAGACCTTCTGGAACTTTAACTGCATAATCCGCAGGAACAATGCACTCGTGTGCCATACCACCGTCAGCAGTGTAGCCAGCGTTGAGCACGGAACGACACAAAGTTTCACGACCTGTTGTGCAATACTCACAACGGCCACAGCCCCTAAAGAACCGTTACGGATACGCGGTCGCCCACCTTGAGAGCATCTGCTCCTTCAGCTACTTCCTCAACAATGCCAATACCCTCGTGTCCAAGAACTACGCCAGTTTTGTCGCCATAATCCTGATGCATCACATGCATATCAGTGTGGCATACACCGCAGCATTCCATATCGAGCAATGCCTCACCATAACGTAATGGACGCAATTCCTTATCTACAACAGCGGCTTTCTTATCTTGAGTTGCTACGATTGCCTTCACGACAGAATCCTTTCTACATAAATACTCATCATCGAGAGAACTTGACATCTCCGTCAAGAACACACCACCTAGTGTATCCCTATTCCTCGAAATGGTAAAACGAAACACCATAAACTCACAGATTAATATGTTCGTTTGTGCGCACGATGTTGCCATTTTGTAGGATTTTCTATCATTTCCTCAACGGCGTGTTCTTGACGTGTTTTGTCAAGCATTATTCATGACGCAACCTCCATAAAGTTCGTGCAGCCACCAGCAAACCATAAGCCAACATTGCAGTTGCCGCAGCAGCCGCTACTCTCACTAACGAAATACCCGTGCGTGCCAGTGGTTGGCTTGGTTTTTCAGGAGTTTTCGGCGTATCCGGAGGCGGCTTAATCTCCGTTTGTTCCCCAGCAACCCCCAGCCCATGCGAAGCCAAAATCGCTCCATCCGCACCGCGCAAAGTTGCTTTCCAATACACAGTTCCCGGAGTCTGCGATCTCACAGAAGGACTGCGCACCTCATAACTGCCATCATCTGCGCGCATGTCCGGAGTAATCGCCACCTTTTCCTCTTTGATCAAAACCGGCGTCGCCCCCATCTCCCCTCCACTATCGGCGGCATCATAAGCAGTAAAACTCACAGTCGATCCCTCCGAAACAGTACCTTCCACACGTGCAACATCAGCAAAAATCTTCGCCTGGCATCACTTCAGACTTGTCAACATGCGTCACTATCGAGGCACTGTGTGGCGTCTTCACCACTCGAGTGCATTCCCACTCATCGTTCCACGCACTGGTCACAGGCATCACGCGGTCATCTCCAGCGAAACCGTACACGAAAGCGTAGTAACCAAGCCTGTCAGCATAAATGTGCACGGGCTCACCATGCGCGTCCGGCTTGCCACCTCCCACAGCGAGAACGCCATTGCGCGCTTCATACTCAAACTGTCCAACGAGCTGATGCGTATCATCATCTGCGGGAGCCACCACAGAGTCGGGCTTGTCTGCCGACCAATACACGCGAACCGTTGCCAAGCGCTCATCTGCCTTCCAGCCAAACCTCTCATTACCCGTAAACTCACCGTGATCATCGGGGAACCCAGCAATCGTAATACGATCGGTTAGTGGCGCTCCTAACTCAGCGGAATGCTCCGAAACTGTTGAATCAGCAGACACATGCTGTCTGGTCGATGTGCTTTTTTCACATCCAACAACCCAGAAATCGCATCCTTATCCATCCACTGCCGCGCGTCTTTGCCATCCGCATCTTCACCTTGCTCATCGCGCGCAATCGTCCACACCCAGGTGGTGAATTTACTCTCCTCGTCAGTAATCACAGAGCTGTGCACATCGCGCGTTTTACCCGCATCAGTAAACTCTATCTGCTCCGTTCCCACCGATTCAAGCCCCTAACTCGCGTAAACGAGCAATATAATCAGCGGCTTTTTCTCCATCCCTGCACCTGAATTTTTTCTCATCTGCGCTCAATTGCGCAACCTTCTCATGCGTCAAACCCGTATACGCGTAACCGGTCGCTTTTAGCGTCACTCCCTTTTCCCACGCATCGCCTGACATAACGCCCACCTGCACACTATCGCTCATCGCATTACCCGCCTCGTCAATCAACGAAGGAACTTGAGTGCGAATTTCTGGCTGAAAAACCTTGCGCACATCGAAGCGAATACCCTGAAAAACCGCCTCATGATTATCGCCTAAGCGCACAAAATTTTGCGCACTATCCACATCATCTAAGGTCTGCACAGAGACGCTCTGCGAGGTACTCACTTCACCCTCACCCGTTGCAACCCATGGCACATCAACCGGATCGGCAGCACTCGTAACAGTAATAGAATCCGAATTATTACTCTCAAAATGCGCAGGACCATGCAATCGCACAGTAACAGGAACATTATTGAGAGATTCACCGCTTGCATTCGTTACACGCACCGACACCCGACCACGCCGCTTTTGCCTGCGAATACGCCATCGTAACCTCCGTGCCCGCAACAGCATGCGACGTGCCCTCCGCCCATAATTCGGTCGCACGCTGCTCAACCCCAGGAGCATCCGACATTACACGCGCTCGGCTCGCATTCCATTGCGGACGCGAAGAATCTAAATCAAAATGATCATGAATAAGCGTTGCTAAAGCCGCATGATCCAAGGGATTTGACGAGTTATGATACTCTCCAACAGATACCCCATTGATCGCGTTTGCGGCGAGTCAGGAATTTGCCGACTGTTGCTAAACGTCCACGTAGAATCCACGCCCCATTGATGGCAGTACAGATAATCGCCGTTCTCACTGACGCCAATCACGCCCAAAACGTACCCTTTAAAGCTCGGCAAAAGCATGAACAGGCTTTTTTTGACTGGTCTCGCCAGATGACCGCCTGCAGGTTTCGCTGATGCAATTTGCGGTTGAACGTTCAGACATAGCACCACGAGCAGCGCAACGCTCAGTAGCATCCCCCACGAGAGGGATAGAATGCGCGCAACTCGCGACGTGCGCAGCATTTGTGCTCTTTCCGATTGCTGCGAGTGGAGCAGCTGCACGCGCTTTTACCTGAGAGAAGCGCTTAACCCGAGATGCGCCCAGTATCCGTGCTCTTCCGATCTCAACGAACGCAGCATCCGCACGCTATTTTCTTCAACTCTATTTTTTTGACAACGTTATTTTTCTGCGCGTTTTTCTTTCGGAACCGCTTGACGCTCTTCTCTCGCGAGCGCGCTATCCGAGCACTTAAGCCTTCTCCTGAATAATTTTTTTCATCGTATGATCCTTCCCTATTTCTACGACTACGGTGTCGTTCTTCCAGCATGACTGATGCGAGCGCGAAAACCACTATTGAAATGAATATGTGAACCAATGTGGATAACTCTGCCCGGTTTCAGCGGAGACATCTCATGTCCAATGCCACGTAAGCGATATCTTTCACACTAAACACGTCCACCGCTCCATCACCATGCCGCTCGCTTATACCACTCGCTTCCCCGGCTCATAACGAACCCATACCTCTCGCTTATACTGCGCAGCAAGTAAGCTAGACGCTGAGAGTGCTGATTGATCAGCGCCACACACGATCTCTTTGAGGAGAAAAATGGCAGAAACATTTAATGTTTTGGTGGAAATTCCACGCGGTTCTAAGAACAAATATGAAGTAGACCACGAGACCGGCCGCATTATGCTCGACCGCACTTTGTTCACTTCTATGGGCTACCCAGATGACTACGGCTATATTGAAGGTACTTTGGGCGAAGACGGCGATCCGCTCGATGCTTTGGTTATGATTCCAAACTCCGTATTCCCTGGCTGCATTGTGGAATGCCGCGCTGTTGGCTTTGTATCACATGGTTGACGAAGCTGGTGGAGACGACAAGATTTTGTGCGTTCCTGCAGACCCTCGTTTTGACGACATCAAGGATATTGACGACGTTAACGAGTTCCACAAGAAGGAAATTGAACACTTCTTCAACCAGTACAAGGCTTTGGAGCCAGGCAAGGAAGTTATGCCAGGTTCTTACTGGACTACTGTTGACAAGGCTGAGGCAGAAATCGTTGCTGCTCGTCAGCGTTTGGCAGATGCTGAGTAAACTTCAGTAGACCGCTTACTGCTTATATAGCGAGTCCTCGGAACGTCTTTTAGGACTTCCGAGGACTTTTTTATTCCGCAGATATTGCGATTGCTAGTTCTTCAGATTTTAGCGATGTTTCGAGGAGTAAGTTGCCCAGTAAGTTCCACTTCGTTCCTCCGGATGGCATGCGTCACGACATCGTTTTTGGCGTTTTTGACACATTTTGGTTTGACTTCATGGCTGAGGTCGATACGCGCAACCGATATGGCACTTTTGAAGCCATTTTTGCGCATCAAAACTGGTATAAAAGGTGTATTAATCGGTTAAACCAGCATGTGTGAGAGTAACGACTCTTAAGACTTGATGAGTTCCGAACATCGTTTGACATAACAGGTTTTGCTTGTTTTGCTTTACTGCTCGGATAAAAATGTCAGCCATGGCAGGTTTCTTCTGCCGTGGCTGACTGCTTTTTAGACCCTAAAACTGGAACGAATTACATTGCCAAACATGACATGCTGCCTGCGTCATAGCTCAAAACACTTGCAGAGGTTCAAGTCATTCAGACCACGTAAAACTTACACCGTTTCATTAAGTCAGTTTTACGAATTTCGCACGCGAGCCGAGAACCACGCCAGCCTAGAGCACACTAAGAACACTCAAACAATAAAGCTGATAAGGAAAATCATCAGTGGCAAAATACCGCTGAGCATTGCTGCTAATCCTGCGTATCTCCAAACAGAGAGAGAGATTACGCGCTTCTTCAGTCTGTTGCGAAGCCTCGTTCGCTTCACCATCGCTTGACTGCTCACCCGCTTGAGGGGCTTTCACTCCAGAACCACCCGCTTGAGATGCACGCACGGCATCGCGTGACCAAGCTCCCACACTCAGGCTAATGCACAGAATTCCGATAACGATGAAGGCAATAATAGCAACGAAAGCAGTAGTACTGATTGCCAAACCAGCCGCACGCGCAAAACGCGCAACCATCCAGCCTGACGATGCCAACCCTAAAGTTCCCATCAAAATAATATTTGCCAGCGACTCAATTAACTGAGTGCGTTCTTTTTCGCAACATTTCAAATAAGAAACCGCCAGCAATCAAAGCGGACATCAGCATAAACAGAGCTGCACCAAAATGCTGTTCGGCTGCGATTAAAGCGGCAATGACTCCCGCGAGGCTCATAGCAACTGCTGCAATACGTGAAGCATGAGGAGTAGGCGTATACAGTTCAGCAGGAAAAGCCAAGCCGCAACGCCTGCCACCGCCACAATAAACACAGGCAGAGCATACAAAAGAACACCGCCCACATGCCACATGGATGCAATCAGGAAAAAAACATAAGCGCACATACAACCGCGCTTGCCCCGCCACACGTACACCAGCTACACGCACACTCCGAGCAGCGCCCGACTCACCCACATTCCCACCCTGAACACCAGCGGCTTGTTCCTTCGACATTTTTCACTCCTTGACCGCAAATAGACGAATGCGGTAGATAACGTTTACTATTATTCATAGTAACGGTTTAGCAGGGCATTCTGTTCACGCCGTTGTTTGTTACTTCATGCGCTATCGATATGAACACACAAATCGCAAATCGAAGCGCACAGTATGCGTTTTTCGGAAGGACAGTCATGAGCGATTTCACACTGCTAACAAAATCGACTGATCCCACTTCCGTGTTGCCTGCTTTAGCTTTACTCCAACATCGTGTGCGCGTTCTGCCCACAGAAATATCCTCGCTTGTGCGCATTCCTGATGAAAGTATTGTGTTTTTAGATGCTCGCGAAGATGTTGCGTCTGCAAAGACTTTCTGCTCGATGGCAGCTGCCTCGGGCGTTCAATTTCCAATTATCGTTATTTTAAGTGAGGGCGGCTGTTTAGCTTTTAACGCTGAGTGGAAGGCTGCAGATTTCGTGGTCAACACTGCCAGCCCTGCAGAAGTTGAAACTCGCGCGCGCGTTCTGTCTATGGGCGGCTTGGTTAATCCTGGTCTTATGCGCACGTCAGATACTTCAGACGATGAGAAGAATTCCTCGTCTGCATCGTCTCGAAACGGCGTGATTACGTGCGGCGCTTTGGAAGTAGATACGATTGGCTACACCGCTACGCTGCATGGACATCCGCTTGATTTGGCGTATAAAGAGTTTGAGCTTCTCAAAGTATTTAGTACTGCACCCAGGTCGCGCTTTTACGCGCACGCATTTACTTCAGGAAGTGTGGGGCTACGATTATTACGGCGGTACGCGCACGGTTGATGTGCATGTTCGTCGTCTGCGCGCTAAGTTAGGCGTTGAGTTTGAGTCTGTGATTGGAACTGTGCGTAACGTGGGTTATCGTTTTGACCCTCCTCAGGGCGCTCGTTCTCATGAAGATGAGCAAGACGAAGAGTAACATGCCTCGCGAGACCAAACAGCAACGCGCGCAACGCATTCATGAGGAGTACGCGATTTTATGCGAAGAAATACCGAATCCTCAGCCAGGTTTAGTTTTTCGTAACTCTTTTGAACTGCTGATTGCCACGATGATGAGCGCTCAGACCACGGATGTACGCGTTAACTCGGTTACTCCTGAACTTTTTGCGCTCTACCCTACTGCTGAAACGATGGCTGAGGGCAATGTGGAACTGATTGGCGAGATTATTCATGCCATCGGTTTTTGGCGGGTAAAAGCCCAGAGAGCTGTGCAGATAGCGCAATCTTTAGTCCGTGATTTTAATGGCGAAGTGCCTAGCACAATGGAGGAGCTGGTAACTCTTCCGGGAGTGGGTCGTAAAACTGCAAATGTTGTGCTCGGTCATGCTTTTAATGAACCCGGTTTTTCCGGTTGATACGCATGTTATTCGGTTAACACGTCGTTTGCGTTGGCGCACAGATTGGCGTTCATCTCATCCAGATCCCGTGCATATTGAGTCAGAAATAACGCAATATTTTGAACCATCCGAGTGGAAAAACGTGTCGGATCGTCTTATTTTATTCGGGCGTTCTACGTGTCATGCACGCAAACCTGAATGCGATATGTGTCCGCTCAAACAAAGCTGCCCGAGCTTCGGCATGTATACTCGTTAGCCTTGTGACGTAGACTACGACCCTATGAGTCAGAAGTCATCATTACGTTCAGGTCTTATTTTTCTTTGCTACGCTTATTGTGCTCGCTCTTATAGTGACGGGCGGATGGGCAATTGTGAATCATAAGGTAGAGCTGCCTGCCGTCTTAGGTGGGGCGGAAGGAAACGGTCAAACCCTTACAGTGGCAACCGCCCAACCGATCAGCTCTCTTGATATGACCTCTAATACGTCTTCTGCTCTTGATCAAGCTTTACTGCATAATGTGTACGATACTTTGGTCGGTCGCGATGAAAAAAATCAGCCTGTGCCCACTGGTTTAGCCAAAAACTGGAGCATTTCTCCAGACGGTTTAACCTACACTTTTAAGCTGTACTCAGGTATGAACTTTTCGAACGGTCATACTGCTAATGCGGACGATGTGATCGCCTCGCTGAAGCAGACGCTCGAAAAAGCAAAACGGTTGATTCAACGCGGTTGCAGCGCGTCACAAGCGTGAACGGCAATAATCTCACAGTAGAAAATAACGCTATCTCAAGCAGATCCAAACCTTCTATGGGCGCTGAGCACGCGAGCTGGAATTATTTACGACTCACAAGCCGCGTATGACGCAGCGAAAACTGCTGTCGGTTCTGGCCCGTATCAGGTTGAAGCCTTCGAAGCCGGCAAATCGCTTACCTTAACAGTTAATCCTCACTATGGTAAGAAAATCAAGGGTTTTTCTACTATCAAGCTAGTTGCATACCCTGATGCGAATGCGGCTGTGGATGCTCTCGAAGCGAAAAAAGTGGATGCGATCTTACCGCTGGCTAATTCCCCTGCAACCGCTAATGTGGCGGCTGCTCGTCAAAAGCTTTCCGAGCTCAAAGACGTAACTGTTGCTACAACCGCGAGCACCCATCGTTGGGCTATTGCTTTGAATACTTCTGCGGATTCGCTGTTCTCTGACACGCATATTCGTCAGGCTTATCGCGCAATGCTTAACCAGTCTGAGCTTATTTCTGCGTTGGGAGTAAGCGCGGTTGCACTGTCTGCCCCTGTTCCTTCTCTCGATCCGGGATACCAGGATTTAACGGGAAACATATCATGTGGATATTGCGCAGGCTCGTCAATATTTGAGCTTCTATGGGTATGCGCGAAACTTTTACTTTGTCGTATCCGCAAAGCATAGGTGACGCTTTTGCTCAGACCGTAGCTTCGCAGTTGGTTGCAGTAGGCGGAACGGTTACACCTCAAGCTGTTCCAGATAATCAATGGCAGTCTCAGATTGTAGAGGGCAAACAGTTTGATATGGCGATTATCGATTTAAGCAGTAGCCATGACCTCTTTAAATATTGCCAGCCCTGATTACATAACTCAGTACACAAGCCCTGACACGAATACCGCTTTAGATAATGCGCGAAAAGCTGCGAATGATAATGAATACACGGCAGCAATGACAGCCTTAGGCAATCAGATTGCTGATGCCTCGCCAATAATTTGGGCGTATGAGGAACAGCCGATTGTTGCTGAGCGCGCTGGAATTACTGGCATGCCTAAGGCTCTGGCGGATTCATATGTGCAGCTGGAAAATATTGTGAAGGAGTAGGGTTCTCGCATCGGCTTCCCGCTCCTTTAACTCACCTGTAGCTCACTTGCAGCTCACCTGTGCTTAGCCTCTGTCTGTGCAAGTTCCTGCCGTCTGCTCCCCACTTCGGCGTGTCTTGCAACACACGTAAACTCGTGTGCATGACTAATGAAGCAGATAAGACAAGCATTTCCGCTTCTCTCACCCCTTTGCCAGCTAAGGTTGGCGTTGAGGGTTTGGAAGAGAAGTGGGGTGCCGCTTGGGAAGAACAGCAAACCTACGCATTCCAAGGCAGCCGCGACCGTAAGGCTGTCTATTCTATTGATACTCCTCCTCCAACCGTCTCCGGTAGTTTGCATGTAGGTCACGTATTTTCCTACACGCACACCGATGTTATTGCGCGTTTTAAGCGTATGAACGGTTTCGACGTGTTCTATCCAATGGGGTGGGACGATAACGGTTTGCCAACCGAGCGTCGTGTGCAAAACTATTTCGGTGTTCGCGTAGATACGTCGCTTAAATACGATCCTGATTTTAAGCCTCCTTTCGAAGGTACTGAGGGCAAGAAAATTCAGGCAAAAGATCAGGTTCCTGTATCTCGTCAGAACTTTATTGAGCTGTGCGAGCGCTTAACTGCTGAAGATGAAAAGCTTTTCGAGAAGCTGTGGCGCACGCTGGGTCTGTCTGTTGACTGGAAGAACACGTATCACACGATTGGCGAGCATCCTCGTCGTGTGGCTCAGAAGGCTTTCTTGCGTAATTTGCAGCGCGGTCAGGCATATCAGAAGCAGGCTCCTGGTCTGTGGGATGTTACGTTCCAGACTGCTGTTGCGCAGGCTGAGTTGGAAAGCCGCGAGTACGATGGTTTCTATCACAAGGTTGCTTTCCACTTGGTAGATGACGGTTCACCCTATATACATTGAAACCACTCGTCCAGAGCTTCTTCCTGCTTGCGTTGCTTTGATTGCTCACCCTGACGATGAGCGTTACCAGAAGTTCTTCGGAAAGTCTGTGTATTCGCCTCTGTTTGGCGTAGAAGTTCCTGTTGTCGCTCATGCTGCTGCAGAGATGGATAAGGGCGCGGGTATTGCTATGTGCTGTACTTTCGGCGATATGACCGACGTGCAGTGGTGGCGCGATTTGAACTTGCCAACACGTTCTATTATTCAGCGTAACGGTCGTATTGTTATGACCACTCCTGAATGGATTAGCTCTGCTGAGGGTGTGGATTTGTTCGAACAGATTGCTGGCAAGACCACGTTCTCTGCGCGCAAGACTATTGTGGACGCTTTGCGCGAATCCGGCGATTTAGATGGCGAGCCAACGCCAACGAAGCGTATGACGAACTTCTACGAAAAAGGGCGATAAGCCTTTGGAAATCGTCACTTCTCGTCAGTGGTATTTGTCGAACGGTGGAACAGACCGTGCTTTGAATGCTGAACTGATTGAGCGCGGCAAAGAGCTGGACTTCCACCCTGACTTTATGCGCGTGCGCTATGAGAACTGGGTGAATGGTTTGAACGGCGACTGGCTGATTTCTCGTCAGCGTTTCTTTGGTGTGCCATTCCCATTGTGGTACCCAATCAATGCTGATGGTTCCGTCGATTACGATAACCCGCTGACTCCTGCAGAAGATATTTTGCCGATTGATCCAACTATTGATGTTCCAGCAGGCTACACCGACGATCAGCGCGATGTTCCTGGCGGTTTTACTGCTGAAAAAAAGACATTATGGATACATGGGCAACCTCGTCCTTAACTCCTCAGATTGTGACGAAGTGGGCGGAGCCAGGCGAAGAGAATGAAGCCCTGTTCAAGGCTACTTTCCCTATGGATTTGCGTCCTCAGGGTCAGGATATTATTCGCACATGGCTGTTTAGTTCTGTTGTGCGCGCACATCTAGAAAATGGTGTGCTTCCTTGGGCTCATGCCGGTTTGTCTGGTTGGATTTTGGACCCTGACCATAAGAAGATGAGTAAATCTAAAGGGTAACGTTGTTGTGCCATCTGAGCCGATTGAGAAGTTTGGCGCGGATGCTGTGCGTTACTGGGCTGCGTCTGCTCGTTTGGGTACGGACGCTGCGTACGAGATTGGCGAAATGAAGATTGGTCGTCGTTTGGCGATTAAACTGCTGAACGCTACGAAGTTTGCTTTGGCGATTGGACGCGAAGACGAGAACCATCAGGGTTGCTGACCATACTTCTGTTACATGGAATGTTGCTGATGTGATTCATCCACTCGATCGTTCTGTGATGGCTCAGTTGGCTTCTGTTGTTGAGGTGGCTACTGCTGCGCTGAATGATTACGACCATGCGAAGGCATTGGAAACCATTGAGAGCTTCTTCTGGCAGTTCTGCGATGATTACATTGAGCTGGCTAAGAACCGCGCATATGGCACTGCTGATGCGACTGGCAAGTTGCCAACTGCAGCAAGATACCCTGTCTGCTCGCACCACTCTGGCTTAGGGCTTGGATGCGTTCGCACGACTCTTGGCTCCGTATCTGCCTTACGCTACCGAGGAAGTGTATTCTTGGATGCATGACGGCGCTGGCTCGGTTCACCGCGCCGCATGGCCTACGGCGGGCTTGTATCGTGCCGCTGCGGGCGACGCTGATGGCGATGTTCTGCTCTGGGCAGGTCGCGCTCTGGCTGCTTTGCGCAAGATTAAGTCCGAAGCCAATGTTTCGATGAAGACTCCAATCTTAAGCGCTACTTTGGCTGTTGATGAGAAGGTCATCGCTTTGATTGAGTCTGCATCTGGCGACATTTACGAAGCCGGTAAGGTAACGGGCACAGTTGAGTGGGTTGCCGCAGATTTGACTGCCGACAACGCTAACGCTGACGAGATTACGATTACCACTTCTGAGCTGGGAGAAGCTCCAGCACGGAAGAAGTAAATTATTAGCCTAAGAGGGGGAGGATTCGTGTGAATCCTCCCCCTCTTGTTTTCCGTGTTTTCGTATGTACCGTGGGGACGATACATACGCTACTGCCCTGTTTTGGGTGATTTTGCCTGTTTTTCTGGAAGTACGTTAAGCAGCGATGTGACGGTATTTAATTCTCTATTCTGCAAAGAAATCGATGGCCCTCAAAACTCTGTACCGTCCAATTCCTACACAGCGTTTGGAAGAAACAGGCCTCCTGAATCGCGTCCGAGCCCGATGCGGGGTTTCTTAGCGCCCAGCCGCAATATCCTCGTGACGCTTTTTCGACGCGGTCACCACAAAATCGCGGTAAGCATGCGCGATCGTTGGACTTAATCCACAATCGACAGCGAGCCCACTCATGCGTGTCAGCTGACGCTCCTCCCGAGCAGCGTCCAAAGCCGCGAACCCAGCCGCTGCCTTTAATTGCCCAACTTTCTCAGTAATCCTAAAGCGGCGTGCAAGCAAGCGCACAATCTCATCATCAATCTCATCTATGTTCTCGCGCAAGTGCTCAATCTCGCGCGTGGCCTCAATAACCGCGTCCGAAGCATCCGCGCCCAAACTTGCGGACGAAATCTCAGTATTCTCTGCGCTCTTGTCTACGTTCATATCCTCACCCTAACAAAACGGGCAGTCCTCCAAAAATCAGAGAAACCGCCCGCAACGCTCAAACAGAACGAAAAACCAATTGCTCTGCTGCGCCATCATGCGCAAGAACTCAGCGTTGGTCTGCGTCTTCTTCAAACGCCCTACCAGCTGCTGGTATGAGGACTCTGGCTCTAATCCGCCCAAAGCACGACGCAAGCGGTAGATAATCGCCATCTCACCTGGATCGGTAATAAGTTCCTCACGACGAGTGGAAGATGCGTTAATGTCGATTGCTGGGAAGAGTCGCTTCTCCGAAAGTTCACGAGACAAGCGCAATTCCATATTGCCTGTGCCCTTGAATTCTTCGAAAATCACTTCGTCCATCTTTCGAACCAGTTTCCACCAAAGCGGAGGAAATAATAGTCAAAGAGCCGCCGTTTTCAATGTTGCGAGCAGCACCAAAGAACTTCTTTGGAGGGTAGAGTGCCTGAGCATCCACACCACCGGAAAGAATACGTCCGGAAGCTGGAGCAGCAATATTGTAGGCGCGAGCCAAACGAGTCATGGAGTCAAGCAACACCACAACATCCTGACCAAGCTCCACCAAACGCTTTGCGCGTTCAATAGCAAGCTCAGCAACAATAGTGTGGTCGGAAGCTGGACGGTCGAAGGTGGAAGAAATAATTTCACCCCTGAACCGTGCGCTCCATGTCGGTAACTTCTTCAGGTCGTTCATCAACGAGAACCACCATCAAATGCACTTCTGGATTATTTGCCTTTAATGGAGTTTGCAATGTTTTGCAAAGTAATGGTCTTACCAGCCTTTGGTGGAGACACAATCAGACCGCGCTGACCCTTACCAATTGGCGAAACAATATCAATAATGCGACCCACCATATTCACCGGCGTTGTTTCCATCTTCAAACGCTCTTGTGGATACAGCGGAGTGAGCTTGGAGAACTGAGGACGCTGAGCAGCCTCTTCCAGGCTCAAAGCCGTTAATAGCTTCCACCGACTGCAGTGGAACGAACTTTTGGCGCTGATTGCGACGGTCGCCATCACGATTTGTCTTAATAAAGCCGCGCACAGCGTCACCCCTTTGCGCAAACCGTACTTTTTTTCACCTGACCCATAGATACATACACATCGTTTGGACCTGGCAAGTAACCAGAGGTACGCACAAAAGCATAAGAATCGAGAATGTCTACGATACCAGCAACGCGAATGAGTTCTTCTTCTGGCTGCTGCTCTTCGTGAACCTGCTGTTCTTCGTGATTTTTCTGCACGGTTCTTACGATTATTACGGTTATTATTGCGACGATTATTGCGCTCGAAACGCTCGTTATTGTCGTCCTCGTTTGACTCTTCTGTGCTTTCTGCACGATCATAACGACGTGAACGGCGCTCGTTCTTTTCGGATTCCTCGTCCAAGCGTGCGCGATCTACACGAGAGATACGGTTGCGACGGTCTGCATGGCTTGCACCGCGCTGTTCGCGCTGAGCTGCAGCCTGAGCAATGCTTTCGGCACGTTCGCGCTCTGAACGGTCTGGAAGAGCGGACAGAATATCATTCAAATCAGCTTTAGCCTGATGACGGCTTGCTTCACGCTCAGCCTGCTCTTCTTCGCTGACAGCGACTGGCTTACGGCGGCTACGAACAGGAAGTTCTACGCCCAAGTCAATAACTTTATCTGCCTTCTTGTCTGCGCGAGAACGTGCAGGAGCGCTTTTAATTTCTGACAGTTCAATAAGAGGTGCTTCAGAAGCTGGAGCGCTTGATTGACGCGCTTCGTTAATACGCTCAATCAGTTCAGGCTTACGCATAGTAGAAGTGCCGCGCAATTTCATTTCTTTAGCAAGTTCGCGCAGCTCAGGGAGCTTCATATCAGCAAGATTAGTATTTGCCACGTGTGTGACCTTTCGTGAGTAAAAAACAATTCCTCTACATCAGTCATCACATAGCCGAGGACTATAAACTGTGTGGGAAAGTATCTACATTGAAATTTCGTAAAAATAACGAACTGAAGTAAAACTATACGGTACTTGCTGGACAGAGCGTCTTTTATACACGCTCAAGCGTGGCGAAATACAAACAGACCCGCTCTTAACTAAAAGAGCGAGCCTGCAGTTAAACGCTGAACGCTTTTAGTGGCGGTGTGCGCGGTAAGTTAATCAGTGCCTGAGTGGACTGATCCTGCTGAGCCAAAGCAGCGTCATCCTGAGAAATAGCAGGAGCAATCTGCTTTGCCAGAACCTTACCGAGCTCTACGCCCCACTGGTCGTAGGAATCCAAGCCCCAAACAGTACCTTCAACCAAGGTAATGTGCTCATACAGAGCAATCAACTCACCAACAGCAAATGGAGACAACGTGTCGCCCAAAATAGAGGTTGTTGGGCGGTTACCGGTGAATACGCGAGCAGGAACAATAGCTTCGTCAGTACCTTCAGCGCGAACTTCTCAGCGGTCTTACCAAATGCCAAAGCCTTGGTCTGAGCCAAGTAGTTAGCGAGGAAGAGCTCGTGAACGTCCTGATCGCCATCCTTTGTTGCATTTGGAGTATTAGCAAAAGCAATAAAGTCTGCAGGAATGAGGCGAGTACCCTGGTGAATCAGCTGGTAGAAAGCGTGCTGACCGTTAGTTCCTGGCTCACCCCAGAAGATTTCACCGGTCTGAGTGGTTACAGGAGTGCCATCCCAGCGCACAGACTTACCATTGGACTCCATGGTGAGCTGCTGCAAGTATGCGGCGAAACGATGTAGATACTGGTTGTATGGCAAAACAGCGTGGGAATGTGCGCCGAAGAAGTTCACATACCAAACGTTCATCAAGCCCATCAAAGCTACAACGTTCTTTTTCGATTGGAGTATTTGCGAAGTACTCATCGATAACATGGAAACCGCGCAAGAAGTCTTCGAAGCGTTCTGGGCCGTAAACAATAGCAATAGAAGTACCAACAGCGGAATCTACAGAGTAGCGGCCGCCAACCCAGTTCCAGAAACCGAAAGCATTGTTTGGATCAATACCGAATTCAGCAACCTTGTCGAGTGCAGTAGACACTGCAATGAAGTGCTTTACAACAGCTTCAGCATTCTTTTCGTCCGAACCGTCGATTGCGCCCTGAGCCTTCAAAGTTTCAAGTAACCAAGTGCGTGAGAGCGAGCATTGGTCAAGGTTTCAAAGTGGTGAAAGTCTTAGACACAACAATGAACAAGGTAGTTTCTGGATTAATGCCCTTGAGCTTTTTCAGCCATATCGTTAGGGTCAATGTTGGAGACGTAACGAGCAGAGATACCTGAATCGTTGTATGCCTTCAAAGCTTCGTAGACCATAACTGGACCCAAGTCAGAGCCACCAATACCAATGTTTACCACGGTATCGATCTTCTTGCCAGTTACGCCAGTCCACTCGCCGGAGCGCACCTTGTTAGCAAAAGCGTAAATGCGGTCGAGAACTTCGCGAACATCCTTTACGGTGTCCTGACCGTCTACAATGAACTTACCTTCGTCGGAAGCTGGACGACGCAAAACTGTGTGAAGAACAGCGCGATCTTCAGTATTGTTAATATGCACACCGGTGTACTGCTGCTGAATACGCTCTTCGAGCTTCACATCCTTAGCCAAGTCTGCAAATAACTGCAGTGTCTCTGGCTTGATGAGGTTCTTAGACAAATCGAAGTGCAAATCTCCAGCTTCAAAGCTTAAGCTAGCTGTGCGGTTTGCATCGGCTGCGAACCACTCGCGCAGGTTAATGCCTTCAGCCTGCAACTGATTGAAATGATTCTGCAAAGCAGACCATGCTGGTGTTTGAGTTGCATCAATAGGTGGATTGATGGCCATTGCCGGTCCTTTCATACCTTGTATAACGTACGATTCTCCGTACCTAAACAATAAAGATTAGTAGGTGAAAAGGACACGTGCGCGATTTTTTGCTCTTGTTTGAGTCTTGTGTGCGGGCATGCACACAAAATCCTTGCAAACGTGTGCAGTGAGGGATTGGTTTTGGCTCTGCGGCTCGCGTTTCTCTGTGCTTTATTAAGACACTGGACGGCTTGCACTTTCTAGCGCATCTATGCTACACTCTTACTTTTTGTACGACGCATGCGCAAGCATGTTGATTGTATTGCCACTTTAGCTCAGTTGGTAGAGCGTCTCACTCGTAATGAGAAGGTCGCTTATCTGATTCCGGCAAGTGGCTCTGACTACCCTATTTACACATTCTTACTCTGAATTACTTTGCGCGAGTGGCGGAATTGGTAGACGCGCAGGATTTAGGTTCCTGTTCCACTGGAGTGAGGGTTCAAGTCCCTTCTCGCGCACGTGTGTCATGTCTCGCGACATAGTTCCGCTACAGTTGGAGAGCTGTGTCGAGATTTTTTGTTTTCATACGTGAAGCCAATACGCGCAACCGATATGCCAGTTGTGAAGCCATTTTTATGCTGCTCCGTTTTTGTTGGACTGTATGGTTGGTTCTTTTATTTTTAGGGAGTGTTTGTATGGGTGCGTATGGTAGTGATTTTGCTAGTAAGTGTGTGGAATTGTTGGCGCTGTTTGATCTGGGGTGTGGTTATGCCATAGCGGCTGATCAGTGTGGTGTCAGCAGTGACCTTATCCTTGTTAGTAATGAAGTCCTCAGCATGACCCAAAGAAGCGCCCTTAGCAACGTTTGTTGCTTCAGCCTTAGGCTTTGGCTGTGGTAAAGCAATCAGCAGACCTGAATCCAGCCGGTTTGTAGTGCCCTCTAGACGAGCTATCCACAGCATTCTCGAACATACCGTAAGAACCACCGGAGTTGTTATATCCTGAAATACCAATCTGCGCTCCTTGTGTAGTCGGCGTCCAGTACATGTTTGTGCGACCGTTGTAAGGATCCTCCGCGATTGCATTACCCTTGACCCACAAGGCGTAGTTCAGCTGACCCGTAATAGGGTACGAAGTTACTTCAGTAATATTCGAAGCAGGCGTAGCCTTGAAGCGCATCTCCTGCCCAATACTAAGATCAACGGTGCCATTCTTCACAGCATTATCCTGATAGAGGCCCTTATAACTTTCCTTGCGGGTATTCTACCAAACCGTTGGACTGTCCATTGAAGTTGCCCAACGCGAAGTAGTTAACATCGTTCTTGTAGTTGCCAGGCGAGTTCGAGGCGAAATTACGCATCGCCGATACGTAGCCATTGTCAGCAATCGAACGCCAGCCGAACTTCGCATCAGCAGCGGCAACTGAATCAGGCACATTGGAACTCAACTTATTCAAGGTCTTATATGCCAGTTCTTTAACGTTTGCGGCCTGCGGACCAGTTGGGCAACCAGCTTCGTTCGTCGGATCGCTCTGCATGAAGTTCTTCTGCCAATATGTAATCCGATCATACGGAGGGGTGTGAGGATCATGCGTTCGGAGACACGTCGTATCGTTCGCAGTGTTGGTCAGAGGATTAGACTCAGGCAAATAGCTACTATCACCATTAACAAACTGACCATTGTTGTTCGACTCATTACGCCGCTCGCAATCCTTAGACTGAGTGTCGTTAGTAAAAGTAGTGCCGTTATATTCGGCAGTAATAGGGTCAGCATGTGCAAACACAGAGCTACCCACCAGAGGTACTAAGCCAGCGGTGGCAAGTGCTACAGCAGCTATGAAACCAATTGGTTTACGAAGCTTTTGCACACCTCACACAGGCTTCTTATGCCTAGACATAATATTCCCTTCTTCTCACCATAAAAAATACATAGTTAAAGGTCATTTTAACCTGCCACCCCCAGCGAAATCCTTGGTTTTCAAGGAGTTTCATTCACCATAACCATACGCCCGAAATTCTCCCAGTTAGGAGGTTATGGCTCGGTCAACACGCCGAAAAGTTGAGCATAAGAAAATCCCCAAGAGGTGTTCAAACATCACGCTTCTTGGGGATTTGCACATGCTGTGTAAGCGACAAAATCAAACTAAATCATGAAAATACTGTGCAATAGCTCGCAAAGCCTTTCCTCGGTGAGAAATAGCGTTCTTTTCTTGAGCGGTCATCTCAGCACTGGTCAAACTGCCTTCTTGGTTACGCGGAACAAATAACGGGTCATAACCAAAACCGTTGTCTCCGCGCTCTTCACGCAGTAAAACGCCTTCCATATCGCATACTTGCACGTACTCATGTGCCTGACCATCAGCGCTTACTTGAGCTGGAATAACAAGAGCTGCTGCACATCTAAACCGAGCGGTGCGCTCTTCATCAGGAATATCGCTTAACTGAGCAAGTAGCAAAGCGTTATTAGCAGCGTCGTCTCCGTGTCGTCCGCTCCAACGAGCGGATAAAATTCCCGGAGCCATACCCATAACGTCAACAATAAGACCCGAATCATCAGCTAAAGCAGGAAGTCCTGTGCGAGAAGCTGCATCGCGGGCTTTAATCAAAGCATTTGCTTCAAAAGTCGTGCCATCTTCTACAGGGTCAGGCAAATCCAACTGGCCAGACGTAACGAATTCAAACTGCGATCCTTCTACTGTCTCGCCAATAATGCGAGCAATTTCCGTAAGTTTTCCTGCGTTATGAGTGGCAACAACTACTTTTTGAACCATGCCTCTCCTCAATCGTGTTCAAGTTACTCGCTCAAAGCCTGGCGCTGAAACTGCTGCAATTCCTTATTGCCTTTTTCAGCTAAATCTAGCAGAGTGCTTAAGGTTGCGCGGCTAAAAGGCGCTCCCTCTGCTGTGCCCTGAATTTCAATAAACTCACCTGAACCCGTCATAGCAATATTCATGTCTGTTTGAGCGCGTGAATCCTCCTCATAAGGCAGGTCGAGCATAGGAGTGCCGTCAATCACGCCCACAGATACGGCAGACACCTGATCGGTGAGAACCTTGGCGTTGCGGGCAATAAGTTTGTTGTTTTTAGCCCATTCAATTGCATCGGCGAGCGCGATATATGCGCCCGTAATCGATGTGGTGCGCGTGCCACCATCGGCTTGGAGAACGTCGCAGTCAATTTGAATTTGGTTCTCGCCCAGAGCCTTCATGTCCACGATGCCGCGCAAAACGCGACCGATCAGACGACTAATTTCGTGCGTGCGTCCGCCCACTTTTTCCACGAGTGGATTCACGATCTGTGCGCGATGCTGTAGCGCGTGGAAGCATGGCGTATTCTGCTGTTACCCAGCCTAAACCGGAGTCTTTACGCCAGCGAGGAACGGAATCGGTGAACGTGGCTGTGCACAAAACGCGGGTGTTTCCGCACTGAATGAGCACAGAGCCTTCGGGAGCGTCCGTCCAGTTGCGTTCAATTTTTACGGGGCGTAATTCGTCTGTGTGGCGTCCATCGGAGCGGGCGGCACTTCCAGTAGTGTGTAATTCTGTCATATCTTGTATCCTACCGTGCAGGTATCTCAAGGCAAGGGAAAGCGTCATGCGCGGTATGGGAACGCTGGCTGTTGGGCTGTATGCGCTATATGCGTGTGGGTTGTTGCTTATCGGTCAAGTGAAGCGGAGTTAAGCGGAGAGTAACCAAACGAAGCCTCGCATATTCAGCCAGCGCATTCACCCAGCACATTTGCCCCACCTGCCGTATACAGTAATAGTATGACGTTATTTGTTGCGCTTTTTCGATTTGCTACAGCTTCCTTCGCACTAGCAGGCACTTCTAAAACCTGGTTCTTCGGCGAAACTCAAAATCTGGTGTATTTTACACATCAAACAAACTTGCTCATTGCCGCCATCTTTATCTGGGCAGGATGCGCCAGTTTACTGCGTGGCGTGCAGCCCCCTGCATGGGTTAAGGGTGCGTTAACGCTGAACATTATTATTACCGGTCTGGTTGCGTGGCTCGTTTTGCCAGCGCCGGACATGTCTAAACAGCTATATATTTTCGGCATTCCAACAATCACTATGGTGCACATTATTGTGCCGATTATGGCAACCGTCGATTTTCTGCTTTTCGATGAGCATCGCCGTTTCATCTTGCTTGACTCGCTCACCTGGCTTATTTACTTCCCTGTGTACCTGGCTTTCGTTGTTATTCGCGCGAAAGTTTTCCACGCGGTCGGTCCTGAAGCTGATGGTAGCCCATATCCTTACGGTTTTATTAACCTCGACAAGCTAGGACTGCAACATTTTGTTATCAATTGCGCTGTTTATTTAGGTATTTTCTTCGTTTTGGCTCTCATTATTGTGCTGATAGATAAAGCGCTGCCAAAGCGCACTGTTTTTAACAGGTTCATCGGTTAATGCCGCGCGGTTGAAGAAGGTGCGCTAGGTGGCGATTGTTGGCGCTAGGTTACGAACGCAATAGAGTACGGATTTCAAAACAAATTTAGGCGAAAGAGAGGACACTATGTCTACTGCCGCAATGCTTACCGATATGTATGAATACACTATGGTAGATGCTGCTTTACGTGATGGAACTGCTCACCGTTCCTGCGTTTTCGAGGTGTTCACCCGTCATCTTCCTGCTGGCCGCCGCTATGGAGTGGTTGCTGGTTTAGGGCGGATTATTGAGTATATTAGGATTTTCGTCCTAGCGAAGAGGAGCTTGCTTTTCTACGCGATAACAAGATTGTGAGCAAAGAAACTATTGAGTGGCTAGAAAACTTCCATTTTTCGGGAACTATTCGCGCGTATCGCGAAGGTGAGATGTTTTTTGCTAACTCTCCTGTTGTTCAGGTTGAGGGAACTTTTGCGCAGTGTACGCTTTTAGAAACCGTTATTTTAAGCGTGCTCAACTATGATTGTGCGATTGCATCTGCTGCTTCGCGCATTACGTCTGCCGCGGGTTCTCGACCATGTGCCGATATGGGAGGTCGCCGCGCACATGAAAGCGCTGCTATTGCTGCCAGCCGTAGCGCTGTGGTGGGCGGTTTTGTGAGCACTGCTAATTTGGCTGCCGCTCAACTTTATGGCATTCCATGTATTGGAACGGCTGCCCACGCTTTTACTTTGGTGCATGACAGCGAGCGCGAGGCTTTTGAATCTCAGGTTGCTGCTTTGGGCGTGAACACAACGCTGCTCACTGATACATACAATGTGGAAGAAGCTATTCGCACAGCTGTTGAAGTTGCAGGCACTGATTTAGGCGGTATTCGCATTGATTCTGGCGATTTAGCTTCGATGGCTCAGAAAGCTCGTCATCAGTTAGATGCTTTGGGCGCTACTTCTACCAAGATTACGGTGACGAACGATTTAGACGAATACGCTATTGCTGCTCTTGCCACTGCTCCTGTTGATTCCTATGGTGTGGGTACTCGTTTGGTTACTGGTTCTGGGCACCCTACCAGTTCTATGGTTTACAAGCTCGTTGAGCGTGAAGGCAATGACGGTGCTATGCATCCTGTGGCGAAAGAAGAGCTTTGGTAAAAACAACTGACGGTTGGCGCAAGCGCGGTTTGCGTGCTTATGAGTATGGTCTGGCTCAAGGTGAGCTGGTGTTGGCTGGCTCTGAACAGGCTGTGCAATCATGGACGAGCGATCAGTATGGCGATTTGAAGGACTTGAGCATTGTTGCTATTGATCACGGCGATATTGACGAGTCCTTGACCACCCGCGAGGCACTCTTTGCTGCCCGCAATTACCATTACGAAGCCTTGCGCGAACTGCCAGTAAACGCTTTTGTCGCTTAGTGACGGCGAGCAAGCTATTCCTACTGAAGTTATTACTGTGGAGTAGTTGGCTTTTTAAGGAGACTATTCGTACTGTCTTGCGCTACTCTGTAAGTGCTAAAAATCTGATAATGATTGCCAGCCATGCTAGACAGAGCCTAGCATGGCTGGCTGTTTTATTTAAGCCCACAAAAATTAGACAAATCCGTTGCGAAGCATGATGTGGTATCTCAGTTATGAATCAAAGCGTGAGCAGTGCGTAGAGGTTGCTAGCACGTCACGCTTACAATCCGTGCGTCCAAATATGAGCTAAAATTCCCCACTCGCTCGTACGCCAAAGTTGCTCGTCGAACTTAGCGGGGTTTGGGGACGATGTTGCTCAGTAGGTTCCAGCATGAATGTGTTTACTTTTATGAGTGAAGTCGATACGCGCAACCGATAGCCACTTGTGAAGCAATTTTTCCGCATCAAAACTGGCATAACAGTGTATTAATCGGTTAAGCAGAATGCGAGAGAGTAAAAACTTCTTCAAATTTAACGCAGTGTGAAACCTGATTACGCATAACCCTAAATCCCTACCTGCCGCAACCAATAGGGATATACGGAACAGGGTCATGCACATGTAAAGCCATAATCAAAAAGCCTGCAACCACAGCTGCAGGCTTTCCGTATTTCATTATATTATTTCATCATATTTTCGTAAATCTTTTTGCACTCAGGGCACACAGGATGTCCGTCTGGTTTATGCTTCGAACCCATACCTTGCCACATAAAAGCTGCAACAGGCCTACCCGTCATGCGGGCTCGTTCCATCTTCTCTTTCGACACATAATGCGCATAACGGTCATTATCGCTGTTATCGTTGAGCTGCGTGTCTTCCTGAGTAACGGTTTCTGTGCGTTCAAGCGTCGATACGCCAGCGCCGCCTTCTTCGTTCGGATTAGCGAAACCTGGCTGATCAGCATCAAACATTTCTTTCCTCCTTGACCTGCACACATTCTATCAAGAACAAGTTATATATAGTCTCATTCTAGTCGTTGCGTTACTCTTAAAGCATGACAATTGCAGTATGTCCCGGCTCTTTCGATCCAGTAACCGCGGGCCATCTTGACGTCATTGAACGCTGCTCGAAGCTGTTCAGGGAAGTTCATGTGGTGGTGGCAGTAAATGCTGCCAAAAAACCAATGTTCAGCGAACAGGAACGCATAACCATGATTAAGCAGGCTTTGCAGGCTGACGGCGTGAACAACGTTGTTGTTGCCAGCACAAACGGTCTGATTACTGAATATTGCACGCAGGTCGGCGCTTCGTTAATAGTTAAAGGTTTGCGCCAAAACGGTGATTACGAGGCCGAGCTTGGTATGGCTTTGGTGAACCGTCAACTTGCAGGCGTGGAAACCATGTTTATTCCTGCCGATCCTATTCGCGAGCATATTTCTAGTTCAATCGTTAAAGATGTGGCACGTCATGGTGGAGATATTACCGGCATGGTTCCATCATCAGTGTATAACGCTTTAATCAACGCAGTTCATGAGGAGGGTTCTAATGACGAACGCTTATGATTACGATCCAGACGCACGTTACGAGGACGACGAAACTGGTTCTGCTAAGATTGCGCAGAACGCGGGAGTTTCGGGCGCTTCCGCTGCTTCGGTTTACGAGGATGACGACACGAACTCGCACGACATCGCAACCGAGGCGTATGAAGGAGTTCCAGCTGAGAACAGCGCATACGAGGACGAACCAAAGCATATGGTTGACCCGCAAACTCAAGCAGCAATCAACGCCTATATTCCTGATGCAGAAGATGCCGAGGCACTGAACGCACGCACCGAAGAACAGTTCTCCACTGCCCACGACATTATCGATCAAATTGACGGTCTGCTTTCCAACGCACCAAGCCTGTTTTTCTCCAAAAATCAAGTAAAAATTGATTATGACGAGGTGTATGGTCTGTTTCAAGAGCTCAAAGACGTTCTGCCAGTACAGTTACAGCGCGCATCCGATTTAATGCGCAAAGCCGAGCGTCGCTTGGAAAACGCGCAAAGTCAGGCAGAAGCTATCGTAAATAATGCGCAGGCAAAGTCAGCGTCTATTATTAGCGATGCGAACGATCAAGCGCGCATCTTAGCTGGGCAGGAAAACGTCGTTTCGCTGGCAACGCAGCAGGCGCGCTCTATTTTGAGTTCCGCGCAGGAGAAGGCGAACGCGCTAACCAAGGGTGCAAACGATTACACTGCTGATTCCATGCGCGCGCTGGACAATCAGTTGGTTGAGTTGCGGCACAGTATTAGCACGGGATTGCAGGTTTTGCAGGAGCGTCAGCAAGTGGCGTTGCACGATTTGCCGCATATTACGCCAGAGGATTATCCGCAGGATTAGAGGCTTTGCTAGGGCTATCGCAGGCACTTGCTTACGCAGTTCTCACGCACTTTTCACGCGCTTCACGAGGTTTTAGGTTTTAGGAGGTTTTATGGCACGCGAACACGCCACACCATGGTCTGTCTCTATCTCTCAGTTATCGCTCAAGCCAGGTAACTCGCAGGGACATTAGCGACCTCGTCGTTCCCTGCCCCCATCCGGCATTGGCGATTCTCTGGTGGGCATTGCTGAAGGTTCAGACGTTACCGTAAACGCTCGTTTGGAATCTTTAGCCGACGGTATTTTGCTGACCGGCACTATCAGCGCTGACTTTGATAGCGAATGCATGCGCTGTTTAGAGCCAATTCATGAAACGATTACAGTAAACCCTGTTGTGTTCTACACGTATGAGAAGGATCTGTCGGCTGCTAGCTCTTCAGGCGCTCCAGGCTCGTCAAGCGAGGAGGAGGTCGATATTATCGCCTCGCAGGACGAGAGTAACGACACTTATCCGTTGAGTCCTGACTCTATCTACTTGAATTTAGAGTCACTGATTCGCGATCAACTCGCTCAAGCACTGCCTCTGCAACCGCTTGACCGCGAAGACTGCTTGGGCTTGTGCTCGCAGTGCGGATTAAATCTGAATGAAAACCCTGATCATAAGCATGACGTGGTGAACATTCAGTGGGCAGCTTTGAAGGATTCAAGGCGCAATTAGAAGCGCAAGAAAAGGAATAAACGGGGGCGTATTGTAGTGTTTATTCAGCGGTTATCGCCTCTCATTATCGGCAAAATTTGCGAATGACGAGAGGTTATATTAAACTCTACAAGGCTTAAGCAAATATTCGATTCGAACAGAGGATAATAAAATGGCATTGCCAAAGTATAAGACCTCGCGTGCAAACACGCATTCTCGCCGTTCCAACTGGAAGGCATCCGCAACAGCAACTGTTAGCTGCCAGAACTGTGGTGCACCTGCATACCCACACATGGCTTGCCCAACCTGCGGTTCTTACCGTGGTCGCACATACCGCTCTGCTATCAAGCCAGGTTTGGCACAGTAGTTCAGGTTGTAGCAGTAATTAATAACAGTAATTAAACTGTTGTTGCGCGCTGTAAGCGCTCATAATCCTCCTTTATCGACGGGTAAGGGAGGATTTTCTTATGTTTACGTACCTGTTGTTGGGGTGTGAGGAGGCTAGTAACAGTAGAGCGCCCCTTGTCATTGGTCTTGTTGCTTTAGTGATTCTGTGGGGTTTTAGCGGATTCGTATGTTCCCAGACATGACGTGTTGAACGCAGCCTGATTGGGAGCAGTGTGTTGCCATGCAGCACTCTTAAAGAAGAGTAATACTTCTTATGGTTGTGTGTGCTGCACGAGGAAGACGAAAGGTTATGGTGTGCACAGCATACTAGGTAACCTAGTGAACCCACCATTTACACAAAATCTGATACTCTTCATTGTGCTTCGTGTGTTGTATCTTTCACCGCTATCAATAGTGCTACTCGTTACAACTGTTTAACCACATAAATCGTAGCTGGTAAAAGCTTTACCTTTCACTGCTAAACACAGCTATGAAAGAAACAGCAGAAAAACGAGCTAAGCCGAAACCTGCTGAAATCCGAAACGCAGTTAAAAACCAGCCCGCAGAACCACGTAAACTATCTCGTCACGCGCTCTTTGGCAATTAACCCGCGAAAAGAGTTATCAATCTGAACTTAATCGCTACAAGAAAACAAAGAGACTAGGGAAAGCAATTCAGTAAAACAAGGAACGCCGCAGCGACCCAGCCACCCCACCCGTTCACGCATATGCCTACAATAAGCATCATGACTAAGAACAGAAACCATAACAATCACAGCGCTCCCGTCAGCAGTTTTGCGGAAAATCTTTTCGCAAAACTAGGTCATACGCTCACTCCTGAGCATTTAGTAGAAGCTCTCACCCACCGCTCGTTTACGCACGAGCATGAGGGAACGGTCAGCTACGAACGTTTAGAGTTTCTGGGCGATGCTGTGCTCGAACTGGTTGTAACGGAAAGTCTGTTCACTCAGCATCCTGATTATTCTGAAGGTCAGATGGCGAAAATCCGCGCAAAAGCAGTATCTGAGCAGATTTTAGCGCCAATCGCACGTAACGAGCTGAACGTCGATCGATGATTTTTGCTTTGGTAACGGTGAAGCCGATGACGGCGGTGCAGATAAAGACTCAATTTTATGCGATATTGTTGAGTCCTTAATTGGCGCTGTCTTTATTGAGCACGGTATCGATGCCGCGCGCGAAACGGTTCATCGCCTCATCGACGCATCTCTCGAAAAAGTCAGTCATGAAGGCCCTTCGTTGGACTGGAAAACTTCTCTCATGAAAATCGCTCACGAGCTAAAAATCAATGAACTCACCTACCGCATGGAAGTGGGCGGTCCAGACTTCGCTCAAGTTTTTACTGCCTACGCACAGCTTGAAGAAAACGAACAAAGTAAGCAGCTGGGCATAGATACCTCGCAGCCTTTAGGAAGCGGTCAAGCGTCAACGAAACGTAAAGCGCAAATGATTGCTGCCGAGCATGCGTGGAAAGCGCTAAACGCATTAAAAAATACAAACAAATAATAGCCGTACACATAGCGGACAGTTAACGCCGTATTTCCTGCCTCTTACGATAGTATTAGCAACATACCGTCACAAGCGGTTACGGACAGTGAACACAATGAACACACTATCGTAAGAGGTTTCTATGGCATTGCCAACACCTTTACAAGCTTTTAGCGCGCTACCGAAAAACAGCGCTGAATCAGCCGTGTCTGAGGGCGAGAAAATGACCGGAGCTCAGGCTCTTGTACGTTCTTTGGAAGATATTGGCGTCACCGACGTCTTTGGTATTCCTGGCGGCGCTATTTTGCCGGTTTACCATGTTATTAACGACGACACCAAGTTCCGTTTCGTGCTTACGCGTCACGAGCAGGCTGCTGGTCATGCGGCTGAGGGGTACGCGCTGGCAACGGGCAAGGCGGGCGTGGCGATTGTTACGTCTGATCTGGGTGCGACGAACACCATTACCTCGATTATGAACGCGCAGATGGATTCGGTGCCACTGGTTGTTATTACCGGTCAGGTGGGTGCGCATCAGATTGGTACGGATGCGTTCCAGGAAACCGATACTGTGGGCATTACGTACCCAATCGCTAAGCATTCGTATCTGGTAACGAACGCTCAGGATATTCCGCGCGTTATTACTGAAGCTTTCCATATCGCTACTACTGGTCGTCCCATTCTGTAGTGATTGATTTAACCCGTTCTGCGCAAACAGGCGACTATGTATTATTCCTGGCCTCAGCGCATGATTTTGCCTGGTTATGCACCGACAACGAAAGCGCATGGCAAGGTTTTGTCTCAGGCTGCTCGCTTGATTCAGCAGTCTTTCCGCCCGGTTTTTGTACGTGGGCGGTGGCGCGATGCGTTCGGGCGCGTCCGCTCAGGTAGACAAACTCATGAACATTACCAACGCTCCAGTGGTTACAACTCTGAACGCGCGCGGTATTGTTTCGGATGAGGATCCGCATAACCTCGGCATGATTGGTATGCACGGTTCAATCGCCGGCACGGGTGCCGTGCAGAACTCGGATCTGCTCATCGCTATCGGTTCGCGCTTCTCAGACCGCGTAACCGGTAAGCTGTCTGAGTTTGCTCCTCGTGCGCGCGTGATTCATATCGATATTGATCCGGCTGAGATCGGCAAGAACCGCGAGCCAGACGTTCCGATTGTGGGCGATGTGGCGCAGGTTTTGGACGATTTGGTTCCAGAAATTCAGGCTCTGCAGGAAGCTGAAGGCGCTGTGGACTTTGAGCGATTGGTGGAATCTGCTCAACTCGTTGCGTAACAATTATCCAACGGATTACACTCGTCAGGAAGATATTCCTACCGATGGCAGTCTCTCGCCTCAGTGGGTGGTCAAGAAGCTGTCGGATGAAGCAGCGAAGAACACTATTTGGGTGGCTGGCGTAGGTCAGCACCAAATGTGGGCAAGCCAGTTGGTTGATTTTACTCAGCCTCGCTCGTGGCTGTCTTCTGCAGGCGCTGGAACGATGGGCTATGGGTTGCCAGCAGCTTTGGGTGCTCGTGTAGCATCCGAGCGTGATTTTAATGGTGAGAAGCCTGTATGGCTTATCGATGGCGATGGCTCTTCCAAATGACTTCTCAGGAAATGGCTACGCTGTTCCAGGAGCATGCGCCTATTAAGATTGCCATTTTGAACAATTCTGTGTATGGCATGGTACGCCAATGGCAGACGCTGTTCTTCGATGAGCACTACTCAGCAACCATGCTTTCACGATGGTGACGAACACGCTGGCAACACCGGTTCTGAAGAGTTCTTCGACGTGCCAGACTTCGTAAAGCTGGCCGAAGCCTATGGTTGCGTCGGATTGCGCGCTACCACGCAGAAAGAAGCGGAAGAAGCCATTAAGACTGCGAACAGCATTAACGACCGCGCGGTATTGATTGATTTCCGCGTATGGAAGGATGCTATGGTGTGGCCAATGGTTCCAGCTGGCAATTCGAACGACAACGTGAACTATCGCGAAGGCGAACAGCCTTTGAAGAATGTGGCTATGCAGCGCGAAGCTGCTGCCGCACAGACCGCACGCATTCAAGCAGAAACTGAAGAAGCAGTGCAGAATGCCCGCGCAGAAAGGTCGAATCTGTAATGGTTATTAATAATCTTTCTTTGCAGCCAGGCGCAACACGTCACACAATTTCTGTGCTGGTGGAAAACCGTCCTGGTGTGTTGGCTCGCGTATCATCTCTGTTCGCTCGCCGTTCGTTTAACATCGACTCACTATCGGTGTCTCCTACCGAACGCGAAGATATTTCACGCATTACCGTCACCGCCATGGTGGAGCCAGCTCCTCTTGAGCAAATTATTAAGCAACTCAATAAGCTTCTGCATGTTCTCAAGATTGTGGAACTCGACCCAGACAACACAGTTGAGCGCGAACTCGTGCTGATTAAAGTGGCAGCCACCGAACAGAACCGTTCAGACATCTTAGAGATTGTGAACCTCTTCCGCGTGCGCGTGGTGGATGTTCACCCTCAAAGCCTCACCATTGAGGCTACCGGAGCTGCCGGTAAAATCGACGCTCTGCTCGGCTTACTCTACCCTTACGGCGTTCTCGAACTCGTGCGCTCAGGATCGGTAGCCGTCAACCGCGCGCGCGCGCTTTGAGCGATAAAGTAGCAGGTTCGGAGATTAACGAGCGCTAAGGCTGATTATTTAGCAAAGGGACAGTACTCGTTTGTGCTGTCCCTTTTTTGTGATTGCATACAAAAACCGTGGCTGAGAAGTTCTCGGCCACGGTTTTGTGTTAGTTGATTGTGAGCGTATGCTTACTTGAGCGTTAGCTTTCGGATAGATAGCGCTGCTGCAGAAGTAAGAACAAGAGCAACCGCAAGAACCAAGGTTGGAACAACAGACGAACCCGTTGCAACAAGCTTGGTGCCCTTAGCGGACTTACTTGCTACATGAGTCGCTGCACCTTGAGCTGGGGTCTTGGTGCACTGGTTACTATTGTTCGTCTGGTTGTTGTTCTGGCTGGTGTTAGTCTGGGTATCACCGTTCTGACTGTTACCGTTGTTTGGTGTTCCCGGATTGACTGGTTGCTCAGGCGGCTCAGGCTTTTCTTCACCAGGCAGAGCGACCAACGCATTCACAGCGTTCATCAGCTGACGTGTTGCCACATCCACAGATGATTGAGTAACATCTCGGTCGGCAGCATCCTTATAATCCAGCACTCGCTGCGCATGAGCGCGAACAATAGCCAGAGTATCCAATCCTGCCTCCTCATAAGCACTTGGATCTACCGCCTTTGCTTTTTCAAGAGCGGCAGTCAGCGCGCTCTTATCTACAGGGTGAGCCCCATGGCTCTGCAGGTTGCGGCTTCGTTTCTGGCTCAGCAGGCTTTTCAGGCTGCTCAGCATCCGCAGCCGAAAAACTAAACGGAAAGCGTTTACCGATCCCCACTCGTTACCGTTCTTCGAATCAATGCGGAAGCCAACAGTGGCTACACCATCCTCCCCACTTCAATCGTCAGCTTACACTGTGAAGCTTTCTGGTAGCCTTCAAACGAGAAGCTCTCCGCATAATCTCGCCGAAGTGCTTTGCGGTCAGCTGAGCAGTAGTACCGTCGTTACTATCGCCACCGTACAAAGCAGCAGACAGCACGTACGAACCTAGCTTGAGTCCTTCGATACGTTGCGTCACGCTTCCCGAGAAAGCGCTATCGTTCCAGAAATTAATCGAATTACCATCTGCAGGAAGAGCATTATTGGTCTTGCCAATCCATACGCCACTCTTGCCAGATTCTGGCTGTGCAGTATCGGTATTTTTCTTCAGCAACTGGCTCAGTCGGCTGTGTAGAGTTCGACACAGCTCCGGTGCTCAAATACTTGCAGGGGTACAGCGATGGCAGAGCGTAGCCGTTATCGTCGAACCACACTTGATTGTCAACACCCGAACCGCCATACTGCTCGTTTTGCGCACCCGGATCGTACTCAGCAGCATACTGAGTAGTCCAACCGCCACCAGTCATGTTCCACACGTAGTTATTACCTTCGGTATGCTCGGCATCCGGTGTTACTGGCAACCACGCTAGCTCCCACCAGAACAATCCCAAGCCAGCCTCCTTATCCAAGCTGTTCACCGTATTGGCAACATCGCGAATCTCGTCGACCTGACCCTGTACAGAAATATCGTATGGAGTAGCAATACCCTTCTTACTCGTAATCATGTTGCCACCATCAGGATCGCTGAAAGTATAGCTCCAGGAGGTTTCCACAACCATAACTTTTCTTACTGTAGGTGTTAATAATCGTGTTCAGTTCCTTGGCAAGATTCTGTGTAGTTCCGTGCCAGGCTGGGTAATACGAGCTGCCGAATACATCGTAATCGACTTTATGAGCGTCTAAATTCTTCGCCCAGTGAACCAATCCCTTTTCTGGGTTGGCATAATGAATTGCTACCAAGGCGTTTGGAAGAGTCTTGCGCACAGCTGCACTTCCCGCTTTAAGCAGAGTGAAGTAGCCCTCCGGAACCAGATTTCTCGCTAGCCATACCGCCGTTAATCTCGTTACCTACTTGCACCATACCCATGTTTACGCCGACATCAATAAACTTGCGAAAGCTAGTTTCGGTAAACTCGAGGGTGTCAGGATTTTTGTGTAAGTGGTAAGTCCCGATAGGGTGGGGGTTATTATGAGTATCAATGGTGATAATAATGGCGTGGTCACTGACGTGGTTGGTCAGGATGTGTCTGTGGTGTTTAGTGATGAGCTGGTTGATATGCTCGCGTCGTCTAGTGCCCGGTTGGGTGTGAACATTCTTAATGATGATGTGATGATGTCGCAGTTGATGAAACAGGTAACCGAGCGTGCTATGCAGGCTGAAATGGATGAGCATTTGGGTTATAGCAAGAACGAGGCGCGAGGGCGTGGTACGGGTAATTCTCGTAATGGTACCTCGTCTAAAACGGTCACGAGTAAGTATGGTCAGGTGCGTTTGGATCAGCCAAGGAATAGAGCTGGCACGTTTACCAGTGTTATTGTCCCGTCGTATCAGCGGCGTATGGATGGTTTTGATGATGTAGTCATTTCCTTGTATGCCGAGGGGGATGAGTGTGCGCGAGATTGAGCATCATTGAGCTAGCGTGTATCACACGCAGTTATCGCGCGATACCATTTCGCGTATTACTGACGCAGTGTGAGATGAGGTGATGGTAGGGCAAAACAGGCCGTTAGACGTGTTTTATCCCATCGTGTATTTAGACGCTATCATGGTCAAGATACGCGGAGAATCATCATATCCAAAAATCGTGCAGCTCATGTGGCAGTTGGTGTTGACTGTGAAAGGGTATTAAACACGTGTTGGGCATATGGATTCAAGATACTGAAGCAGCTAGTTTTTGGGCCGATGTGTGTGTCCAGTTAGCTAACCGTGGCGTTAAAGACGTGTTGATTGTGTGTTGTGATGGTTTACGTGGTTTTGAACAGGCCGTGCGCGCGACCTGGCCGTTAGCAATCAGCAAACCTGTGTAGTTCACTTGATTCGCGCCTCGCTTAAATACGTGTCATATAAAGACCATCGCCGTGTGGCAGCATATCTACGCCAGGTGTATACAGCCCTCGATGAGCAAACCGCTCGTGATGCGTTAGAAGATTTCCATGCAAGTGAACTGGGCAGCAATACACGATGGCCTATCATGTATGAGATAACGCATGGGGTAGATTCATACCGTTTTTGCAGTTCGGTTCAGCTACCCGTAAGGTTATTTATACGACCAATGCGATTGAATCGTTGAATTACCAGTTACGCAAAATTATTAAGAATCGGTCGAGTTTTCCCAATGATATTGCAGCGGTCAAACTGTTATGGTTAGCCATTTGTAATATCGAGGACAAACACAGACGCGAGCGCTTAGAACGCGACAAAAACAAAAACCACTTCCACAAAAAATCTGACAAGCTCAGACACGTCGAACGCATCCTGTCTCACACCAGGCAGAACCCTCACAGCAAGCATAGTCAACCAACCAGCACTAAAAACAAACAATAAAATCAGCGTAGTGCAACCAACCATTTACACAAAATTCCTGACACCCTTCCGAATGTTGTTCTAAGTCCCAAGAGCCGCCATACAACGCAAAAGGGCGTTGTATGCTCGAAAAGTCAAGCAAAACAACGCCCTCACAAACAAACAACTGCCCAACTCCGCGCAATCACGTCACGTCAATTAGCTAACCGCCCACTACCCTTGCCTCACACGCTGCACAAGGTTCTTCACTGCCCCATGCTTCGGCGAAAACATCCAAGCCATCACGAACAATCCTGTAATCACCAGCACGATTGTTCCACCGGTCGCCAAATCCAGACTCCACGAGAAGTACATTCCCAACACCGAGGCAACACATCCCAGAATCGGCGACAAGAGCATCATCACAGTCAATTTGTCGGTCAACAATCGCGCGGTCGCCGCCGGCCCCACCAACAGCGCCAACACAAGCACATTTCCAATAATCTGCACCGACACCACCACAGCCACAGCAACCGTCACATACAGCATTACGTCCAGCCATAGCACAGGCAATCCGCTTGCCGCCGCCGTTTCTCTATCCATCGACACGCACACAAGCTCTTTGTGAAACACGAAGAGCAGACTCAAAATAAGCACCCCAGTCACAGCAATCACTGCTATATCCGAATTAGGTATACCAGTAATCGACCCAAATAAGAATGATTCCAACGATCCAGCGTACCCTTGGGCTTTAGAAATAATAACGATACCCAAGGCAAAAGCTGAAACGAAGAAAATGCCAATAAGAGAGTCTTCGCGCAACCGTCTGTTTTGGCTAAAAAGCGCCACAATAATCGCAGTAATAATGCCTGCGAGCGCTCCACCGATCAGAAGGTTTCCTTGCAAAATAAAGGCGATGGCAAGACCGGGGAAAACGGAATGCGCCACGGCATCTCCAATAAAAGCCATGCCGCGCAGCACAACGTAGCATCCTACTACGCCGCAAATCACGCTCGACATGCAAGCAACAATAAGCGCTTTAAGAAGAAACCACAGGTCTGGATTGGTTAAGTCTAAAAAGAAAATCAAGAGGACTAAGCATGGTTCATATCTTTCGTAATCAAGCGGATAAGAGAGGAATCTTCGCGAATGTTAAAGGTTTGCGCCCATTGAGCTGCGGTCAAAGCGCTCGGAACATCGTCTCCCACTATCGAGCCGTTAAACAGTAAAATGCGTGAGCAGGACTGAATCGACCCCACGATGTCGTGCGAGCTCATAATAATCGACTCGCCTTCGTCGGTTAGCTTGTGGAAGAGGTCAGTCAGCAGCTCTTGGCTCGGCATATCTAAGCCTGTGAACGGCTCATCGAGCAGTAAAATATGTGGCTGACCTGCCAACGCTCGCGCTACGAGCACGCGCTGACGCTGACCGCCCGAAAGTTCACCAATCACGCGGTCTTTAAAACCAAGCATTCCCGTGCGCTCCAGCGCGGTGAGTGCGGCACGATAGTCCTCTATGCGAGCGCGCCTGCCGTAACCGATGTGGCGGATGCGACCCATCAGCACCACGTCGAGCACGGAAATCGGAAAATCCCACGCAACATCATGACGTTGCGGCACATACCCCACATAGCGCGTGCGATAGTGCTTGTCATGCTCGGTATGGAACAGAACCTCGCCAGCGCATGACTTCTGCAGCCCCATAATTGTGCGGAAAAGCGTCGTTTTTCCCGCTCCGTTCGGGCCGAGTAGCCCCACGAAATCGCCGGGCATCACGCGGAAAGATACGTTATTAACCACGTGATTTTTGTCCGAAAGATACGTGCAGATTTTTGACTTCTACGCCGGGCACGTGCACAGGCTGCTCTTGCGCGTGCACAGACCGCTCTTGCGAGTTCTGCGCATTTGACGACTGCGCGCTCTGCGCGCTTGGTACCTGCACAGCGCTAATACTCCGCTCTTCCACGTTCTGCACAGCACATTCCTCCAGCATCTCCTTCTCAACTTTTTTCATAAAACCCTCCTCGCGCTTTCAACACCTAAGCTTTCAGCTTTCTCACTCGCGAACACTTACACGCTTCCAAGCTTCCGTTTTCCACACTTGCGCGCTACCATCAATCACCAAAAACACCGCCACTCACCCCAAACACTTCTTAAGCGACCGCGCATTTTCACGCATCATCTGTGCATACGAATGCACGTGCGTCAAAAAGCATCACCATAAATCGGGCAAATCTGCATATTGTTATCGTGCGCAATCTGTTGCAGCACAGAGGAACGCGAAATAAGGTTCGGTTCCAAAAATACAGCCGGTATTTTAAGGTCTCTCAAAGTTTGCGCTAAACGTTTTCTATCTTGAATCGACGGCTCACTCGATGGGTTAATCGTTACGAAGCCGGCAATTTTCACGTTATACGCTTTGCCGAAATACGCGAAAGCATCGTGCGTAGTTACGAGATTTCGTCGTTCCTCAGGTATGGAAGCGATTGTTGAACGCACGTAATCGTCCACATCCATCAGCTCCTCAATATATTGCGCCGCGTTGCGACGGTATGTTGCCTCGTTTTTTGGATCTACTTGAGTGAGACGATCGGCAATAGTTTTTACGTATGCAATACCGTTGCTCACCGACTGCCACAAATGCGGGTCAATATCGCCATGCACGTGCTTTCCGAGTACGGCTTGCGGGAGCTGATAGATTTTTGATTTTTTCGACCCTAAGAAAGAGTATCCGCCGCCTGCAGGTATTTCTTTGATAGCTTGGGACGGAACTTCTACGATAACCTCTTTTGGCGCGTAATAGGTACGCTGTCTTGTAGCGCTACGCGAGGATTGCGCGTCATCTGCTCGCACAGAGAAATCTTGGGACACGATATTATAAGCAAGGTCAGCATGTCCTTGATCCAGCACGACTGATGCGCCGCGTTTTTTCGCGACCTGCAGAGCGTTCACGCCAACGGCAAAAGTGATGCGTGTGCTTCCTAAAGACTGCAGTTTTTCGCCTTGTGCGTTGTAATGGTCAGCGCGAATATCGAGACTGTATACGCCCGGCTGGAGAACGCCCAACTTAAATGCGTATGAGCGTCAGCTGGCAAATCAACATAATCATGCGCATCAATACCGTCAGCAGAGTTAAAGTAAACGTCTACATTGCCAAAAGTTCCAGTCAAATAGGCAAATAAATCTCCTGGACCTTGCACTTTCGTAGCAGTTAAGCGGATCTGGTCAGAACGCGAAATATCTGCATGCACAGCATTTCCACTGCCCTGCGTTTGCGTTCCTTCTGTTACAGAACGTTCCACACGCTCCGTGGCTAATCCCAACCAAATCGTATCAAGTGAAACGTCTTCAATCATCGGAATAATATCCGCCGCGTTTTTAACGCTTTCCTCAGCTAACTGAACGTTCGGCACGCCTTTGCGAACGTTGGAATCCAAAGCAGTAATAATGCTGTGCTCTTCAAGTAGCATATAGTTACTAAAAGCAATATCGGCATACACAATATTGCGAATTGACGCAAGGCTCGGCTCGTAGGAGTGCGGGTCTGCATTATCGGGAATGATTGATGCCACGGTTGCAGCATCTCCAGCAACATGAGCAATCATGTCGCGCAGAACTCCCGTTGTCGTTACTACGCAGATCTTGTCGCTACGACGGGCTGAACATGCAACAGATGACGAGACAGCGGCTGTGCGCGAGCATCCCGCGCACAAACCGACGCTCATTGCAAGAGATACGATGACTGCCATACCTACCACAATGCGAGCGCGAAGAACTTTACGCATGAGCATTCCTTTTTACGAGCAGAACAGCACATGTGCACAGCACGCTTAAAATAACGCCTGCGCAGGTAATAATCATCCACTCAAGAAGAGGCAGCGAGCTTTCAGAGACTCCGGCGAGTAAAGGCATTTTCTGTTTTCCTTTCGACTGCGCGGATTGCCTGAGCTGAAGCAGAGTTTTCATCTGAAGCGTTCTTGCCGTCAGCATTTTCAGCGTCTTTCTTCTCCTCACCTAAATTGGCGGAATTGTTGGCGATTGCATCACCATCAAGGTTTGAATTCAAAGCTGGCAGACCTCCACGAGAACCGCGGGCAGAGCTAGTAGCTGCAGCCTGAGCCACCCCTCGCCCAGCAGAAGACTGAGCTTGAGCTGTGCAGGCAATCGGCATCTTCCACGGGTCAACATCTCCCACAGCAAAATGAATATTGCGCGTTACTGTGCCAGACAATGCTGCATAAGCCAGAGTTACTGTGTAATAGCCAGGAGCACTAAAATCCCAATTCGCATGGGTATGCGTATTGCGCATCATCGTGTAGCTGTATGGACCAGATGTAGAAACCACGGTGGTATTTGCTTGTCCCAAGTTTCCTTGAAGCCATACGCGCACTGAACCAGGACCTTGCACACGCAATAAGGTCATAGATACTGGCAAATGTGGTTTCATCGACTGATTATTCCATCCCAACCATGGAACTCCCGCAACCGCAGACTGCGGAATAGAATATCCCGAACCGTTACGCGCTTGCGAACCGTGCACCCAGAAAACTACTCCAGATGTATCGCGCAACACATGCGAACCCGTAGAATCTTCCTGAACTGCCATAGCTAAACCGCCACCCACAGGCGTGTATGCGGCAATATCCACATGACCATGCTCTATGACCATGGCTTGGCGTCCCCTATTTCTCAGATCTGCCAGCGTGAGGCATGCGTTCTGTTGGGTAGGAGAGTTCTGTTGGGCAGAAGAATTTTGTGATGGAGCTGGGTTAGTTGGAGCGCTTGGTGTGCTTGGCTGCTCCGGCGTCGAAGGCGTAGAAGGAGTAGAAGGCTGCTCGCCCTGCCCACCGTGTTCGCCCTGCCCTGCCGACGAAGCTGAACCTACCTGAAAAAGTGTACGCCTGAACAGCAGTTTGCACCTGTCCGTTAATCTGCGCAGTTGCTTTCATCGTCAACACATATGTTCCTGGACGAGTAAACGCCCACTGCACATGTTCATGCTGACCAATCTCCAACTGATGCTGAGTAGACCACTGCCCTTGGTCTGCTGGAGCGCCCGCAACAGCAACATTAGGAGATGCCATCTTAGGATGAACAACATTTCTTCCATCCCATGTCCACATATACACAGCACCATCTTGCAGATCAGACATGGATTCCATATTCAGCAACAAAGACCCCTGAGCCTGACCAGTTAGCGCTTCACTGCTGAATCCTGCCCACAACATTCCTGGCTGACGAGAAAACGGAATCTGCCAAAACTCATTATTCACCGTAGCTTTGCGCAAAAAATCATATTGCGAATCTAAAGTAGCCGCAACAGTTGTTTTCGCAGTATCGTCCACAACAAAAATCAGACGGCTCGGATCATAACGCACACCGTTCTCTGCGCGCGAATCAATCTCATCAGCACGCGAGGCTAAAACCATCTTGCCCGAAGCATCAACATAAGCTGCGAAAGCATCTGCATGAACAGCTCCCACACGGCATTTGACAGAAGCAGGAATCTGTGCAGATTCTTGTGCCGATGTTGCAGAGTCCGTATTTGCTCGGCGAGCGTTATCGCACAACGCAAGATTAGCCTGCGCATTCTCACTGGCAACAGCTGTCTGAGGATGCGCAAAACCCTGTCATGCTCATCATCACTGCACATAAGCAGGCACACGCACCCGCATATGCTCGTACCGTTGTTCGCCTCATCAGTTCTTTTTCTCCCTCTACCTCGCTCTTACTGGAGAAATCATCAAGCGCTTTTTCTTTGCAGACGCAGAAAAACGCATCACAATAATCATGAGGATAAGAGCCACAACAGCAATCACAGCCGCACACGCAACAATAACTGTTAACAGTCGTTCGGAATTATTCTCAGGAGTAGTTACCTCAGCAGCACTGTTATTAGCAGTTTGAGCGCTTTCCTGAGCATCCGACTGCTCCACGTCTTGCGCAGCGTTACTCTGAGGCAAAACATCTTGAGCTTTTACGCCCGAACCAACAGCAAAGTTCAGCGTTGCTGTGTGAGAAACGCTCTGACCGTTTTTGAGCTGACCAGAGATGGTAAAAGTAAGATGATAAATGCCCTTTGAGAGAAAACCCAGTTCGCATGAGTATGCGTATTGGCTTCGATCCACGTTTTCTGAGGCATAGCAGCATCAGAGCTCCACAGCTGCTGAGGAGCTTGAAGATTACCATTTTCGAGGTAAACGTGAACCTTTCCTGGCCCTTCTACCTTATCTAAGCTCAGGTTAGCGCCACCAGCCAGTTCGTTGACTACCTGACTTTCTTGAGTATTCCATCCCAGCCACATGACTTCAGGATTTTGAGTTTGAGGAATAACGTACAGTTTTTCGCCTGTTTGAGCGCCAATAAAGCTGTATGCGGCATCGCTCGGCATGGCGATAATAAAGCTATCTGATACTTCAACCACCACATCATCAGGATTTCGCCATACAGGAGTATCGCCGGTATCGTCACGGATTTTGAGCTTCCATGAGCCTTCGCTTAACGTTGGACCAAAATCAGCATGACCCTTTTGCAGAAGTATTTTCTGCGTATCGGCATGAGCAATATTGAGATTTATACCTGCACACAAGCATGTGATGACAGCACACAGCACAGCTACATAGAGCACAATGCGCTTACGAGTAGTCATAATAAGTCCTTCACTACCGCAAACAAGGTATAGCAAAAGAAGGCATACCCTTGCTCACACTAAGAAAAATTGAAATTTGTTCGCATATGAGGGCTTACGGCTCCCAAGCTCCTTGCACGCGCAAGGAGCTATATTCTTGGAAAAATGTGAAAGATAATGCCTTACTACCCTATGCGACGCTTGACCACGAGAATGGCGGCAACCACTGCCATTGCGCACAAAGCAACAGTTAATACGCCTGCAGACACCATAAGAACCCACGGAATTGATGCAGTATTCTGTCTTCTGTGCTACCACAGTATGATTTTTCTGCTTCTTCTTATCCTCAGAGGTTTGTAGGATGTCTCCTGCGCGTCTAACAGCGTGGACTGACCGGCAGCTTCTTCCGCTTTATTACCCTCGTCTTGAGCTGATGGAGCAGCAACGCTCGCACCTGTTGACAAAATGGAGCCAGCACCTGCACCAATGCTTGCTGGAGCAGCAAAGTTTGAGACCTGAGGACTCAATGTTGCAGGTGTTACCGCGGCAGAATTACCAGTAAATGCATTGGTTTTGGACGACAAACCCGCACCGCTGTGTGATGTGTCGTACACGCCAGAGTTCTTTGGAGCATCTCCAGGAACGACTGTAGGAACTGGTGCTGGTGGAACCGTAACTGCTGAGTCAGATTTTTTGTCTGGCTTAGTCTCAGGCTTAGTCTCAGGCTTAGAAGGGGTCTGAGACTTTACGCTCAAAATAACATCGCCAAAATCATCAAATTTCTCGTTGCGATATAGCGTGCCATCCTCAAACTCAAGTGAAGCTCTCACCGTTGCGCCGTCCATAGACTCATCAACAACAAGATCGTAATTCGTGTCAATCTGACGAGTAAGTGTCCCATCCCCAGCGTCGGTATCGCGAGGAATATCAATTTTTGTGAAGGTCTTTTCGCCCTTCTTCTTAATAAGCCATACGCGCTTTTGAACAATTGACGTTATCGTACCAACAGGATTGCTCAAGCCCAATCCTTCAGCATCAGTCGGCACGCGAGGGTTATAAATTTTCGAGGTAAAATGAACGGTTTCGCCCGGCTTATACACGCGCTCATCAGCAATCGCACGCACAACAGGACGCATATCTGAACCATGATCGTCAACAGCAATATGAGCTTTAGCCGATGCCAATTCATTCACGTGACCGTCTAAAGCGCGCACATATACCATCATATTGTTCATCGCTGGCTCAGCAGGAAGCTCCAAACTGCGCGCGTATAAGGTCGTTCCTTCGTCAGGCTTTTCATCTGCACGCACATAACGCCATTCCAAGTTCTGTGTTCCCTTAGGAATACTGTCTTGCGGAACGTACAAGCTCAAACCGCTGTATTCATACGAGTGAAAATGAGCGTGAGCGCCTTTATCGCGATTACCGAGGATTTTAAACTCAGAGCTTGGATTTGAAGGATTATCGGTAGGCTGTGTTGGCTCGGACGGATTATCTGGCTGAGAAGATGGAACCTTACTCAGTTCAGTAACGATATTGTCTTCATCTGAATACACTTTGCCCGTATTATCTTTGACGATGAAAGTGTAGCGCACCACTCCAGTACTTACGGATTTACCCGTTGTTTTAGAGGTAATAATCGTTTTAACATCTAAATGATACGTACCGGCAGCAGTAAACATCCAGTTAGCGTGCTGATGAGACAGTGAATCCTGATGTAGGATTCCCGGCATAGCAAAGCGACTGCCTTCTTCTTCCGTATCATCTTTGTCATCTTTTTCAAAAGATTTAACAGCTCCACCCATCTCACCTGAATCGAAAATTAAAACTTTTCCATCTTCAGGAGCGCTTACGCGGGTGACAACAATGTCAGCTGTTGCGTCATGACTGGTGCGAGCGCCTACAGCGTCGCGACCTTCTCCTGTATCCCAACCAGGATAAGGAGCAACATTCATATCGCTTTGAGATTGATCCAAGAACCAGTAGCCATAACTCGTATCGTATTTTAGTTCAGGATGACCTAAATCTTTTTCGCTATATGCCGTTACTGGAACTGTAATCGTTGAGCGGTTGGGATTGTACAGCGTATTGCCATATTCCAATCCCTGCAGTAGTTTTTCCACCTTGAATAAACGGATAGAAAAACATCAACATGTCCACGTTCAATGGAGAGATCTTGATCTTTGTATTCCATAGAACTTGCATGAGCAGTATGTGAGGAATAACCCATCAAGACAGAAAATGAAATTATCACGGCGAGCGCGCTTAAACTGCAACGCCTGAGATTCTTTGCGAGGGTTGCCATTATGGTCTTTCTACCATGTAAGTTAATAATCGCAACATTTTGGGCACCGTGCCCAATGGTTTTAGTGTATCGTGCGCTAGGTATATCGGGCAAGTTGGCGCGGGGCGAGCGGTATAACGGGCACGGTTATGAGACAAGACACATTCAACACGTCATACGCTACAAAACAGATTGACATACACAGCATGTTTATAAGCTCAAATCTGCCCATATAGCTTGCTGAAAACCGTGTCTCCTCTGCCTCCACACAATCAAGCCTCAGCTAGACCAATGCGAACACCTCGCCGTGCACGCTGTTCGCAAGTCCTCCGCGCGCAATTGATTAAAATATTAATAGAAAATAATTGAATACAGCGCTTTCCTGCTTCCTCTCGAAAAATCACTCCATTCAGCTTTTAATTTAAGGTTCAGCAATGAAAAAATCGTGGCTCGCCCTAGCACTCGTTGGAATCCTCATCGCTTTGGCAGGCATTATTACGCTAGCAATCGTGCGATCGAATTCACCGCTGCACTACGTCACCGATACTTTTTGAGTAAAAATACCTTTCGACCGTCAAGATTAATTCTTTTTCGCACACAACCAGATTGGGACGGTCGTTTATCATATGGCACCTTGAATGCACACAAAGGTAGCTCCACAGGCTTGGTAAATACTGCGAATTTTACTCCGCTGAAAAATACCTCAGATACACGTGTCTCTCAGTTGGTTAAAGACGTTAATACAGCCTTTCACATCTCTGATGCACAGCCCGAAAGTTCTCATATCCTTTATCAGAAAATAACGATTAAAGGATGAGAGCCTTCTGGTTATTTTTTATGATTCAGTTGCTGAGAAATATTTCTTCTACGGAACTCGTTATTAACCAGAACGCCTGCCCTATCCCTCTACAATCTCGCTCTTTTCGAGCCATTCCATTTCCAGCTCGTCAATGCGTGAGCGCACAGCTTCAACCTGCATGTTTATCTCGTTCAGCCCCACAAAATCGCTTGGATTGTGCGCAGCCATTTGCTCTTCAAGCTGCTTTTGCTCGTCCTGCAGTTTAGCGATTTTCCGTTCGATAGCACTCATACGCTTGGAAGCTTCACGTTTAGCAATACGCGCCGCTTTATCGTCAGCAGTATGTGATGATTGCGTCTGAACGCCTGCAGAAGTAAGCACGGACTCATTACCTGTGCTCACTATGCCGCCAGAAATAGGATTATCAACAATCTCTTTGCCCTCTAATAAAGCGAAGTAATCGTCTACGCCGCCTGGCAAATGACGGATTTTACCATCAAAAATAGCAAACTGGTGATCCGTAACGCGCTCTAGCAGATACGCATCATGAGAAACAACAATCAAAAGTACCTGGCCAGGTATCGAGTAAATCTTCCATAACTGTGAGCATGTCGGTATCTAAATCGTTGCCCGGCTCATCCATAATCAGCACATTCGGCTCATCGAGCAGAATTAACAGCAACTGCATTCGACGTTTCTGACCACCCGATAGATCTGCTATAGGAGTCATCAGTTGTGCTGCAGAAAAACCTAAACGCTCCATAAGCTGACCAGGAGTTGTTTCTTTTCCATCAACAATATAGCTTGGCTTATAACGGCTCAAAACTTCTTTTACGCGGTACCTTCCGAGCTTCTCTAACTCGTCTAATCGCTGAGATAGCACAGCAAACTTAACGGTTTTACCAATATTTACGTGCCCTGCAGTAGGCAGCTAAACTGCCGTCAATAATCTTGAGAAGCGTTGATTTTCCAACACCATTAGCACCCACAATGCCGAAACGATCGCCAGGGCCAATCAGCCACGTAACGTTATCGAGGATGCGCTTTCCAGTAACCGTGCGCGTTACTGCCGCTCCACTTTCGCTGTCTTGCGTAATGTCAACACTGACAGATTGAGGTGTCTGTTCCGCTTCTCTCTGCTCATAGACTTGCGTTACGTCAATTAAATCGACTACCTGCTTACCCAAACGGGAAGTAGCCATAGCTTTCAGCTCGACAACGTTACGAGGTTCAGGAACGTCGGCAATCAGCTCTTGCGCAGTTTTTACATGGAACTTCTGCTTTGTTGAGCGAGCACGAGCACCGCGAGTAAGCCATGCTAACTCTTTACGCGCTAAGTTTCTGCGCTTCGTTTCGGCTACATCTGCCTGACGTTCGCGCTCTACGCGCTGCATCATGTAGGCAGAGTATCCGCCTTCGAAAGGATCAATGATTCCGTCATGCACTTCCCACATGCGCGTGCAAACTTCGTCGAGGAACCAACGGTCGTGCGTTACGACGAGCAGAGCGCCCGCATTGGCAGACCATCGACTTTTTAAGTGTGCCGCAAGCCAGTGAATCGTAGGCATATCCAGATGATTGGTTGGCTCGTCAAGCACTAAAATATCCCAATCATGCAGCAGTAAGCGCGCTAAATCAACGCGGCGACGCTGACCACCCGAAAGAGTTCCCACAAAGCGTGTCTAAAGGAATATCGAGCAAAAAGCGTTTCTACTATTGCTCGCGACGAGGTATCCGCTGCCCACTCGCTACTCTTCGCGACCCTCTAAAGCAGCCTGCACAACGGTTGCGTTATCGTCTCAAAACTGTCGCGTTGATTGAGCATGCCTAAACTTAAACCGCCGCGCTTAGTTACGCGCCCAGAGTCAACTGGCTGAAGTCCCGCTAAAATTCGTAACAAAGTGGACTTACCGTCACCATTTTTACCCACGATACCAATGCGGTCGCCTTCGACAACGCCAAGCGTTACATCACGGAAAATGGTTTTTGTCGCAAAATCGAGGGATACGTTTTCTAAGCCAATGTCATGAACAGGCACGAACAAAATCTCCAGTCTAAAAAATTATTAAGCGTTCTCCTGCAGAACGCGCGAAAAACTTGCGCAGCGAGCCGCAAACGAGGAGAAAACGGTATCGGCCACGCGATGCAGCGTGGCTTCATTTTCGCGGAAGTCCTCGCGAATCTTCTTTATCTGAGACTTCTTCAGCCCTTTAATCATTTCTGGCTGCTCCAACCATTGCTCCAAAATAGTTGGCGAAACCTCTAAATGGTACTGCAAACCGAGCGCTGAACCGTAAGCAAAGGCTTGAACCTTCGTAACATCGCTTTTCGCAATAACTGTTGCGCCTTCCGGAGCAGAAACTACGTCATTATGCCAATGCAAAACCGCGAGCCCAGCCGAATCCATCGGCGCGAAATCGTGACGGTTCACGCGGTCAATATGCGCAAAACCAATCTCCGGGCTCTTTGCCCTTCTTCACTTTTGCCCCCCAAAGCAGCAGCAACAATCTGATGCCCCAAGCACACGCCCAGCACCGGCTTATGCTCTTGCACGGCAGCCTTCACAATCTTGTGCTCAGTCTTGAGCCCTGGATACTCGTCGAAGTCGAGCGCACCCATCGATCCGCCCATAAGCACAACGCCGCAATACTCTTCAGGCGCAGGAAGATTAGGCTGCTTCTCGTTAAGTATGGAGAGAACGCGGGTGGGGATGCCTGCCTCTTCTAGTGACTCCTGAATATGTCCTGGACGTTCCCAATCAGCATGTTGCACGATAAGAACGTATGGCTTGAAAGTTTCAGTCATAGTGCTATTGTGCCACGCGGTCTTTACGTAGGATTCAGGATGGGGTTGGTGGAACATCAGGCTGGTCGCGTGGAGCGGAGTTAACGTGAATAATTGTGGGATTGAAGTTTGAGGAATTGTCTTAAGCGGATGTTCTGTAGACTAACAACCTATCGGTGAACGTATTCATATCCGCACTACCAATATCACGTATTCTATTCAATAGACTGGCTATATAACACCGTTTTTTTAACGGTCATAACATATTGAGATTGATATGAGTTCTTATTGTTAGTGTATTCTTAGCTGTGCTAGTAGGCGTTATTTGTGGCACAATTTTTTATGGCAATCAGCCGAGACAATACCTAGAAGAGGTCTCATGGCGTACAGATCCCTTCTGAAAATCAAGATTGAATCTCTGCATAATCAATCAGGTTGGTATAGTTGTCTCAAGTTATGTCACATTAAAAAGTACAAAAAGATAATTATGATGGACTAGTCAATACGTTTAATTTTATTCCCTTTCCAAGGCACAGGATTCGCGCATACAAACTTTGATTAAAGATATCAATGAAACTTTTTCTATTTCAAAGGTATCTGTGTCCTTTAAAAGATATTAGCTATCAAAAATACAGTCAAAGGAGATAACTTGATAGTCATTTTTATAATACGAAGAATCAAGAATACTGCTTCTACACAACCCAGCACTACCAACCGATATTCTGATTGACTGTTGCGTAATTTAATGCTCTCAAGAGCGATTACGCAACAGCCTTTTTAATTTATTAAGCTATACAAGGTAAAAATCGTTACGTTTTCACTGAATAATTAGGAAAAACGAGAGAATATTTATTCTTGTAGTAAAGAGAACCCATTAGTGAACTTGCCACAACCGCGAAGCACACCTTGAATCTCGTCAAGAAAGAGCAAATATAACAATGGAAATATTATTCAAATATTATTCCACCTCATGATGAAATACCCAAATTCCACTAAAAACGCGTATACTATATGAATCTATATACTCTCCTAACGCTATTTCAGGTAACGCGATAACGCAAAAGTGAAAATAATCGCTGTAGTAGCAGCGATAATGATAATACTGAGTAGCTCAAGATGTGTAACAAGTTTTATCGCACAAAAAACAACAATAAAAACCAGTGTAGCAACTGTCGATAAAATATTTTTTCTAGTCATAGCCCCCTAGAAGAGCATAGTAATGAGATTAACAGCACTCCAGCAGCAACAGTACAGGTCAAAGAATTTGCAGAGCACCAGTCATTCACCGATCTATATAACTTTGCAGCCTGCGCTCGATTTGCGCGATAATTCGTATTATTAACCTCAAACACTGTTTTTCCAGGTAGTCCATGCCTTGCATATCTTACGTCATACACCGTATACCAGCCATTACACTTATTTGCAGGCTTACTATCCCATCTTGCAGTATGACCGCACATTGCAATATAATACCATGGCTTTGATTTTCCCATTGCTTGATTGAGTGATTGGCCACCATGAACTTGAAGAGCTTCAGCTGTAGAATTTACATAAGTAAAACCACAAAAATCAATACAAATGCAAGCAAAGAAGCAAGAATCTTCTTTTTCTTGACTGCTCCATATATATATATTGTCTAGATGAATAATCACGCATGATGATATCCTTTCTTTAAAGACGGCTCGCCGTTGAACCTATAGAAAAGTATACACCTTTTATCACAAAAGAAAACGAACTATACTTGTTCATCTTTTCTAAAAATCTAATTCTGTTTTCTGCCAGTTTTCCCTGCCCATAATCACAGTCATAGAATATACTAAAAAGTGTTCCGGCAATATGCTTTTAGCGCTCGGCATAAAAAGATGAGAAACTTATTTCATCATTTCTAGGCGAATTCTAGTAGCCCTTAACAATATTCACTGCTGTGTTTAAGAGCGAGCAGAGGGGTTCCTCCTAGTTTCAGGGGAAACTACTGAATGTAGTTGGTGGGCATATTCATATTTCAGCACTTATACCATTTTTACCCTCGTATAAACGTTCACACTGCCGTAACTAGTGATTACCTCCATAGTGTCACTTCCTGCCCCGCACAAAGCACTTCTAAAAGATATGAAATGAATATTGCAATCTTGAATGCGCCAATACTAAAGGAGCCAAAGTGCCTTGCCCCAAAAAGAGAGAATTGCAGAATACAATTGTCAATCAAGCCACAGTTCAGTAAGTGCGCTCTAAGCAATAAACCGAACATGTACCATTTCTACGCTGTCTCACAACACTAATAATCTCTTATGTATGAGTAATACCATGTCGAAGGCAGCAGCCACACAAAAAGTCTATAACACGGCGACGCATAGTATCATCCTTTTTGAGCCTTTGCGTCCAGGACATGTAGGCATGTACGTGTGTGGCGCTACAGTACAAAGCTCACCTCATGTGGGGCATTTGCGCGCAGCTGTTGCTTTTGATATTGTGCGCCGTTGGTTTATGAAGCTTGGTTATGATGTGACGTTTATTCGCAACGTAACCGATATTGATGACAAAATTCTTGATAAGTCTGCAGCAGCTGGACAACAATGGTGGCAGCGCGCATATATTTATGAGCGTGAATTTACTGGAGCTTATAATTTTCTTGGCGTTCTACCTCCTACATATGAGCCTCGCGCAACTGGTCATGTACCAGACATGATTGATTTGATTTCTCGCTTGATTGAGCGTGACCATGCGTATGTGGTACCAAATGCAGATGGTACCCCTTCTGGCAATGTATATTTTGATGTGCCAAGCTGGGACAAGTATGGCGAATTAACACATCAAGAATCAGGCACGCAAAGCGCTGCCCTCGATTTTACTACTGCACAACCTACAGACGCGATGCAGTGGTAGAAGCAGCTGCACCGTCCATCGATAAAGTTGGTGACGATAAATACAATCCTGTAGACGTCGCCGACCTATCGGAAGACAAGCGCTCTCCGCGCGATTTTGCGTTATGGAAAGCTCCTAAAGATAGCGACCCGTTAACTGCTCGCTGGGACACACCTTTTGGCACAGGACGTCCTGGATGGCACATTGAGTGCTCAGCTATGAGCCACAAATATTTGGGTGATGATTTTGACATTCACGGTGGCGGTTTGACTTGCGTTTCATCATGAAAAATGAGGTTGCTCAGTCTCATGCTGCCGGCTGGGGGTTTGCTCATGTGTGGATGCATTCTGCATGGGTAACTCAAAAAGGCGAAAAGATGAGTAAGTCTTTGGGTAACGGTTTGAGCTTGGATAACGTGCTTGAAGGGTATACGCCATGGATTGTGCGCTATGCTCTGGGCGGCGTGCAATACCGTTCCATGTTGGAATGGAGCGACCAAACTTTGCAAGAAGCTCGTTCGGCGTATGAACGTATTTCCGGTTTCCTTGATCGTGCTACCGAGCTGCTTGCTCATCACGATATTGAGATGAAAAGCACTGCTGATATTTCGCAGATGAGCGCTGATGATTTACCAGAAGCCTTCGTTCATGCTATGAATGACGATTTCAATATTCCTGGCGCTTTAGCTGCTATTTTTCAGCACTCTTCGCCAAGGAAATATTGCCATAAGTGAGGATAGGATTGACGATGTTGAAGCTAGCACCAATGCTGTGCGTTCTATGCTTGATGTTTTAGGTCTTGATCCGCTCAGCTCCACATGGACTTCTTCTGCATCGTCCAGTAATACCCATCAAGATAACACTATGAACAGTATTTTAGATAAGCTCATTAACTCTCAGCTTGATGCTCGCGCTCAGGCTCGCGCATCCAAAGATTTTGCACAGGCTGACGCTATTCGTGATGCTCTGAGCGATGCAGGTATTACTATTGAAGATCATCGCAAGGATCAACATGGAAAGTGGCTCGTTCCTAACGGGCGAATAACGTAAATAATCGTAAAATAAAAAGAAATACTCAACCGGCAAGCCCGCCGAACGAGCAGTGAAAGAATAAGGACTTATGGCTACATTCAGTTCCCTCACCGATCGCCTGTCGAACGCTTTTAAGAACCTGCGTTCGAAGGGTAAATTGTCTGAAGCGGATATTGACGGCACTATTCGCGAAATCCGTCGTGCTCTTCTCGATGCCGACGTAGCCGTGGACGTTGTACGCTCCTTCACCGGACGCATTCGCGAGCGCGCGCTCGGCGCGGAAGTAAACGATGCGCTCAATCCTGCTCAGCAGGTGGTGTCGATCGTGCACGAAGAGCTTACTGCTGTTTTGGGTGCAGGCGTTGATCGTCCACTCAACTTCGCTAAGAATCCGCCAACAATTATTATGCTGGCCGGTTTGCAGGGTGCTGGTAAGACTACCTTGGCGGGAAAACTTGGTTATTGGCTTAAAGATGCCGGTCACACGCCTTTGCTGGTGGCTGCTGATTTGCAGCGTCCAAATGCTGTTACCCAGTTGGAGGTTGTAGCGAGCGCGCCGGCGTAGAAGTTTTTCGCGCCTGAGCGCGGTGTTTCCTCGAAGCTGTAGCTGCAGGAACTGCCACTCCAGGTCAGGACGCTGGCGATCCTGTGCAGGTGGCTCGCGATTCGATTAGCTACGCTCAGCAGAAAATGTACGACACGGTTATTATCGATACCGCTGGTCGTTTGGGCGTGGACGAAGAGCTTATGCAGCAGGCTCGCAACATTCGCGATGCTGTAAACCCTCAGGAAATTTTGTTCGTTATTGACGCCATGATTGGTCAGGATGCTGTGGCTACGGCGAAGGCATTCGACGAAGGCGTTGATTTCACTGGTGAGTCCTCTCCAAGGTGGATGGCGATGCGCGCGGTGGTGCTGCCCCTGTCTGTGGCGAGCGTCACTGGTAAGCCAATTTTGTTCTCTTCACCGGTGAAGGTTTGAAGGATTTTGAGGTCTTCCACCCAGACCGCATGTCTTCGCGCATTCTCGATATGGGTGATATTCTCACTCTGATTGAACAGGCGCAAAAGCAGTTTGATGAGGAAGAAGCTAGAAAGCTGCAGCCAAAATGTCCGAGGGCACTTTTTGGTTTGGACGACTTCTTGGCCCAGCTTCAGCAGGTGCGTAAGCTCGGTTCGATGAAGTCTTTGCTCGGCATGATTCCTGGCATGGCCGCTCACCGTAAGGAGCTTGAGCAGCTCGACGAGAAGGAAATCGACCGCACCGAGGCTATTATTCGTTCGATGACTCCTGAAGAGCGTCGCAACCCTTCGATTATTAATGGTTCTCGCCGCGCCCGCATTGCTTACGGTTCTGGCGTAACCGTTACGCAGGTGAACGGTCTCTTGCAGCGTTTCGAGCAGGCTGCCAAGATGATGAAGCGTATGGGCAATTCCGTAGGCATTCCAGGTATGGGTGGCGCTATGGGCATGGGCGCTCCTTCCGCGAACTCGCGTAAGGGCAAGAAGCTTAAGGCCGCTCAGAAAAAGAAGAACAAGTCTAAGAGCGGTAACCCTATGAAGCGCGCTCAAGAAGAGCAGGCGTTACGCGACCGTTTAGCTGGTAAGAAGCCGGCAGCACCGCAGGGCGCATCCTTTATGAAGCAGCAGGAGATTCCAGATATCCCTCAGCTTCCCGATGGTTTCGGCGGATTAGGTAGTTTGCTCGGTGGCAACTAAAAAGTCTCGCCGCACAGCACAAAAGAAAAGCGTGTCTTCTTCTCGGAGGCGCGCTTCGTCTGTTTCGCGCACATCGAAAAGAGGTCATATGCTCGTTTGGATTTTGCTGGGCGTTATTGCCTTGTGGATGGCTTTGCGCTATCTGCCTGCCGGATGGGATTCTTTCGATCCGCTCCCCTTTGCGATTGCGCTGATTCCTCTGCTGGCCGTTCCGCTCGTCGGCACGCTGGGCTTGGCAGCGCTTACGCATAGCCGCGCGCAAGTATGGGCGAGTATTGCTCTGCTTGTTGTGCACCTAGTCTGGTCGCTCACTTTTTTCGTTCCTATTCCGGCGGGCATGATGCCTGTTTTGAGCTCACCACGTCAAACGATGAGCAGTTCCGCGCACGCAAACAGCACGCAGCAATTAACAGTCATGACCGTAAACGCTCGCTATGGCCGCGCAGATACAAGCGTTATTCTGCACACCATTGAGCAGATGAATGTTGATGTTTTAGCTGTTCAGGAAGTGAGCGCTGATTTTGTTCAGCGCTTGCACGACGCCGGCATAAGCTCGGTTATGGCGTATGAACAGTTGGGCGAGAAAAAAGACAGTGATAACGGCGGTTTTAACGCTGTATGGTCGCGCTACCCTGCCACCAGTTCCGGCGCGACTTTGCTGGAGAATATGGGCTCGAATACCCCATGGATCACTCTTCAAGTGAATAATAATGCGGTGCGCGTGGTCTCCACGCACCCGTATTCACCGCAGCGCAGTACGAAGCAATGGCAGCACGATATTGCAGCTCTGACCCAGCTCACCAGTGGTGCAGATATGCCGACGATTGTGATGGGCGATATGAATTCAAGCATCTTTCCATCCAAGCTTGCGCGCAACCATCAATACAGGCTTACTGGACCTCGTCTTTGGAAGTGCATCGCGGAGCGCACCCTACTTTCCCATCATCATGGACTTTCTTACCGAGCGTTATCGAAATCGATCATGTGCTCCATACGCGCGAAATGCAAGCGGTCAGCGTGCGTACAGCTGTTATACCGCGAACTGATCATCAAGCGCTTATCTGCACGCTCAGCTGGCGCTAACAGGACAAAGGAGAAGAAATGGCAAAGAGAAAAGCAGTAACTTTTAGCGACGAGTGGGATTTTACGCACGTTTCGGGAGTACGCGCACACGTGGCAAGGCTGTCGGGAACCGCAACTTTTCGCGTAACTTTTAGCCGCACAAACGGTTTAGAGCTAGCCAACGGCGAGTACGAAATTCAAACGGATAGCAAGTATATTCCGCACTCCATCGTGGACCGCATTATTGCCGACGATATTGCGGCAGCTCAGCGTGCTCACAAGTAGCAAAAATCGAGCCGTTCCGATAAACTAGAACGCGTTATCTGCGTATGTTGGCGCCCTCAATTCCAATATGCGCGGGGTTACACGTTGCTCAGTGATTGCGTGCCCCACACGGATGACCTGAACAACACCCTCATGATACAAGCGAGAGCCATCTTGGCAACTAAGATTCGTTTGAAGCGTTTCGGTAAGAAGTTCTACGCATTCTATCGCGTAGTTGTAGCAGATTCTCGCGTAAAGCGCGACGGTAAGGTTATTGAGGAGATCGGTGTATACGATCCAAACAAGCAGCCTTCCCTCATTCAGATTAACTCTGAGCGCGCACAGTACTGGCTCGGCGTTGGCGCACAGCCATCCGAACCTGTTTTGAACCTGCTCAAGATTACCGGTGACTGGCAGAAGTTCAAGGGCCTGCCAGGTGCGGAAGGTACTTTGCGCACCGCTGAAGCTGTATCCCAGATGCTGCTGCACGTATTGAAGCTGCAGACAATGAAGCTCAGAAGCTCAAGGCTGCAAAGTCTGAAGCTGCTGCAAAGGCTAAGTCTGAACGCTGCTGAAGCTGAAGAAACACAGCCAGAAGCAGAGGCTGAGTAAAATGTTGACTGAAGCGGTAGAGCATTTGATTAAGAACATCGTTGATTTTCCAGACGATGTATCGGTAAAGTCTCATGACAGCGCTCGAGGCGAGCACATTCGCGTTCGCGTTAATCCCGAAGATATTGGTCGCGTTATTGGACGTCAAGGTCGCACGGCATCCGCCATCCGAACCGTCGTTCAAGCTATTGCGGACCACAACGTTCGAATTGATATTATCGATGCGCGCCGCTGATTCTACGCACACAAACCCTCAACAGCGCACGTTGTTGAGGGTTTGTCGTATTGGACGAGCTCAGGGTCTAAAGGGCGAAGTCAATGTTCATCTTTTTACTGATGATCCTGAGCATCGCTTTGCCTCAGGTTCTATCCTTCTTACACGTGATGGTCGCGAATTCGTTGTACTTAAATCACGTAATTATAAGAGCCGTTGGATTGTTCTCTTTGAAGGTGTAACAGATCGTAATGTTTCAGAAGTGTTAAATGGCACTGATTTATTCGTTGAAAAAGACCGTACATCTGCATCCTCACCTGCACCTGAATCCAAACATTCTGATGATGCGTTATATGCCGATACCCCAGATGTACTTCATGAAGCTCCTGTTGCTAAGTTGGCTGATAGCTCTGAATCAGATGAATGGTATTTAGACGATCTCGTAGGTCTAGAAGTTTTGCAGGTGGATGACTCGCAAGCTGCACGTTCTGCTGACTATGATGGTGTTGACGCACATCCTATCGGTAGAGTTTCTGCTGTTATTAATAATGCTGCGCAAGATTTACTTGAGCTTCGGTTAGATGATGGTCGAAAAACCTCTGATTCCATTCGTAGAACCAATCGTGCCTATCGTGGATATTGATGAAGGATATATTCTTATCGACCCACCAGCGGGCTTGCTAGATTTGTAATTATCTGCTCATACTTCTCATACATAAAGTTTCCCCTTCTAAAATTTCGTAAGGTGTCTCGTGCTCATTGATATCGTGTCGGTTTTCCCAGAATATTTCAATGTACTCAACTTGAGTTTGCTTGGCAAAGCTCAAGACAAGGGATTATTGGAATTCAAGGTACATAATCTACGCGATTGGACACACGATGTTCATCATAGCGTCGATGATACTCTGTCGGAGGTGGAGCCGGCATGGTGATGAAGCCGGAAATTTGGGCAAACTGTTTAGACGATTTACTGAGCATCCCTCCGCTTACCGATATACGTGATGCAGATTCTGAGCGCGGGAAAAATTCCAATGCTATCCTTGTCTTTCCAAATCCTTCAGCACCTACCTTTACTCAAAAAGATGCTACAGAACTTTCTCACGCAGATCATCTCATCTTTGGATGCGGTCGATATGAAGGCTATGATGGTCGTTTGCCAGAATACTACAAAGCCCAAGGATTTGACATTCGTGAGTACTCTATCGGCGACTACTGTACTCAACGGTGGAGAAGTAGCAGTATCAGTGATGGTAGAAGCTACTACTCGTCTCATTGATGGTTTTATGGGAAACCACGCATCCATCGAAGACGAATCATACACCAGTTCAGAAGGACTTTTTGAGCATCGTCACACACTAAGCCAGCATCGTGGCACGGTATGGATGTCCCTGAAATTTTATTATCTGGCCACCATGCACATTAATCGTTTCCGCCGTGATGAAGAATTGCGCCGCACCTCAGAACTTCGTCCAGATATTATTGAAAAACTCAATTGCCGTAATCTTGATAAAAAGACCGGAAGCTACCTATGGAACTTGGTTGGAATGTTTTCTGGTGATTTCCCACGATACTTAAGTTAATCACGACTCCTAGTAGTTGTTAAGAGATTAAACCAGTAACCAACATGATTTTTAGCAACTATCTGCATGCAATATACCCGAAAAGCACAAAGCGAGCTTAAGTTACTCAAATTTGACACCATCTCTTATACTTTCTGTAGTTACTATCAGTAGTATGAACAAGTTGTCGAAAATATTCTTGCAGAAACTATACCCTCAATAATATATATCATAAGTTACATTATTAGCGATATGCATATTTTGTAATAAAAATAAAATCTATATAATACAGAATAAGAAAATTTATCCACTATTTGGACAGAAATAGCATTCACTTACACTCATTATTAGTTGTCAGTCAATTCTTACAACACCGTAAGAATTGACTGACAAGGAATTTCACAGAGCATCCTGTAATACCTATTGCATACGAAAGAAGGTGACTACGATGTTCTCAACTTACCGAGTAGGACAACGCTAGCGCGTGAATAATGAGGGGTAGGGAGATTTCTTCAAAGGATCCGTGAAGGAATCTCCTACTAATGAATTATTATCAGCTCACACATATATTTCAAATATCCAAGAAGATAATCATGCTAAAAATAAAAAGAACACTTCAACCCTATGCTTATAACGGAAAAATTCAATTTGGCTTTGGTAATTCTACTCTTATCCGCGAAATCCCTGATACACCGCGTAATCGTTCGCTTATACTTTCAACAGACCTTGAAAAAAGTGGCAACTACAGCTGAACTCGACAGATTTAAAAAAATTTGGGTTTAGTAACGGATAATCCATACAACGATCTCGATATTCTAGAAATATCAACTTCTTTGAATGGATTGATGAAAGTAGTAATATTTCTCCCGCATCATACCAAGAAAAACTCCTTAACAGTTCTGTGCTTATAGTCGGTATTGGAGGTATAGGTGGAACTATTGCTGAGTCTTTAACTCGCTTGGGAGTCGGAAAACTTATACTTGTCGATTTTGATGTTGTTGATGAATCTAATCTACACGTCAGAGTATCTATAATATCGAGAATATTCAACATTCAAAAATCGAAGCAGCTCGAAATTATCTTCACAGTATAGGTGAAACTCACATTGAAGTCATAACGCAAAAGATTAGCACTAAACCGGATCTAGAAAAAATCTACACTGACAACATCTTTGATCTTGCAATATGTAGTGCTGATACACCGCAAGATATAGATTTCTGGTTTGACGATTTATCTGCTAAATATAATATTCCTTTTATAGCAGGTTCATACGCTTCAACCGTTATAAATTACGCATGCATAATTCCTAATATCACGGTTGATTTACATACTTTCTACGCGGAAAATAAAATTACCGACGATCACCTAATTCCTGATAAAGTGTCAACCAGCGTTATAGCACCCATTACTTTTATGGCTGCTGGTCTTATCAGTTATAAAGTTTTCGCGATGTTGACAGGATTAAACAATACGTGCAACTGTATTCAAATTGATGTTCTAACTTGGGATATTCATCAATACGATATCAGCTTGAGCTCCAAATCTAAAGAAAATGAGTAACATGCAAATATTACATACAGGTTGGCGAAGTTTCCCCTTCAATTTCCGCCAACTCGTCTATGGCAAAAGCCTACTTAATATCGCTGATAGCTTCTATGCTGTAGCACTTTCCGTCGGATTGGTATCCGTCTACCATATTGAAGCTGGGCAGTTATCTACTTTCACGCTTATCGCCATGATTCCAGCAATGTTTGGATTTCTGTTCGGCGCACGGATAGATGCAATAAAAGCGAAGAAAAATTGGCTTATCGCATGTCAAAGCATGTATGTCCTTCTTGTCATCGTGATGATTATATGCATGTATACGCGCGTTCCCATAGCGATACTGTGTACTGTTAATTTTCTTTTTTATTGTTTAACATCTGTCATGGGTGCACTTGACACCAGTATCGTTCCTCCAGCGCTTAATGACGATGAAGAACTCATCGAACGCTCTGTCGATATTCAGTATCTAACAGGAAATATTTTAAATATTGCCTCTAATTTCGCTGCATCCGTTCTCCTGGGCGTTATCACTTATTTCATTGTTTTTAAATCTCAGCATTCCATTCTTCATTGCTGGCATTTATTTCTTTTTGGAGAATGAAAAATTTCTGTTCGCGAAACTACTTCACCATCTGAGAAATTCCACCGATATAACACAACACAGTTTTCAAGATTCCATTCGTTATTTTTCTCAGCAACGTGTACCATCGGCAATTATCGTATGTGAAGCTTTCCTGAGCGGCGCGCTCGATGTTCTTTTTGCATTGGCGCCGCTCTATCTTGTCTCTATTCATGTCGATATCGCATGGCTAGGTCTTGTCATCGCTATCCAGCAAGGTGCTGATCTACTCGGCTCGGTATGCGCGCCGTTTATCCGCATCAGACCTACGCATTTCTTCTGCTGGGATTATATTATTTCTGGAACTGCGTTGTTACTTGTCTTTGTTGTGCCATGGATTCCTGCAAAAATTATCACTTTTGCTATCGGTTACTTTGTTATCGGCATCTCTGGTAATTATTTCAGCAAAATGCTTTTTAGCTCATATGATCACCAACGTCTAGGCAGTGTTGATACCATTATCAGGTCTCTCTATGCGATATTTGGTATTGCTTTCCTTCTCATCCCGAATTTCTATAGCAATATCACGGTACTAGGAATTGTATTTAACGGTATTACTATTCTTTTCGGAATTGTCTTAGCTCTTCACATTTATACTAAACGGCGTAAATAGAACACTGTCGTTTCTCCACAATCTTTTACGCAGATAAATTTCGAAACCTTGTGGCGCACAGATATCGTCTGAACGAATCGAACGTTCAACCATAATGACGCCATCTGCAGAAAGTACTGTGCTCATCCACTCAATCTGATGATTGAGAACATTTTGTTTCACAGCGTACGGAGGATCCATAAAACGAGATCGAAAAAGTTCCGCGCTTCTGCTACTTTTTGCGTATATTTTTTCCGCCTGCGCACTGAATAATTTTAATAGATAATTCACGCATGAGAGCCTTTAAAAACCCTGCGCAGTTTGAGCAATTAAACGTGCAATCTGAGCATTGGATTCTACAAAAAGTAACCGAAACTGCTCCTCGACTTAGCGCTTCGAATCCTAACGCACCCGTGCCTGTATAAATATCCGCTACGCGCGTATTATCGAGCACGCCCTGTGATTCCAGATGTGAAAAAATAGCTTCTTTCGCACGATCTGTCGTTGGACGAGTCGTTGAAGCATTCTTCGGAGTTTTAATCTCTTGCCCTTTAAATCGGCCTGCAATAATGTGCATACTGATAACTTAGCACTGGGGTTTATTTGAATATTAGCGCTACTCTAACAGCACTCATGAACTCTTCAAATACTCCGCCGTCTCACGTTCAAAATCAAGCACAGCTCCCAATAATTCTGGATCCTCACTCAGCTTTTTATCGTGATGAATAAGTTCTTCAGCGTCTTCACGTGCTTGCGCAATAATATCCGCATCTTGAACGACCCTAAGCAATTTGAACGATGTAGATAGACCCGATTGAGAATCCCCCAGCACGTCTCCCGCACCACGAAGTTCAAGATCCGCTTGCGAAATCACCGCCCCATCCAAAGAATTCTATTAACGTTCAAGCGCTCTCAGCAGTGCTTTCAGGTTGTGCATTATGAACTAAGAATGCCCACGATTGTGTGCCACCGCGACCTACTCGACCACGCAACTGATGGAGCTGCGAGAGCCCAAAATTATCCGCATCAAAAATAATAATGCAGCTTGCTTGTGGGACGTCCACTCCCACTTCAATCACGGATGTAGCTACAAGTACAGGAGCATCTCCACGGGCAAATTTTCTCCATTACAGAATTTTTCGTCTCATCATCGTCACGCCCTGTAAGCGTTTTGAATTTCAATTCCAGAAAATTGCGGAAGAGAGCTCAAACGTTGCGAAATTTCGCTTATGGAATGAAGCACCTTCTTTGCAGAACGTTCTATCGGTTCACCAGTTTGTGGATCAAAAAGTTCGTCGGCAAAAGAATCCATCGTTTCGTCGATTTCATCTTCATCAATTCTGGCGCATACTACGTAAATGCGTTCTCCCGCATCAATCCTTTGACGAGCGTGAATAAAGACCTTGCGCATAGTTGCCCCATCATTTTCAAGTGAACAAGCACAGTGCGGATAGGTTTTCTTCCTCCCGGAAGTTCGGTAAGCCATGAAATATCAAGATTGCCAAACCATGTCGCAGCTGCAGAGCGAGGTATAGGAGTTGCTGTCATCACAAGCATATGAGGAACCACACCATCTTGGTTAATTTCGGAGCGCAACACTTCACGTTGTTCGACACCAAAACGATGTTGCTCATCAATAACAGCGGTCGCCAAATGAGGTGCCTGGAAAGTTTTTTTCCAAAAAGCAGCATGCGTTGCTACCACTATGCATGGCACACCTGACGCTGGGATTGCCAATGCGCGCCTACGTTCAGCGAGTTTCATACCACTGTGCAAAAGCACGATAGGAATCTCGCTTAACCCGGCTGCCATAAGCATGCTGGAGATACTTGCGATGTGTTGCTGCGCAAGAACTTGTGTTGGTGCGACGATGACGGCTTGTTTGCCAGCTCCTACTGCTTGGAGTAGTGTTGCAAGTGCGACGATGGTTTTCCCCGAGCCGACCTCACCTTGGAGAAGTCGACTCATAGGCTTTCCGGACGACATATCGCGCGTGATTTCTTTAATAACATCCTGCTGCCCGCCCGTAAGCGTAAAATGGGAGAGAGGAAATAAGCCGCTCCACAAACCCCCACTCGTCGGCACAACTGTATGCACGAGCCGAAGAATTATCCTCACGCATTTTGACCATGGCAGTTTGCGATATGAGTACTTCCTCATAACGTAATGTTTCTATACCATGATTAAAATTCTGCTCATCAGATGGCAGATGAATAGCGATAATCGCTTCCGCTTTATGCAACAAATTCCGCTGAATTCGGACAGCTTCAGGTATAACATCAGGAATAGCATGACGAAGCTTTATCGATATCGATAATTGGTTCGTCAGGCGATTGATACCCGCTTCTCTTCTCGTTGAATCGTTGGTATTTCACCCTGCGAGGGCTTTAAGCATACTCAATTGATTCGTGAATATGTTCGGATGAAATCGTTGAATTCTGCATGATAAACAGGGTCGTGGACGGCTCAATCGATCGATTGCTTCCTCTATTGTGTCCACTTCACCCACCCTGGACATCTAACGAATTATCTCGGACAATGCACGTTTGCGGATGCGTAAATTGAATAAAACCACCATACTCACTCGGCATTCCTTGCACCGCAATTTGCGCACCTTCATTAAGACGATTCGTAATATAAGAGACGTAATATTTCTTATACGTAAAATAGACAAGACGTGCTTCTAGACGAGAACCATCACCCACACGTACTTCCACTCGGCGCCCATTTCGAGCAGACATTGGAGTCACACGCGTGTCCAATACTGTCGCACTGAAAGCTACATTTTCGCCTATTTTAATATCATCAATCTTGCGTACAGACACACGCTTAGTCGCGCGAAAAGGGTAATACCCAATCGCATCAGCAATGGTAACGACGCCCAGCTTTTTAAGAGCTCCAATGCGGCGCTTATTGGTCAGCACCGAAGATACTGCTGAATGAATATCAACCATTGTAGCTCCCTGTACTCGTGCTATCTTTTGGACTGGTTCACGTTTCATTTCATAACTTGGTTTAATCTTACTGTAATCGCAATGCTATATGTATACCAGTCTTACGGTCGATTTTCAATCTACTACTTTTAATCAATTCCAATTTATTTTTTGCAGGTCATCCCATTTTGTCGAACGAATACGAGCTACAAAAGATAATGAAACGGGATGAGTTGCAAAAAATTCAGCGAGTACAGCTTGTAAGAACCCCAATTCGCACAAACTTATTGCCTATTGCCAGCTAAGCGCGCCGGCAATAAAAAACCCCAGGATTCCTCCCAGGGTTAGTTCGTGGCTTTAACCATGCCACGCGACGCTGAACCTTGCCAGCCTTAAGGCAAGAGGTGCACACGCGGAGGCGAACATTCTCGCCATCAACAGTTGTACGCACAGCCTGGAGGTTTGGCAGGAAGCGACGCTTATTACGAATATGCGAATGCGATACGCTATAACCGGTCTGTGGACCCTTACCGCATACTGCGCAACGAGCTGCCATCTTGGACTCCTCTGTTTGTATAAGTCTAAAACTCACATCTTCCGTGCTCTACGACCACTATGCCAATAGGCACAACCAATAGGCACAATGCGCCTAGAGCAAACAACTTCTCTATAATACACAAGGAGGCAGACCTTTGCAAACCTCGGACATGCTTGACAAGCATACTGCGCTGTGAGCTAACAGCCGCTGTGTCTGTCTTGAAATCACTGTGAAAATCTTAGCCTGCAACTTGTACTACTCGCTCTTTGCTATACAGTCGTGCATAGAGCCTAAAGCCTAGAACGCACTCTATTGCAAGGACGACCATGAATAACATCATTAAATTTCTCACAAACTGGGTAAATAACCAAACAGACCGTTTTATCTTTCTTGCCATCACGATAGTAGTTACTGCCTTAATTTCGCATTTTGTAGCAAAGGCTATGCACGCTCTGCTTGATCGTTCTCCTCTGCCTAGCGCCAGCTTATTTATTAACGTTACCCGTTCTGCCCTGTGGGTGATTGCTTTTATTATTGTGCTTAAACCCGTTTTCGGCATTGAGGCAAATTCCTTAATTACCGCTCTGGGAGTTGGTGGTGTGGCGATTTCCTTGGGTATGCAGGACACTATTTCCAACATTATCAGCGGTTTCGGCCTTATGGCGGGTCGCGTCATTAAGCCGGGCGACCGCGTAGTTATTAACAATATTCACGGCACAGTTAAGGATGTTACCTGGCGACACACAGTTGTTATTGAGCGCAACGGTAACGAAATGTGGATTCCTAACTCTGTGCTCAACACTGCGAGCTTGGAAAAGATTTTGCGCTCAAACGAGGCGTATACCACCTTACGTATTTTATTAAAGCCTTCTATTGATGTGCGTTCCACCGTTGCCGATATTGTGCGCACAGTTCAGACCGCAACGCTTAATTACTCGCTCAAGGGCACAACTCCTACTGTGCGTTTAGTCAGTTTTACTGCGTACGGCATTGAAGCAAACGTTGTTTTATATGCAAAAGAACGCACTGCTTACTCAGTTATTCATGACAGTGCTGCACGCGCTTTGGCAGGTAAGCCATATCTTGCTTCTGCTTTACCAGATAGCGGTGAGCCAACAGCTTCTACAGTTCCGCTCGATAATATTCAATTGCCTGATTTAGTGTCTACTCAGATTTTGCGCACACCGTTAGTAGATAACGCTATGGAGGGCGCTTCTGCTGCTAAGAAGAAGGTTGTTGATACAGGAGTGACGACTGTAGTTCAAAAACCAGTTGAATTTCCTGCTCCGGAACGTTGTAAGAAGAACAGTTCTGAGGAGTAAATACTGGGCGCTTTTGATATAAGCGATAGCCAACTGCGCGAAGAAAACCGCCTCTTTGGATTTTTAGTGGGGTTTTTGGTTTGCTTTCGTGCTTGCTCATAGCTTGACGGAATGGTTCATGAAGCGTGACTTGCTCTAGCGTTCCATGATTCACACATATGGTTAAACGTTACACCAGTTCTCAACCAGTTCCTGAAACATGCTGTGCTAGAGTGCTCCACGATTGACGAACTCATCTCTATCCGGTTGAACGCATAACCTTCGACGTGAATCGTGCTGTATAGTACCTCATGATTCACGAACTCAGCGCTAACAATGCTGACATCCCTACAACCGAAACACTCGCCAAAAATCCGAAGACTCCTTACAAAAGGTGGTTCTATCAATCCGCATGCCGTAGGTTATGATGCCGTGCAACGCGTTACCTCTCGGAACAGTCAGAACCCTCAATACAACACAAACACGTGAAGAATAACCAACCTGTAAGTAAAACGGCGAGACTCCAAGAAGAATCTCGCCGTACTGTTTTCTCTGGAGGAGAAATCTTATGGTTATCCCTTAACAGAGCCAGACATGGACTGCTGGTAGTAGCGCTGCATCAGAATGAACAAAATCGCAATCGGAATAGATACGCACACAGCTCCAGCTGCAAAGCGTGCATACCACTCATTCACGTACTCCTTTTGCAGCATCTGCCACAGCCCCAAAGCCACCGTATAGTTGTCTTGCGTACGGGCAATAGCCTTTGCCAGCACGAAGTCAAGCCACGACCCCAAGAAGCCTACAATAGCCTGATACACAATCATAGGCTTGCAGATAGGAATAATGATCTTCACGAAAACCTGCCAGCGCGTGCAGCCATCAAGGTACGCAGCTTCATCGAGCGACATAGGAATAGTATCCATATACCCCTTCATCACATAGAATCCCATACCCGATCCAGCAGAGTATACCAAAATGAGGGAAATAATAACCAACGATCCGCTGGTCAATCCAAATGCCTTCAAAATGAAGTAGATGGCAATAACCGACATAATCGATGGGAACATGCCTAAAATCAAGGCAATATTCATAAAGGTTTTACGCCCGCGGAAACGTAAGCGTGACATGCAGAAAGACACAGCCAGCACAAAGAACATCGAGATTAAGCAGGTGAAGATTGCAATAATCAACGTGTTCATAAACATGCGAGGGAAGTTCATCACGCTTGTTTCGGTGAACAACTGAATATAGTTGTTGAAGGTGTACTCAGTTGGGAAGAAGGTTGGCTGATATGCCGCCGTATTCTTGTTAAAAGCTTTCAAGGAACACCCACACCACAGGCAGAATCCAGATTGCCGCCATCAGCGCCAAGAAAATATGCGTAACAGTATCCGTAAGAATGCGACGATACTTTTGGTTCTTCCAAAATGGAATCTTATCGTTTGCGTGCTTCGTTGTTTGAGTATTCATTACAGGAAACGCTCCTCATTCTTGTAGGAACCGGAACTGCGGTAGGTAATCAGAGATACCACTGCAAGCACAATAAAGGTCATAATGCCAATAACAGCGCCGAGATTGTAGTTATTCTTATCCACGGTGAGCTTGTACAGCCAGGTAATGAGCAAATCTGTTTTACCTGCAGATGCCCCACAGGGTTGGAGTACCGCCGGTGAGCAGATAAATCACATTAAAGTTATTCACATTACCCGTAAAGGTGGTAATAAGGTAAGGTGTCATAACGAAGAAGATATATGGCAAAGTCACGTTGACGTAGCGCTGCCACCAGTTTGCACCATCCAGTTCTGCAGCTTCGTAAAGTTCTGCTGGAACATTTTGCAGAATACCAGTAATTTGCATAATGGTATATGGAATACCCACCCACAGGTTAATAACAATAACGGTAACGCGCGCCCACAAAGTATCGGTGAGGAATGGCAAGGCGTGATGAATCAAGCCAGAGTCAAGCAGTAAGCGGTTAATTGCACCATCCTGACGCAACATGGTCTGCATAACCAGCAAAAGATACGAACTGAGGCACAGCAATCGACATGGAGAAGCATGCACGCCAGAAACCCTTGAGCTTCGTGGTTTTGCGGTTAATAATCATCGCCATAAACATGCCGAGGAAGAAGTTCAAGAAGGTAGCAAAGAACGCCCAAATCAAGGTCCATACTAAAACATCAAAGAACATACTTGCCGTTACATCTTTGCTGCCCTGTCCAAAGAAGAGACCGAAGTTCTTTAATCCTACCCAATCAAAGAGCACTGCATGGTCTTTATCGTAATTGGTAAAAGCCATGGAAATCATAAATACCAATGGCAAAATAGTAAAAACAACCACGCCCAACACCGGCAAAGACATTAAACCAATCTGTGCACGAGTGTCGAAAATATCATGCCAATCTTCACGAATTGTTGTTGCTCGTCCGCGCTCAGCAACGTCATGCTCAGCTTTGAGCGAGCTGCGTGCAGACAGAGCGGAAAGCCATACGAACAAAAATAGCAGCGAAAATAGCCATAACGCCGTACAGCAAAATAACGACAGAATTATCGCCTGCAGTATATTCCCAGAAACCATCAACCTTTACTCGTCCCTGCTTAACCGTGCCCAAAGTACCAATTTTTGACAGATACGTAGAGCCAGTAGTTACAAAGTACGAGATAATAGCGATCTCAGAAGCTAAAAATAATAAGCTTTTTAACAATCTGCTTTGCGCGCCAGATTGCCCATGCCAAAAATAATGTAGGAGAGTTTGGTAAAAATATCACCACTGACCCACGTGCGCCCAAAAACCGAGCTTTTCATAGTAATATCCATCCTCCGAAAAACAGCCAGCAAGATAATAGAAAATCAGATAACAGAAAAATTATCTTGCCTATAAAAGTTCACCCACAGTCATTGATGCGTGAGAAAGTGAAGAAGAAACGCATCAATGACTGTAAGGAGTTTTTAAGCATATTTACTTTTTATATGCGTCGAACCATGCCTGCGTCTTTTCAGCCGCATTTGCTGCGGTAACATCACCAGTGGTAATTGCAGTACCGAAGTTTTCGCATGGATCCCAGAAGTTGCTCATCTCTGTCAGAGTTGGCTGAATAATCGAAGTATTAGCCAAAGTGTCAATCTGAGCCTTAGCAGCTGGATCATCGGCAACCATGCTCTCCAAAAGACTTGTCTGCTGGAATAATCTGACGCATCTCGTAGTGCTTCTTCTGAGCCTGAGTTGAACCAAGGAATGCTGCAAACTGAGCCGCAATCTTTGCGTTCTTGGCGTTAGGATTATAGGCCACAGAAGTAGAGCCTGCGAAGGACTTCATCTGGTATGTGCCAGAATCAAGAGTGAAGCTTGGCAGCTGTGCTGCTGCATAGTTATCTCCCAAAGCTTCCTTCATGTCCTGTGCACTCCAGGTTCCGGAGAAGTAGACATCTGCAGTGCCGTTCTTCATTGCAGCTAAGCCAGCATTGTCTGCATTATTATCGAGAACGAAGTTAGGGTTCTTCATAAGGCTTGTAAGGAATTCAGTAACTTCTGCAGCGTGTGGACCAGGTTGAATGCCAGCCTTAGCATCTGTACCCTTCTTACCAAAGATGGTCATACCGTCGCCCACATAGAAGGATGGCAAATACCATGAGTTAGCAATATTAAAGGTTACCTTACCCTTTTCGAGCATTGTATTGAAGGACTTAATATCGTCCGCACTGAACTTGGACTTGTTGTAGTACATAAACCAGGTGTTACCCGAGAGTGGAACACCATAAAGCTTGCCATCGGTACCAGTAACCGAATTGACCAAGGTTTCTGTCGTTCTGCTCTTTTACCTGCTTGGTTGCATCGTCAGACAGCTCACCAATAGCTTGAGCATCTACCAAAGCACCCAGCTGATCGCTTGCAAACTGATATACGTCTGCTGCTGCCGCTGGATCTTGCTTAACAGTGGTTGCTGCATCTGCAGACGTGACCACCGAGTTCTTCCAAGTAATCTTGTATTCAGGATGTTCTTTTTCGAATGCAGCTTCCATAGTTTGCAGCCAGGAGTCCTTCTTGGCCTGATCTTCCGCAGCAGACCATACGGTAATGGTTGCTGTTTTAGAATCCGAACCAGAACCTGAATTCGAGGCGCCACATGCGCCTGCGCCTAAGAGCATGGCAGCGGCTGCACCAGCAGCTAATACCTTTGCAAACTTCGTCATCATTGACCTCCCCCAAAAAACGGATCTCTATCGAGGTAACAAACTTCAAGCAACGAACAACTGCGTTCACAAGTGCGAGCACCGTGCCCATTTCTTCTTTGTTACTAGAACTGAGTATATCCATTTTGCATACGTTTGCAAGTTTTATTTGCCGAAAACAAGTAAATGATGAGAAAAAGTATTATATAGAAAGACTCTAGCTTTTTGGATTTACTTTTTGAACGTAAGAAAATATATTATTTTAAGCCATTTGGAACGTTCTCAAGAAATATTACAGAAGTACCTTTGACATTATTTATTATCTCATAAAATGGATAAAATACTGTATGCCGACGTCTTTCGAACATCGGCATACAGCAGACAGAGCGAAGGAAGAACGCAACGACTTTTAGAAAACGACGAACAGCGTTCCGAAAACAAGAATAAGCAAATATGCTCCATACCACCCCAATTGCACTACACGATTATCGCGGCTATATCCCATTTTGTAGTCATTGCGGTAATGCAAAACAACAGCGCCAATACCTGGAGTAATCACGCACATCGCGCCGAAAATTCCCTGATAAGAGCATCATCGTATTCTCTTTAAGACCGAGGAAGTAATAAATATAAGCGAAAACAAGCATAATCAGCCCCAACGGAACTAACTGCTGACGAATACCCACGCGAAGCATCAGCATCCACATAGCAGCAAGCACAAAAATAACAGTATCTAATACGAGGGTATTGCGCGAATGCTTCGAAAATACTTTTGCCTGTTTTCGCGGAAATATTTTTCATAATCTCGCCGCGCACGCTGAAGGTGAAAATAATAATAAATACTGCCCATACCGGATTTTGTGAGCTGAAATCCCATGCTTTACCGGTGGTTACCATATCGTATGGCACTTCGCTGAGCAGAGCAAGCACAAAAACGCGGGCAAGATAGCCGTTCATATGGCGTGTGTGTTTGATGCCTCGAACGGTTAGCCATGCTATAAGAGGCACAGCCAGCCAAGACAGCACTTCTGAGACGGCAGCCAAGGTTAACCCCACCATATTTTCTATGCCAAACAAGGTAGGGAAAATTGCGGTGGCGAGAACCGAGAAGAAAGTGAATACCAAAGCGGTGGCTTTAATACCAGCAACAGAGAGACCGCGCTGTTGGACAGGCTGATCAGCACTGCGTGCGTCCGTAGCTGCATGCGTTGATGGAGACGCTGAGGTAGACGCTGAGGTAGACGCTGAATGGATTTCTGGCGCATAATGCTGATTCTTCTCGCCCATAATATTCCTTAATATATTCCTTCGCCTTCGAACTCGGCTGTGCTGGCTGCCTGTGCTAGTTGCCCAGTGAAACCGTTAAGCACATGGCAGCTGCATTACAATCTCCTGCGTTGTAGCCACTTTAGTCTAACAATCTACATAAACAAGCTCAAACAAATGCTATAGAGGTTCATCTGACTTAGTGGGGGTTTTCGAGGTTTGCGGGTGCGTAACTGGACACAATTAACCTTCACACTGCGTTAAATTCGAAGAGTTCTTACTCTCACGCATTCTGCTTAACCGATTAATATACTTTGTTATGCCAGTTTTGATGCGCAAAAATGGCTTCAAAACTGGCATATCGGTTGCGCGTATCGACTTCACTCATAAAATAAACACATTCACACTGCAGTCTTAACACATAACATTCGGAAGAACCAACTGGAGTCTAATGGGCAACATTCTCCCCTAAGCCCCACTAGCTCCCGAAAGCCTTCGAATATACAACCTCGCCCAATCAAAAATAAGTACCCCTTTTTTATTACATCATTTTGTAAGTTCTAACCGTTGTGAGCAAGGACACGTTCAACGCATCCTCGCTCACAACACGTGAATAAGCATAACCCACATGTTAAAGCACAAGTCTCACGTATCGGTTACTGCCAAGCCACGTTAAACAGCCCAAACAAACCAAACCCCACACTAAAATCCCACAAACTGCTATAGATTCAGCAATAGATAGGGTTGCTTAGCATAATTGAGAGAGAACTCGCAGATACGTAGAAGTTCTAAGCACCCGCGCTCAGCGTAGCCCGCACGCTCAGCGCACCCCGCCCTCTGTTAGAGCACACCTTCAATCAACTGAGTAATCAACTCAGAGTATGGCAACCCGCTTGCTTCCCACGCCTTGGAATACATGGAAATCGGCGTAAATCCTGGCAAAGTGTTAATTTCGTTGACCAGCACATCACCTTCAGCAGTAACGAAGGTATCTACGCGACTCAATCCCGCACCATCCACAGCAGTAAATGCTCGGGCAGCTACGTCTTGCACTTTAACCAGTAATTCTGGAAGTAAGTCAGCAGGAACTTCTACGTGAGAGGCTTCGCTATCCATGTATTTGCTGTCGAAATCATAGAATTCAGTGGTATTCGCAGAATCAATAACCACTTCACCCGGCCAAGATGTGCGTGGCTCATCACCGCTGCGAGGCGCCAAAACCGCGCATTCAATCTCTCGACCGTTCACACCCTGCTCAATAAGCACACGCCAATCGTGTGATGCCGCTTCTTCAACAGCAGCCTGAAGCAACTGTTCTTGCTCTGCCGCATCTGTTACCCAGTCAACGCGCGTTACACCAAAAGAAGATCCTGCACGCGATGGCTTCACAAACAGCGGATAGCTGAGCTTTTCTTCCACAACGCGAGCGCGCAACCAAGCGCCATCACGCTCCGAAGCTTTACGAGCGTCAATGCTGAAGCCTTCTGCCACACCAATGCCCGCCTGACGCAATAATTCCTTCGTATAATGCTTATCCATGCAAGCCGAAGACGCCAAAACGCCGCATCCCACATAAGGAATACCCATCATTTCGAGCAGGCCTTGCACTGTGCCGTCCTCTCCATAAGGACCGTGAAGCACAGGGAATACGGCATCAATGTATCCCAGCGATTGCAAGCTTCCATCCGTCTGCAGAGCGAAGAAACCTTCGTGCCCGCCTGCTGGATCAATCACAACGCGCTGACTTGTTTCGCTTGCACGCACCTGCGGCATACTTCCGGACTGCTGTGCCTCGTCAAGTGACCATGCGCGCGGGTCTTCACTGCCGATAATCCATTCGCCTTCGCGCGTTATGCCCACGGGAATAGCGTTAAATTTTTCTGTGTCGAGAGCGTTTAATACTCCGGCTGTAGAAATGCAGGAAATAGAGTGTTCATCTGCTTTACCGCCATAAAGAAATACGATATTTTTCTTATCTGTCATCTGCTTCTCCTTATGCATGTATCTCGTCAGTTCGCGCTTCGCAACTACATCAGCAACTGCATTAGTAGCTACCCTAGCTTGAACGAAACTTTACTCTTCAATAGAACCGTCAGCAAAAAGTTGGCTGAGCATTTCTGCGCAGGAAATACCCTGTTCAAGTACGTTATTCATAGCGCTTGCCAAAGGGGTTGGCACACCGTACTGCTTGCCCTAAGGCTACAACTGCTGCTGTTGTTGGCACGCTTCCGCCACGCCATTGGATGCTGCGGTAGCTTCTTCCACGCTCATTCCCTTGACCGAGGTTAGCGCCGAAAGTATAGTTACGGCTGAGCGGAGATCCACAGGTAGCAATCAAATCGCCTACGCCTGCTAATCCGGAGAACGTGCGAGGGTTAGCGCCCAAAGCTTCACCCAAAGCAGTTAGTTCTGCTAAACCGCGCGTTTCAATCATAGCGGCAGTATTTTCTCCGTATCCTGCGCCACGAGCCATACCTACGGCGAGCGCGGTTACGTTCTTTAACGATCCGCACATTTCTACGCCAACAACGTCATCGGTTACGAACATCTTAAAGTAATCGTTGGTTGCTGCTGCTGCAACTTTTTCCGCAGCCTGACGGTTAACCGATGCAACTACTGCTGCTGCTGGCTGGCGCTGTGCTACTTCTTTCGACAGGTTTGGACCAGATACAGCAGCAAAACGTTCCATAGGCAGGTTCAGTGCTTCGGTGACCACTTCATCCATGCGCTTGTCTGTGCTGCGCTCAATACCTTTCATGAGCGAGACCACGATAGCATTCGATGGAATTAAGCCCGCAAATTCTTCTAATGCTTGACGTGCAAACTGCGCAGCGATAGCCACAATAATGATCTCAGCGTCTTTCACTGCTTCTGCACGGTCTAAAGTTGCGCGCATGGAGTGAGGAAGTTCCTTGACCACAGGCAAACGCACAGGATTCGTATGCTTCGTGTTAATAGCATCGATAATTTCTGGCTCGATGCCCCACATCATCACATCGTTGCCAGCATCGGCCACAACTTGACCGAATGCTGTTCCCCACGCTCCTGCACCTAAAACAGTTACCTGTGCCACACTTACTCCTCTACTTCCTGATTATCGTTATGCTTATCTATTTGCGATGGTCGCGGTTTACGGCTCATCGAGCGGAAATCCCAGCGTCCCCAAGTTGGTCGTTCTTCGCCGCGGATTTCTTCCATCAGCTCTTCCATGCGGTTAGCTATCACGCTCGGTCAGCTCTGTCTCATTGCTGACCGCGGTGCTCCGTACTCACCCCAGTTTTCGCTACCCCTAAGTAAGTCCGCGTTAGTCGAGAGCTGTATCGCATGCCATAACAACGTTTTTGCGCGGCCACGGGAACACATGATTAATACTGGCTGCTCCCCACGTTACTGAAACAAACAGAGGGATTTGATGTCCGAGTTTGCGCGAGGCTTCGAGAGCAATGACAGCGAGACCGGGTTTAAGACTCATCGGCCATTTTTGAGGGTCGCGCGTAACCGTACCTTCCGGCCAAATACTGAGAGGACGATTATCCTCGGTTAGGATGCTCACAGATTCGTGGATAATAGCTTCTGCCTTTCCACTGCGACGTGGCACTGGCTGCATACCCACTGTTTTGAACCAGTTACCGATGATTGGCCAGTTCGCCATTTCCGCTTTAGCCATATAGCGCGGACGACGTCCTTGATGGAACAGACCGCACATAGGCACGAAAACATCGAACTGCGTAACATGCGTTGCTGCGGTAATAAAAACGCCTTCTTCAGGAACATTTTCGAGCCCCCAGGAATACGCTTTCATGCGGGTATGCGCTACCCACGAAATCATGTCGAGCAGACGCTTGGCTTTTTTAGGCTGCTGAGAAGCTATTTCTGCATCATTATTTTTACGCTGAACACCGGTTGGTAAGTATGTAAAAGGGTCGCTGAGATGATGTTTCTGTGCGAGTTTACGTACTTGAGCATTGCTCAAAGCTGGCACAGATTTTCCTGGACTTGGTTTTGCCGCGAGATACCATAGGCTCTATTCTATACTGAGGGAGATATAAACGCTCAGTAAGCCTGATACGACTCACTGAGCGTTAACGCAAATATTTTAGTTAAAGTCTGCTCCTAAAGCAGTAAGTTTGCCTCGGAAATCAGCGTATCCGCGGTCAATCAGAGAAATACCGCGAACATTTGATTCGCCTGTTGCAGTTAAAGCAGCAATCAAATGCGAGAAGCCGCCACGCAAATCAGGGAACATCAATATCTCTGACCTTCCAAAGGAGTCTGACCGAAAATAACAGCCAGAATGCTCAAAGTTGTGCTGCTCAAAACGGCATGGCAAAGAACCCAAGCATTCACGGTATAACTGAACGGTTGAGCCCATCTTCACCAAAGGCTCAGTAAAGCCGAAACGGTTCTCGTACACAGTTTCGTGCACAATCGACAAGCCTTTCGCCTGCGTTAAAGCGACTACCAAAGGCTGCTGCCAGTCAGTCATAAATCCTGGATGAACATCCGTTTCAATAGCAACTGGCTTCAAATCTCCACCTGGATGCCAGAAGCGAATGCCCTCATCAGTAACGTTAAACTCGCCGCCAATCTTGCGGTAAACATTCAAGAAAGTCATCATTTCTGGCTGAGTAGCACCCTTAACGAAAATATCTCCGCGCGTAGCCAGCGCAGCAGCTGCCCAAGAAGCAGCTTCGATACGGTCGGTCAAAGCGGTATGCGTGTAGCCCTTAAGCTGCTTGACGCCTTCGATGCGAATAGTGCGATCGACATCAACAGAAATAATGGCACCCATCTTCTGCAAAATAGCAATCAAATCCATAATTTCTGGCTCAATAGCAGCGCCCGACAGCTCAGTCTTGCCCTCAGCAAGCACAGCAGCAAGAAGAGTCTGTTCTGTTGCAGACCACAGAAGGGTACGGCAAAGTGAATCTTCGTACCCTTCAAACCGTGCGGAGCAGTAATATGAATGCCGTCTTCATGCTCTTTATCTACCTCAGCGCCAAGCTTGCGCAAGGTTTCCAAGTGATAATCAATCGGACGATCTCCAATACGGCAGCCACCCAAACTAGGAATGAAAAGCCTCGCCTAAACGATGCAGGAGCACCAGAGAACAAAATTGGAATGCGCGAAGAACCAGACAGCGTTTCTACATCGGATACAGCTGGCATCTCCACATGCGAAGCATCAATGGTTACAATGCCCTTCTTACCATCGACAGTGGTGTCTACACCATGCAAACGCAGCAAGTCGGATACCACTTGCACATCGCGAATTTCCGGCACATTCTTCAGCACCGACGTACCTGGAGCTAACAAAGCGGCGACCATTGCCTTGGACACAAGATTTTTTGCGCCACGCACTTTAATTTCACCGCCGAGAGGCTTACCGCCTACAACATGACAATACATCGTCTTCGCGTGTCATTTTTATGTTTTCTCTTTACGGTCTTTTGAAAGTCTTCAAAGTAGTCTTTACTCATTCTAGTGTGTCATACCTATTGTGCGCGAGGTGTGAATACATCGTTCTGAGCGAACAGCTTGTTGCGTTTGGTTCGCTTGTTTTTGTTACTTAGCGTCCAGTTGCTCTAACATCCAAGCCCAAACGAGCGTTCCACATAGCTCCCGTTGCACACATAACCGCGCTGGCTCCGCTGTTACGGTAACTTAAGTAATCAGCTGCCGAGGTAACACCACCTACGCCAATAACATGGAAAGTATCATCCGATATTCCTAGATTATGCTGTACGCGACGCACGCGCTCAACCATCTCTAATCCTGCAGATTTAATCGCTGCCCCACACCCCGAGGTTTCTCGCCCTTCGCCTGGCAGAGCCTGATTGCCGTTCTTATCTACCAGTTTCGCAGAAATCGTGTTGATGGCGGCAAAGCCCTGAACCGTCCCGCGAGCTGCCGTGTGCTGAAGCATTGTTTCTACGCTTTCATCGTTAGGCATAAATGCCAGCTTGATGATCAGCGGAATATCGCCACTCTCGTTCTTGACCGCTTCCGTTATGCGCCCTACCAGTTCCGCGTTATGGCACAGCAGGCGACCATGCCCCTCGTTTGGGCAACTTGTATTCATTTCTAAGACGCGAGCGCCTGTTTCTAGGACTAACTTGGCTGTGGTGGCGTGATCGGCAATGTACTGATCTTCGTTCATCTCTGGGGTGCGTGAGCCTTGGAAACTGGCCAGTAGCACTTGTGCGTTGTGGGCGTTGTGGATTGCGCGCTGCATATCTGGCTGCCATCACATCAGGATCTTGGCTTGGCACGCCAAAAGAATTGGAAATAGAAATACTGCTTGGTTCACCAAAGTTTGTGTCGGCAAGCAAACCGTTTTGCGTTTCTTCAGAGTTCGGAGTAAGAGTTCCATCTGCGCTTGTTGGGTGTACAGACAGCACGTTTGGGAAAGGATTGCATCCCCACGCGCGAGAACGCACTGTTTTATAGGTAGCAATATCAAATCCAGCGCGCAAAGCCGCGGTGGTAAAGTGCTCGTTGAGCAGAGGACCTGCCGGAATGCCGAAAGGTGAGAATACTGGTTGACCAAAGAAATCAAAAAGCTCGCGGCTCTGCTCTTGAGTGGCTTGGATGGCTTGCGTCTCGAGCTTGTTTAACGCCTCGCCAGCGAAGTCACCAAATATCCGCGTTCTAGTCAGTTGCTTCATACGTGAGATTTACATCGTCAAAAGGCGTTGCTTCCATTGTTCTCCTATCGCAGACCTCGCGCTTTGGTTTTTTATGCAAAAGTTACGTATCTTTTTGCACACCACTGCACTTATCTCTTAAGTGTAGCGATATGCATGATTTTATGGGAAAGGTGGTGATTGTTGAGAACTGCGGGTGAAGATGGAGGGTGTTCGGGTTTTTGTGTAAGTGGTGGGGTCCACTACGCTGATTTTATTCACCTCTGGTATTGGTCTTGTTTGTTTAGTGCTGGTTGGCTGACTACGCTTGCTGTGAGGGTTCTGCCTGTCGTGAGACAAAGCAGGACGTGTCAGGTTTTGTGTGTATGTGGTTTTTGTCGATTTGGCTCGCTGGAGCAGGGCTTGATTATGCAACTTAGTGTAAGTGACATGGTCTTTCGGTAAGTCATACCTGTGAGGTGCCACCCTGATGAGCGAGGTTCTTCTGTGGGATATTCGAATTGTATGTTCCCCAGACATGACGTGTTGAACACGGCTTCACTGGGAACACATTTGAGCCTGATTATTGCCTGTTTTTCTGTTCCCAAACATGACACGTTCAACGCAGCATCACTGGGAGCAGTGTGTTGCCATACAACAGATTTAAAGAAGAGCAATACCTCTCATAGTTGTATGTGCTATACGAGAACAACGAAGGTTATGCAGTGCACAGCATATCGGCTAACCTTTTTAATCAACTGTGCGATGAACCAAAAATAGCTCACCATAGGGCAACCCACCATCTACACAAAAAGCCCTGATACCCTCACAAGGCACGTTCGACATGCCCTAAGCTATACGAAAATGGGCAATAATGAGCCTCAATCGCGTGATGAGACAAGGAGCGTTCAACGTGTCTTGCCTCATCACATGCCGATTAGCAGAACTGAGGTATGAACACACGTGCCAACGGTCACATCTGTCGTATAGTGCACACAGCACGTCACCCGTCATCACCACGACGCACTCAAGCCCCTGCGTTGCCACCAATAAAAATCCTCCCGTTCCTTAGACATAAATTCCCCAGTCCAAAAATCGGGACGCAGTTCATCAACGCGTCATAACTCACAATAGTCAGAACCTTCAAAGCATTCTTAGTAAAGGCGAAACGGCACACCACCATGTACTGTCAAAACCAACAATAAAACGCTCACGAGGAATCCCCCCACTCACCATCAAAAACAAAGCGGCTGCACTCACTTGTGATGAGCACAGCCAACCACTTCTGCTTGTGGCAAGTCATATTGAGTTATCACGTGCAGGGCGAGACGCCGTTGTTCGCACGAGCACGTGAAATCCCAGAAAACCTATGCAGAGCCGAAGTTATCTCATCTGAAAGCGTCCATCCCATGGCACGACTACTTCAGGAGCAGACGAAACCTTTTCGGTTGCCGTGGTAAAAGCAGGAATGGTCTTTGGCTTAAACGGATACTTTACAGCACGCATCTTTTCATACGCCTCAATATCGTCTTCGTGCTGAAGAGTCAAATCAATATCGTCGTAACCGTTCATCGAGACGCCAACGCACGTAATCATCAACTTCAAACGGAAGCGTAACATCTGCACAGGTTACCGTGCGCTCATCTAAGTTCACAGTAATCGACAGTCCTGGCTCTTCTTCCAAGAGCTTCCACAGCAGTTCAATTGATTCCATAGGCATCAAAGCAGCGAGTACGCCATTTTTTGCCGTATTCCCGTAGAAAATATCCGCGAAACGAGGAGCAATGACTACGCGGAAACCGTAGTCAGTGCAAAGCCCAAACAGCATGTTCACGCGAAGAACCAATACCAAAAGTCAGTACCGGTAACGAGAACCGAGCCGTTACGGTAAGATTCCCTGGTTCAAAAATAAAGTTCGGATCGCGACGCCATGCGTAGAACAGAGCGTCCTCAAATCCCGTACGGGTAACGCGCTTCAAAAATACTGCAGGAATAATCTGGTCAGTATCCACGCTTGAACGTTTCAGCGGCACGCCTGTTCCTGTAAAAACAGTCAGCTTTTCCATGTCTTGAAATCCCTTACTTGTTGTCCGTCAGTAAAACCTGTAGCCCGCAAAGCTTTAGTTTTAAAAACCTTTCAGTTTTAGAGCCTGCTCAGGGCTATTGCTGCTATATTTTGTGCGTCATTCAGCGGTTCCAAATCACTTGGAGAGCTAATAGTTCCGCGCACAGCCGTAGCTGCAGCAACGAGAGGAGAAGCCAAGTGAGTGCGGCTTCCCTTACCCTGACGTCCTTCAAAGTTGCGGTTGGAGGTAGATACTGCTCGCTCATGCGCAACCATTTGATCTTGATTCATACCCTAAGCACATGGAACATCCAGCATTACGCCATTCAGCACCAAAGTCAAGGAAAATCTTATCGAGACCTTCTTTTTCTGCCTGCAAACGTGCGCGCGAGGAAGCTGGAACAACGAGCACGCGGTGAAGGTTCTCAGCCTTATGACGTCCCTTCATGATTGCGGCAGCAGCACGCAGATCTTCGATGCGTCCATTCGTGCACGAACCGATGAAAACAGTATCTACTGCAATATCGCGCATTGGAGTGCCAGCCTCGAGTCCCATATATTGCAAGCAGACTCAGCGGCAGCCTTATCGGTCGAGTCAGCGAAATCTTCTGGAGATGGAACGGGATCGTTGAGCGGAATGCCCTGTCCCGGGTTCGTTCCCCATGTAACGAATGGAGACAGCTCATCGGCGCGAAGGGTAATTTCCTTATCGAAAAACAGCGTCATCATCGGTTACGAGAGACTTCCAGTATTCAACTGCTTTTATCCCACATCTCGCCCTTAGGCGCATGTGGACGTCCCTTGAGGTATTCGAAAGTTGTCTCGTCTGGAGCAATCATGCCCGCACGAGCGCCACCTTCAATAGACATATTGCAGATGGTCATGCGCGCTTCCATAGACAGCTTGCGGATGGCTTCACCGCGATATTCAAAGACGTAGCCCTGACCGCCGCCAATACCAATTTTGGCAATAATCGCGAGAATAATGTCTTTAGAGGTTACGTCTGGCGGGAGTTCGCCTTCCACATAATAATAGCCATGGTCTTAAATGGCTTCAAACCAAAGTCTGCGTAGCCATAACATGCTCTACTTCAGACGTACCATTACCGAAAGCAAGAGCGCCAAAAGCACCGTGCGTGGAGGTGTGCGAATCGCCGCACACAATGGTCATGCCAGGCTGAGTAACGCCTAACTGTGCACTCCACTGCAGCAATACCTGGTCAGCATCGCTAAGAGGATGCAGACGCACGCCAAATTTCACAGTTGGCTTCCAGCGGGAAACTGCTTAGCGCTTGTCTCGTCTGGAGAGACCTTGTCGATATTAAAAGTTGGAGTATTGTGATCCTCGGTGGCAAGAGTCAACTCGGTGTGACGCAGCTGGCGACCAGCTAGGCGCAAACCTTCAAATGCCTGAGGACTTGTTACTTCATGCATCAGCTGTAAATCAATATAAATGAGGTCAGGAGCACCATCTTCGCCTGTGCGAACGAGGTGGTCTTGCCACACTTTTTCTGCCATCGTTTTTCCCATGTAACTATTGTGCGCGACACGGTGGGATTGTCCGTGTTTGCATGTCACATATTGAGATGCCATAATACTTATATGACGAATGAGCAAATCAGTATCCACAATACGAACAGTAGCCCTGCAAAGCCTGAAATTGTAAAGTCTGGCGTGGGTGTTCTCGACAAAGCTGCTCTGATTCTCGACACGCTCGAGAAAGAGCCATGCTCGCTTGCTCAGTTGGTGAATGCCACTGGTTTAGCTCGACCAACTACACACCGCTTGGCCATTGCGTTGGAACGCCATCGTTTTATTTCTCGAGACCAGCAAGGGCGTTTTACAGTGGGCTCCCGTTTCGCAGAGTTGGCAACCGCCGCTGGTGAAGACCGTTTGCTTGCTTCTGCTGAGCCAATTTTGCAGACTTTTGCTAGAGCGCACTGGGGAATCGGCGCAGACTTTACCGACGTCAGGGCGATCAGCGCGTGTGCATTGCGGCTGTGGAGCGCACAAGTGGATTGCGTGATTCGATTCCAGTGGGGGCTATGCTGTCGATGGAAGCTGGATCTGCCGCTCATATTTTGCTTGCGTGGGAAGATAATGAACACATGCATCAAGGGCTGCGGCACGCTCAGTTCACTGCGCAGACTTTTTGAACACTGTGCGTAGGCGCGGATGGAGCGAGTCGATCAACGAGCGAGAAAAAGGGCGTTTGTTCTGTCTCCGCTCCGATTCGCAACGCTGCTGGACATGTGATTGCTGCGATTTCTATTTCGGGATCCAGTTGACCGTATGGGTATTTCGCCTGGACGCCACTACGCTCCGCTGGTTATGAAAGCCGGTCGTTACCTCAGCGAAGCGATGTCGCGCGCGAAATCAGTATAACTTATAATATTTTTACATGTTCAGGTAAATGGAGCAGTAAATAGAGCAAAATAGAATATGCCTGCGGTGTGAGGTTGAGAATATCCCTCACACCGCTTTTTGTGTGATATGGTGATTTTTGAAGCAGGTAGAGACTTAAGCGATTCCTAACACACAGCTTGAAGACTTGAGAGATTTCTGGCAGCTAACTCTTAGTTCTTGAGCCTCACACAGTTGAACAAGCTCCTGCGCCCACCAAATCAACGTGTTTTTATCCATATGGCGAACCGCTTACAGCTATCGATAACGTTCCGCGTTAAAGCTGTCCACACTTCAAATCAGTCTTGGAAAAGTTTTACCAAGCACAGATAAGCTCGACGGTATACGATTTAGAGCGTGCTGTATCGTTCGTACCTACCAGTTAGCGTTACGTGGTAAAGCTTTTACCACGCGAAAGTAGAAGCCTATTGGGCTGTATCATTCATAGCTAATCACAACGATGAATAATACAGCAAACTAGTTCATCGGACTTAGCAGGGGTTTATAGGTTGAGTCAGCGTGCAGATTGTGAGCGCTCAACGCCCACCGCCCTGCAACTAGCCGTCCACAGCCCCACAGCACAACAGCCCTACCCTACTTCTTCCTCCTAAAAGTCATCAGCGACACAATCCCCGCCACAACAGCAGCAACGCTCGCCAACACCTTCGGTTTACGCAGTAAATTAATGGCTTCTCCCGTATTATTTGGCATATATGTGCTCGCCAATGCATACGCCTTATTACCCGATGGGTTGCCCACTAAATCACCAAATTCCAACAGCTGCGTGCGCGGTTCAAAAGGATGCCGCACATCGAACTCGAATAATCGCGTCGCGCGCTTTTCAGGGTTTACCGTAAGTACTAAATCCTGCGGTCGGCGTGCTCGTTAACAGCAAACCATCAGCCACACCTGCCAAAGCGTTGCGGTGATCATGCGCAGCAGACAGCGCAAAATAGTTATGCTCTTGCAAGAAACGGAATTCCCCACCGTCTTTATCCGGACAGCTAATCCCCTCACCCAAATAACTTCCTGGTAGTGCTCGTTTCTCATCAAGCACATAGCTATGGTTTTCGAAAGCGCGATATCCCTGAATAGCGTTAACCGTCGTTGCTGGTACCGAGTGTAGTAAATCATAGTACTTCTGTACTGGCATGTGCTGGAACGCTATAGCACGCACATTCATCTGACGTACTGCATGCTTCAAAAATTGCATAGCGCGCACGCTCGGCTGAGCGTAACCGCCTTCACGCGCATAATCGCCTGAATTAATAATAGTTATGCCTAAAAGATTGCTGCTGTTATATTCATCTCGCACAGGTAGCGCAAAAGTTCCCGCTTCACCTGAGTTAAGTACTTGCTGATTTTCAAGTGACGACGGCTTTTCCTCTTCGTCAGCACGAAGAGAAGGATTAATACAGCCCGAAAATTCGCGGTAAATATCTGTAAGCTCTTCGAGGCTCAAACCGCACTGGAAAAACTGCATGATTACCGAAAGTTGCGAGCAAAGGAATACGACGATCAACAAGCGGTTGCAAGAACTGCGTTAAAGTTCCACGAACGATTTGACGGGTTCGCTCTTTTTCTGCAGAGTTCGCCTCGGCTGCGCGGTCAAGCCAGCGGCGCTTGATAAAAGTTGGAGAATACGCGGCATCATAGCCCGCGATTTGATTACCTGTAAAGATAACAAGATCAGGACGAGACGCATCGCAAGACGCAGCAATAAGTTTGACGGTATCTTTCGATACTTTTTGGACTCGTCTTGAATATCGCTTATCTGTAAGATGCGAAACTTACCGGACGCATGAAACTGAAGCTGTCCTAAACGCGCGGATACAGACGTTGACGCTGAGATTGCGTTTGATTCAGACTGCTCGCCGTCATTGTGCGATGTTTGCGTTTTTTTCTGCGTGTGTTTCTGCATATGACCCTCACTACCCATGAATTAAGCATACGGCAGGCAGCTTACGTTTTGCCTGAGAACAAAAATCTCTCAAGTCACCTGACTGAGAGATTTAATCGCTGGGATACCTGGACTCGAACCAAGAACGGCTGAACCAGAATCAGCTGTGTTGCCAATTACACCATATCCCAATATGGCGTGTCTTGAATGTGCACAATGTGCAACATGAAAGGCACTTCGTACCCCCAATGGGATTTGAACCCATGTTACCGCCGTGAGAGGGCGACGTCCTAGACCGCTAGACGATGGGGGCTTAAGTTATCCGTTACTTTTGACTACTGCCAACGCAACGGATACTTACAATACACTAATCCAAATGCTTACGCAACTCGGCGAGTCGCGCAATGCTCAGGTCTTTTCCGAGAATCTCCATAGACTCGAAAAGAGGAGGAGATACGCGGCGACCAGACACAGCAACACGCACTGGTCCGAAGGCCAAGCGAGGCTTAATACCAGCGTCTTCAACGAGTACCTGAGTCAACACCTCATGCACATGTTCTGCCTTGAAATCTTCAGCTGGAATATCCTGCATTGTTTTCACAGCCATATCCAGAACCTCACCTGCAGATTCTTTCAGCTGCTTACGAGCATCCTTCTCCGGCTCAATATATTCTTCGGTCGACAGCAGGCTGCCCACCATCCCCGAAACTTCGCCCAGCAAGCGCACGCGTGGCTGTACCAGCTCAACGGAATCAGTCAAAATCTGACGCTCACGGTCACTCAATGCATCCCAAGAATCAGCGGACACAACGCCATCCTTGAACAAATACGGTACCGAGCGGCGCAGGAAATCAGAAGACTCGAGCATGCGGATGTGTTCAGCGTTAATAGCAATCGCTTTATCCAAATCAAAATGCGCAGGATTAGCCTTCACATCGCGCACATCGAAGTTGTCAATCATTTCGTCCAAAGTAAAGACGTCTCGATCAGCCGCAATGACCAACCCAAACCAGCCAAATAGTTGAGCAAACCTTTCACGAATAAAAACCGTTCTCGCGATGCAAGAAGAGGTTGGACTCTGGATCGCGCTTAGACAGCTTCTTTCCCTCGCCCATCACATAAGGCATATGACTGAACAAAGGCACTTGCTGAGCAATACCCAACTCAATCAAGTAACGATACAAAACAATCTGACGAGGTGTAGAGCTGAGCAGATCTTCACCGCGCAAAACGACGTTAATATCCATCATGGCATCGTCGACAGGATTGGTGAGCGTGTAGAGCGGGTCACCATTTGGACGCACGATTACATAATCTGAACACTGCCGGCCTTGAACTCAATCTCACCACGAATCAAATCGTTAAAGCTAATGTTCTCGTCTGGCATCTTAATGCGGATAGCAGGGCTTGCGACCTTCGGCACGGAAGGCTTCTTCTGCTCTTCGGTGAGGTTGCGGTCGTAGCCATCGTAACCGAAAGCAGCTGGACGACCCGCAGCCAAGTTCCGCGCTTCAATCTCCTCAGAGGTGGAGAAGGACTCGTACGCATAGCCAGCCTCGAGCAGCTTAGACGCTACATCCTTGTAAATATCGCCACGCTGGCTCTGACGATATGGACCGTGAGGACCACCCACATCAATGCCCTCATCCCAGTCCAAACCAAGCCAACGCAAGGCTTCGAGAATCTGCTCGTAGGATTCCTGCGAATCGCGCTGAGCATCGGTGTCTTCAATACGGAAGACGAAAGTACCCTTGGTATGACGCGCTTCAGCCCAGTTAAACAGAGCCGTTCGCACCATGCCTACGTGAGGAGTTCCTGTTGGAGATGGGCAGAAACGCACGCGCACGTTCTCTGGCAGTTCAGGCTTAGAAGTTGCTGCTACATCGTTTGCCGTATCGCTTATTGCATCGCTTGCTACAGCTGCGGTATTATTCACATTTGTTTCAGTGTCTTGTGTCATAGGGACTATTGTAGGTAGGAGGCTGTATGAACGCGTTTTTCGCGACACAGCCACTTTATGCTGTGCAAGCCACGGGTGGCAGCAGGAGGCGAAAGCAGCACATAAAACTGAGAAAACTCACACAGAACTCATACGTAGTAGGTAGGTTACAGCTTTTATGGCATCCTTACATCCAGCACGACAGAAACGACAAGCTAACACGCGTGGTATTAGCACGCACTTCTCGCGTATTATCCCCACCCTTTTAACCGTGCTCCTCCTCGGCATTGTCTGGCAGCTAAGCGCCAACACGAGCCCGACGGTTGCGCGCGCTTTCGCATCGCCGAGCGCGATTCTCGAGGCCGTCCAGCTGAACTGGTCAACGCTGACCATGCATGCCAGCGTTACCAGTACTGAGGCCGCTTGGGGCTTTGCTTTAGCGGTTGTGCTCGGCATTGTTGTGGGCGTGGCACTGTATTTATGGCAGCTGGCGAATGCGGCGGTTATGCCAATTCTCACCACGATTCAGACCTTGCCGCTCATTTCCATTACGCCGTTCGTTCTGTGGTGGTTCGGTTTCGATGAACTCGGCAAGATCGTTCTTGTCGCAGTTTTTGGCGCTTTCCCGATTGCGATTCAAACCTCGCGCGGTCTGCACGCGGTTCCGCAGTATTTTGCTGATGTCGCGCTCACCTGCGGCGCTACTCGCTCGTGGACGCTCTGGCACGTTTTGTTGCGCACAGCGGCACGTCAGATTTTTAGCGGCATTCGCATTGCCGGCACGTATACGCTCGGCACTGCTGCCACCGCCGAATATATGGGGAGCCGTCACGGTATCGGCATTTTCCTGCAGTCCGCGTACAACTCCTTCCAGGCGCCACTCGTGTGGGCGTGTACACTCTCGATTGCTGTTCTCACGGGAGTTCTTATGCTCGTTATTGTTGCTGCCGAGCGCACTCTGTTGGGAGAGCCGTCGCAAGATTTGATTGATTAGTTTTCCTGCACTGTTTTACAATAAAACAAGTTGCGTTTGAGCCCGCTTAAGGAGTTGATTGTATGGTCACGATTACGTATTCACCTGCTTTTGGTGAGCCGCCGAAGCATCAACCCTATTATGGCGCAAACCCACTGCAGGCAACGAAACGCTTCTTTACCAAGTACGCCACGTTTAACGGCCGCGCCTCGCGTAGCGAGTTTTGGTGGCCATTGCTTATGATTTGGCTGGCCACTCAGGCTTTAGGCATTATTAGCTGGATTTTCCCTGCACTCACTATTGCTACTGCCATCTTAAGCACCATTGTGTTTATCGCGTCTATTACCCCATTCTTTGCGGTAGCAACTCGTCGCATGCATGACGTAATTTGTCAGGCAAATGGCTGTGATCCTCTTAGGTGCTAGCACGATTGGGCTCTACATTGGCTTTATTATTATTGCCATCACTTTGTTTGCCGCGACCTTAATGAATTCGGGACCAATGCTTATCGCCTTTGTTATTGGCTTCCTGTTTATCGTTTTGATGCTCGGCTCAGTGTCCTGCTGGATTGCTTTTTGTGATGCTTATGGCTAAGCCGAGCGTCGACGAGGGCGTGCGCTTCGATATTATGCGCACGATTATTCCGGTTGCAGTGCCTGTGGCGCCAGCGCCTACAGCTCCACTTCCGGTTTATTCGGATCGTCCTTAATATGCGCGAACTTTTCGGCGAGCGCGGCCTTGCTCTTGCGCTCGTCTTCTTCTTTCGCTAAACGCTTGGCTTCGTCCTTATCCCATAAAATCTCGTCGTGACGGTACTGCCAGTGCTGTGCCGCAGTCTCTACGAGCGAAATCGCAGCCGCATCATCTACGCCCGAGTTATAGACGGAAATCAGCTGATCTGCTTTCGCAAAAGTGCGCGGCGTATCGCAGGAATCTAGGGCGTATTCGTTCGCAATCAAAATCATTAAAGCTGGACCGCTTACAGGATCGTCCGATCCATCTACAATCGCTTTCGCTATAGCGGCAGCCAACTTAAAACCGCGCACGAGATTCGCAACGTCATCATCCTCGCCCTCTGCGGCAGCCTGAGCGTCGTCCTCGGCGAGCAGCGCTTCAATCGCTCCTAAATCTGCGGATACAGCGCCGCCATTAGCCAGGCAAGCGGCCGCCTGAACAATCGCAATCGCATCGCCTGTCTCCTGGATTTCGTGCGCCTGTTCGAAAGCGTCGTTCGCGGCCAACAGAGCATCCACAAGAACCTGATTGCGACCCGGAATATCTTCCGCGCCCTCAAAAACGTACTCAGCGTCCGCAATGGTCAGGTCTTTTGGCCTCGTCCGAGTCAACGCCGAGCAGCAGTTTCGCAATCTCGAAAGTCTGACGCACCTGCATGTTATCGCCAAAATGCACGTCGTTATCGAGCTGCTGCGCGTCGGTGAGCGGCCACAGCGCTCCAAATTCGCAGCCGCCGCATGAGCCTGATTAAGAAGAATCGCTGGAATAGTGCGCGTTGATTGTGTCATCGCATCTCCTCGTTGAGCGTTGTTCCCGAATATTCTACGGTTTATTGTACGCCCGCTGCAGGGTCTGCGTACTCAATACTCGCCAGTTTGTGCGTGCCCACTTCGAAAGTAAAGCTCGTTACCGAGGCAAGCGCGGTTTTTGCGCAACAGCATGTTGTGCTCGGAACTACCCTTTTTCCATAAGGCAGCGGAACGACCAAATTGGTGACTCATGCGCCAACAGCCAGCACGTTTCCGCCCGGATACTCGTCTACCTTCTCGAAAACGAAATCCTGCAGCGCGCGGCAATCTCCTTATAGCTTTCGCCCCAGCTCGGACGCCATAAATTGCGCACCAGCTTCCAGTTGCCGTTCTTCCACAGCGCACCCCTCACCGTGACCGATGCGTTTGCCGCGAAACTCGTTGCGCGCCTCAATAATGCGCTCGTCGGTAGTTACGACATCGTAAATATTGTTCGTTTCTGGCATCTTGCCGAGCTCCTCGACGATAGCTGTTACCGTGTCGATTGTGCGGTCGAGCGGCGAAGAGAAGATAGCATCCGGATTTTTGGTTTCTGATTTTTGTGCCAGATAGCGCCCGGTTTCGTGCGCCATGCGCATACCACGCTCCGAGAGATGGAAGCCCGGTAGACGCTCGTAGAGCACGATGATCTGGGTTATAGACCTCGCCGTGACGGATGAGATGAACCGTTGTGTATGTGCGCTCTGCCATGATTAGAAGTTCGATCCGTTCCAGCCCCAGTCAGCCGTAGCTGTGTAGCGAATGTAAATATGATCTTTAGCGATGCCCAGTACCTCGTTGAGCGCTGCCATAATCTGCTCGGTAAGGCTTTCCCAGCATTCGCGCGCAATTGGGTTGCGACCCAGAACGTTGACTTCTACGTATGCAGCTGGTTGGGAATCGTCGCCACCGAAGTAGATAGGCATATTGTCTTCGAATGGGCACATGAGCCAGGTTTCGGACTTGCCAGGAACAGCAGTAATGGCTTTACCGAAAATGCTCTTAAGCTCTTCTCGCTGACTTTGTGTTGTCTCTACGCTTACATGAGTGTGAATTACTGGCATGATTGTCTTGCCTTTCTGTGTTCTTTTATTTGCCGTATTTTAATGACCATACGCCGAGTTTATGCGAGAACGAATTCTCGTCGATAACACCGTCTTTCGGTGCGTCGAGCAGCCATTTGCGAATAACGAAATTCCATACTGCCACAACAACTGTTGCCACAATTTTTTCCACCGTTGGTGTACAGCGCGTAGGTGGCATCGCCTGGCATCGCGCCTGACGGGAGGAGAACTTCCGTAGCTGCCCACAAAATCGCGAAGTTAATAAGCAAACCCACCACTGCCGAAAAAAAAATGGCCATTTCCATCCAGCGTGCCATGTCGTCGCGATGCACGAACACGAACTTCATGCTGGCCAAATAGTTAAAGATTAAGGACAAGCAGAAAGAGATTGTTCCTGCAGCGGTCGCATTCATGTGCAGGGTGGCCACAAAAATATTGAGGATGCCGAAATCCATGACCGCGGCGATTACACCAACAATTCCGAATTTAGCAATTTGAGCGATTAGGTTCTTCATTCTGTCTATTAAACCGCGCGCGCTGGAAAGTTAGCTGGGAATTTGCTGAGCCTGCACATAATTTTTTATTTAATGGGCTGACAGATGACTGTTTTGAGCTTGTCCGAGTGTGCTCGGCGCGGATCTCCAATATAGATTTCGTGATGATGTCTCGGATCCGTTATGTCGAGCGCGCAACCCTGCGCTTGCGCATATTGATGCATCTTTTCGACGGTTTCTGGCTCACTGTCGTATGCTCCAATATGCAAGGCTTGCACACACAGCTCTTCTGTGTATGTGAAGAGCTCTGCTTTGCTTGTATCGAGCTTCTTTTTGTGCTCGACTTGTATTTTTGCCCACTGGAGCACGTCTTCAGTGACGAAATCTGGCACGCGAATCATCGAGATAAAACTGAGCTGATCTTTTCTTTGTGGGTTATAGCCGCGCACACTCTTGCCACCACAAGCCCTCAAGAGGCAGAACAACGAAATCGAACTGACCTTTCTTCCCCATTTTTATCGTGTACATTAGCGGATACAGCAAACCAATAGACTGCTGATACTCACCGCTCTCGTCGTTCAGGTTGCCGTGACCGCGCACCGCTAGAAACTTTATTGGTTCTACATCGATAATATGGGGCTGCTGCTGGTGAGTACAGTTCTTTGTATTTTTTCTTGAAGTCGAAGGCCATGGGCGAGATCTTTCTGTGCTATTGCCTATATCCGGGCGTGTTTCCACATCGGTTCACATGTTCATTTCAATTTGGTTTACACTCTGCTGCTGAGCCAATATCGATATATGAGCTACATGAATATTAGCGGAAACCCTATTATTGCCCTCAAAGCACACGACCGTAAGAAGCTGCGCTACAAATGCGTGAACGTTATGCGTTCTGTTGTTATGAGATTAGACCATTTCACCCCGATACTTCCCATTGGTTATTACGGAATCTGCGATCTAGCACGTATTCAAAGGAATCTATGCCACAAGTAAGCACCTAGAATATTTCACACACGGGTCTTCCATGATCCTTCACGGCATAGCACCGTGGAATCTCAGTCCTCCCGTTTGCGGGTACGCAGGTGGACGGCACAATGCTCGCTGTCTTGATTCCATTAAGATTTACAACTACACCATTCCTGTATCGACCTACAACCCAGTGAGTTATGCGTTCGCAGGTAGCCACCCGATACATGTGCAAGGTATGCCTGTCGAGTCGCTTCCCTTCACTTGCCTAAGGATGGCAGTTTCTAGACCGTCAACCGAAGCACTGGCAGCTGTCTCAAATGTTGCACTCTCTGTCGAATTTTTCTCGACACAACTCAGAAGTATCTAGGGCAAAAAGAGATCAAGATTAAGGGATCTTTGTTAGCTGCTCTCGATAAAGAAAAGAAACTACACCCTATATATGCAAGGATGCAATCGCGCAAAAATCGTTCTCTCCCATACAGATGCTGGATACGAAACCTTAGCTGAAGCCGTTCCACAGCCCATTGTTTCTTCCATATTTGCTAACGAATATGTATCACAATATCGAATCACAACCAATAACCGTACTTACTATGCCGATTTCGCTGTGCCAAGTATCCGCCTTCTCATTGAGTTCGATGATGCAGGTAAATTGGGAACAACAGAGGAAGAATTTCTCTGATGCACGCCAATCGTCTCTAGACGACAAAAGCGATTTGCAGGGCTCTGGGCTATTCGTTCTTCCGCGTTACATGGAATGATCTTTTTAGGATCAAACAGTCTCATAATATCGATTACTCAGAGCTGCTCTTGCGGTTAAAGCTGATTTCCGAATACGTACCAACCCGGTTAAACGGTTATCAGAAGACGAGACGCATTATCTGATAGTCATTGTGTGGTGCGGATCGACATGGATTTCCACGTTTCACAAAACAAATCTTGCGCTTCCATCATCAGTCAGAGCCTCGTGAATCGTGATTGGCTATAGCCGCTCACGATTCACGCACACTCTCTAACAAAAAACGCCCGCAGGCCTGAAAAATCAAAGCTTTGCGAGCGCTCCTAAGTTCAGCTAGCCAAGCTAAGTTAAACTAAACCCTACTCAGCAACAACCTTCACAGTGAACTGTGCGGAGATTTCTGGGTGCAACTGTACGGTTGCAGTGAAATCACCAGTGGTCTTAATGTTGTCTACAGTAATAGCCTTAGCAGAAACTGCATTACCCTTTAGCACTGAGAGCCTTAGCAACTTCTGGAGCAGAGATTGCACCGAAGAGCTTGCCGGATTCAGATACCTTAGTAGTAATTTCTACTGTAGCCCTTCACAGCTTCTTTAGCTGCAACTGCATCTTCACGGGAAGCAAGAGCCTGCGCTCGGCGAGCACGCTGAAGCTGCTCAATCTGTGCTGCTGCACGCTTGGTCCATGTGAAAGCATAGCCCTGCGGAATTAGGAAGTTACGTGCATAACCTGCAGAAACTTCTACAACGTCACCGGACTGACCGAGACCGTTTACAGAATCAAGGAGAATAACCTTAGTGTTCTTTGCCATGGTATTATCCCTCTTTCTTTAGCGACCGTTGGTTGCGTATGGAAGCAAAGCCATTTCGCGTGCGTTCTTAATAGCGCGTGCGATCTTACGCTGTTCCTGTACGGTTACGCCGGTAATACGACGGGAGCGAATCTTGCCGCGGTCAGAGATGAACTTGCGCAGCAATGCAACGTCCTTGTAATCAATTTCGGTAATCTTTGCAGCCTTCAATGGGTTTGGCTTCTTCTTGAAAGGCTTTACTGGTGGCTGAGGCCTTTTGCGTGACATGTCACACTCCTAAAAATTTAACTTTAGATGCGCTTTCTTCGTGCTTCTTATATCTATCTGTTAGAAAGAAATCTCGTCAGAACCGAAATCAGGTGATCCACCGAAACTAGAACCTCCGCCGAAGGAGTCTGCAGAGTCATCGGACGCACTCCATGGATCTGTTGATGGAGCAGATGCAGCGTTATAGCTTGCACCGTTCGAGTAGTTTGGAGCCGATGCTCCGCCCTGGAATCCACCATTACCAGCTGGAGAGTTCTGTGCTCGAGGAGCAGAGAAGTTTCCTGAGTTACCAGCACCAGAAGAAATGCGGTTCACGGAGGCGGTCGCACGCAACAAGGATGCAGATGACATATCGGTAACACGCAATTCCACCACGGTACGGCTTTCGCCCTGCTGCGTTTGGTAGGAGCGCTGAACGAGGTTGCCCTGTGCAATAACGCGCATACCCTTCGTGAGGGACTGTGCAATATTGCTGGCCATGGTGGTGTACTGGGAATCCCAGCAGCTGCAACGCATAAAGAGCGCTTCACCGTCTTCGAACTGACCTGTAGAGCGATTGTATGTACGAGGAGTGGATGCAATAGTGAAGTTCACTACGCGGCTTCCATTTCCTGTGGTACGCAACTCAGGATCGGCAGTGAGATTACCCACTACAGTAATGACGGTTTCTCCAGCCATGACTATCTCCGTTAATTGGAAGTAAAATCTAAAGTTTTTACGTTTACTTTATTTTTTCGATCGCGTTCGCCCGGCTTAAGCAAAGCAAGCGAGCGCGGATAACAACGATTTACTCAGCGTCGGTACGAAGAATCTTCGTACGAACGATGGACTCGTTGAGGTTCAGCAAACGATCAAGTTCGTCGCTTGTTGCTGGCTCGGCAGTGTAGTTCACTACAGCGTAGTTACCTTCGGTCTTGCCTTCGATCTCGTAAGCCAACTTGCGGCGGTACACGTCAACATTGTCGACGGTACCGCTTTTCGTTGGTGACTGTTTCCAGATAGGTATCAACCAACTTCTTCACTGCGCGTTCATCCAGTTCAGGATCAGCAATGAGCATGAGTTCATACTTGTGAGCAGACATCACCCACCTCCTTCGGACTTATCGGCTGCAGACCTTCTGCAGCAGGAGAATGTGTTTACTCTATGTTTGACGCAATCCGCGTCAAGACAACTCTTCTAGGATACTCGCGCCACCCGACGAGAGCAAGTTAGAGCGCACGATACGCTTCCTCGAGTTCTGCTCGGCTCGGACAGGTAGCCGGACCGAACTTTTGCGTAGACAATGCGCCCGCACAATTGGCCAGTTTGAGCGCTTCCTCGAGGCTCATTCCCTCAAGCATGACCGCGCACAGAACGCCGGCATGTGCGTCTCCTGCTCCGTTCGTATCCACCACGCTGACCGTGGGCGTTGGAATATAGACCGCGCCTTCACTCAGTCAAGCGCCCTGCTCTCCTGCTCGCAGCAAAACGCGCGCGGACAGTGCGTCAGCTAAGTTTGTGCAACGCTCGGCTAGGTCGTCCGAAGCGTTGACTGCGAGACGCCCGCACAAGATCGCGCTTTCACGTTCGTTAAGCGACCATAACGGGTTGAGATTGGCTACCGCGTCGAGACTGCTCTGTTCGATAGAGCCAACCATAGGACCGACATCGAAAAGCGTAAAACCGCTACGCCCTGCATGAGCGCGAGCAAAGCGTTCCAGAGCAATACGGTTATCCGTGTGAGCGAAAGAGTAGCCCGAGAGATACACAACATCGTCATCGGCTACTTCGAGGTTTTCGTAGAAGTCATGAGGAACGTGCGTTTCAGCTCCGCGGGTAGACACAAAAGTGCGTTCACCACTGGAATCGGTCATAGCAACACAGATGCCAGTATCCATGCTAGGAACGCGCGCACCGCAGAACACAATGCCAATCTCATCGAGCGCCTTGAGAGCCAGCTGAGCCATTGGCCCTTCTCCTACAGCGCCGGCATCACAGCATCCGCACCCATCTGTTTGGCCGCGTACAGCACGTTATAGCCGCCGCCCGCGTGAACGCCCTGAGTCAGAAGCGAAGACATCGCCGCCCGACTCGGGTAGAGCGTCAATGAGCAAAGTAAAGTCAATAATAACTTGACCAAAATGCAGTACGCGCGCCATAGCTACTCCTTCGAGCGAGCGCCGCCCCACGCGGCGTAAATGCCGGCGGCCAAAAAGCATGGTGACGAGCCACGCCAAACCGTTCTTGCCAATAAACGTGCCGGCGAGCGGACCGGAGAACCAGACTTCATCGGCCGAAACGCGTGCGGTAACGAACAGGTAGCCGACAATAAACGCAACAACCCAGCTGACGCAGCCAGACGCGTTAAAGCCGGCGGCGTACCAGTAGCGCGAACGAGGGAAAGATCGACGAGGAATCGCCATCATAGGTGCGGCGGTCAATCATATCGACAAGGAAAATACCTGTCCACGCGGCGAGCGGAACGGAAAAGTAGCGAAATGAAGGTGATGAACGGGTACTTAGAATCCGTCGAAACCGAGCGTGAAAGTGAGCGCGCCTGCCGTGGTCACAACGACGTCGACGACCACTGCCACCGTGCGTGGAATGCGAATGCCGGTAGCCAGCGTGGCTAAACCTGCGGAATACACGGACGACTGTTGCACATGAGCAGACCTGCGAAAGCGGAAATCAAGTATGGCACAGAAACCCAGCTGGAAGCTGATCGCGCACAGCAATCACTGGGTCGGCAGCAGAAGCGATACCGGAGCCACCGGCGGTTAAAATCGCGCCAACGGTAATAACGAGAACGAGCGGAATGCCTGCGCCGGCAGCGGCAGACCAGATGAGCGAGCTGGTTTTTACGTCTTTCTTCTGGTAACGTGCCATATCCGCGCCCGAGTTCACCCAGCCAATACCTGTTCCCGCAGCAATCGTGCCGATGCCCAATCAGTACAGCGCTCAGTGAGCCAGGCTTGCCGGACAGAACGAGCGACCAATCAACGGTTGCAGCCAAATAGCCAGCGACCAGTAGCGTGAGAGCACCGAAAATCCAGGTTGCCCATTTTTGGATTTTGAGGATAAAACCGTGACCGGCCACGGCCACAATAATCGTGAGGACCACGAAAATGAGGATAAAAGCGAGGACTAAGCCTGGCGCTTCTTTCGCGGTAACCGGCGTCTTAAAGATGATTGCCCACAGAGAGAGCAGTGCGAAAGCGCCGGTAATCGTATTAACGGTTTCCCAGCCTAAACGGCTACACGAGGCAACAACTGCCGGATGAGTGTTTCCGCGCACCGAAAATGGCGCGCGATAAACCGAGCGATGGCGCTCCTCCGCGGCGACCGGCAACAGAAATAATACCGACGAGGCGAAGGATCCGAACGATCCGATAGCCGTAACAGAGCACGGACTGCCAGACGTTCAAGCCCAACGAAATGAGCGTTGCTCCCAGTGGGATGCCCAAAATGGAAATATTGGCGGCGAACCACACCCAAAACAGCTGACCGGGCGTACCGTTGCGCTGATCGTCGGGAACTGGTTCCAAACCGCGTTGCTCAACTTTGGTGAGCATGTACGATTGCTTTTGACGAATTTTTTCAGCCATAATTTTTCTTTCTCCTTTTCTCTTTTTGTCTCGCTCAACATGCTCACCGCGCGTTTAGCCGCGTAGAGCGCATAACTGTTGAGCAAAGGGCTCTAAGTTCAGGCGCGAAACCCGAGTGATGGTGGCGATGACGTGCTCAGGGAATGCGTTCGCCGCTCCGCTTGCGCCGAGAATGGCGCCGCACATGGCTGCAATAGTGTCGGTATCTCCTCCGAGCGATACAGCTTCGCAGAGTGCGACAAATGGTTCGTCAGCGAATCGCCAGGCCAGCGCGAAAGCTGCTGGAATCGATTCGTTGGATTCAACAGAAGTGCCACACACGTTGTGCAGGAAGTGTTCAAACTCTGTATCGGTAGCATGGCTGGCGGCATTGAGCGCCACTTCTGTGCGAGCTACAACGTCTGCTTTTGCGCTCCAGGCACAGTCGAAATCGGCGATAAAGTCGCGCATGCGCGTAATGCACTGCACTGCCTCTTCAAGAGCATCGCGGGTATTCGCACCGTCAATGCCGAAACTCACCGCGGCTGCAACAAGCGCCGCGGAAGTAAAACCATGCACCGTGTTATGCGTTACTTTGCAGGATTCATGCACGCGTTCAGCTAAACGGCGCACATCACTCGACGGATTCGCTATACCTACAGGAGTAACGCGCATGGCCGCACCGTTGGTTGTTCCTGTGCGCCCGGTAGTGCGACCATCTGCACCGTTTCGAATGTGTTCGAGAGCAAGTTTGGTAGAAGGTCCAAGCAGATCATGCGAGCCTCGCGCCCGCATATCGTCTTCCCAATCGAGCAGTTCGTGAGCTAAAGCGAGCGCATCAATATGCCCTTTGCCGTTAATAATTAAGCGCGCTACGATAAGCGCTTGTTCGGTATCGTCTGTGACCGAGCCGGCAGGCATGTTCGGAGCAATAGGCTGGTCGGCAATGGCATCGCGCAAACCATCGATAGTGCCGTACGCTTGCTTAATCCACTCAGCGCTCATGCTTTGCGTGGGCATACCTAAGGCATCCCCCAGCGCGAGGCCTTGTAATGCTCCTAAGGAACGAGAAAATGCTGGCGAAGGCGTAGTCATGCTCATGCAGCTTTCTGTAAGAGGTTAGGTTACGAGTAAATGCGATGATAATAATAAAAACTACTGCATCTGATGCACACGATAACAGAGCGCATGGAGCATGTATAAAGCCGCTACGCATACTCATCGGTATACGTAGCGGCTTCAAACGATTGAAGCAAGGCTGTCCATTATTCGAGCACTGCAACACCGTGCGTTGAGGCTACGAGCTCGCCGTCCACACCCAAGCGAGCACGGAAGTCGCGACCGTCCGAGCTAGTCACTTCTGTGCGACCATCTTCGAGAACACGAGACGAAAAACACAACCGAGCTGCCAGTCTTCTTCGCTTACACGCACCTGCGCTTCGCCAAATACAGCCAAAACAGCATCCTTACCATACTCATATTCAGGCGAGGTTGCGCCTGGATGCGTTGGAATAATACTGCCGTCACGCACCCACAGTGGTACTGTATCGAACGCGTGGTTTTCCTTGCGCCACACGCCATGCTCAGACTCCGCTTTTTCGCCCGGTAAACCAGTTCGTCCACGTGCCCGCTGGCAGATAATATTCCACATCTCCGCTGCAGCTAAATACTGGCGCAACGAGCAGGACAGGGTAGAACATATACTGGCGATCCAGCACACGCGCTGTTGGATCTTCTGGGAATTCCAGAACATCGAGCGCATCACTGGCGTTCCATGCGCTTCTGGCTGCAATCCCAGTTCGAACAGGTACGGCATCAGTTCCGAGCAGGGTAAACTGACGCAGAACGTCGACAGCGCTCTGACCAGGCGCATTCGATTACGCCGTTCTTCTCGTCTTCTTCGTCGAACAGCCATGGCACGCGATACACAGTCGAACCATGCAAACGCGAGTGGGAGCCGAGCATACCAAAGGCAATCCAACGCTTGTACACCGCTGGGTCTGGGAAAGCACCTTCGAAGCCACCAATATCGTGACTCCAGAAGCCGAAGCCCGACGATGTGAGCGACAATCCTGCACGCAAGCTTTGAGCCATGCCGTTAAAGGTGGATTCGCAGTCACCACCCCAATGCACTGGCTGCATTTGACCGCCCACCGTGGCAGAACGCGCATACAAGCAAGCCTTACCCTTGCCATAGGTTTCTTCGAGAGCCTCGAAAACCGTCTGATTATACAGTTGCGTATACCAGTTGTGCATCGACAGCTTAGGAGAACCATCCGCCCACACAACGTCTCGAGGAACACGCTCACCAAAATCAGTCTTAATCGCGTCTACGCCATGAGCAAGCAGAGCCTTAACTTTGCTCTTATACCAAGCGCGCGCATCCGGATTCGTAAAATCAACCAATCCCATGCCTGCTTGCCAGAAATCTGTCTGCCAAGCCTCACCGTTCGGCTTCTTCACCAAGTATCCGCGCTCCAAAGCTTCTTTAAACACTGAACCGCGCTGACCCAGATACGGGTTGAGCCGATACGCACACATGCAGTCCTTTATCGTCATGCAGACTGCGCAAGCTCTTTTCCACTTGGTCAATTGTGCCGAAGAAACGCTCGTCGAACTCGAAATCAGTCCACTGGAACTCACGCATCCAATAGCAGTCATAATGGAAAGCGCTTAACGGAATGTTGCGCTCAGCCATACCGTCAACAAAACTGTTCACCGTTTTCTCGTCGTACTTGGTGGTAAACGACGTGGTGAGCCGCTAAACCGTAGCTCAGGTCGGAACGCGGGTCGGACGGCCGGTCAGCGCTGTGTAACGCTCCAAAAATTTCTTTTGGCGTCAGATCGTAAATGATGCGAAATCAAGCGCTTCGCCTGGAACAGAGAACTGCACAGCCCTCAGTATTTTCGCTGCCCACCTCATACGAAACGGGCCGCGGTTGTTCACGAGCACACCATAGCCGCGCGAGGTCATGTAGAACGGAATGTTCTTGTAGCCCTGCTCGGAAGCGGTACCGCCATCTTCGTTCCAAATATCGATGCTCTGACCGTTCTTTATATACGTGCCCGAGCGCTCTGCCGAAGCCGTACACCTGCTCACCACTCCTAAATGCAGTTGGATCGAGCTGAAAACCTCGGACTCATCGCGCAGTTCCGTCGAGGGAAACGCCAAACTCGCCGACAGGTTGAGCAGATACGGCAGCTCCCTCGAGAGCGCGAAACGAGCCAAAGACTTACCCACCGAACTGGTGAGCTCTTCACCGCGGGCCTCAAAACTCAAGTTCCACGGCGAGCCCTTCACTACGCGCGCAGACAGCTCGCCCGAGGTGAGCGTAACGCTCGCTCCATCCTCGCCTGCCTCACCATCGCCGTTGCCCTGAGCCTCTACCGACACGCGTGGATTGTTGTGCACATCTTCCTCGTTGAGCGGGAAGCCTGGATACTGCGTAGCTCCTGACCAATGCTCGGATCGCACGCGGATAACGCCTTCTGCCGGGGAGCTGAGGGTTACGTCGAAAATTGGCAGGTTGAGCGTGTTCGCACGATCGTTGACTTTCATGGATGTCGCGACGATATTTACTTCTTTACGCTCTGGTATCCGGATGCAGCTCGTACGCTTCGCGCGCATAGATAGCGCTTACTCCGTCTCGCAGGAGCCAGTAGCCGTTCGTAAACTTCATTGTTTATCCTTCTCCGTTTCGTTTTTGTTGGTTTGATTGTATTACTCGACCGCGCCGGTGGTAATACCTCGAGCCAGTGTGCGCTGGAAGATAAGGTAGAACACCAAGGTTGGCACAATACTAATAAGCGAGGCGGCGGCGATAGTAGTAACATCCATCAGGCGGTCGCCCGACAGCGATGCCACTGCAGTGGAATTGTTTGCGTATTGTTGTCGATCAAGAATGCCATTGGAATCATGTACTCATTCCAGGTCCAGATGAAGAAGAAGACGAGCATAACCGACAGTGTTGGCTTAGAAATTGGGTACACAATCTTGGTAAAGATAGTCCACCTGTTTGCACCATCGATGGTAGCTGCTTCCAGAATTGCTGAAGGGAATGTGCCATACACGCTAGAGAGCAGGTAAGTTCCAAATGCGCTTTGAATAACGGTGAAGATAATAACCACTGCCCACTGTGAGTTGTACAGACCAATTTCCTTGAACATAATGTAGAGCGGATAGAGCATCGCTTCCTGGGGAAGCATATTCGCCAACATAATGAGCAGAATAATCCAGCGACGCCCCTTAACACGGCCGATTCCTAAGGCGAAAGCGTTGAACATCGACAAAATAACAGCCAGCACTGCCACCAGGCCGGAAGTCCATACGCTATTCCAGAGCTTTTCTGGATAATTCACGCGGTTCCAGAACTTCATAAGGCCATCGAATTGGAGCTCGGTCGGAATGCTTAATGGCCCAGAGCTATTGTATTGCGCTGTTGTTTTAAACGCATTGAGCAGCAACACAATAAATGGGAAGAGCATAACCAATCCGCCCACAATAAGGAAGGCAAGAATAAGCCAATCTCCGCCGAGTGCGAATTTTGCGAGCGCGAGGGAATACGTGTTGATATACGTGTTGAGGTAGCCATTTTATGCCTCATCTTCCTTTGCAACCTTCTCCTGAAGGGTGGTGAAAATTACGGATACGATAACAACCACAACGGTGAGTGCGGTTGCAATTGTTGCACCGTAACCAACTTGTTGCGATTGGAAGAACTGTGTGTAGGAATAGTAGGACGGAACGATAGTGGAGGTACCTGGACCGCCTCGGTAAGCATGTAGACTGGCACCGAATACCTTAAGTGCTGCAATGGTGCAGGTAAGAGCAACCACGAAAATTTCTGGGCGAATGGACGGCAGAGTAATAGCGGTAAAGCGTTGCCACCAGTTTGCGCCATCTAAGCTGGCTGCTTCATACAGTTCTGGATCGACGCGCTGCAGGCCAGACATAAAGATAATGAGCGGGTAACCAATTTGAATCCAAATCATAATAAGCATAAGGAAGATGAGTGCTGTATCTGGCTTTCCTAACCAGTCATGCTGCAGAGCTCCCAAACCAATTACCTTAAGAACCGCGTTGAGTGCACCGTTTTCTGGACGGAAAATCCATCCCATCACGAAGCGCTGCCAGAAATCGGCAGAAGCTGAGGGAAGTAGATTGCTCGGAAAGTGGGCTGCTTTTCGCACCGAACTTCTTTTGCACAACATCGAACATAAGTGCCGACAGAACCAAGCCAATCAAAATAGGAATAATTACCATAGCGATAATCATCCAAATAGAGTTTCTAAACGAGGCCCAGAACGTGGCATCAGTCATGAGTTTCTGCCAGTTTTTAAGCCCCGCCCATACCGGCGGTTTAATGCCACGGTATGTGGTAAAGCTCAGATAGAGATTCCAGATGGCTGGGATAACGATAATCCACAGCAACATAATAAAGCCCGGAATAAGGTAGAGCCAGAACCTGTTGGATGGACTGCCCGGGATACGCGAGGCTTCAGCTGTGCGCGTTCCTAATTTATGTGATTTCTTTGATGTACTCATTGTGTACTCCACTGATTGTGCGCGAGATTGCACGCGCGTGCTGCTGGTGCTGTTGATTGCCGAAAAGAGCGCGTGGGGTCTTGCCGGGGAAAACGGCTTCCCCGCGCGCATAGTTATTGGATTTTGTGAAGGTGTCTAATTATTCTTTAACGCCAGCGTCTGCTACGCCCTTATCGTAGTTTGTTTTCATCTGTTCCAGCGTCTTCTTTACATCAGATGTGCCATTAACCAGCTCTTGGAGAGATGCATTAAGCTCATCGTAGAAAGTGGATGTTGGCCAGTCTGGAGTAGCCCAAGCCATCGTTTTCAAGAACAGTGTTAAAGGATTCGATGAGTTCCTTAGACTTTTCATCGGTAATAGCATCTGGATCTCGCAGCAATTGGCAAACCACCTGCATTACCCATAGATTCTGCACTTCTGGGCTTAAAGTAATGTCGATAAACTAGCTGCCAAATCCTTGCGCGTGAGCGTTCTGGAACAACCCAAATGTTGCCGGACGAGCCCACAACCTTCTTACTGTCCGGGAAGGTAGAGAATATGCAGTTCGTGTCTGGAATTTCAGTCTGGAAGCGACCAAACCACCCAGGTTCCCGAGAAGAACATCGGTAGGTACCATTCATAGAGCCTGACCTGCATCTTCTGCCTTCACACCAGTGGAATCCTTAGAAATGTAGCCTTTCTTTACCCAATCAGCAATTGTTTGGGTAGCATAGGTGAGCTCTTCGCCACTCCAATTGACGTCGCCTTTATACATTTTCATAGGCGTCAATAAACTTGTTATCTGCCTTGCTCAGGGCTAGCTGCCACCACAGGTGCTGCAATGGATACTCTGCCACACCTTCAGACAATGGAGTTACCCCATTGTCGACGAACTTTCGCATTGCAGCTTCCAGTTCGTCGTACGTCTTTGGAATCTCGATGCCGTACTTGTTGAACATGTCCTGGTTGTAGTACATCACCACATCTTCACCGTAATTGGTGATGCCGTACCAGTTACCAGAGCCCATAATGCCCTTGTCATCGTATTTTCCGGTGGATGCAAGGCTACCAGAAATCTTCTTATCCCAGCCGTATTCCTTTACGTAATCGCCCAAATCAGTAAGCAATCCCTGACTTGCAAGCAAACCAGCTGTTGCATTGCCCTTGTTGTATTCCATAACGTCTGGAACCTGATCGGAATTGAGAATTTGCGAAGCATTCTGACGAATCTGTTCGAAAGACTTCTTCTCGAACTCAACCTTTACACCGTACTTCTTCTCAAAAATTTCGATAGCTTTATCCCAAGCCTTACCCTGAGCACCACTTGATTCCTCATAATGCCAGACCTTGAGCGTTTTAGGATCTTTCTCCTGCTGAGTGTTTTGCGAGCCGCAGCCAGCAACAGAGAAGAGAGCAGCAACAGCAACGCCTGCAGCTACAAGTTTTGATAGCGCTTTCATGTCGTCTCCTTCGACGATGTCCTTCTTAACTCTCACCACATCTATGTGGTTCTGATTGTCTTCTCGCCTCATCTTCGAGTCGAACAATCATGTAGTAATAGCGTACGGAGAACAGTGCAAGGAGAGCAATATAATTTCGATAAATTTCGATGGGTTTTATACCTTACGTTTTTTCCAAAGGGAACCAGGGTAGCGTGCCCATCGGCATGTATTCCCCCATGAATAAGTTCCACCGATCCCACATCATCGCGCTGATGTTGCAAAACTTCCATAAGAACATCTACCGCGCGTTTGCAGGCTGCTGCTGGATCCATAGGAAACTCGTCGATGGGCTGAGGGCAGCGTGAAGCCCCATTTGTACAGGCAGAAATAACAGACATATCTGCTGGCACACCGATGCTGCGTTGATGCAAAATATCCATGAGCATGCCTGCGCCAGCTAGTGCTACCCTGCCAAAAATGGCTGAAATCTGAGGGTCTCGCGCAAGTCCCAGGTCAAGAGAGTGCTCAATTTCTGTTTTCGAATACCCACTCAAACTTTCAAAAACCAACATGCACACCTAAATCAGCACCACACTTTTCTGCTGCGTCGCGGTAACGTGCAAGATAATTCGATCCATCTTCAAACGCACTATCTACACCGCCTAAAATCAAAGCATGTGTATGACCAAGTTCATGCACTTTTATCACAGAATCACGTCCCAGCTGCTCAAAATCCAAATCAACAGCCCAAATATTTTCCGTATTATTCGGATACCCCACAGCTACCACAGGAACTGGCAAATTTTTAGCAATCTCTGCACGCGAGTCAGACAGCAAAACATCAAGCAGTAAAATACCGTCAACCATATTGTTTTCAACTACACGATACATTTCTGCATCGCCGCTTTCATGCATAAGCAATAAAATATCGTAGCCGTAACGGCGAGCGTGCTGCGCTAAAGCAAAAGAAAAATACGGCATAATTCGTGTAATCCGTATACCGATGAACTGGCGAACTGAGCGCAATCACTTTCGTAGGTTTCGAGGACGATGAATCCAACAAGCCTAACTGTTGAGCAATTATACGGTTTTTCGGCACATAGCCGAGCTTTTTTGCTGTATCAAGAACGCGAGCGCGCGTTTCCTTACTAATCGGACGGTTTCCGTTAATAACGTACGACACCGTACTAACCGCCACACCGCAGTGGCGAGCGACATCGCTAATACTTACTTTTTTCGAGCGCACCTGCATTTTATCGAGAGCAGCAAACGAACATACACAATGTCTGTTTCCTACTCCTGCTTCACGGTTGGTGAGCCGAAATAACTCGTATAAATAATCATAAAGTTACGGTTTCCGTATGACGAGCACTCGTCTCCCGTACCTGTTCCTGCAGCTAAAGCGGCTGCATTCGGCTGATAAGGCGTGTAAATGTAGAGCACTGCTGTAGCGTCATTGTAAATATACACGTCGCTTGCACCGCATGCCTCGTTCGGCGAGTAACGCACAGAGTTGAGCGTTCCGGCGCGATAATTATATTGCTTTTCATGGTTGAGATAGTACTTAAAACGGTGAGCGGCGCCATAGACCTGCTTAAAGAAGCCGGCATAGTTCACGTCGCATGCCTCGGTATCTGGACACGATAGTCCGAGCGCTTTATCCAGCTCTTCCTGAGTAACAGAAGTTTTGCTAATAAGGTTCTGCTCTTTTTGAAGAATGGTCAGCAAAACTTTTTGACTAATTCCGCAGGCACGCGCGGACGCATCGATAATCTGAGCAGCCGAAGCAGTACCTGAGTCAGGGGCTGTATACGCTGAGCACTCGTTATCGGCATTTTGTGACGTAACAGGTACCGTTAAATTTTTTAAGCACAAATCTCCGCTGCAGTTCGCGCCTTTCTCTTCAAGGAAAGACTGTATTTCTGCAGTTGTCATGGAGTCGGAATCAAAAAACTGCTCGTCTGAAATAATGTAGCCGGGGTCGAAACTGTATTTAGTGTACAGCGCGGTTTGTGAGTTTTGTGCTCGTTCGACTGCTTGCTGCCATGCTATAAGCTTTGACAAGCCAAACGCGAGAGCGCAGATGAGAGCCGCAGCGAAGCACCATAAAGCGATGGTGCGAGCAGACTTAGAGGACAAGGTCGAAGTTTTCTGAGCCATAACGCACCACTGTAGCGCAAAAGTGCATTTTGTTGCACGTCCCTATACACTAAAACATGGGAAATGTTCATATGTACTTCACATATACTACTTTCTCAATACATGTGCTCATGCAAAGGACAAGACAATGGTTCAGATTCGTAAAGCTGCCGAGCTCAGCGAAAACACGCCACTTCAAGCCGATGTTGTTATTGTTGGTGCTGGCTTATTCGGTTTGGTTACAGCTCAGCAGATTATTGAGCACACCGATAAAACCGTTCATATTATTGATATTCGTGACCATATTGGCGGTAACGCTTACTCCTACTTTGACAAGGAAACAGGAGCAGAAATTCACAAGTACGGCGCGCACCTCTTCCACACCTCGAACGAGCGCGTATGGAATTATGTGAACCGCTTTACTGAGTTCACTGATTATGTGCACCGCGTTTACACCACCCACAAGGGTGAAGTTTTCCCACTGCCTGTGAATTTAGGCACTATTAACCAGTTCTTCCACGCTTCGTACACTCCTGCTGAAGCGCAGAAAGTTATTGAGCAGCAGGCTGGCGAATTTGCACACATTGAGCCTAAAAATTTGGATGAGCAGGGAAAGAAGCTTATTGGCGAACCTCTATATAACGCTTTTATTCGCAACTACACCGGCAAGCAGTGGCAGACCGACCCTAGCGAGTTACCAGCCAGTATTATTCGCCGCTTGCCTGTACGTTTTAATTACGACAACCGCTACTTTAAGGACACCTGGGAAGGCTTACCTAAGGACGGTTATACCGCTTGGTTTGAGCGCATGATTGACGATCCACGTATTACTGTGACCTTAGGGCGTTGACTTCTTTCGACGAGAACCAGCCATATAACAAGGCTGCTTTTGGTAGGAACGGTTCCTGTTATCTACACTGGCCCAGTTGATAAGTACTTCAACTATGAGCTAGGTGAGCTTAAGTGGCGTACAGTTGATTTTAAGGAACAGCGTTACGATGAAGCTGACCACTTCGGTGTTCCAGTAATGAACTATGCTGATTCAGATGTTCCATACACTCGCGCTATTGAGTTTAAGAATTTTAATCCAGAACGTCGCGACCAGCAGAATCCTCATAAGACCGTAGTCTGGGAAGAATACTCGCGCTTTGCTAACAAGGATGACGAGCCATACTACCCAATCAACACCGAAGCCGATAAGCAACTGTATGCTCAGTATAAAGCTAAGGCTGAAGATGAGCCATCTGTGGTCTTTGGCGGTCGCTTAGGAACCTACGCCTACTACGATATGCACCAGGTTATTAATACCGCGCTGATTGCTTTTGAGAAGCAGATAGCGAGGATGTTGAGGTAGGATCGGATTTCTAAGCTTTTTATCGCATACATTGCTTGTATCTCATTTATCACACCATTATGGAAATGAGTATTTCTGAAAATATCGATTATATTCCGCTGATCAATACCAAGTTCCATTAGAATCGTTTCATAACACAAAAGAAGCAAAGCCATACTTAGGTAGTACAATTTCTCCCCGCCCAAAATGGATGTTCATCAATTTTATCTGTCTAATGAACATACGCATTGCGGGTAGAGTGCAAGTCTTTCAAAAAAGGCTTTTCTATTGGGCACAATGAAAGTTGCATACTCCTTCAACCGCTTTTATAGTTTGTTTCGTACCTCCAGGAAAAAAACCCTGGGGCAAAAAGTATAGATGTCGCACAAGGTAATGTAGTCACCTGTTTGAGTAAAACCATAAGCTGCATCTGTTCTAATCGGTTCAGAACCATACGTTTTGCGCCTATCAACATATTCTCGATCTAATAAACAATCGAAAGGTATATCCAGACTAATTTTCTTTTTCTTCTTTTCGCTTGCAACGGTTCCTAGAATACTGCTATTTCCACTGTGTGAGTCAGGCGATAACGACCATAATGCTGGTTCATATTCTTTAAACTGCATGATTATCTCTCCTCATTTTATCTATTTACTCTTATGTTGTACCACCAAAATGAGTTATAAATATAACCATCTCTTATCTATATTTCACCTCCCGCCTAAACTTCGCTAAACTATTATCTCAGAGAGTTCACAGTGGGTTCATAGCAGGTTCGCAGCGCGTCCGCAGTAAGAACCGCTACACTGACAGAATCGACACACTGAAGAAAGGTCGGGGCTCACATGGAAGATAATTTACAGCTATGTATTGCTAAAATGCGCGATAACAACTTTTAGCGATACAGCCATTCTACAATTTGAGCGTATGTATAAAGTTTGGCAGGCTGATGATGCTGGTTGGATGCGCGAAGAAGATGTCACCCCTCTTAAGCCTGAAGATGTGCCTGCAGTTTCCGACATTTATGATTCTATGTCGTCCCACGTAGCGCACACAGCTCTCGCTAAAACGGCTATTCTTAAGCTCAATGGTGGTTTAGGTACATCTATGGGACTAGATGGCCCTAAGTCTCTCCTACCGGTACGTCGGCACAAAGCCCGCCGTATGCGCTTCATAGATATTATTCTCGGTCAAGTTATAAGCACAAGAGCACATCATAAGATTCAACTACCTCTGATTCTTATGAATTCTTTCCGCACCTCGAAAGATTCTTTGAATGCTGTTCATCACAATCGCCGCTTCCATCAAGCAGAGATTCCTGTAGAAATCGTGCAGCATCAACAGCCTAAAATTATTGCACACAGCGGTAAGCCTGTAACTTTCAATGTAAATCCAGAACTAGAATGGTGTCCTCCGGGACATGGCGATGTATATTCTACGCTGTGGGAATCAGGCATTCTTGACGTATTACAGTCGCATGGTATTGAATATATTTTTATTTCTAATTCCGATAACTTAGGAGCTCGCCCATCTAGTATTATCGCTGGCCATTTTGCAAAATCTAAAGCTGACTTTATGGTCGAAGTATCTAAAAAGACAGTCGCAGACCGCAAAGGAGGTCACTTCGTTATTAATAATGAAACAGGCCGTCTCACTTTGCGTGAAATGAGTCAAGTACATCCAGATGATAAAGCAGAAGCTTTAGATGACACTATTCATCCTTATTTTAATACAAACAATATATGGATACGCATCAGCGCACTCAAGAAGCTCTTGAAAAAAATACGATGGAGTACTACCACTACCGGTTATTCGCAATAACAAAACAGTTGATCCAACTGACTCATCCAGCGCACACATCGTGCAATTAGAAACAGCTATGGGTGCTGCCATTAGCTTATTCGAAAATTCCACATGTATTGAGGTAAATCGATCGCGATTCTTACCTGTAAAAACGACTGAAGACTTATTTATTTTACGCTCTGACCGTTTCCACTTGACTGATGCATTTGAAATGGAAGATGGTAATTATGTTTTCCCGGATGTCTCACTCGATCAGCGTTATTATAAAAATATTCAAGATTTCGATGAGAGATTCCCCTATGGAGTTCCTTCTCTAGCAGCAGCAGCGAGCGTGACGATAGAGGGGGATTGGACTTTCGGTCAGAATACACACTGTTTTGGCAAAGCGTATCTTGAAGATCTTGGGCAACCTTCATACGTGCCTAATGGTGAATATATTGGGCATCAAGGTATTGAACCAAACGAGTGGTTACACTAACTAACTTTTCTATAAGAATTGTGGCAGTGATTTTATCGAAATCACTGCCACAATTCTTATCGTAGACCTTTACCCAACTTTCGTAAATTGCCAAGTTTGAGCGCTACTATTATTCGCTGTGTAGACCCAGACATTAGATCCAGCTCTAAAAGCCCCATTTTGTACATCAAGTACATTATGTGAATTTGCCACAGAAGTTATGACGAAACGATTATTGCCCGCTTTCTTTAACTTCCACTTCTGTGCCGCAGTATTATTATTTGTATAAATATCCACATTAGTGCCAGACTGAGTAGACCCATTTCGAATATCTAATGCTTTTTTGCTCCCCCTATTCGTAATACTTATATTCCCCTGTGAATCATGCTTCACTACCCATTGTTGAGCAATAGACCCATTGAAGGTGTATAGCCATACATTAGTCAGATTTGTTGTACCCCCGCCATACACATCTAATGCGAGTTTCGGCGCCGCTGCAGGAGCAATGTAATAGTCTCCATCTGCAATATCAGTAGATGTGTTACTGTTCGTGTCCTGTAGATACCACTTTTGTGCTACTGAATAGTTCGCCGTATAAATCTGGAGTTGGTTTTTATCTACAACTGCACCATTAGGAACATCCAGAACTTTACCGGATGCCATCGAAGCAAGAACAATCTGATTATTGTTATTCCAATGAACTGCCCAGTGCTGAGCCTGTGTATGGTTATTATTGTATTGCCAAACACGAGATCCATTCGTTGCTGAGCCATTCGCCACATCGATAACACGACCAGACTTCATATTAACAATTTCATACAGACCATTACCTACCTGCTTAAAAGTGAAAGTCTGAGCTGTAGATTTGTTATATGTATAAATCTGAATCGGTGCACTATTACTTGTAGAACCACTCAAAATATCTAATGCTTTATCACCATTAGCAGCAGATAGAATATTCACTTTATTCGTATTTTTCAGTGGCGTTGTGGATGCCATAACGAAACGTTGAGCGACAGTTGCGGCTGGTTCATATAAGCTAATTCGAGTCCCATTGACTGAAGAAGCGTTATCCACATCAAGCACAAAATTGCCTAATGCCGTTTGCAGAGCATACCCATCTCCCATATCTCGGATATACCACTGTTGTGCAACTGAACCATTTCGATCATACTGCCACACTGTTTGTTTGTTCTTCGCAGAGCCCCCATAAACATCGAGTACTTTACCTGAAGCAGAATTTGTGATGGTATAAGTACCGTTGGAATTCCGAATAAATCTAAATTTCTGCGCTGCTGACTGATTATATTGGTATAAATTGATTGCCACCCCTGACGTAGTACTACCATTTACTATATCAACAGAAGATGAATCTTTTACACGCGAATTAATGTAGTATTCTCCATTCGGAATAGTAACTACTGGATAAGAATTCATCTGAATCTGAGGTGCATGCACAGGCACAGACGCAACTGCTGTATTCAATCGATATGCATTCAAATCAACATTCCCGCTAATACCGTTCACAGATCCAGTAGAGGTATACTGCCACCCCTTTTCATAGGAGTTAATGGCAAAACGCGGCGATGATCCGTACGAAGCTACCCAACTAGTACGTGAGTGAATATTAGAGGTATTCAGTACGGATTTTAGGAAACTTGTATATGAGTACACGCTAACTTTTCCATAGCCGCTGAGTTGTACGCTCATAAAGAAATTATTCACAATAGTGTCGTACACTGCCGGACTTGTGGGATGCTTATGCCCGGCGTAAGTCCAATTCTCTAAATCATAAAAAATCGGCATACTCATTTGCTTGGAACTAGTTATCCCAGCCTTCTTTAAGATACTGACAACATTAGAACCTTCAGCCCATGCTTCTGACCAGTTACTCGCGTACGAATACAGATAGACGCCAAAAGGCAGCCCCACTCGTTGAACCTCACGAAGGTTACGCAAAGCTTTTTTATCAGTTGCATCAGTACCATAGCCAATACGAATAATAGCGCCCTGAACACCATCAGCTTTAACTGCGTCCCAGTTAATATCACCCTGCCATTCAGACACGTCAATTACCTTGCTCGCAGGCACCACAAACAGAGAACCATCTCCCTCGAAAAATGCCTGCTGCCCGTTATAACTACCCCACTTAGCACCATAGTTACTTGACCAGTTGCCTACAGAACGAACCGATGGCGCACTTGCTATATACGCAGCTGAACTAGCTTGCAACTGGGTTGGGTCATCTTGCTGAGCACTATTTTCTCTGTCTGGATTCTGAGGTGTATCTTCCTGTTGAGGAATCTCTTCTTCAGAAGTATCAGCGTCGTCAATAATTTCGCGCGCAGCTTCTACCGACACAGGAATAAAAGATTCACCATTAGTACGCGCTAAGGGATCCGGAACCTCCTCCTGCGTGCCTACTATCTTAGGATCAGTTACTTTTTCCCCAGTCTGGGCATACACTAAAGTACCGTCGTCTTTAGCAACGTATTCACTCGATACAACAGTATCTGCATTGCTAATCGAATCAGCAATATCTTCAGGAAGTTTCTGCTCCTGAGCCCGCGCTTCAACAATATCATGTTCTCGCGTAGCATCAGCTTGTTCTGCTACGGTATGTATTGTCGAAGTATTCGATACGTATGTTTGAACTTGAGACGAAAGTTGAGGGAAAAATATGGTAGCTAGGCTAGTTAGTACAGCAAAAAATACTCTCACTGTCTCTCCTCTTGGTCTTAAAAATTGTCACTCATCAATGAAATCCGATAATGAGATATTTTCAAGATTACTGGAAAAGTAATAAAAGATTGTATTCTTTAGCCTTTTTCACACCTCTAATACCTTATCTATGCCAATTCTTTACAAGTCCTTTTTATATAAACACGCCTCGAGCCATATTTGACATATTTCTTTCCCCCGTGCTATTATGAGCTTCGTTGTTCTTTTGAACATTATGGAGAATTCGCCTAGTGGTCTATGGCGCACGCTTGGAAAAGCGTGTTGGGTTAACGCCCTCACGAGTTCGAATCTCGTATTCTCCGCCACTCAAGCGCTCTTCTCATGAAGAGTGCTTTTTCTTGTGCCCTCCTCTATAATGTGCATAAGTTACAAAGGAGGGTGTATGACCAGCACAGCTCAACCTACAGTTTCGATTATTATTCCTAGCTTATAATAAAGAAAAATATATTGGAGCTTGTTTGGACAGTGCCGTTCAACAGACTTTGAATACTATTGAAATTATTGTTGTTGATGATGGCAGCACAGATAATACGAGTGCTATTATTTCTGATTATGCGCACAGTGATTCTCGTATTATTCATCTCGCGCATGGCGTTAATAAAGGACTGCATACCACTCGCCTCACAGGAGTTGCCCGAGCTTCAGGACTTTATACAATGTTTTCTTGACGCCGATGACACGCTGGCACTCACCGCTTGCGAAACCCTATATAACTTTGCTTCATCAAGACCTGACGCAGATATAATCCGTTATGGTGCACATGTAGAAGTAGCGGAGACAGAAGATTCTTCCTTGGGAACCAGAGTTGAAAGTTTATTTAATGCAACTCTTGGAGACTGCAGCCATGCACAAATCCTCCAGGCATCATTTGGCTACCTTTTTGCGGCATGGGTGCCTTGGAACGTAATAACTGCTTTCTTCAAGACATCACTTATTCAAGAAGCATTCAAAAATCTTTCAGTTACAAGACTCAATAAAATCGAGGATGGCTACGAATATCTAGCAATTTGCTCATTGAGTCATAAATTATATTCCTATGTTGAATATCGAGGGTTAAATTATCATTTTTGGGCGAGGATTTCCAGCCGCACCACCGCAAGTTTAGATATTTTTGATCGAGATCAGCATAGCGCTTGGGAAGTGGATCAGGAGGTTCAGGCTTTTTCGACTCATTACAGTTCAACTGAAATTAATTCTGCTGCCCGGAATTTCCACGCACGGGCACTAAAAATCGTCGGTGATGATTTTTGTAGAGCGTTTAGCGTCAAATGATTATTCAGAGGGATTACGAATTCTACAAACAACATGGGGGAAAAACGATGCTTATCTTGCCCTTCATTATCACATCAACTCTCATTTATATGACGAACTTACCAAGGATGCTTTCCCTCCCACAGCAAACTTTGCGCTCTGGTCAGACCTTTTTTCCGAAGCAATAGCCGAGACTCATCTTGAGCTAAGTGAGGAGGAGCAAGCAACACACGCCAGCACACTCTATATTCTTGAACAAATTCGTACACGGACTGCTCAGCGAGAAGCAGAGCGTCAACGTGTCATATATGAAGAATCACTCCGTATTTTTCAAAACGGGAACAAAAGCTCGATATTATTTTTGACAAGTTTATTCCTCTAGGAACTCATCGCAGAGGTTTGGCTCGCCGTTTAGCTAAATTGATACTTCATAGATAGTATTCGTATACATAATGGGTGTTCTTTTCTCCTCATAGGGAAAAAGAACACCCATAAAAGCGTTTATTTCACTTTTCTAATCCTCGCCAGTAACAATAAACTTGTTATCTGCCACAGATTTCAAATGAGCTCCATACGGACTCTTTCCATAATGTTCAGCCGCTTCGAGTAACTGTTCCTTGGAAATCCATCCATGCTCATAAGCGATTTCTTCCAAGATGGCAATAGGCATACCCTGAGCGCGTTCCACAGTGCGCACAAATTCCCCTGCTTCATACAAAGAATCCATTGTGCCCGTATCTAGCCACGCAAAGCCACGTCCTAGTGTTTGAACGGTGAGAGATCCGTCATCTAAATACATCTTATTAAGATCAGTAATCTCTAATTCCCCACGAGCAGAAGGCTTCACTTGCTTGGCGAATTCAGTTACTCGATTATCGTAGAAATACAAACCTGTTACTGCATAATTAGTCTTTGGATTCTTCGGTTTTTCTACAATAGAGATTGCCTTATGATTTTCATCAAATTCTACGACGCCGTAACGCTCTGGGTCATCAACAAAATAACCGAAAACACGAGCTCCATGTTCAAGAGATGCAGCTTTTTTCAGTACTTGGGTCAGACCGTTTCCATAGAAAATATTATCTCCCAAAACCAAAGCACAGGAATCCCCATCAATGAACTCCTCACCTAGAATAAATGCTTGCGATAAACCATCTGGAGAGGGCTGTACTTTGTATTGGAAATGCACTCCAAATTGTTCACCTGTTCCCAATAAGCGCTCAAAATTAGGCAAATCATGTGGAGTAGAGATAATAAGAATATCGCGAATTCCTGCCATCATAAGCACGCTCAACGGATAATATACCATCGGCTTATCATAAACAGGGAGAAGCTGCTTCGATGTTACTGTGGTTAAAGGGTACAAGCGCGTACCCGAGCCACCAGCTAGAATAATACCTTTCATGAAAGCCTCTTTACCTCTCTAAAAGATGATGAATGTAGGCAGTCAGATTATCTTGCCATGGCTGCGGTGTAAAACCAGTAGCCACTAGCTTAGATAAATCCAAAGTACAGAAACGAGGTCGCATTGCTCCGCCCGTTGTCTTCGCATATTCTTCAACCGAATTCCGATCAATTAATGAGCTATCAGCCCCGACCTGATTGAAAATACTCACTGCAATGCCATACCACGAAGCACTATCTCCAGACCCCGTTAAATTGTACGTTCCATATGGAGCATTCTCATTGAGCAAGTGGAAGATACCATTTGTAAGCTCATTGACAAAAGTTAAGCGTCCAAATTGATCAGCGGGAGCCTGAGCAGTTGTTATACCGTTTTGTTTAGATTCCTGCGCTAACGATACCATGCGCGAGACGAAGTTCTTTTCCTTCACCTACAATCCAGCTAGAGCGCACAATATAGTGGCGAGGAACATTCGATACAATCGCATCGCCTGCAGCTTTTGTCTGACCATACACACCCAATGGAGAAAAAGCTTCTGTTTCGTTATGTTCTTCTCTTGTTCCATCAAATACATAATCACTGGAAATATGAACGAGGGTAATCTTATGCTCAGCTGCTATTTTGGCTAAATTAGCAACACCAGCCACATTAACTCTCCACGCAGCTTTGCGCCCCTCAGAAGTCTCAGCTTTATCTACAGAGGTAAATGCTGCTGCGTTAATAATGGTGCCGTATAAATCCCAATCATAGTTCTCATAGGCTGCTGAATCTGCAATATCAAATGTATCTGCATCTGCAAACTCGTACCCAGTCAGACCTTTTTCTTGAACATATTTAGAAATAGAGGTGCCTAACTGACCACGAGATCCTAATACCAGTGTGCGCTTAGGCATCATGGGAATAACATCCTTAAGCATGGGATGATTCAAATCAGCTTCAGATCGCTCAGTCTCTTCCAACGGTATAGGCCATTGAATGTTTAATTCTGGATCCGCAAGATTAACAAAGGTATAAGTCTTTTTCTGCTCCATACTCCAGTGAGCATTGACTAAATAGGTATAAGCAGTGCCATCAACTAATGTTTGGAACGAGTTGCCCACACCACGTGGCACGAAGATAGCTCTAGATGGGTCTAAGCGAGTGGTAAATACTTCACCAAAGCTCTTACCAGGACGCAAATCCACCCATGCACCGAATACTTCACCGGTAGCAATGGAAATATATTTATCCCAAGGCTCTGCGTGAATACCTCGAGTTACACCACGCATGGTATTAAAACTAATATTATTTTGTACAGGACCAAAATCCGGCAGACCTATTTCTGTCATTTTGGCGCGTTGCCAATTTTCCTTAAACCATCCACGGTTATCGCCGTGTACAGGTAAATCAAAAACAACTAAACCCGGAATATTAGTTTGTGTCGCTTTGAGCTCTTTCGAAAATTCTAATACCATGCGTAATTCCCCTAGACCTTACTGGCCCTGCTTCTTGTAACGTGCCTCAGTAGCTTCCTTTGTTTTTTCCCACCACTGCGGATTATCAATATACCACTGAATAGTCTGCTGGAGTCCTGCAGCAAAATCAGTATGCTGCGGAACCCATCCCAATTCAGTCTGAAGCTTTGTCGAATCAATAGCATAGCGACGATCGTGACCTGGACGATCTTTTACATGATCGAAGTCATTTTCATCTTTACCCATAGCTTTAAGGATTTCACGAAGAACGCTAATATTGTTCTTCTCACCATTGGCTCCGATGAGGTAAGTTTCGCCGATACGTCCCTTTGTAAGAATGGTCCACACACCAGACGAATGATCTTCTGTGTGAATCCAGTCGCGCACATTCAATCCATCACCATAGAGCTTAGGGCGCACACCCGTAAGAATATTCGTAATCTGGCGAGGAATGAACTTCTCTACATGCTGGTATGGCCCGTAATTATTCGAGCAATTCGAAATTGTAGCGCGCACACCAAAAGTGCGATGCCATGCACGTACAAGCAAATCGGAGCTCGCCTTTGTTGACGAGTATGGCGAAGAAGGATGGTATGGAGTTTCCTCAGTGAACTTTGCAGGATCGTCTAAGGCAAGGTCTCCATACACCTCATCAGTAGACACATGATGATAGCGAACATCGTACTTGCGAGCTACTTCCAGTAGACGGTAGGTACCTTCAACATTTGTTTTGAGGAATGGTTCCGGATCTGCAATGGAATTATCGTTATGTGATTCTGCAGCATAGTGCACAATAGCATCCACACCAGGAACAATCTTATCCAATAATTCTGCGTCACAAATATTACCGTGTACGAATGTCACGCGATCTTCTGGTAACCCTGCAATATTTTCGATATTACCTGCATAAGTAAGCGCATCCAGAACAGTCACATGAACTTCAGGATGATTATTCACCACATAATGCACGAAGTTAGATCCAATAAAACCGGCGCCACCGGTGACGATAATGTGCTTTGGCTCAAACAGTTCACTCATAATTTCTATCCTAACTGATTATTTATAGATGCGCGCGCATTACTTCAAAAGCTTCATCAGGTTTACCATCAAAAATCTGATGCGATTTAGAAATCACAATGCATCGATCCGCAAGCGCCTTAATCTGATCTTCGCTATGAGAAACCAACACCATGGTTTGACCTTGCTTTTGCTGCTCCTTTAATCGCATAATGCACTTATGCTGGAAAGCTTCATCCCCCACAGCTAAAATTTCATCAATTAAGAACACATCAGGATCAGAATGTACAGCAACAGCAAAAGCTAAGCGCAAAAAAACATACCTGAGGAATAAAAACTTAACCTCTGTATCCATAAAAGGTTCAATCTCGCTAAACGCGACAATATCATCATATTTGGCGTCAATTTCTTCTTTAGACATTCCTAAAATCGCACCATTGAGGTAAACATTTTCGCGACCTGTTAAATCTGGCGAAAAACCTGCACCCACTTCAATCAAACCTGCAATAGTGCCACGCACCAGAACCTCACCATCATCAGGTTGCATAACACCCGACATTAATTTAAGGAGAGTGGATTTTTCCGAGCCATTCACACCAATCAAGCCAACGGTTTCACCACGTTTAATATCAAAAATTAACATGATCTAAAGCAGTAAAAGTCTCGTTAGGACGACGCTTCGATTTTGGCGTAAAAGCCTTAACAATCGCTTCTTTAATTGAACGATTCACTCGAAAGTGGAAGCGTTTAGATACATCGGATACACGAACAGATACATCATCAGGAAGTACATTATCTGCCACTACTATCACCTACATTTCCTGGGCAAAATTGCCTTCAAGCTTACGGAATGTTATTTCACCAATAATGAGCACAATCATAGAAATAACTAGACTGGCAATTAAACTCACTGTCCAACCATGCGCAAAAGTAAAGCTTCCGTCTGTTGCCCCCCACCAGAAACCACGATGGAATGCCTCAACAGCAATAGCAATAGGATTTGCCATATATATCTGGAACGCCCACCCTGGAACTTGACTTGCCACTTGATACCACGTATAGAAACTAGGAGCTAACCACATTGCAACCATAGCGACTAGATCAGTAATATTTTGGGCGTCTCGGAAGAAAAACATTAATGGAGCCAAAGAAGAGACCCAAACCAAAAAGCAAACATAGTTAAAGATATAAAAGCAACTAAGGCCACTACAAGACCCGCTAAGTCTGCCTTCCATCCCAGAAGAATAGAACCCACAACGAGAACCAACCACTGAGGAAAGAAATGCTACTAAAGAAACGCGTAAGGACGCTAGAGGAAAAAGCTCTCGAGGCATATATATTTTTCTTAATCAGCCCCGCATTAGACACAACACTCATCGTGCCACTCATAAAAGCTTCTGTAAAGAAATTCGTGACAATAATGCCTGCAAAAAGATAGACGGGGTAATTTTGTATACCGCCTCCACGCCCGATACCTAAGAAGATTCCCATGGCAACATAAAAAAACAATGAACTGCGTAAGAGGCTTCACATACGTCCACACCATGCCCAGCCACGATCCGCGGTAACGTACCCGCACTTCTTTCTGGACAAGTAAATCAAGTAGATAACGATAGCGCGAAACATCGAAAATGCCCCGGCTCCTACCCGGTTGTGAAACAATTTCAGAAGTACCTGCCACGGGGAACCTTTCTGTAGATTTTGCGTGAAAACGCAACTTTACTCCATATAGTTTAGCTCAAGGTACATATACCACTGCTAGACTAGGAAATTATGACAAAGAAAATTTTGGTTACAGGAGCAGGCGGATACATTGGACGTCATGTAGTAACTGCACTTCTGGATGCAGGACATGATGTTGTTGCAGCAGATATTCGCACCGAAGGAATTGACGACAGGGCAACAAAGATTCAGTTTAATCTTTTTGAATCGCAGGATAACATTTTTGAAAAGTTAGGGTCTCCAGATGTGTGCCTTCATATGGCATGGCGTGATGGCTTTAAGCATGACTCTGACGCTCATTTAGCAGATCTTTCCAGCCACTATTCATTTATTGAAACTCTGCTGGATGCAGGTTTGAAGCAGATTACAGTAATGGGCTCGATGCACGAAGTCGGCTACTGGGAGGGCGCCATCGATGAAAATACACCATGCGCCCCCGCTTCCATGTACGGCATTGCCAAAAATGCTCTACGCGAAGCTACGAAACGTCTAGCTGAACGTTACGATGCCACTTTTCCAGTGGATTCGCGCTTACTATATTGTTGGAGATGATGTCCATGGTAATTCCATTTTCTCCAAACTATATCAGGCTGCTCACGAGGGAAAAGACAAGTTCCCTTTCACTACTGGTAAGAATAAAGTATGACTTTATTGATGTAGATGAGCTAGCGCGTCAAATCGCTGCAACAGTAGGTCAAAGATAAGATTAATGGCGTTGATTAATTGTTGCACTGGTCAGCCAATGAGTTTGGCTGACCGCGTAGAACAGTATATTCACGATAATAATCTCAGTATTATTCTCGACTATGGTGCTTTCCCAGATCGCCCTTATGATTCTCCAGGCGTGTGGGGAGATGCCACTAAAATTCATGACATTCTTGGGGCATAAAGCGTAACTCTTTTTTCTTTGCGTTGAGGCTCAGTAATCCATATGGATTACTGAGCCTCAATTTGTATTTTCTATGGTCAACTCTTAGTGAGAACACTCCCTATTGCCGTTCCGCCTCGTACAATAAACTTTTCTACGTAGAACAAAACAACGGATGCTATAGCAATAATCACGTAATCAAACAGGAATAAACCGTATATGTGTAATTGAGACCAGTGCATATAGTCGGAGAACAATGCGAATACATCCACAATAATTACATGATGCGTTAGGAAAATCGCATAGGAGAATTTAGATACCCAGTTGACTGGATATTCAATAACCTTCGATGGTTGTCCAATAAGCTGGCAGAGCCATACAAGTGCTAAGAAGAATGCAATTCCTACAAAGGTAACTGCTAATGGCCCAGACAAGAACTCTTTCCACTGTTGCAATATCAAGAAGATCATAGAACCAACACCCACAGCATGTGATACGTGCTTTATGTAACGCACAAAATACATACCAAAAATAATCTCAGGAAGACGCACAGTCAAGAGTAAATCTTGAGGTAATTGCAGAACAGTAAAACTGCTCAGAATAGTCACGACATAAAGAATACCTACAATAACTGCAGTTGGTACAGGATATTTTTTCACTCCTACTCGAAGTAGCGGGAAGATTGCGTAAAAAATGAGAATAAAACCTAAGAACCACTCACCTAGAGTGTAGAAAGTAGACGCATGCATATTAGCAACATAACCATCCACCGCAAAAACTGAGAAAAATTATTCTCCACCATGGGGTTTGCCCAAATTGCCATCCGCTACGCCACAAATGGAATAGGTTCGCCACTAGAAAAGCAATCCAGAACATAGGGTAAATCGTTAATGCTCTTTTTAGAGTAAAAGTTCTCAGATTAAGCTTTTCCTTATCTCCCTTGCGTGTACATGAGTGCAGCACCGGAAATAATCAGAAATAGGAAACGCCTAATCCTCCAATATAAATTCCAAATGGCGAGTTTGCAAAAACTGGACGAGTTACCAAAAAGGATTATTAAAATGCGTAATAACAATCAATATAGCTGCAAAAGCGCGCACAGCATCTAGGTAAAATAACCGTGGTCGGCGTGATTGCACTGTTTGGCTCACTTCTACTCTCCTCAATTATTTCGCTTGGCGTCGTTTACGCTGATTATACAAGCGTCGAGCAATGCCCCTGTACACCTGGAATTGCCTTAGCAATTCGCTTAAGATTAAGCACCACCAAAGTACGTAGATGGCCATGCGAAACTTTTTCCCCCATAAATTGCTTGCGTTGTTTGATACAAATCAGGACGAATCCATGGGCTAGAAATTGCTTTTGTCAATTCGCGTACTTCGTACTCCAGATTGGTTATCTCTACACGTGCGAATCGTTGGGAGAAGATATACGCTGTGAAAAAACCGTTAGCTTGAGGTACATAACCATATGCACGTTCAATAAAATGTAATAAAGTGCCATCAATGCCATTAGGTTCTGCAGGGAAATCCTCGTAATTCCAATCACGGTCGAGCAAACCATGTAGCGCTTCAGGTCTAAACCAGAACATTGTGCCTAACGGAGCAACAACTTTTTTACCTTCATCTAATGGCACTTTCATGGAGAGTGTGTCTTCCATAAATTTCTTTGTGCCTTCAAAAATTCGTACTCCAGTTAAAGGTAAAGCCTGGGAAATACTCGGCATGATTTGGCCCCGTAGGCATAGCCATACCGAGGCGCGGATTAGACTCGAATAAATGGATCACCTGTGATACGTATGCTTTTGACGCTAACATATTTTCAAAGCATTTAATGCGGAAACCATCACCCTTAGTGCCGGGAGTCAGTTGCGTTACTTTCTTATCATGCATGAAAGCTACATAATCGTATGCTATTAAATCTTTTCCAGCTCCTACTAGGAAAGCAGAGACATCTCGACCACGATTTTTCAATACGACGAATATCTACGTTATACGGCATATCTTTCGTCTTATCAGTAAGTAAATCGATGAGCTCTTGGGATCCCACCGTTAAAATGAGGTCTGATCCTTCTGGCATTGCATAAGCATAGTGTAAGGTTTGATCTACTAAATCTGGGTAGTATATATGCATGACCAAAGCATATTTTTATTCTCAGGCAAAGACACGGCTAGCTGATCTGGAAGCACAAAAATCCAAGTGCAAATTCTTGTGAATATCAGCCATATTCATGCTACGAAGTGCATTTTTCCCAAATGAGATCGGTATCAAAATTAGTGTAATCACGCAAATACTCGAATAGTTCCAAGGCTGCTGTGCCAGCAGACTGCGTCATACTATCGGAATACGGATGGAAGAAAGAACGACGCTTGAAAATAGGCATACGCTTTTTCAATGAGTTCTTTAGCTGCAAAAAGTCACATATCCATAAGAGAAGCCTTCCATATCTGAGGTATCTACATATACGTCCCATGAAAAACCAAGGTCAGCAAAGCGCTTAGTAAATAATGATTCGTGCATTCCTACTGATTGTGTGTAGTCTTTAATTTCTGGCAAGTTATCCCAGTAATTCTTAAATGCCTCCGATGTGTGCAAAGATTTCCTATATGCATGGAAATGTGACTGAATATGCTCTGGCAAATAGCCAAAAGGACTGTATCCGAAAGGATCTCCATCTACTTTATGGAATTTTGTAATACCCCAGAAGTCTAAGTCTTTCTGCCCCATAGCGTTAAACATTTCAGCAAAGGGATAAACTGGACCCATAATTGTGGCGTTAAATAAAACAATTTCGTCAAAATCCGCTAGCTTATCCCAGCCGTAACTATCAAGTGCTGTTTTATAAGCCCATACGTCTAAGCCTTTATTTTCACGCACAATAATCTTGTGGGAAAACTTTTCAAGTTTAGCCTTACCTTCGTCGTTGAGCTTGCCGTTAACTACCACAGTAAGGTCCGCGAAAAATGGCTGAAAACCCGCGAGTAATGTAGATACATAATCATCTACCACACCTTGTCCATCGTAAAAAAAGAAAATTCCCAAACGATTCACACCGTCAGTCTGCGGTAATAACATAAATACTCCCATAGTGTGCGCTAGAATGTTACAAAGTTTAACTATACCAATGTATACCTAATTACAGAGGAGAGCTGGAGGAAATCCATGATCCTACGAGAAGAAAAAATGCAATCCCACAATAATCTACAATTATTCTACTCATGGACTAGTTTGGAGACTTTTACTCATCGTTTTAGAAATGAGTGGCTCTTGTCCATACTTTTTCTCCTTTTAGCTTCCGGACAAAAACTTTTTAGTAACAGCTTTTCCATTGACACTGAGGGTGCGATTAGTAACCAGGCTGCCCAGTACAGCGCGTGGTACGAACTCAACCGCTTCGGTCTTATATGGTTAAAGCGGGTTCTTAGACTGTACTGGTACAATAATGCCGTTGCATCATTTTTATGCGTAGCACTTTTACCGCTTGTTGCATTGCTTTGGGGATATCTTTTCTACGGAGTAACTCGTCATAGAGAAAGTTTTCATCTATCATTCTGGGCAATCCCCCTCATGGTATCTCCAGTTCTAGCCGAACAACTTGGTTTTCTTCTCCAAGCGCCAGAAATCAATCTCGGGCTTATCTTAGTTTCATTGTCTCTTATGATACTTATGAATGTTGCTTATAATTTAAGCTACGCGAATATCCGTTCTCACATTGCCCCTCATTATCGTATGGACTGTTCTTTCTATTATCATCTTTACGCTTACTTTAAGTATGTATACGGCTTTTCTAACAATTTTTATTTCGGCAGTAGGCATGGTTTATGTTCTTCGTTTTATGGGAACCTCGCGTGAGGAAAGGTCTCGCAATAAATCTTTTAGCGCGTATATTTGCTTTCCAGCTGCAGTGACCATTATCAGCTATATTCTTTACAGCCTTATTAATAAAGTTGTGCTCTTAATACTTCACAAAACAACAAATTCATACATTACCGATCAGTTACGATGGGGAAAAGATTCTCTCCCTCATATCCTCACGGCAATTGCGTTACACGCAAAAATGATTCTGGCAAATCGTATTTACTATTTTTATAATTTTTACTGTAATCGCTGTAATCATGTTCGCTATTATGCTCGTCAAAAACTTTTTATGCGTAAAAATTCATGGGACGTTACGCTTATTTTTATGGCAGTATTAGCTTCACCGCTTTTGATGTCTGTTCTTCTAGGATCTGCTTCTACAGTTAGAACAGAATTTACTTATACTTGGGCTGCATCCTTTATAGTAATGCTTTTTGCTCAATCTCTTTCCTCTATAAAAATTCATAATGCAAAGATTATGCTCGGAAAAAAATAGCTGCATGGACATTAGTTCTTTGTATTGGTTGGTGTCAGGGACTAGTAACAAACAGAATTTTCTACACTGAGTCCGTTGTTTATTCCCAAGATATTGCCCGAGCCCACCAAATCGCTCAACAAATTAGTGCACTAGGGCTAGGAGAGACGCCACAAGAGCCTGTTGTATTCGTCGGTAGTTTGCCACAACTAGGAAATTCAGACACTTATTCAGCAGATAAGCTCGACTTAGTTGGACGCTCTCTTTTCAGCATTACTTTTTCAACTCAACATGGCACATGGGTAAAAACCATTTCTTTTTCTGCACAAGGATACACCTATAAAATGCCGAACACTCAGCAAATGAACTTTGCTGACATGGAAACTGCAAGTATGCTCCCAATGGCCTGCAGCTGGCAGTATTAAAGTTGAAAAGGGCGTTATTATAGTTAATTTACAGCATTAAAACAGAAAGGTTATCAAAGATACACGTACTTACAACTGTACCTTTGATAACCTTTATCTAAAAATTCTCTTATTATTCTATTCTTTTGTATCTTTTATCTAAATTATCTTCTTGAATAAGATAGTTCAGGGCGATTCTTAGTCTGCAAAAAAATTCTTCCAAGATATTCGCCTATAATGCCCAGAGAAAGCAACTGAATACCTCCGAGTAAAAGTATTGCAAACATGATTGAAGAGTAACCTGGAACATCAACGCCCGTTATCAAAGTCCTCACAAAAATATAAACGGCATACGCAACTGCAAGAATAGAAATAAAGCCTCCGAACATGGTAGCTATACGCAGAGGAGCTATGGTGTATGTAGTAATTCCGTCTAAAGCGAGCCTGAAAAGTTTAGCATAATTCCATTTAGTCTGCCCATGCTCACGTTTATCACGGTCATACAAGAATTCAATTTTCCTAAAACCTATCCAACTAAACAAGGCTTTAGAATTACGCTCTGATTCATCCAACTGTTGCAAGGCTTCAATACATTTTCTGTCTAGTAAACGAAAATCGCCAGTGTCTTTTTGGATGGGAACATCGGCAAGTATTTGTAGCACATTATAATAAGCATGGCTAGTAGCTTTTTTCAGCCATGTTTCCCTGTTCGAGACCGTCTGCGTGCATAAACATCGTCATAGCCTTGTTCCCAAAATTCAACCATTTGAGGAATTAATTCTGGAGGATCTTGCAAATCTGCATCAATAATAACTAATGCATCAGTATCTACATGTTCTATTCCAGCGAACATGGCTCGCTCTTTACCAAAATTGCGTGATAAGAAAATGTATCTGACATAAGAACGATTCTGAGCATACTCTTTAATAAGTTTACGCGTGTTATCCTGCGAACCGTCATCAATGAAAAGAAGTTTATAATCGATAGAATCATTATGCTTTTCGACAAGAGAATCCAACCTATGGAACAACAACTGCGCTGAATCCTGTTCGTTATAGCATGGAATAAGAATTGTCAGACTTTTTTTCACATTTCTTCCTAACCGTCACGTTTACGCTCATATTATAACAACGACAGCATGAGAATTATCTTCTGCTGGTTTACGCATAATCACACACGATATACATAGGTGCTATCTCTAAACAAGGCTCATCGGCAGAATCCTCTACACATATATAGATTATGAACAACGTGAGCATTGTCATGTGAGTACAAGCAATCCAACTATGAAGACTCTAATCATATATATTTATTACTTAAAATTCATAAAGCCAGTATTTTTTTAAGTAATTCTTTCCAGCCGTAATATCGTATTGAATCAGCTTGTGATCGTCTAAAAGGCTGCTTTGGTGTGGGCTGGTTTTTTGTTTGTATTTTTGTTGTTTGTTTATTCTTTGTTTTGTGTAATGTAGTGTTTTGGTTCAATTGTGGCAGGGTTTTGTACCCCAAAGATGTATGAAGGCGATTGGTATTCCATCATGTCACCCAACACATAGTGGCGTGTTCGAGATCTTTGACACTCATGAGTGTACGTTCTCGTATAAGTTCTGTTTTATACGCACCATTAACACTTTGGGCTAACGCGTTATCACACGAGTGATCAATTGAACCAGTAGACACAATCACCACACACTGATCAAGCTTGCTTTGATACCCATCACTCATATAGCGAACCCTGTGATCTGATTGAACCCTGTGTTCTAAGTGATGAATAAGCCCAAGCGTGTCACCATGATGACACGCGTCCAACAAATATTTTGTTCCCGTGCTGGTCAAGGGTAAGTGTTTTGTTTTCATGCCAGAAGATACAACCCACCCCACACTACGGTATCGAACGCTGTATAAGCAAAACACCATGAGCTAGTTTCACGTACATCAATATCCGTACCATGAACTTGGTGAGGAGCTTTCACAGTAAAATTGACGGTTCGCATAATCGTGTCTACCACCAGTTCCTTTCAAACCGCGTAGTTACAAGATGCTTACCGTGACGTGTTCCTTGTATTCCTAACTAGCGCATAAGGGTAGCGACCTGGTCTTAAACCAATGTGTAACCATCCTGGTTGACGAGTTAAGCACACACTTTGCGATACCCATAAACTCTCAGGGCTTGTCGTCCTGGAATTTCTTGGATATCTCGCGCTAAAGCTTCATAACAGACGACCATCAAAGAAACAGAACGTTATTTTAGACAAGTAGTAAACACGAGCAGTAATAAAACCGTCCTTAAACACGGTTTTAAGAACACAACACATAGGCTCGACACCACATCTAGACGCGTACACGTCAACAAACCCATATCCCAGTTCTTGGTTTGCTCACACCTGGAAACGAAAAAAGCTGATACGTGTCTGTAAAATCTCATTGACACGTGTAAGTTCCCTACTTCCTCTACGTAACCGTTTGAGTTCTTCTTAAAGCCTGCCACACTGATAAAGAAGGAGAAACACTTGAGCATCAGTCGCGCGACTCCATCCACGCAATATTTCATGTGATACTCCAAGCAAAAAACAAACTCGAATAACTGCCTTATTACCCGATTCTATATTAGTTCTTGTCTCTCAAGGAAGTCCTACAGCACGAGTTCTAAAATTCTTGTGAATACCCTTTACCCTAATCCACAACCCCTACCACCCCCTTAAAAAAGAGAACCCACCAGAAACAAAAACCAACCCACATCAATCTATCACGCAACTTGGTGATAGAAAACCGATAATCAGCTAGATTCCTCAAACCGCACGAATGATTTTTCTATTGCCCAGCCTTATGACAACAGAGCCGAAACAGTATCCCAAAATAGCAGGTCGAATGGTAAGAAAATACATTAAACTAAATAAGAATTATTCTTTGCTCATCCAAGAAGTTTGTGAAGCCTATAATGCAGACTATTTACTAATGTATTCAATTCTTATCTTCGAAGATTTTTAATCGACCATGGTTCATCCGTTTCATAGAAAAATACGATTGTCAGATTTTTACATATTCATATGACTGTAGGAATTGCGCAAATTCGTTCAGATCGCCCTCTATCAAATGTAGAAAGTATCACTCTTCTCGTACAGCGCTTAAAAAGAAACAAAACAAGCTAATCTTGAACAGAAAGTGGCAGCTCTTACAACTTATGGCAACAGCTGAGGGGACGCCGATTCCATACTAAAAAGTTCGTGAAATACTCCCCCTACATGAGCTATCAGAATTTGAATTTTAACTACATCGTGACTAGAAGCATCACTTCAGAATACTTGAATTAGAAAAACTAACTTAAGGTAAAGCACCCCTAGAAAAATAGCGAAATCTGAAAAGTTCCAAGCCCTAGCTGAAGAAATATAGTTAAGCATATCCGAACTA